>OGEZ01000022.1_pt1 | contig 192336 bp, 174 predicted proteins | sample 1570831 | NCBI WGS metagenome assembly OGEZ01 (sample SAMEA2582059, study PRJEB24529) | metagenome | biome: Human gut stool | place: China | collected 2011 | reverse complement strand
TGGTCGCTTTTCATTATAGTTCTTATGGGACTTTTTGTGTATACTCAAAAAGCTCTATAATCTCTACAGTGGTTTTACCCACTTCAGAAATTATAGAGCCTATCATTTTTATAGTGACATATATGTCTCTATTTTATTTTTTATGTATTTCTTATAATAGGTTTCGTAATTATTTTAATTGCAAATATTTTATCTATTTATAGGAGGTATAATGGAACAAGAAGTTTTTGTTCACGCATATGAAGTTGTAAGGCCGATTGTACTTAAGGCTAGTAGACAATATTTCATCCAACTTTGGGACCAAGCTGATATGGAGCAGGAAGCAATGATGACACTTTATCAGCTTTTAAAAAAGTTTCCTGAGTTAGCGTCTGATGATGATAAGCTTCGACGTTATTTCAAAACTAAGTTTAGGAATAGGTTGAATGATGAGGTTAGAAGACAGGAGTCTGTAAAACGACAAGCTAATAGACAATGTTATATCGAAATTTCAGATATTGCTTTTTGTCTTCCGAATAAAGAGTTAGATGCGGTAGATAGGCTTGTTTATGATGAGCAGCTTGATGCTTTCCGTAATCAGTTGTCTTCGGAAGATGCTACTAAGTTAGACCGTCTGCTAGCTGGAGAATGTTTTAGAGGTCGAAAAAAGATGATCAGGGAGTTAAAATTTTGGATGGTAGATTTTGATCCTTATAATGAAGATGATTAATTTTGAATATAGATTCTAGTCTAGTATTATTGAGTAAAGGCATAAAAAACACTTCGAAAGTAGATTTCTGTTATCTATCTTTTGAAGTGTTTTTAATGTAGTGTAAAGAATTTATTTTACTGCTATAGGGTTCCCAATGAATCTTGGAAGTTCAATATTTTCTTTGATTAGGGCTTCTTGGTAAAGTTTTAAGAAATCAGCATAGATATGAGTTTGTTGTCCATTTTGTGTAAAAATATCAATACGAAATACTAGTTGTCCAGAAGGAGTTGTGCTTAATCCAATGATATTTGGAGCTCCACAGATTTGAGGATAGTTTTCAATGTTTTCTCGATTTACTTCTTGTATGATGCTTGTCACCTTATTGATATCGGTTGACGGATAGACTGGGATATCAATTTGAGCTCTCATGTCCCCTCGAGATTTGTTAGATACAATTGTGATATTTCTGTTAGGTATAAAATGGAGGGTTCCATCAAATCCACGAATTTGAGTAGTTCGAATACCTACTGTTGAAACAAGGCCTGTAACGACTCCTACTTCAACTGCGTCACCGACTTCAAATTGGTTTTCTAACAATATGAAAAAACCATTAACGACATCAGATAGGAAGCCTTGAGCTCCTAGACCAAGAGCAACCCCAGCAAGTCCTGCCCCAGCAAGGAGGCTAGATACTGGGACCCCAAGGATACTAAGAAGCCAGTAAACAAGGAAGAAGTATAGCACGTAGTTCATGCAATTGTGTAGTAATCGTTCAATGGTTTTTTGTCGAGCAGGTGTTTGAATTGTCCAAGCTAGAGAGCGTCCCACTGTATGTTTAAAAAGGAAATTGATAATCTTCTTACTAAGAAGAAAGATGATGAGGAGAATAAGCAGTTTAATCCCTTTCGTAATGAGTACCATTAGGGTCTCTTCAAAATTAAATTGTTGGATGTATCTTTGTAAAATATTCATAGCTCTAGTTTATCAAAATTTTGAAAAAGTAGCAGTTTCTAACGATTTTCTTGTGATTAAATTGGATAAAAAAACTTTTAAAAGGCTTTGAAATATGGTAAACTAAACTGTATCTATAAAAAATTTTAAGGAGAATGACTACATGTCTGTATCATTTGAAAACACAGCCACTAACCGTGGTGTGGTGACATTCACTATCGGTCAAGATAAAATTCAACCAGCTTTGGATCAAGCATTTAACAAGGTTAAAAAGAATTTGAACGCTCCAGGCTTCCGTAAAGGACACATGCCTCGTGCCGTATTTAACCAAAAATTTGGTGAAGAAGCTCTTTACGACGATGCTTTGAATGCAATTCTTCCAGCAGCTTATGAAGCAGCGATTGCTGAACTTGGTCTTGATGTTGTTGCACAACCAAAAATTGATGTAAAATCAATTGAAAAAGGTCAAGATTGGACACTTACTGCAGAAGTTGTTACAAAACCTGAAGTAAAACTTGGTGCATATAAAGATCTTGAAGTTTCAGTTGAAGCTTCTAAAGAAGTTACTGATGAAGAAGTTGATGCTAAGCTTGAAAACGAACGCAAAAACTTGGCTGAATTGGTTGTTAAAGAAGGTGCAGCTGAAAATGGCGACACTGTTGTTATCGACTTTGTTGGTTCAGTAGACGGTGTTGAATTTGATGGTGGTAAAGGTGAAAACCACTCTCTTGAACTTGGTTCAGGTCAATTTATCCCAGGTTTCGAAGACCAATTGGTTGGAGCAAAAGCTGGTGATGAAGTAGAAGTTAAAGTAACTTTCCCAGAAGACTATCAAGCTGCTGACCTTGCAGGTAAAGCTGCTGTATTTGTTACTAAAGTTAACGAAGTTAAAGCTAAAGAAGTTCCAGCTCTTGATGATGAGTTGGCTAAAGATCTTGACGATGAAGTTGAAACTCTTGACGAGTTGAAAGCTAAATACCGTAAAGAACTTGAAGCAGCTAAAGAAATCGCATTTGATGACGCTGTTGAAGGTGCTGCACTTGATTTGGCTGTTGAAAACGCTGAAATCGTTGAATTGCCAGCAGAAATGGTTGAAGACGAAGTTCACCGTGCTATGAATGAATTCATGGGTAACATGCAACGTCAAGGTATCTCTCCTGAAATGTACTTCCAAATCACTGGTACAACTCAAGAAGATCTTCACAAACAATATGAAGCTGACGCTGACAAACGTGTGAAAACTAACCTTGTTATCGAAGCTGTTGCTGCTGCTGAAGGATTCGACGCTACAGAAGAAGAAATCCAAAAAGAAATCAATGATCTTGCAGCTGAGTACAACATGGAAGTATCACAAGTTTCTGCACTTCTTTCACCTGAAATGCTTAAACACGATATCACTATGAAGAAAGCTGTTGAAGTTATCACAAGCACAGCAAAAGTTAAATAATATGACTAAAATCAAGTTTCTGTTGAGACTTGATTTTTTCTTCTATAAATACTTTGACTATTGACTCTTTTTAGCGTAAAATAAAAGGTAGCGAAAAATTGATTGCTGAGCTATTTCTGATAGAAACTAGCTTGAGTAAGAATGAAGGAGAACCACTTTGGAACTAGACGTATTTGCTGGACAAGAAAAAAGTGAATTATCAATGATTGAAGTGGCCCGTGCTATCTTAGAAACACGTGGTCGTGATAATGAAATGTATTTCAATGATTTGGTCAATGAAATTCAAAATTACTTAGAAAAATCGGATGCTGATATCCGCAATGCTTTGCCATTCTTTTATTCAGATTTGAATACGGATGGAAGTTTCATTCCACTAGGTGATAACAAATGGGGCTTGCGTTCATGGTATGCAATTGATGAAATCGATGAAGAGGTCATCACATTGGAAGATACTGATGAAAATGCACCAAAACGTAAGAACAAGAAAGTTAATGCCTTCATGGATGGTGATGAAGATGCCATCGATTATAATGACGATGATCCAGAAGACGAGAACTTTACACCTGATTCTGATAGTCTTGAATATGACGACGATAGCGAAGATGATGAGAAAGCCGAAGTGGAATCTTATGACTCTGAGTTGAATGAAATTATTCCAGATGATGATTTGGATGATGTTGAGTTGTCAGAAGAAGATGATGACGATGACTATGAGGATGAGTCAAACGACTAAGTTTTTATTGACAAATGGTCTTGGATAGTTTAGACTATTTATCGGGCACCTCTTTTGAAGAGGTCATGATTAAGGCTCCCAGAGTAAAACTCTTGGGGGTCATTTTTGTTTTTAGTCATTTACTGGACTTGTCTAAGGTGAGGTACTTTGTAGGGCTCCAATCAGGTACCAGGAAAGGACTATCGTGATTATCTGAGTGGGTAACCAATCTGCTATCTGTAGTTGTTTTGAATTATATTATAAGGAGTTAACATGACAAAATATATTTTCGTCACTGGTGGTGTGGTATCTTCAATTGGTAAAGGGATTGTAGCTGCAAGTCTTGGGCGTTTGCTTAAGAACCGTGGTCTTAAGGTTACGATTCAAAAATTTGATCCTTACATCAATATTGACCCAGGGACAATGAGTCCTTACCAACACGGTGAAGTTTATGTCACTGATGATGGTGCTGAAACTGACCTTGACCTTGGTCACTACGAACGTTTTATTGATATCAATCTTAATAAATACTCTAACGTGACTACTGGTAAGATTTATAGCGAAGTTTTGCGTAAGGAACGTAAAGGAGAGTATCTTGGTGCGACTGTTCAGGTGATTCCGCATATCACAGATGCTTTGAAAGACAAGATTAAGCGCGCAGCGACAACAACTGATTCAGATGTCATTATCACTGAAGTTGGTGGTACGGTTGGTGATATTGAAAGTCTTCCATTCCTTGAAGCTCTTCGTCAAATGAAGGCTGATGTGGGCTCTGACAACGTTATGTATATCCACACAACGCTTCTTCCTTATTTGAAGGCTGCTGGTGAAATGAAGACAAAGCCAACGCAACACTCTGTTAAGGAATTGCGTGGTTTGGGTATCCAACCAAATATGTTGGTTATTCGTACAGAACAACCTGCTGGTCAAGGAATCAAGAATAAATTGGCTCAATTCTGTGATGTTGCACCTGAGGCTGTTATCGAATCACTCGACGTGGAACATATCTATCAAGTGCCACTTAATATGCAGGCTCAAGGTATGGATCAGATTGTTTGTGATCATTTGAAACTGGATGCTCCAGCTGCAGATATGACAGAATGGTCTGCTATGGTTGATAAGGTGCTTAACCTTAAGAAAACAACTAAAATTGCTCTTGTTGGTAAGTATGTGGAGCTTCACGATGCTTACTTGTCAGTAGTTGAGGCACTTAAACACTCAGGTTTGGCAAATGATACTGCCATTGATATTGACTGGGTCAATGCTAATGATTTGACTGCTGAAAATGTTGCTTCTCGTTTGGCTGATGCTGATGGTATTATTGTTCCTGGTGGTTTCGGTCAACGTGGTACTGAAGGTAAGATTCAAGCTATTCGTTATGCACGTGAAAATGATGTGCCAATGTTAGGTGTCTGTCTCGGTATGCAATTGACATGTATTGAGTTTGCTCGCCACGTTCTTCACTTGGATGGCGCTAACTCAGCTGAGCTTGATCCAAACACAAAATATCCAATTATCGATATTATGCGTGATCAAATTGACATTGAAGACATGGGTGGTACTCTTCGTCTCGGTCTTTACCCATGTAAGTTGAAACCAGGTTCTAAGGCTGCTGCAGCTTATGGCAACCAAGAAGTTGTTCAACGTCGTCACCGTCACCGTTATGAATTTAATACTAAATTCCGTGAACAGTTTGAGGCTGAAGGCTTTGTATTCTCAGGTGTGTCACCAGATAATCGTTTGATGGAAGTTGTAGAACTCCCAGACAAGAAATTCTTTGTGGCAGCGCAATACCACCCAGAATATCATAGCCGTCCAAACCATGCTGAAGAACTTTACAGTGCCTTTGTGACAGCAGCGGTTGAAAATGCCAAATAATTATCTAAGACAGAGTAGGATAGCCTACTCTGTTTTTTATTAGCTCCTTTTATGCTAAAATAAAGGGAATAATAAGAAAGAACGAGGAAAACAAATGGCTAAATTTGGCTTTTTGTCAGTATTAGAAGAAGAACTGGATAAGCACCTGGACTATGATTTTGCGATGGACTGGGATAAAAAGAATCATGCTGTGGAAGTAACGTTTATCCTGGAAGCGCAAAACAGTAGCAATGTCGAGACTATTGATGATAAGGGTGAAGTGTCTGATGAAGATGTTATTTTTGAGGATTACGTGCTCTTTTACAATCCAGCAAAATCACGTTTTGATGAAGAGGACTACCTAGTGACAATTCCATATGAACCTAAGAAAGGTCTATCTCGTGAGTTTTTGTCCTATTTTGCGGAGACCTTGAATGAGGTGGCAACAGAAGGATTGAGTGACTTGATGGATTTTCTATCTGATGATGGACCTGAGGAATTCGGTTTGGTTTGGGACAAAGAAGCTTTCGAAAAAGGAAAAGCTCAACTTGAAGAGAAGGAATTTTTTGCTTATCCAAGGTATTAAAGGGAGCGAAAAGGGATGGATGCTTATTTAAAAAATCAGTTTGATTTTACAGGTGTTAAGGCGGCCTTACTCGTAGAGCAAAGTATTTTGGTCATTCTCAGAGATAATAAGCCAGATATTCCTTGGCCAAATACATGGGAGTTGCCAGGTGGTGGAAGAGAAGGTCAAGAAACACCACTTGAGTGTCTTCAACGCGAAGTCTGGGAGGAGCTGGGATTGGCTCTGAAAGAGGAATCGATTATTTGGTCGAAAATCTATCCTAGTATGTTGGATAAAAATAGGTTAGCTGTTTTTGTGGTTGGCCAAATTAGCCAAGAGCAGTATCGTGAGATTCGTTTTGGTGACGAGGGGCAGGAATTTAAACTAATGCCTATAGAGGATTTTATAAAAGCAGAAGGTGTCATTCCCCAGTTGCAGGAACGCTTTAAAGACTATTTAGTAGGAAAGGAAACAGAGAAATAAATGGACAAATGGCAAGAATTAACGATTGAAGTTAATCGTGAGGTCGAAGAAGCGGCTTCTAATATTTTAATTGAGTCTGGGAGCCAAGGTGTGGCTATTGATGATAGTGCAGATTATTTGGAAAATGCGGACCGTTTTGGGGAACTTTATCCTGAGGTTGAGCAGGTTGAAACGGTTAAAATTACGGCTTATTATCCAGAGTCAGCAGATATCGAGGCCATTACTAAGCAGGTCAATGAGCGTTTGGCTGAGTTGACGGATTTTGGTCTTGAAACGGGAGATATTCACTTAGCTACTCAAGAATTGGTTGAAGAAGATTGGGCTGAGAATTGGAAAAAATACTATGAACCAGCACGAATTACCCATGATTTGACCATCGTACCGTCATGGACGGATTATGAGGCATCAGAGGGGGAAAAAATCATTAAGTTGGATCCTGGTATGGCCTTTGGGACAGGAACACATCCAACGACTAAGATGAGCCTCTTTGCCTTGGAGCAGGTGCTTCGTGGTGGTGAGACGGTGATTGATGTGGGGACTGGTTCAGGAGTCCTCTCGATTGCCAGCTCTCTGCTTGGTGCCAAGGAAATCTACGCTTATGACCTTGATGATGTGGCGGTTCGAGTGGCACAGGAAAACATTGATATGAATCCTGATATGGAAAATATCCACGTTGCTGCTGGAGATCTTTTGAAGGATGTGACGCAAGAAGCTGATGTTATCGTGGCTAATATTTTGGCGGATATTCTCATTCATCTGACGGAAGATGCCTACCGTTTGGTTAAGGACGAAGGTTATTTGATTATGTCAGGGATTATCTCTGAAAAATGGGATATGGTGCGTGAATCGGCTGAGAAAGCTGGTTTCTTCCTGGAAACTCACATGGTTCAGGGAGAGTGGAATGCTTGTGTCTTCAAGAAGACAGATGATATTTCAGGTGTGATTGGAGGCTAAATGCAACAGTATTTTATAAAGGGGCAGGTTGAAAATCCAGTAATTATCAAAGACAAGGATACTGTGAAGCATATGTTTAACGTTATGCGTTTGACAGAGGATGATCAGGTTGTCTTGGTTTTTGAAGATGGTATCAAGCGTCTTGCGCGTGTGACTGACCGTGAGAATCACGTCTTTGAAGTGATTGAAGATTTAACTGATAATGTCGAGATGCCTGTATCTGTAACCATTGCCTCAGGTTTTCCCAAGGGAGATAAACTGGAGTTGGTGACACAAAAGGCAACAGAGCTTGGAGCTCAGGCTATTTGGGCCTTCCCTGCCGACTGGTCTGTGGTTAAGTGGGATGGTAAGAAGCTAGCCAAGAAGGAAGATAAACTTGCCAAGATTGCTCTAGGAGCTGCAGAACAATCCAAGCGTAATCGTGTTCCAGAAGTCAGATTGTTCGAGAAAAAAGGGGAATTTCTATCAGAATTAGCTAATTTTGATAAGATTTTTATCGCCTATGAGGAAACAGCCAAAGCAGGTGAGTTGGCTACTCTAGTTCGTGAGTTGGCTCAGGTAGAGAATGGTCAGAAAATTCTCTTTATCTTTGGACCAGAAGGTGGTATTTCTCCGTCTGAGATTGACGCCTTTGAAGAGGCTGGTGGCGTTAAAATTGGCCTTGGACCGCGCATTATGCGGACGGAAACCGCTCCTCTCTACGCTTTGAGTAGTGTCAGTTATGCCTTGGAATTGAATAAGTAAGAGAAAGTTGGCCTTGTTCCAACTTTTTTTGTATTTGACACTTTTCAGCTAAGATTGCATCGTGCCATTAGTTTTGTATGACAAATCGAGCATTTCTAAAAAAGTTGATAATCTTATTTAGATTTAATATAATTGTACTATCTTTATAAAAGGGGAAGATTTTTAATGAAAACGAATCGTTATGTGACTCAATCTGCTGTGGTTTTGGGCCTTTTTGCTCTCTTGACTGTGCCACAAGTCCTAGGTCATGCTGATGAGGCAACCGCACCAGTACCAACTACTTCAACTGAAACTGTGACAGATAGTGGGACTGCTGCCGTATCTGGACAAGGAACTTCGGGAGCAGCTGCTCAAGGAGGAACAGAAACTGTTTCTACTACAGCAACAGCAGTAGCGACAAATGCGTCTGCAGAGCCATCAGCTAATACCTCAACGGGCCAAGCAAGTCAAGAGGCCAGTGCTGTTTTGACGAATGCCAATCAGGTGACACCAGCGGTGCCAGTACAGGCTGAAACTGTTACAGAGCCTGCTCATGAGGGGCAGACCGTTGATATGCAGATTTTGTCAACAACAGACCTTCATACCAACTTGGTTAACTATGATTATTATCAAGATAAGCCGTCTCAAACAGTTGGTTTGTCTAAAACTGCTGTCCTTATCAAAAAAGCCCGTGAAACTAATTCCAATACGGTCTTAGTGGACAGTGGGGATACGATTCAGGGAACTCCTTTTGGGACTTATAAGGCTTTGATTGACCCTGTTGCCCAAGGTGAGACTCACCCTATGTACAAGGCCTTTGAGATGCTGGGCTACGATGCCGAAACACTTGGAAACCACGAGTTTAACTATGGTCTAGAATTTTTGGATCGTATGGTTAAGGCTGCTAAGATTAACATTATCAATGCCAATGTGCGTAATGCTCAGACAGGTGACTACTATTACAACCCTTATAAGATTGTTAACAAGACCTTTACTGATACAGATGGCAAACAGGTAACGCTAAAAATCGGTATTACAGGTGTCCTTCCAACACAGATTTTGGTTTGGGATAAGGCCAACCTTGAAGGTAAGGTAACTGTGGATGATCCAATGGAGGCTGTTAAGGCAATCGTTCCTAAGATGAAGGCTGCAGGAGCTGACTTTATCCTTGTTGCTGCTCACTCTGGTATTGGTGACAATGAATACACTAAGAATGAGGAAAATGAAGGTTACCAAATTGCTGGTATCGAAGGTGTTGATGCTGTTGCGACAGGGCATTCTCATGCGGATTTCCCAAATGGTGATGGCACAAGTTTTTATGCCAAGTACCCTGGTGTAGATGATGTCAATGGTCTCATCAATGGGAAACCTGTGGTTATGGCTGGTAAATTCGGAGATCATCTAGGCATCATGGATGTCAAATTGACTTACACGGATGGTAAATGGAAAGTTGTTAACAGTAAGGCCAAGCTTGAAAAGATTGATACTAAGTCAGATGTTGCGGACAAGGACTTAATTAATATGGCTGCTCATGACCATAATGGAACAATCAACTATGTTCGTAAGGAAGTTGGTGAGACTACTGCACCAATCACTAGCTACTTTGCTCAGGTTCAGGACGATCCATCTATTCAAATCGTTAATAATGCACAACTATGGTATGCTAAAAAACAAGTAGCTGGAACAGCAGATGCGAATCTTCCACTCCTCTCAGCTGCAGCACCTTTCAAGGCGGGGACTCGTGGGGATGCGACCTACTATACCGATATTCCAGCAGGACCATTAGCCATTAAGAATGTCGCGGACCTCTACCTCTACGACAATGTTACTGCCCTACTCAAGGTGACTGGTGCACAAATAAAAGAATGGTTGGAAATGTCTGCAGGACAGTTCAATCAAATTGATCCTAATAGCAAAGAGCCACAACAACTCATTAATAGTAGCTATCGCTCATACAATTACGATGTGATTGATGGGTTGACTTACAAGTTTGATTTGACACAACCTAACAAATATGATCGTGAAGGTAAGTTGGTTAACCCAGATGCTAGTCGTGTTCGTGACTTGACTTATCAAGGTAAACCCATTGATTTGAATCAGACTTTCCTTGTCGTGACTAACAACTATCGTGCGACTGGTAACTTCCCTGGTGTTAAGGATGCTGCAGAAAAACGTCTCCTCAATCTTGAGAATCGTCAGGCCATCATTGACTATATTGTCAGCGAGAAGACAATTAACCCAACTGCCGATGGAAATTGGAGTTTTGTTCCTAATATTACGAATGCAGATATCCGTTTTGCCTCATCTGACAATGCACGTGCCCACCTTGCTGGTCAGGATGCCATTAGTTATGTAGGACCATCAACACAAGCAGGATTTGCAGAGTACCGCTTGATTGTTAAGGAAAAGGCAAATCAAGTTGAGGATACGACTAAGAAAGAATCTGAGAAGTCACCAAAAGGTGTTGAGATGGCAGACCAAACTAAGCATGTGAAACCAAATGCTACTGCAGTTGCTAGCATGGCTAAACCTGCTTCAGCTATCCAATTGTCAAACGCTCAAGTCGTTATCTTACCTCAAGCTCAAGTACAAGAAACTCAAGGTTCAAGTTCAGTTAAGGCCTTGCCAAACACTGGTTCAGACGAATCTATGTCAGCAACTTTAGCTGGTATGGTTCTTATGACCTTGGCTGGTTTCTTTGGAATCAAAAAACACGAAAAAAATTAAGCAAAGGAAAAAGCCCTGACAGGGGCTTTTTTGCTGTAGTTTTAGCGTTGGTTAAAGTTCTTTTGTGCTTCTAGAATAATAGGTGCCAGACGCTCGATATCAGACTGTGTGCCACGAAGCTCAAAGTCTCCCAACATAGGGAAGCCAAAACGTTGACTGTATTGTTTGGCGGTTAGGCAGTACTGGTTATTGAAGTTACGGTTACCAGAACCGATGATACCAAAGCAACGTTTGTGGTTATCATGGGCTGCGATAAAATCTCCCAGTGGATTGGTTAGGATTTCGACATCTCCATTGTCCACGCCATTTCCACCTTCAAGGTAGGTTGGCAATAGTGCGACAAAGGGTTCATCTACTTGGAAGGTTTCATGATTAAGCTCTTTAATATTGATTTGGCGACATTCAATCCCGTGGTTGAGGGATAGGTAGTCAGACATACGCTTGACAAAGCTTTGGGTATTGCCACTTAGACTAATATAAACGAGGGTAAGTTGAGACATAAGCGTCCTCTTTCTATCTATATCTTGTGTTTGCTCAATCATTCTAACACAAGATGTTGTGCTTTTCAAGTTGGCTCCTTGCGCTTAAGAATTGCCTATCTAGCTCTTTTTCTTTACTTGTAAAAGTGATAAAATAAAGGTTATTAAAAGAAGCGAAGGAAGAAATCATGGCTAAAGATAAAAATGTAACAGGAGAAGAAATTTTAGACATTTGCTCGGCCTACATGTCAGCAGATGATTTGAAATTAGTTGAAAAAGCCTGGCATTATGCGACAGATGCTCATAGTGGGCAATCTCGTCAGTCAGGAGAACCTTATATTATTCACCCTATTCAAGTGGCAGGGATCCTGGCAGACCTTCATCTTGATGCAGTGACAGTAGCCTGTGGTTTCTTACACGATGTCGTTGAAGACACCGAAAAAACGCTCGATGATTTGGAAACGGATTTTGGTACGGATGTACGAAATATTGTAGACGGTGTTACTAAGCTTGGTAAGGTTGAGTACAAGTCCCACGAGGAGCAGTTGGCTGAAAATCACCGTAAGATGCTTATGGCCATGTCTAAGGATATCCGTGTCATCTTGGTTAAATTGGCCGACCGTTTACACAATATGCGTACCCTAAAGCATCTTCGTAAGGATAAGCAAGAGCGCATTTCTCGTGAAACCATGGAAATCTATGCTCCTTTAGCTCACCGTCTGGGTATCAGTCGTATCAAATGGGAATTGGAAGATATGTCCTTCCGTTACCTTAATGAGGTGGAATTCTACAAGATTTCTCACATGATGAAGGAAAAACGTCGTGAGCGTGAGGAACTTGTGGACGAGATTGTCGATAAAATTAAGACCTACACAGCTGAACAAGGACTTGTTGGTGATGTTTATGGTCGTCCAAAGCATATCTACTCTATTTATCGTAAGATGCGCGACAAGAAAAAGCGCTTCGATCAAATTTATGATTTGATTGCCATCCGTTGTGTCATGGAGACGCACAGTGATGTTTATGCCATGTTGGGATATATTCATGAGCTCTGGCGTCCGATGCCTGGCCGTTTCAAAGACTATATTGCCAATCCTAAATCCAATGGTTACCAGTCTATCCATACAACGGTTTATGGACCAAAAGGACCTATTGAAATCCAAATCCGTACCAAGGAAATGCACCAAGTTGCCGAATACGGGGTTGCAGCTCACTGGGCTTACAAGAAAGGGATTAAGGGCAAGGTAGATTCAAAAGAGTCCGCTTTGGGAATGAACTGGATTAAAGATCTTGTTGAACTTCAAGATGCCTCAAATGGTGATGCTATGGGATTTGTAGACTCTGTTAAAGAGGATATCTTCTCAGAGCGTATTTATGTCTTTACGCCAAATGGTGCTGTTCAGGAATTGCCTAAAGATTCAGGACCTATTGACTTTGCCTATGCTATCCATACCCAAGTTGGAGAGAAGGCTACAGGTGCTAAGGTTAATGGCCGTATGGTTCCCTTGACTGCCAAACTTAAGACAGGTGATGTGGTTGAGATTGTCACTAATGCCAATTCTTTTGGTCCTAGTCGTGACTGGATTAAGATGGTCAAAACAACTAAGGCCAGAAATAAAATTCGACAATTCTTTAAGAATCAGGATAAGGAAGCCTCTATTACCAAGGGTCGTGAGCTTTTGATTGCCTACTTCCAAGAGCATGGCTATATTGCCAATAAGTACCTAGACAAGAAACATATTGAGGAAATTCTCCCTCGTATGAGTGTGCGTAGTGAAGAAGCTCTCTATGCCGCTGTTGGCTTTGGCGAAATTAGTGCTGCTGCTGTTTTCAATCGTCTGACAGAAAAAGAACGCCGTGAGGAAGAGCGTGCTAAGGCAAAAGCTGAAGCTGAAGAGCTAATGAACGGTGGCGAGGTTAAGACTGAGAAGAAAGAAGTTCTTAAGGTTAAAAGTGAAAATGGCGTCATCATTCAAGGTGCATCTGGTCTCCTCATGCGTATCGCTAAGTGCTGTAACCCAGTACCTGGAGATGAGATTGAAGGTTACATCACCAAGGGTCGTGGTATCGCTATTCACCGTTCAGATTGTAATAATATCAAGAGTCAAGAAGGTTATGAACAACGTTTAATCGAAGTAGAGTGGGATGAACGTAATGCCAATAAATCTTACTTAGCTGAGATTGACATCTATGGCCTTAACCGTTCTGGTCTGTTGAATGATGTTCTTCAAATCTTGTCAAATACGACCAAGAGCATCGCTACGGTCAATGCGCAACCGACTAAGGACATGAAGTTTGCCAATATTCACGTTAGCTTTGAAATTGCAAACCTTATTGAATTGACTGGTCTAGTGGATAAGATTAAAATTATCCCTGACGTTTATAGTGTTAAACGTACAAATGGTTAAGGAGTTACTGCAATGAAGATTGTAATTCAGCGCGTGCAAAGTGCCTCTGTGGTTATTGAGGATTCTACGGTTGGTGCTATTAAACAGGGGCTCTTACTCTTGGTCGGAGTTGGTCCAGAGGACACCAAAGAGGACCTAGAGTATGCAGTTCGTAAGATTATCAATATGCGTATTTTTTCAGATGAAGATGGTAAGATGAATCTTTCTGTTAAGGATATTGATGGCCAGATTTTGTCGGTTTCTCAGTTTACGCTTTTTGCAGATACGAAAAAAGGAAATCGACCGGCATTTACGGGTGCAGCAAAGCCTGACATGGCTAGCCAGTTCTATGATGATTTCAACCAATCCTTGTCAGCTCATGTTCCTGTAGAAAGAGGACGCTTTGGTGCAGATATGCAGGTTAGTCTGGTTAATGACGGACCTGTGACCATTATTTTAGATACTAAAAATCGATAAACAAACCATCTCTCGCCTTGTGTGAGAGGTGTTTTTTTTACTCTCATCGTATGGGCAATTTAGGTGCTCGATTTTCATTCTTTGGGATTTATTTTTGTTATTTTAAGTAGGCTTAACCAAGTGAATATTTAATGAAATTAGAAAATGTTATTCTCAAATTTCTGAAAAAACCCGACCATTCATGATGAAAAAATTACCGTTTACGAGGATTGCCGGAAATTCCCTTGTCTTACAAAAAAGATTAAGTTAACATTAGTTTCATAAGAAACACCAAGCGATTTTTATGAAACTAAAAAATAACTCGAGTTTACAGCATGCAAATACAAATAGTGATAATTTGAAACGCCGAGGTGATTTAAACTTTTTTAGAGGGATAGAGAGATGTCAAAGAAAGTAGCGTCAACTAAATTATTATCAGGTTTGTTTGTAGCCGGCGGTGTCCTAGGGATGAATCAGGTCGCCAAGGCAGATAGCATGGTCAGTTCAGAAGCAACAAAACCAGTCATTACAACTGAAGCAGATAACTTGGTGGTGGTACCAACGGAGGCAGTTTCTCCAGTTGCGACAACAGAAGTAGGTCCATCATCTGCCGCTGTTGCGACAGATACTGCAACAACAGCAACAGCTTCTACAATATTTTCACAAGCTGTGCCAGCAGAGAGTGCTAGCTCAGAAATGCTTGTAGCCAGTGAAGCACTAGCTCCTGAGTCAGCTGCTGTGGAAACCATCACATCATCATCTGATAATGCTACTGAAGCAGGATGCCATTCAACTGCTCAAGTGACACCAGTTACAGAAGTGACAGAGCAAAACTTAAATGGTGATGCTTACTTGACAGATCCAGAAACAACAAAAGCTGCTTATAGCAAGACAGATGGTGATATTAACTATTCTGTTGTTGTGTCTAATCCAACAGCAGAAACTAAGACGATGACTGTCAACTTGACACTTCAACATGCTTCAGAGATCATCGGTCAAGATAACGTTGACCTTACGCTAGCAGCAGGAACCTCAGCTAAGGTTTCAAACTTGACAGTAGCGTCAGAGTGGTTGACAAACAATACAGGTTACTTGGTGACAATCAGTGTCAACGATAAATCAGGTAATGTCTTGTCAAGCAAACGTGCTGGTTTGTCTGTCGAAGATGATTGGACAGTCTTCCCGCGTTACGGTATCGTAGCAGGTTCGCCAACTGATCAAAACAGTATTTTTGTTAAAAATCTTAAGGCCTACCGTAAAGAGCTTGAGCTTATGAAGTCTATGAATATCAACTCATATTTCTTCTATGATGCTTATAGTGAAGCTACAGATCCTTTCCCAGAGGGTGTTGATAGCTTTGTTCAAAAATGGAATACCTGGAGCCATACTCAGGTTGACACTAAGGCTGTTAAAGAATTGGTTGACCAAGTTCATAAGTCAGGTGCTGTAGCCATGCTTTATAACATGATTTCAGCAGATTCAAATCCAAAGAATCCAGCCCTTCCACTTGCTGCTTTGGCTTATAACTTCTACGATAGCTTTGGTAAGAAGGGTGAGCCGATGACTTACACTATCGGTGATAACCCAACTCAAGTTTACTATGATCCGGCTAATCCAGATTGGCAAAAATACATTGCGGGTGTCATGAAATCAGCTATGGATCGTATGGGCTTCGATGGTTGGCAAGGTGATACAATTGGTGACAACCGTGTGACTGATTATGAGCACCGTAACAGCTCAGACGAGGCTGACTCACACATGATGTCTGATTCATATGCGTCATTTATTAATGCTATGAAAGACCTCATTGGTGAAAAGTACTACATCACAATCAATGATGTCAATGGTGGTAATGATGATAAATTAGCCAAGGCACGTCAAGATGTTGTTTATAATGAGCTTTGGACAAACGGTGGTTCAGTTATTCCAGGACGTATGCAGGTTGCCTATGGTGATTTGAAAGCACGTATCGATATGGTACGCAATAAAACTGGTAAATCACTTATCGTTGGTGCCTACATGGAAGAACCAGGTATTGATTATACTGTTCCTGGTGGAAAAGCAACTAACGGTGCTGGTAAAGATGCCCTTGCTGGTAAGCCATTGCAAGCTGACACGACTCTTCTCGTAGATGCGACAGTAGCTGCAGCCGGTGGCTATCACATGTCCATTGCAGCCCTTGCCAATGCTAATGCAGCCCTTAACGTCCTTCAAAGTGCCTATTACCCAACTCAATACCTCAGTGTGGCTAAGGACACTATTCGTAAGCTTTACAATTACCAACAGTTTATCACTGCTTATGAAAATCTTCTCCGTGGTGAGGGGGTGACTAACAGCACTCAGGCTGTATCTACCAAGAATGCTGCTGGTGAAATCCTTTCTAAGGATGCTCTAGGTGTGACAGGAGATCAAATTTGGACATTTGCTAAATCAGGAAAAGGTTTCTCAACTGTTCAAATGATTAACATGATGGGCATCAATGCGGGCTGGCATAATGAAGAAGGTTATGCGGATAATAAAACACCGGACGCTCAAGAAAATCTCACAGTTCGTCTTAGTCTAGCAGGTAAAACAGCCCAAGAAGCAGCTAAAATTGCTGATCAAGTCTATGTGACGTCACCAGATGATTGGGCAACTTCAAGCATGAAGAAGGCACAAGCAAGCCTTGAAACAGATGAAAATGGTCAACCAGTACTTGTCATTTCAGTTCCTAAACTAACGCTTTGGAACATGCTCTATATCAAGGAAGACACAACAGCAACACCGGTAGAACCAGTTATCTTGAAACCAGTTACTAACCAAGCTGGTAAGAAAGCAGATAATACCGTAACATCTGAAGCAAGCTCAGCAACAGCTAAATCCGAAAATACAACAGTAAACAAAGGTTCAGAGGCTCCAACTGATACGAAACCATCTGTTGAAGCTCCTAAACTAGATGAAATAACTAAACCAGCACCAACAGTTGACGAGTTAGTAAACTCAGCAGCTGTTCCAGTGGCAATAGCTGTATCAGAGATCGTACATGATAAGAAAGATGACAACTCAGTATCTAATACGGATCAAGGTGCAGTAGCGTCAGATTCAATCACTACACCAGCTTCAGAGGCCACAAGCACAGCTGACTCACCAGCCTCATCAGAAGTATCATCGGAAGCATCAGAAACTGAAATTAGTTCAGAAGCATCAACTTCAGAGACTTCAGCATCTGAATCAGAGAATTCAATCAGCACAGTCGTTTCAGAATCAGAAGTAGTTAAAGAACCAGCTGTTTCATTGACAGAATCAGAAAGTCAAGTGAGCACTTCAGAAGTGACTTCGGCAATTTCAGAAACAGTGAGCACGTCTGAGAAAGTCATCCTTGATGGACTATCAGAAAACATCAATAGTTGGAATAGACTCTCTGCAGCTCCTCGCGTCTCAGAAAACTTACCAAGTACTTCTGAAACGATTACAGAAGCAGCGTCACTCTTTAGCAATTATGCAAGATATTCAGAAACAGCAAGCTCAGAATCTTACTCTATGGTAGCAACTTCTTCAGAAGCTTCTATTGAAAAATTAGCAGTATCAATCTTGAAAGATACTGAGGGTGGCTTGTACGATGCAAGAACAATCAGAAATATTGTTGAGATGATTGATAGCATTACAACAAATGTTAGCTATACTCGCAGTAGCCGTCAAGACCTTGTCAATATAGCTTCGTCAGATAACACTTACAGTGGTAGTCAAGATCTTAACCTTGCAAGTAAGACAACGACGCAAGCAGGTGAAAAAGGAACAACTGAAGATCTTAAGGCTACAATTGCTAAAACAGCAAAATCTCACAAGTGGGGAGAACATGCTGTAGCTATCCTTACAGCTATTGTCCTTGCAGGTGCGGCAACCCTTGCAGCTCTTCGTAACTTCTTGATGTCAAAAAAAGTTGATAAATAATAAGTAGAACTCTTTGTGTAAACAAGGAGTTTTCTTTATACTGGCTGCTATTTTTTCTGAAAATTGTGATACAATAGAAATAGTTTGAATATTGTGTCAAAGGAGAGCCAATGATTACTGCAAATGATATCGTAAAGGCTAATGAAGTCTTAAAAAACGTGGTGGAACGCACACCACTAGATTTTGATCGCTACTTATCTGAAAAATACGGGGCGACCATTTATATTAAAAAAGAAAATATGCAAAAGGTACGCTCTTTCAAATTGCGAGGAGCCTACTATGCTATTCATCAATTGAGTGATGAGGATAAGGCGCGTGGTGTGGTTTGTGCATCAGCCGGAAACCATGCTCAGGGGGTTGCCTACACTTGTAACGAGATGAAGATTCCGGCAACCATCTTTATGCCAGTAACAACGCCTCTCCAAAAAATTGGTCAAGTCCGTTTCTTTGGTGGCAAGTTTGTAACAATCAAATTGGTGGGAGATACCTTTGATGCTTCTGCTCAAGCAGCGCAGGAATATACCAAGTCTGAAGGGATGACTTTCATTGATCCATTCGACGATTATAATGTCCAAGCGGGTCAAGGAACTGTTGCTTATGAAATTTATGAGCAGGCTCAAGAGGAAGGTGTTTCCTTTGATAGTATCTTGGTTCCAGTCGGAGGCGGTGGCCTTATCTCTGGTGTGGCTACTTATATCAAGGATGTGGCACCATCTATGGAAGTTATTGGTGTTGAGGCTAGTGGTGCTCGTAGTATGCGTGCTGCCTTTGACCGTGGTTATCCTATAAAACTCGAAGAAATTGATAAGTTTGCGGATGGGATTGCTGTTCAAAAGGTAGGTGTCAAGACCTATGAAGTTGCACGTAAATATGTTGATCGTCTCTTGGGAGTTGATGAAGGCTTGATTTCAGAAACCCTAATTGATATGTACTCTAAGGTTGGTACCATTGCAGAACCCGCAGGTGCAGCATCAGTAGCAGCTTTGGAAGTGATTAAAGATGAGATTAAAGGAAAAACCATCGTCTGCATCATTTCAGGTGGTAACAATGATATTAACCGTATGCCAGAGATGGAAGAACGTGCGCTTATCTACGATGGCATCAAACATTACTTTGTGGTTAACTTCCCACAACGTCCTGGTGCCCTTCGTGAATTTGTAAATGATATCTTGGGACCAAATGATGATATCACTCGTTTTGAGTACATCAAACGTGCTAATAAAGGAAAAGGTCCAGTTCTCATTGGTATCGCTCTTAGTGACAAGAACGATTATGATGGACTTCTCGAACGTCTTTCAGCCTTTGACCCAAGTTATATCAACCTTCACGGTAACGAAACACTTTACAATATGCTTGTCTAAGGACAGGTTCACATAATGAAAAAAGAATCGACGAAAGTCGGTTTTTTTCTACTTTAACCCAGCTATACGGAGGCACTAAGGCTTTATCTTCAAATTAAAACCTCAGTATTGCTACTGAGGCTTTCTTTATTCGATAATCAAGAGTCCATCTTTAATGGCGAATGGATTGTCTTTATTGATGCGGTCGTAGAACATGATACCGTTAGTATGGTCGATTTCATGTTGAACAACAATTGAGTTGTAACCACGGAGTTTAATGCGTTTCTTTTCACCCTCTTTGTTGTAGTATTCAACAGTTACTCGAGCATGACGAACCACATAACCAGGAACGTCGCGGTCGACTGAGAGGCATCCTTCTCCATCACCCAAGGCAGCATCCTGAACAGAATGGGCAACTACTTTAGGGTTGTACATGATTTCTTGAAGGCTATATGCTTCTTTTGGTGGATTACCTTCAGCGTCTTCAGGGTTTGGAACGAGAACCGCGATAATGCGTTTTGAAATATCCAATTGTGGGGCTGCAAGACCGACTCCCCCACGAAGCCCCATTTTTTCAGCAATAACAGGATCTTGTGAATTACGAAGAAACTGCATCATTTTTTCACCTAGGATAATGTCTTCGTCTGATAGTGGGAAGGTTACATCTTCAGCGACAGCACGCAAGGTTGGGTTTCCTTCGCGAATGATATCATTCATATCAATCATATGGCTGGCGCGGATAATTTTGGTTTGAGCGTCCATTTGTTTACCTCTATTTTCTTTGATTTACTTGTTTATAACTATAGCACAAAAGGGTTGAAAATTAAACCATCAAGGGTTAAAGTGAGGCTTTTTCTAATCGATAAAAGCCAGTTTTTCCAAGGTTTGTCGTTGTAAAATACGATAGGTCTTAAAAGCTTCTTTTTCAATAATTCCTTGATCGATAAATTGTTTGATGACTCGTTGCACATGGCGATAGCTAGTCCCAAAACTGGCAGCTAGGATAGATGGTGATAGTTGAAAAACACCTTCTTCCTCAATACTCAACATATGAGTAGCCAGACGCTCTTTGACAGAGTAGCTTGCATTTGTTGAGGCAGTAATACCCTGTTTATGCAGTGCCATGGCTAGGTTATGCCCAATTTGATAGAGAAAAACGGGATCTTTGAGGAGCTCTTCTTTATTATTTAAAGGGAGCTGAACTGCTTGAACCTCTTCTAAAGCAATGACTGATGACCCTGCTGGTTGATTGGTCATGAGTTCTACATCTCCAAATATTTGTGGTTGGTTAAGCATTTCTAAGATATGTTCTTTACCATTGAAGAGAGAACGCACAATTTTTACCTTTCCTGACAAAATGTAGGTTAGCTCTGTGATAGCTTTTCCTTGGGTACAAATATAATCATTCTTTTGAAAGGTGACTTTCTGTAATTGGTCGAGGTAGGGGGGTGGAAAGACCTGATCAAGTTGAGGTCTTATGTCATGATTACGCATACATCTCCTTTTTTAGGACCTAGGTCCTATTTTTTAAAGTCTCCTTAGATTATAATGAAAAAATAACTATCAGACAAGTAAGGAAAGGATGTTCTAATCCCTATATTATGACACGAATTTTAGAAAAAATGAGCCTTCTTGGGCTATCCTTGCTCTTGATTTCGGCCTTTTCGATTTCAACAGCGCTACCACCTATGTTGGACTACTATAGCCCAACCTTTTCTGCCGCGCAAGTGGAGCTTTTAGTATCTGTCCCTTCATTTTCCGTAGTAGCGATGCTCTTACTTAATTCATTTATTGACAAATGGCTAAGTGATAGACAGCTAATTGTGACTGGATTGCTTTTACTTAGTAGTGCTGGGATTTTTCCTTTTTTTGTACAATCCTATCCTCTTGTCTTACTGTCACGTATTGCTTTTGGGATGGGGATTGGCCTTATCAATGCTAAGGCGATTGCCATCATCAGTCAACGTTTTCAAGGTAAAGAACGGGTTCAGATGTTAGGTATTCGTGGCTCCATGGAGTTGATTGGTGGAGCTTCGTGTTCTCTTTTGGTTGGTCAACTATTGAAAATCCATTGGACCTTTGCCTTTCTTATTTATGGTCTTGGTTTTGTGATTCTGACCATGTACCTCCTTTTTGTGCCAACGATGGATCAGGTGGAGAGGAAGCAGATTACAAAAAGTAAACAAGGTCTAAACAAAAAAGACCTTAGTATGATTCTTGGCATGGCCCTTTTAGCAGGATTTGTCATCTGTATTAATTCTTCGATTAGTTTGCGCGTGCCTCTATTTCAGGTTACTGGTAAGACCATTGCGAGTGGGCAATCAGCTTTAGTACTTAGTTTAGAGCAGGGAATTGGAATTGTAGCTGGACTAAGTTTCGCTTCTCTTATAGGATATTTTAAGAATCATCTTTTGCATATAGTGATGTTTTTATTGGCGGTTTGTCTCTTTGGGATGTCAGTGGCTAGTAACTTACCGATTTTGATTTTATCCTCAGTTGGTGTTGGTTTCTTCTATAGTACTGTTTTGACAATTATCTTTAACCAACTTTCTGAGCGTATTGCTAGAAATCTGTTGAACAAAGCGACAGCCTATGTCCTTTTGGGGTGTAACCTAGGGTCTGCCCTCTCTCCTTATGTTTTGAAATTATTGGCACTTGTATCTCCAAGTTTTAGTTGGATTTTCCTAGCCTATGCTATAGTAAGTTTCCTACTTTTCCTTGGGTTTTTGATGATATCAAGAATGACAAAAAAAGTCTAAGATGTAGAAATCTAAACAGCGAATCTTGTGATTGACAAAGATTAGTAGATAAGCTAAAATAGAGAGGTCGTAAAGACAAACCAACTCTTTCTTGGTTTTAGGAGAGCCAATCCTAAGACTCGGATGGAGCAAAAAAAGGAGAAAAAACATGGCAATCTCAAAAGAGAAAAAAAATGAAATCATTGCTCAATACGCACGTCACGAAGGTGACACTGGTTCAGTAGAGGTTCAAGTTGCTGTCCTTACTTGGGAAATCAACCACCTTAACGAACACATTAAACAACACAAAAAAGACCACGCTACTTACCGTGGTTTGATGAAAAAAATCGGTCACCGTCGTAACTTGTTGGCATACCTTCGCCGCACAGACGTTAACCGTTACCGTGAGTTGATCAGCTCACTCGGACTTCGTCGTTAATTCAAGGTACAAGTGCTTAGGCCTTGTTCAATTGAATACACGAAAATGGAACTGCTCTATGATGGGGTAGTTTTTTTATTCACCAGGATTTTAGCCCGAGTTCAAAATAGTTCTCTAGATGCAGAGGGCTGATTTTCTGTATTCATCTAAGAATTTCTGACGATGATTAATCTATAGAACAAAAAAACTCCAAAATTAATTCTGGAAGTTTTTTTAACTTAAAATCTTTTTGATAACGGTTTGAAATTGAGGGAGTTGATGGATAGCAGTTCCGACAAGGATACCTAACATATTTAAGGTGATATCACCTAAATCAAAGACTCCTAAATGTCCGAAGTACTGAATGGATTCGACGGTGAAAAGGGTCAGGAGACAAAGTAGGAGATTACTCAATCGTGAAGAAAAGAGGAGTCCCAGAGGAATGAACATTAATAGGTTCATGATGGGAACAAAGTGGCTCCCCCAGTATAATTCCCGAGCGAAGGAAAGGGGATTAAGTGAGAGACCTTGGGTACCAATGTTTTTCAAGAAAAGTAGGTAGAAGAGAGCAAGAAAGTAAATGAAGTAGAGTAGGAGCAGTGTCTGTTTTTTCAGCTGTCTAGTAAGAAGGAGTTTCAAAAAAGCATAGACAAAGTAACTAAGCAGGACTATGATGACTAGGTTGAGTAAGACTTGGAAGTAGGAGCCATAATGGGCGATGTAATGAACGTACTGTTCGAGATGTCCCCTATAAAACCAATAAGACAAGCCCAGTGATAGAATTCCTAGTAAGATGTTACTCAATGTTTTTAATGTTTTTGCCACTTTGCTCCTCCATTTACATATGATGAGTACACATTATATCAAAAAAACGTTTAAAGAAAGTTAAGAAACTGTAACGAAGTTTTGGTAGAATGGAAAGATAAGGCAGAATCAAAGACTAAAAAAGGACTTTGAAACAGCAACTCTACTTTTGACTAACAATTTAATGGTTTTTGTAAACAGGCTATGAAAGCTTATAAAATAATTAAATTTAAAAAATTAGGAGTCAGCATCTTGTTTCAGGATTATTAAAATGTTATTATATAGTAGTGAATTTTTAACATAAAAAGGAGTTCGTCTTATGAATAAAAAGGTTTTGGCGACAGCTGGGATTGCAGCACTTGCAGTTTCTGCTACAGTTGCTAAAGCTGATGAGGTAACGACAAACGATCAAGCCTCAACAACAGCATCAGTATCATCGACAGCTACACAAGCTGTCCCAACTCAAGCCCAAGTTGAAGCGGCTAGAGAACAAGCCAGCGCTGCAAATCAAGCAGTATCGCAACAAGAGTCAGTAGTTGCTAATCATGAAGCAGTTGCCAACCAGGCTCAAGCAAATCTAGCGACAGCAGATGCTAACTTGCAAAAGGCACAAACAGCAGCCGATGAAGCAAGCCCAGAAACTATTGCTGCCGCTCAAGGTCAAGTAACTACTGCAGAAAATGCGGCTAAGGAAGCTAAGTCAGCAGTCGAAACAGCTCAATCAGCAGAAAAAACTGCCAAAGATGCAGCAGACAAACAGCAATCTGTCGTTAATACAGATCAAGCTAATGTCAATGCTAAAGCTAATGAAGTTGCTAATGCTCAAAAATCAGTAGATGCTGCTAAAGCAGCTCTTAACGGTTCTAGCGCTTCTGAGGCAGCTTCTAACCAAGCTAAAGCACAATCAGTTTTTGACGCTGCAACAGTAGCTGAGAAAAAAGCTCAAGAAGAATTGGCAGCCGCTCAGGCAGCTGATAAAGAAAAAGCTACTGCTATTTCAGCTAAAGAAGGTCAATTGACTTCAGATCAAAATGCAGCAAACCAAGCTAAAGCAGCCTATGAGACTGCTCAAACAGTAGCTAATGAAAAGGCAGCTGCCCTTGCAGCCGCTGAAGCAGCTAAGAAAAAAGCAGAATCTTCAACAACTTCAACAGCTAATGTTCGTCAAAAATTCTCAGTGTCACAAGAGTATGTCAATGCTCTTAAGATTCATGAGTCTAAAACAGCGACAGCAGCAGAAATAGCTCAAGCTGAACAAGTCTTGAAGAACGTCAATAAACGTGATCGTGGTAACAATAGTTATCAAGATAATGAAGCGGATAAAAATGTTAAAATTAGTGATTTGAATAACCTTAGTGAAGCTCAAATTACAGATTTGTCATTGTATGCTTCAAGTTTGATTAACCAAATTCGTACAGCTTTTGGTACAACTCAAACATCTGTTTCAAAAGGTAGTGTTCTTGCAGCTGATCGTGTTTCAGATGGTTATGTAGCAGATAACTGGGGTTGGGAAGCTATTACCCATAAAAGACATGATAGTGCCGCCCTTGACCGTGCTGGTAAGTCATTTAATAGTGTAAGTATTGGTGAAAACCTTAATACATGGCAAGGTTTGACAGGACCATTTACACTTAACGACATTAAGAAATATGTCTATGAAGCTATGCTTGACTTCATGTTTAATGGTAATGAGTGGAACCATGCACGTTCTATCTCTGGACTTACAGCAGATGGTGGTGAGGCTTACATTGGTACAGACATCAGTGTTGTTGCCGGTGCCTTTAACGTTCACGTAAACAATGTCAATAAAAATTCTATCGCTTCTGATAGTAGCTTTGACACAACTAAGATTGCTAACCCATATGTAGGTAACCAATCTCAACCATCTCCAAATGCAAATCTAGCAGCTGCAAAAGCAGCTTATGAAGCTGCTAAACAAGCTAACGATCAAGCTCAAAGTGATTTGGCTAGCAAGAAATCTGCTTCTGAGTCAGCAACTCTTAAACTTAAGAATACTCAATCAGAACTTGCAGCTCTTAAAGCGACTGCAAGCAAGTTGGCAGCTGCTCAGAATAACCTTTCTGAAAAACAAGCAGCCCTTGCAACTGCTAAATCAGAATTGGAAAAAGCTAATGCTGCAGTTGAAAATCTTAATGCTAATGCACAAGAAAAAGCAGCAGCCCTTAGCAAAGCTCAAGCAACTCTTGATGAAAAACAAGCAGAGCTTCAAACAGCTAAAGATAAACTTGCGACAAGTTCTGCGACCTTGCAACGTTTGACAAATGCATACAACGCTGCTAAGCAAGATACTGCTAAGAAACAAGTAGCATTGACACAAGCTAACCAAGCTTTGGCTTCTGCTAAGAACCGTGTAGCAGCTCTTATAAATGCTTCAGCTAACCTAGCTAAGGCTAAGGCAGAACGTGCAACGGCCTTTGCTAAATTTACTGCGGCGAAAGGTGCTCTTTCAACTGAACGTGCGAAACTGGTTGAATTGTCTGCTAAACGTGATAAATTAACGAGCGAATACACGACTGTTCAAACAGCTTTCGATAACTATATGAAAGCTAAGGCGGACAAAGAGCTTCAAACACAATTGGCTAAAGAGTATGCTAACATCATCTCTAAAGGTCTTACACCAGTACCTGTTTACGATGTAGATGGTAAAGTTGTTGCTTTCACAACACAAGAAAAAGCAGCTCAAACGGTGGCTCAAGTTCCTGTAAATTATGGTCAAACAAAAGCTGAGAAACAAGCTCCTGTACAAGAAGCAGACAGCTTGCCAGAAACAGGTGAGTCAACTGCAGTAGGATTCAGCCTTGTAGGTCTCTTTATGACACTATTGGCCTTCCTTGGTTTTGTTGACAGACGTACACGTCGTAACTAATCATTATAGACAAAAAACGGCAATTGCCGTTTTTTTATATGTCTGAGAATCTAAAAAAAGTTAAGGTCGAAACCTTAACTTTTTTGTTTTTAACCCAAGAAACGTTTGAGGAATTCCTTGGTACGTTCTTCTTTAGGATTTTCAAAGATTTGTTCTGGGCTACCTTGTTCAGCGATTACCCCTTTATCCATGAAGATGACACGGTCTGAAACGTCACGTGCGAACTCCATTTCATGGGTAACGATAATCATGGTCAAACCAGTTTCAGATAGCTCCTGCATAGTCTTGAGTACTTCCCCTACCATTTCTGGGTCAAGGGCTGAAGTTGGCTCGTCAAAGAGGATGGCTTCTGGATCAACAGAGAGGGCACGGGCAATGGCCACACGTTGTTTTTGCCCCCCTGAGAGTTGTTTTGGTTTAGCTTTCCAGTATTGTTCCCCCATACCAACTTTCTCTAAGTTAGCTTTGGCGATGCTTTCAGCTTCTTTACGATCACGTTTGAGAACAGTTGTTTGAGCTACGATAGCATTTTCCAAAACATTAAGGTTTTCAAAGAGGTTGAAAGATTGGAAAACCATACCGAGTCTTTCACGATAGGTAGTGAGGTCGTAACCTTTTTCAAGGACATTGTCTCCATGATAGAGGATTTCACCACCTGAAGGTGACTCGAGTAGGTTAATAGAGCGAAGGAAGGTTGATTTCCCTGAACCTGAAGAACCAATAATTGAGATAACCTCACCCTTTTTGACGCTGAGGGAGATATCTTTGAGGACTTCGTTTTTTCCGTATGATTTTTTGAGGTTTTTAATTTCTAAAATCGTCTCAGTCATTAGTGAACCCCTCCTTGTGTGTAAGTATCTTGATCCAAACGGCGTTCTACATAACGCAAGATGCGTGTCACTGTGAAGGTGAGGACAAAGTAGATTGCTGCGATAACAAAGAATGTTTGGAAGTATTGATAAGTTTGGCTTGCAACAGTGTTACCTGCGAAGTAAAGTTCCACAACAGAGATAACGTTCAAAACAGAGGTATCCTTGATATTGATAACGAACTCATTACCAGTAGCTGGCAAGATGTTACGGATAACCTGTGGAAGAACAATCTTACGCATGGTTTGACCATGGGTAAATCCAAGAGCAGTTGCAGCTTCAAATTGTCCTTTATCTACAGCGAAGATACCACCACGAACGATTTCACTCATGTAGGCTCCGGTGTTGATAGAAACGATGAAGACAGCTGCTAGGGTACGGTCAATGTTGATACCAAAGGCCTGGGCAGTACCGTAGTAGATAACCATAGATTGTACAATCATTGGCGTACCACGGAAAACTTCGATATAGACATTAAGAACCCAACCGAAGAGTTTTTGGAGCAAGGCTACAAATTTATTAGTAGCTTTAGGAGCTGTGCGGTAAACACCAATCATAAGACCGATGAAAGTACCCACAACTGTACCGATAATTGAGATAAGAAGGGTAATTCCTGTACCACGTAAGAATTGTGGCCAGTTCTTAGCGATGATAGCGCTCATCTGACTAAAGAAGTTTCCTTTTTTAGCCTCATCAGTCTTATCTGCAGGTTGGATGGCAATGATGTGATCCATCAGTTTGACACGTTCCTCTTGGCTGATTCCAGCAAGGACCTTATTGACTTGTTCCATTTGCTGGCTGTCTCCTTTACGAAGACCGACGGCCAAGGACACGTCATCGTCTGAAACCTGGAAACCACCGTCTTTAAGCGTAATCATCTTATATTTTGAGCTAGCTTCTTCGGCAGTTTTTGCTTCAGGACGCTCTGAAACATAACCATCGATGATACCAGATGCAAGGGCTTGGCGCATAGCACCGAAGTCTCCCATAGCTGTTTGTTTGCTGACGTCTGGGATTTGGTCAATCAAATTATAGAGATAAACCCCTTGTTGAGCCGTGATTTTAGCATCCTTGAAGTCCTTGAGACTCTTAGCCTTGGCATAATCACCATCAGAGCTAACAACCATAACAGGTTCGCTTCGGTAGTAGCTATCTGAAAAGTCAATTTCTTGACGACGTTCAGCTGTTGGACTCATACCTGCGATAATCATATCGATCTTGCCAGAAGTGAGGGCAGGAATCAAACCTGTCCAAGCTGTTTTGACCACCAAGGGTTTCTTACCTTGGGCTTGAGCAATTTTTTTAGCGATTTGCACGTCATAACCGTTGGCATACTGTTTAGTACCTTCGATTGGAACGGCTCCGTTTGAGTCATCGTCCTGCGTCCAGTTGAAAGGTGCATAGGCAGCCTCCATACCGACACGGAGATACTCGTCTGCTTGAGCGCTTGATACCCCACCAAAAACGAGGAGGAGCGCTGCAAAGCAGGCTACAATAATTTTTTTCATTGAAACAATGTCTCCTATAAAAATGTCATACCTTACTATTTTACAGGAAATTAGGACTAATGACAATAAGCTGGGATTAGAAAAACAATCTCTCTATCAAGATTGTCTTCAAATACAAGTTGTAATTTGATATAATGGGAAGGACAATTTGGAGCCCTGATCATTTTTGGTGTGATAGGGCTAGCATTTTAAAACGGAGATAATTATGCAAACGGCACAATTTATTATTGAATTACTAAAAGCAGTCTTTCTTGGGATTGTCGAAGGAATCACAGAGTGGCTACCTATTTCATCTACAGGTCACTTGATTTTGGTTAATGAATTCTTGAACTTGAGACAGAGTAAAGATTTCATTGATATGTTTAATATCGTAATCCAACTTGGTGCTATTCTTGCGGTTATGGTCATCTACTTTAAACGCTTGAATCCCTTCCAACCTGGTAAGACAGCACGTGAAGTGCAGTTGACTTGGCAACTTTGGCTTAAGGTGGTCATTGCCTGTATTCCTTCAGCCTTTTTTGGGCTTCTTTTAGATGACTGGATGGAGGCTCATCTCAGTAATTTCTTTGTAGTAGCTATCATGTTGGTGGTCTACGGGATTGCCTTTATTTGGATTGAGGACCGCAATCGACGTGTAGAGCCTAAGGTAACGGATTTGGCACGTATGTCTTACAAGACAGCTTTCTATATTGGTCTTTTCCAAGTCTTGAGTATCATTCCAGGGACAAGCCGTTCAGGTGCTACTATTCTTGGGGGTATCATCGTTGGTACTAGTCGTAGCGTAGCTGCTGACTTCACTTTCTTCCTTGGTATTCCAACCATGTTTGGTTACAGTGGCCTTAAGGCAGTTAAGTACTTCATTGACGGAAATACTTTGACAGGTGGACAAGTGGCTATTCTCTTGGTAGCTAGTGTGACAGCCTTTGTTGTCAGCTTGTTCGTGATTCGCTTCTTGATGAATTACATTAAGAAACATGATTTTACAGTTTTCGGAAAATACCGTATCGTACTTGGTATTATTGTGCTTCTCTATGGAGCTGTTAAACTTATTTTTGGATAATTACTTTTAAGTAAACTGAAAAGGACTTCAATTGGAGTCCTTTTTATCTGGTTTTGAAGTCATTTGTGGATAAGTTTTCCAAAGATGAGATAAGCCAGCAACCATAGGACCAGTCCGCAAGTTAAGAAGCTAGCTAGGATTTTCAAGAAGTCCACGACATTATGCAAGGGATACCATCCGGACAAACAGAGGATTGGAAGGATGGTAACACACATGATAGAGAAGTGGAGCAGTGATTGCTGTTTGAGCGATAAACGGTTATCGTCGTAAATGGGAGCAGTTGCTAGTATGATGGCGACAATTAGCCCCGTAAGAAAGGTAGATTTGTTTACTTGATGAGGTTGCCCCGACAAGTAGAGAAAGAGCGTCAATAAACTCGTTATTCCCCCAGCAATGCTAGCTCGTAGCCACCCTTTTTTGTAGGCAGTCATGGTCAACACCTCCACGTATAGGTTCACTTATATTATATCACTTTCTGGGGGAGATGACAGGTATTAATGGGGAAATACAAGGTTTTGTTAGCATTGAGAAGTTTTTAGAAACCCTATCCTAAATAAGACGCAAACTTGCTCAGAAATTGCTATCTCTTGGCTTTTCTAGTATAATGAAATAACTACTCGTGCGAGGTTTTTTACATATGGAAATGAAACAAATAAGCGAGACAACTCTAAAAATCATGATTACCATGGAAGATCTTGAAGAACATGGTATGGAATTGAAAGATTTCTTGATTCCCCAAGAAAAAACAGAGGAATTTTTCTACACTGTCATGGATGAGTTGGACTTGCCTGATAACTTTAAAAATAGCGGGATGCTGAGCTTCCGTGTCACGCCACGCAAGGACCGTGTGGATGTCTTTGTGACTAAATCAGATCTTAAGGAAGACCTTGATTTTAACGATTTGTCAGATATGGACGACTACTCAGGGCTTTCTCCAGAAGAGTTCCTCAAGGCTCTTGAAGGTAACTTTATGGACAAGGGGGATATCGAAGCACACCATAAGCTTGAAGAACTTGAGAAGACCTTGGAAGAAGTTGATAAGGCTATGACAGAGCCTACCAAGGAAGTGGCTGAAGAAAATATTCGTGAAGACTATACCCACTATGTCTTGGCTTTCTCTGACTTTGATCAAGTGGTGACCTTTACGCAAGGCTTGAAGGATGTGCCTGTTGAAGGTTCTGAGCTTTATAAACTTGGGGATGTCTACTATATGACAATCCTTCTTTACTTGGCTGATGAGCCTGATTATTACGCGAACAATATGTATGCGCGTTTTCTTGAATATGCGAATGTGGCAGACCGAACACGTGCCTACCTGCAAGAGCATGCAACAATTTTGATGGAAGAGGACGCCTTACCGGTACTACAAGCAACGAAATGGAGCTAAGACATGCCTTGGACCATTAACTATATATTCGTTTTGATTGGGACCTTTTTGATCGCCATTGTGGCGACTCCTTTGGTACGCTCTTTGGCCTTACGTGTCGGAGCTGTTGACAATCCCAATGCAAGACGTATCAATAAAAAGCCAATGCCTAGTGCTGGTGGTCTAGCTATTTTGTTGGCCTTTGTACTGGCGACCTTGGTCTTTATGCCTATGATTATTCATAAGGATATCTGGCATGTTTCCTACATCAGGTACATCTTGCCGGTTGTTGTAGGAGGATCTGTCGTAGCTCTGACTGGCTTCATTGATGATATCTTGGAATTAAAGCCTCTACCTAAGATGCTTGGTATTGTCATTGGAGCTGTCATCGTTTGGGCTTTTACAGACTTCCGATTTGATAGCTTTAAGATTCCATTTGGTGGTCCCATGATTCATTTTGGGCCGGTCTTGACCTTGATTTTAACGGTGTTATGGATTGCGGCCATCACCAATGCCATTAATCTGATTGATGGTTTGGATGGCTTAGTTGGAGGAGTTTCTATCATTTCCCTTATGACTATGGGGGTGATTTCTTATTTCTTCCTCTATGACACTGATATTTTCTTAACCATGACCATCTTTGTCTTGGTGGCTGCCATTGTGGGATTTTTCCCTTACAATTATCATCCAGCGATTATCTATCTAGGTGATACAGGGGCGCTCTTTATTGGCTTTATGATTGGTGTCTTGTCATTGCAAGGGTTGAAAAATGCGACAGCGGTGGCTATTTTGTCACCTGTTATTATCCTTGGAGTGCCTATTGTTGACACAGTGGTGGCTATTGTCCGCCGTAAGTTGTCAGGGCGCCCAGCTATGGAAGCTGACAAGATGCATTTGCATCATCGTCTCCTAGCTATGGGCTTTACTCATCGTGGAGCGGTTCTAGTGGTCTATGCCATCGCTATCCTCTTTTCATTGATTGCCCTCTTGTTAAATGTTTCTAGCCGTCTTGGTGGTATTCTCTTGCTCTTGAGTTTACTTCTGGGAATGGAAATTCTGATTGAAGGGCTTGAGATTTGGGGCGTTGGTCGAACACCTCTCTTCAACCTCCTGAAATTTATCGGAAATAGTGATTATCGCCAAGCAACCCTGTTAAAATGGAAGCAAGGGCGAAAAAATTAAACATTTAAAAAGCCAAGTAATGGCTTTTTTGTTATAATGATTCTAATTAAGGAAAATGGAAGGTCTCTTTTTGTTTTCCAGAAAATAGCAAGACTATTTTCAAAAAAATAATGCAAATTAGCGAGCGACTGCTTGCTGTATATATGAAAAAGGAGTATACAATGTCTGTACTTGAAATCAAAAATCTTCATGTTTCTGTTGAAGATAAAGAAATCTTGAAGGGTCTTAATTTGACTCTTAAAACTGGTGAGATTGCTGCTATCATGGGTCCTAACGGAACTGGTAAATCTACCCTTTCAGCTGCTATCATGGGTAATCCAAACTATGAAATCACAGAAGGGGACATCCTTTTTGATGGTGAAAGTATCCTTGACTTGGAAGTTGACGAACGTGCACGCCTAGGTCTTTTCCTTGCTATGCAATACCCAGCTGAAATCCCAGGAATCACAAATGCTGAGTTCATCCGTGCGGCTATGAACGCTGGTAAAGAAGATGACGAAAAGATTTCTGTTCTTGATTTCATCACTAAATTGGATGAAAAGATGGAATTGCTTGGTATGCGTGAAGAAATGGCTGAGCGTTACCTTAACGAAGGTTTCTCAGGTGGTGAGAAAAAACGTAACGAAATTCTTCAATTGCTTATGTTGGAACCTAAGTTTGCTCTTCTCGATGAGATTGACTCAGGTCTTGATATCGATGCCCTTAAAGTGGTTTCAAAAGGGGTTAACGCTATGCGTGGCGAAGGCTTTGGTGCCATGATTATCACTCACTACCAACGTCTCTTGAACTACATCACTCCAGATGTCGTACACGTGATGATGGAAGGTAAAGTGGTTCTTTCAGGTGGTCCTGAATTGGCTGCTCGTCTTGAGCAAGAAGGTTATGCGAAAATCGCTGAAGAGCTCGGTTACGAGTACCACGAAGAAGCGTAAGTCTGTTACTCGAAATAACTAGAAAAGGAGTAACCTATGTCAAAAGAATCTATTATCGCTTTTTCACAAGCAAAAGCAGAGCCACTTTGGTTGCAAGACCTTCGTCAAGCAGCCTTTGACAAGCTTGACAGCTTGGCTCTTCCGAAAATTGAGCGTGTTAAATTCCATCGTTGGAACCTAGGTGATGGAACGATTACTGAAAATGAACCATCAGCAAATGTACCTGATTTTACAGCGCTTGGAAACAACCCTAAATTGGTCCAAGTAGGAACAAATACTGTCCTTGAACAATTGCCAGCTGACTTGATTAGTCAAGGTGTGGTCTTCACAGACCTGACGACTGCTCTTGAGGAAATCCCAGGAGTCGTTGAAGCCTTCTTTGGTAAGGCTGTAGCCTATGATGAGGACAAATTGGCAGCTTATAACTATGCCTATTTCAATAGTGCAGCGGTCCTTTACGTACCAGATAATGTTGAAATTGACTTGCCAGTTGAAAGCTATTTTTACCAAGATGGAACTTCAAATGTTCCATTTAACAAACACGTTTTGATCGTGGCTGGTAAAAACAGTAAATTGACTTACCTTGAGCGCTTTGAAACGCTAGGTGAAGCGACTGAAAAAGCTAGTGCCAACATTTCAGTTGAAGTCATTGCTCAAGATGGTGCACAAGTTAAGTTTGCTGCTATTGACCGTTTGGGCGAAAACGTCACAACTTATATTAGTCGTCGTGGTCGTATCGGTCGTGATGCCAGCATTGACTGGGCTCTCGGTATCATGAACGAGGGTAATGTTATTGCTGACTTTGATAGCGACTTGATTGGCAATGGAAGTCATGCCAACCTTAAAGTTATTGGTCTGTCATCAGGTCGCCAAGTTCAGGGGATTGACACTCGTGTGACTAACTATGGTAACAACTCTGTGGGACATATCTTACAACATGGCGTTATCTTGGAGCGTGGTACCTTGACTTTCAATGGTATTGGTCACATTGTCAAGGGTGCTAAGGGTGCTGATGCACAACAAGAAAGCCGTGTTCTTATGTTGTCTGATAAGGCCCGTTCCGACGCTAACCCAATCCTTTTGATTGATGAAAATGAAGTTACAGCAGGACACGCAGCTTCAATCGGTCAGGTGGATCCAGAGGATATGTACTACCTCATGAGTCGTGGACTTGATCAAGACACTGCAGAACGTTTGGTTATTCGCGGTTTCTTGGGAGCGGTTATCACCGAAATTCCAGTTAAAGAAGTACGCGATGAAATGATTTCTGTAACTGATACAAAACTAAACAAACGTTAGGAACTATCGACGCAGATAGTCTAACCTATAATATATCTAGATAGGGAGATAAGATGTCAGCTTTAGATGCCTATAAGATTCGACAAGATTTTGCCATTTTAGATCAGGTAGTTAATGATGAACCTTTGGTATACTTGGATAATGCAGCAACGACCCAGAAGCCTCAAGTCGTTTTGGACGCTCTCATGGCTTACTATCATGAGGACAATGCCAATGTTCACCGTGGTGTGCATACCTTGGCTGAGCGTGCAACAGCTACTTACGAAGCTAGTCGTGAAAAAATTCGCCAGTTTATTAATGCCAAATCAACTAAAGAGATTCTCTTTACACGTGGAACGACAACTGGTCTTAACTGGGTTGGTCGTTTTGCAGAGCAGGTTCTTGAGCCAGGAGATGAGGTGGTTATTTCAATTATGGAACACCACTCGAATATCATTCCTTGGCAGGAAGCTTGTAAGAAGACGGGGGCTAAACTTGTTTACGCCTACTTGAAAGATGGCCAATTGGATATGGAAGATTTGGCCAACAAGATTACTGAAAAGACAAAATTTGTCAGTCTAGCTCAGGTTTCTAACGTTTTAGGCTGCATCAATCCTGTCAAAGAAATTGCCAAGCTTGCCCACCAAGTTGGTGCCTATATGGTGGTGGACGGTGCCCAATCGGCGCCCCACATGGCTACTGATGTTCAGGATTTGGATTGTGATTTCTTCACCCTTTCTGGACATAAGATGTTAGGTCCAACAGGGATTGGGGTTCTTTACGGCAAGGAAGAGATTCTTAACCGGATGAATCCTATTGAATTTGGTGGTGAAATGATTGATTTCGTTTATGAACAGGAAGCCACTTGGAAGGAATTGCCCTGGAAATTTGAGGCTGGTACACCTAACATTGCGGGGGCTATTGCTCTTGGTGCTGCTGTGGACTACCTCTCTGCTTTAGGTATGGAAAATGTTCATGCTTATGAGCAAGAGTTGGTAGACTATGTCTTGCCTAAGCTTCAAGCGATTGAGGGATTGACGGTATATGGGCCAGAAGATTCTGGCAAACATGCGGGTGTTATTGCCTTTAATATTGATGGACTTCATCCTCATGATGTGGCGACTGCCCTTGACTATGAAGGAGTAGCAGTGCGTGCGGGTCACCACTGTGCTCAGCCTTTAATCAATCATTTAGGTATCACATCAGCTGCCCGAGCAAGCTTCTATATTTACAATACTAAAGAGGATTGTGACAAGCTTGTAGAGGCAATTCTTGCGACGAAGGAGTTTTTCAATGGCACTCTCTAGACTAGATAGTTTATATATGGCTGTTGTGGCCGATCACTCTAAGAGCCCTCACCATCATGGTGTTCTACCTGATGTGGAGCAACTTCAACTGAATAATCCGACTTGTGGAGATGTTATCAATCTGTCAGTAAAATTTGATGGTGACGTGATTGAAGACATTGCCTTTGCTGGAGATGGTTGTACCATTTCTACAGCCTCATCAAGTATGATGACGGATGCGGTTATCGGTAAAACCAAGGCAGAGGCTTTGGAACTAGCGGAGATTTTCTCTCTTATGATTCAAGGAGATCATAAAGATGAAGATAAGCTAGGTGAGGCCAAGCTCTTGGCGGGGGTTTCTAAATTTCCACAACGTATCAAATGTGCAACGCTCTCTTGGAATGCCCTTAAAAAGGCTATAGAGAGAAGTGAGCTCTAGGAAGCAATGGAGCAATTATCCTCCTTGCTCAAGTCTTAAATAAAGAAAAATAATCAAACCTTTAATAAAGGAAAATACTATGACTGAAACAAATGAAAAAGTAGAACCAAAACCCATTGATCTTGGGGAATATAAATACGGTTTCCATGATGATGTGACACCAGTCTTTTCAACCGGAAAAGGAATCAGTGAAGACGTGGTCCGTGCCATGTCTGCTGAAAAAGGGGAGCCTGAGTGGATGCTTGAATTCCGCTTAAAATCATTGGAAACCTTTAACAAAATGGCTATGCAAGAGTGGGGACCAGACCTTTCTGGTATTAACTTTGATGACCTGACTTATTTCCAAAAGGCATCAGACAAACCTGCTCGTGACTGGGAAGATGTTCCTGAGAAAATCAAGGAAACTTTTGAACGTATTGGTATCCCAGAAGCAGAGCGTGCTTATCTTGCTGGAGCCTCAGCTCAGTATGAATCAGAAGTGGTTTACCACAATATGAAAGAAGAGTACGACAAGTTGGGGATTATCTTTACAGATACGGATTCAGCTCTTAAAGAGCATCCAGAACTCTTCAAGAAGTACTTCTCAAAACTGGTTCCGCCAACAGATAATAAATTTGCAGCCCTTAACTCAGCCTTCTGGTCAGGTGGTACCTTTATCTATGTACCTAAAGGCGTTAAGGTGGATATTCCGCTTCAAACCTACTTCCGTATCAATAACGAAGCAACTGCTCAGTTTGAACGCACTCTTATCATCGTTGATGAAGGTGCCAGCGTTCACTATGTTGAAGGATGTACAGCGCCAACTTACACAACTGCCAGCCTTCATGCGGCTATCGTTGAAATCTTTGCACTTGATGGTGCCTACATGCGCTACTCAACTATCCAAAACTGGTCAGATAGCGTCTACAACTTGGTAACTAAACGTGCTACGGCTAAGAAAAATGCGACTGTTGAGTGGATTGATGGTAACCTTGGAGCCGAAGTAACTATGAAGTATCCATCTGTTTACCTTGATGGAGAAGGTGCGCGTGGTACCATGCTTTCAATCGCCTTCGCCAATGCGGGTCAACACCAAGATACAGGGGCTAAGATGATTCACAATGCACCGCATACATCATCATCTATTGTCTCTAAATCAATCGCCCGTAATGGTGGTAAGGTTGACTACCGTGGACAAGTCACTTTCAACAAGGATTCTAAGAAATCGGTATCTCACATCGAATGTGACACCATCTTGATGGATGATTTGTCTAAATCAGATACTATCCCATTCAACGAAATCCATAACTCACAAGTTGCTCTTGAACACGAAGCTAAGGTTTCTAAGATTTCTGAAGAGCAACTCTACTACCTCATGAGCCGTGGACTTTCAGAACAAGAAGCAACAGAGATGATTGTCATGGGATTTGTGGAACCATTTACCAAAGAACTTCCAATGGAATATGCTGTTGAGCTTAACCGCTTGATTAGTTATGAAATGGAAGGATCAGTTGGGTAAGAACTCTGATAATCTAAAGGGACCAGATGGTCCTTTTTATTTTGCTTGAAAAATGAGCTCTAGATTAATGTTAGGAAGGGAGTAATTGTAATAATCAGAAAGCGTTTACAACTGATATTTAAAAAGATATAATAGATTTGAATAGCAAGAAATGGAGGGGGCTAATATGGGAGTATATAACAGTGACTGGCTACTCAATCAGATTCGTGGGACAGCTAATGTGGTCAGTAAGGCTTTTAAATTTGAGACTCTAGATATTGATTTAGGTCAGGTGGAGGACGAGCAAGGTCGCACTATTGATGGAAATGACTACATTGACGACTTGTTAATCCATGAACAGTATGATCAGGCAACTACCTTCATTCATAGTCAACTCAAGCGTTTGACGACTAATGACTATAATCTCCTTGTCAGTGTCTATATGGAGTATTTGGAGAATTTGCCACCTGTAATAAGGCAGAAACACCATTTTGACGAGAGGAAAATAGCAAGTTTGAGGGAAAAGCTGTCCGAATTTTCATGGTAATTTGCTAGAGAGAGTGGGAGAGGAAACGCCGAGCGTTTACGATTTTTCCACCCTCTTTTTTGTGTTATAATAGAATCACTATGGATAAATTAATTAAAACAATTTCAGAATCAGGTTCTTTCCGTGCTTATGTTCTTGATAGCACAGAAACTGTTAGAACCGCACAAGAAAAACACAATACATTATCATCATCAACAGTCGCTTTAGGGCGTACCCTTATTGCCAATCAAATCTTGGCTGCTAACCAAAAGGGTGAGAGCAAAATTACGGTTAAGGTTATCGGAAATAGCTCTTTTGGGCATATCATCTCTGTAGCTGATACCAAGGGGCATGTTAAGGGCTACATCCAAAATCCAGGTGTAGACATCAAGAAAACAGCGACCGGTGAAGTCTTGGTGGGTCCTTTCATGGGACAAGGGCAGTTTGTTTCAATCATCGATTATGGAACTGGTAATCCTTACACGTCGTCAACACCACTTATTTCTGGTGAAATTGGTGAAGATTTTGCCTATTATTTGACAGAGTCTGAGCAAACACCATCTGCTGTTGGTCTTAATGTGCTTCTTGATGAAGAGGACAAGGTCAAGGTTGCTGGTGGCTTCATGCTTCAGGTCTTGCCAGGAGCCACCGAGGAAGAAATCGCTCGTTACGAAAAACGCATCCAAGAGATGCCAGCTATTTCAACGCTTTTGGAGTCTGATGACCATATCGAAGCTCTCTTGAATGCCATTTATGGGGATGAACCTTTCAAACGTTTGTCTGAAGATGAGCTTAGTTTTGAGTGTGATTGCTCACGTGAACGTTTTGAAAATGCCCTCTTGACACTTGGTAAGGATGAACTTCAAGCCATGAAAGACGAGGACCATGGGGCTGAAATCGTCTGCCAATTCTGCCAAACCAAGTATGAATTTTCAGAAGCTGACTTGGAGGAACTCATCAATGACTAAACTTAATTCGTCCTTCATGATTGGAAACGTAGAGATTCCTCATCGTACAGTACTAGCTCCGATGGCAGGTGTGACAAACTCGGCCTTCCGTACCATTGCCAAGGAATTTGGTGCTGGCCTTGTGGTGATGGAGATGATTTCTGAAAAAGGGCTCCTCTACAATAATGAGAAGACCCTCCACATGCTCCATATCGATGAGAATGAACATCCAATGTCTATCCAGCTTTTCGGTGGTGATGCTGAAGGTTTGAAGCGTGCAGCCGACTTTATCCAGACCAATACCAAGGCTGATATCGTTGATATCAACATGGGTTGTCCGGTCAATAAGGTCGTCAAAAATGAAGCTGGTGCCAAGTGGCTCAAGGATCCAGACAAGATTTACCACATTGTCAAGGAAGTAACGTCAGTACTTGAAATTCCTTTGACTGTTAAGATGCGTACGGGTTGGTCAGACAGTGATTTGGCTGTGGAAAACGCTCTTGCAGCTGAGTCCGCAGGTGTTTCTGCCCTTGCTATGCACGGTCGTACTCGTGAGCAGATGTACACAGGTCACTGTGACCACGAGACTTTGGCCCGTGTTGCTAAGGCTATCACTAAGATTCCGTTTATCGGAAATGGTGATGTTCGTAGCGTTCAAGATGCTAAGCTCATGATTGAAGAACTTGGTGTAGATGCCGTTATGGTGGGTCGTGCAGCTATGAACAATCCATACATTTTCACGCAAATCAACCACTTCTTCGAAACAGGAGAGGAATTGCCAGAGCTTCCATTTGATAAGAAATTGGACATCGCTGAAGACCACCTCAAACGTTTGGTGGACCTTAAAGGTGAAAAAATTGCTGTCCGTGAATTCCGTGGTCTGGCACCACACTATCTTCGTGGAACAGCAGGAGCGGCTAAGGTTCGTGGCGAAGTCTCACGTGCCGAGTCTGTTGCTCAGGTTGAAGAAATCTTTGCGACTTTGCGATAAATCTATATCTGATGAAAACTTAACCAGCTTGGTTAGGTTTTTATTTTACCCTTATTCTTCCTTGATAGTGATGATAGCCCATCGCTAATCTTTTTCTTGGTCCACCCTTGCAAAACCTCTGTGTTTTCGATATAATTAACTGGTTAAGTAAATGGAGAAAGCAATGCTAGAACTAGAAGAACAAGTCAATCAATTGATTAATCAAATTTTGCTTAAGGCTGAAAATCAGCATGAGCTCCTTATTGGTCAGTGCCGTAGTCAAGTCAAATTGACTAATACTCAGGAACATATTCTCATGCTTTTGGCTGAGGGTCGAAAGACCAATTCGGAGTTGGCAAAGACCTTAAATGTCAGTCAGGCTGCTGTTACCAAGGCTGTTAAAACCTTGGTCAAAGAGGGTATGTTGGAGGCTAAGAAAGACAAGGATGATGGGCGCGTGACCTACTTTGTCTTGACAAAAGAGGCTCAACCCATAGCTCAGGAGCATGAGGAACACCACCAAGAGACCTTGGGGGTTTATCGGTCTGTATTGGATCAGTTTGATAATCAAGAGCGTCAAGTTATTGGACGTTTCTTAACAACATTAGCAGAAAAAATCGAGGAATAAGATGCGCTATATTACAGTTGAAGGACTGAGCTTCCAGTATGATGCGGAGCCCGTTCTGGACAATATTCACTATCATTTGGATTCTGGGGAGTTTGTAACCCTGACTGGGGAAAATGGAGCTGCCAAGTCAACGCTTATCAAGGCTACCCTCGGAATTCTCAAGCCTAAGAAGGGAACTGTAACCATCTCTGAAACCAATAAAGATGGTAAAAAGCTTCGTATGGCCTATCTTCCCCAGCAAATTGCCAGCTTTAATGCAGGTTTTCCGAGCACGGTCTACGAGTTTGTGAAGTCTGGCCGTTATCCTCGTCAGGGGTGGTTTCGTCGTTTGACGAAGCACGACTTGGAACACGTTCAACGTGCCCTTGAGTCTGTAGGTATGTGGGAAAATCGTCACAAGCAAATTGGGCGTCTCTCAGGTGGCCAGAAGCAACGTGCTGTTATTGCTCGTATTTTTGCCTCAGATCCAGATATTTTTGTCTTGGATGAGCCAACGACGGGTATGGATGCAGGGACAGCTAATACTTTCTATGAACTCATGCACCACTCGGCTCACAAGCATGGCAAGTCGGTCTTGATGATTACCCACGACCCAGAGGAAGTCAAAGAGTACACAGACCGTAATATTCATCTGGTTCGTAATCAGAAATTGCCTTGGCGTTGTTTCAATGTTCATGAAAAGGATGGAGAGGAGCACAGACATGATTAGTGAATTATTAGCCTATGATTTTATGCAACGTGCTATTCTCGCCGTGATTGCTATCAGTATATTTTCTCCGATTTTGGGGCTCTTCTTAATTCTTCGTCGTCAGAGTCTGATGAGCGATACCTTGAGTCACGTGTCCCTAGCTGGGGTGGCTGTTGGGATTTTCTTGGGACAATCAACCACTTGGATGACCCTTGTGGTTGTGGTTATTGCCGCTTTGGTTTTGGAATATCTCAGGGTCAGTTACAAGCATTATATGGAGATTTCAACGGCTATCCTCATGTCAATGGGATTGGCAGTGGCTCTTATTCTTAGTAACAAGGCAGGTAGCAGTAGCATGAGTCTAGATAGCTATCTTTTCGGTTCTATCATCACGATTAGCCCAGAGCAGGTGCGTGCTCTCTTTGTTATTGCGGCTATTGTACTGGTCTTGACCTTACTCTTTATTCGTCCTATGTATCTTTTAACCTTTGACGAGGACACCGCTCATGTGGATGGCTTGCCAGTTCGTCTCATGTCGCTCCTCTTCAATATTGTGACAGGGATAGCGATTGCCCTGATGATTCCAGCAGCAGGGTCACTTTTGGTTTCCACCATCATGATTCTTCCAGCAGCTATTGGTATGAAAATAGGTCAAACCTTTAAATCTGTCATTTTCTGGGCTATTGGTATTGGTTTGGTTGGCATGCTCTCTGGTATTTTTATTTCCTATTATTGGGAAACACCAGCTAGTGCCACTATTACCCTTATCTTCATCGCCTTCTTTGGTCTGGTATCAATCTTTGAACCTCTCTTAAAAGCAGAATAGATAATAGAAGAAAAGGGCTTGAGAAATCAAGCTCTTTTTGTGATATACTAAAGTGGTTTTTGAGAGAAGTTAAAATAAGAATGGTAGCTTTCTAGGCAGAAATGATGATTATATTTCTCTGGTATCCACTATCATTTGTAATAGTAACAAAAAAGGAGAAAACATGGAAATCTTTCTAACGAGTATATCGGGAATCCTAGTCATTTTGGGTATGATTTTAGTGGGATTCGTAATGGGTGAAAAAGGCTGGTTTGACGACAAGTCACGTGGTCTTATAGCTAAGCTAGTCACTCAAATTGCCCTTCCTTGTTATATGCTCTATACGATTACACAGCGTTTCACAGCGGCAGACCTACTTAAAATGTTGCCGGAATTGCGTTTTCCTACACTTTCTATGGTGATTTTACTCGGGATTGCGACAGCGGTGGCTAGAATTTTTGCAGTGAAAAAGGAGCGTCGTGGTCTCTTTATTTCCATGTTTTTTAATTCGAATACCATTTTTGTGGGGCTCCCTATCAATCAAGCCCTTTTTGGCGATGCTAGTATTCCCTATGTTCTTATCTATTATATGTGCAATACGACCTTTTTCTGGACCTTGGGGACCTACCTCATCCAACGTGATGGGGAAGGAGAGGCTGAATTTGATTTAAGAACAAGTCTGAAAAAAATCTTCTCCCCCCCTCTAATGGGCTTCATGTTAGGCCTTCTTATTGTTATCCTCCATATTAAATTACCAAGCTTTTTAGCCAGTGACTTGCAGTATTTAGGTAGTTTGACGACTCCTTTATCTATGATTTTCATCGGTTTGTCAGTATCCAATGCAGGTGTCAAGCAGTTGGTTCTTAAAAAGGACCAGTTACTGATTTTGCTGGGACGCTTTGTGGTTGCTCCTCTCTTAATGGCTACCATCGTATATTGGGCGCCCCTCCCAACTTTGATGAAGCAAGTTTTTATCATCCAGTCGGCTATGCCTGTCATGACCAATGCTCCAGTCGTTGCTAAACTATATGGGGCTGATAGTGATTACGCTGCTGTCATGGTTACTGAGACTACCCTTGCTACCATGATTGTAATTCCAATTTTGATGGTCCTTATGGCTTAAAAATAATCAAGTAACCCCGGTTTTTCTGGGGTTTTTTAAATTTGTAAAAAAATTCAAAAAAAGTTTACGAAAACGCTTTACAAATCGTAAAAAGATGCTATAATAATTACATAAGTTATGCAAACGTTTGCATCAAACGTAGGAGGAAATGAAATGAATAAGCTAAAAGAAAAATTTGGCTTTGAGTTCTGGCAAAAATTCGGTAAAGCCCTCATGGTTGTTATCGCAGTTATGCCAGCAGCAGGTCTCATGATTTCTATCGGTAAAACGATTGCCATGATTAATCCAAACATGGCACCACTCGTTATTACTGGTGGATTTCTTGAGCAGATTGGTTGGGGGGTTATCGGTAACCTTCACATCTTGTTCGCCCTTGCCATTGGTGGTAGCTGGGCTAAGGAACGTGCAGGCGGTGCCTTTGCGGCAGGTCTTGCCTTTATCTTGATTAACCGTTTGACTGGTTCAATCTTTGGTGTTACTTCAGATATTCTTGCTGATAAGGCTGCTACAGTCCATACCATTTTTGGTCAATCAATCAAGGTATCTGATTACTTTATCAGCGTTATGGAAGCTCCTGCCCTTAACATGGGTGTGTTCGTAGGTATCATCTCTGGTTTCATCGGAGCTACTGCCTTCAACAAATACTATAACTTCCGTAAATTGCCAGAAGCTTTGTCATTCTTCAATGGTAAACGTTTCGTACCATTCGTAGTTATTCTTCGTTCAGCTATCGCAGCTATCGTTCTTGCTATCGTATGGCCAGTTATCCAATCAGGAATCAACGGCTTTGGTATGTGGATTGCCAACTCAAAAGAAACTGCTCCAATCTTGGCACCATTCTTGTTCGGTACTTTGGAACGTCTTCTCTTGCCATTTGGTCTCCACCACATGTTGACTATCCCAATTAACTATACTCAATTGGGTGGTACTTACCACGTATTGACTGGTGCTGCTAAAGGTACTGAAGTATTGGGTCAAGACCCACTCTGGCTTGCTTGGGTTACTGACCTTGCAAACCTTAAAGGTGCACACCCAGAACAATACAAACACCTTCTTGAATCCGTTACACCAGCCCGCTTTAAAGTTGGTCAAATGATTGGTTCATTTGGTATCTTGATGGGTATGGTGGTAGCTATCTACCGTAACGTTGATGATGATAAGAAACATCAGTACAAAGGTATGTTGACTGCGACTGCGCTTGCAACATTCTTGACAGGGGTAACAGAACCTATCGAGTACATGTTCATGTTCGTAGCTACTCCGCTTTACATCATTTATGCTTTGGTGCAAGGATGTGCCTTTGCCATGGCTGATATCGTTCACCTTCGTGTTCACTCATTCGGTTCTATCGAATTCTTGACACGTACACCACTCGCTATTAACGCTGGTTTGGCGATGGATATCGTTAACTTCATTTGGGTAACTGTACTCTTTGGTGTTATCATGTTCTTCATCGCAAACTTCATGATTAAGAAATTTGATTACGCTACACCAGGACGTAACGGTAACTATGAACAAAATGATGATGCTCCTGCAGAATCTGCTGGATCAGCAGGTGCTGGAACAAGCTCAGCAAGTTCACAAGTTATCAACATTATCAACCTTCTTGGTGGGCGTGCTAACATCGTGGACGTTGACGCATGTATGACACGTCTCCGTGTTACTGTCAAAGACGCTGAAAAAGTCGGAACTGAAGCTCAATGGAAAGCCGAAGGGGCTATGGGTCTTGTCATGAAAGGTCAAGGTATCCAAGCTATCTACGGTCCTAAAGCTGACGTATTGAAATCTGATATCCAAGATGTACTTGATTCAGGTGAAGTTATCCCTGAAACACTTCCAAGTCAAATGACTGCTATTCAAAAAGCAGAAGCTAAATTCAAAGGTGTGACTGAAGATGTTCACTCAGTTGCAGATGGTCAAGTTATCAACATCGAAGATGTTAAAGACCCAGTATTCTCACAAAAAATGATGGGTGACGGTTTCGCTGTAGAACCAGAAAACGGTAAAATCGTTTCACCAGTAGCTGGTAAAGTAACAAGTATCTTCCCAACTAAACACGCTCTTGGTTTGGTAACTGACAATGGTCTTGAAGTTTTGGTTCACATCGGACTTGACACTGTCAGTCTTGAAGGTAAACCATTCGACGTTAAAGTTACTGAAGGTCAAACAGTTGCTGCAGGTGACCTCTTGGTTGAAGCAAACCTTGATGCTATCCGTGAAGCAGGTCGTGAAACATCTACAGTTGTTGTCTTTACAAATGCAGATGCAATCAAATCAGTTAAAGTAGAACATACAGGTAAATTGGCTGCTAACGCTCCAGTTGCAAAAGTAGAACTTTAATTTGCTAAACGATAAACAAGCAGACAGCCCTTGGGCTGTTTTGTTTGTAAATGACCCTATGTCATTTCTAGATGCAAGTCAGAAGAGGGATAAACTTATGAAATTTCTAACTTTAAATACGCACAGTTGGATGGAAGAAGATGCTGAAGGAAAATTCCAAACCTTAAAGGAACAGATCCTAAAGGCTAAGTATGATATTATTTGCTTCCAGGAAGTTAACCAAGAAATAGAGACTTCTGTTGTGGACACGGATGCTTACTATCATGCGCTTCCATCCGCAACACCAATCCACCAAGATCACTTTGTCCGTCTTCTTGTGGAAAAGTTAGCTGAAGAAGGGCTTCAATACCATTGGACTTGGGCCTATAATCACATTGGTTATGATCACCTTAATGAGGGGGTTGCCGTCTTGTCACGTCAACCATTGACAGCGAGTGAAATCTTGGTTTCAGATGTTGATGATCCAACTGACTACCATACACGCCGTGTAGCAGTTGCTGAAACTACTGTAGATGGCCGAGAACTTGCTGTTGCTAGTGTTCACCTTTCATGGTGGGACAAAGGTTTCCAGGAAGAGTGGGCACGTATTGAAGAACGTTTCAAAGCTATTGGGAAACCGCTCATTCTAGCAGGTGACTTTAACAACCCAGCAGGTCGCGAAGGGCATAAAGCCATTTTGGCTAGCTCGCTCAATCTTCAAGATAGTTTTGAAGTAGCTAAAGAAACAACTGGTAGCTATACAGTTGGACCAGGTATCGATGGCTGGAAGGGCAATGAAGAGCCTTTACGTATCGATTATGTTTTTGCTAGCCAAGATTGGACAGTAGAGCGCCTTAGTGTGATTTTTGATGGCAATAACCAACCTTTGGTAAGTGACCACTACGGTCTTGAAGCAGAATTAACATTTAAGTAGAAACTGTATCCTATTATGACCTAATAAGGGTAAAAAACATTGTCAAAAGACAAATAAAAGAGTAAACTAGAAGCTATAATTGAATTTTTATAAGGAGAGACTAATGGCTCATATTACATTTGATTATTCAAAAGTTTTGGATAAATTTGTAGCACCACACGAAGTGGACAACCTTCAAGCACAAGTAACAGTAGCAGACGAAATGGTTCGCAAAGGAACTGGCCCAGGGGCAGACTTCCTTGGATGGCGTGACCTTCCAGAGAACTACGATCGTGAAGAGTTTGATCGTATCTTGAAAGCTGCTGAAAAAATTAAAGAAGAAAGCGATGTTTTGGTTGTTATCGGTATCGGTGGTTCTTACCTTGGTGCCAAAGCAGCCATTGACTTCTTGAACCATCACTTTGCTAACCTTCAAACAAAAGAAGAACGTAAAGCTCCACAAATCGTTTATGCTGGTAACTCAATTTCATCAACTTACCTTGCTGACTTGCTTGAGTATGTTGAAGGTAAAGATTTCTCAGTTAACGTTATCTCTAAATCAGGAACAACAACTGAACCAGCTATCGCTTTCCGTGTCTTCAAGGAACTCCTTGTTAAGAAATACGGTCAAGAAGAAGCAAACAAACGTATCTACGCGACAACTGACCGCCAAAAAGGTGCAGTTAAAGTTGAAGCAGATGCTAACGGTTGGGAAACTTTCGTTGTTCCAGATGACATCGGCGGACGTTTCTCAGTATTGACAGCTGTAGGTCTCTTGCCAATCGCAGCTTCAGGTGCTGATATCAAAGCCCTTATGGAAGGTGCTAACGCTGCACGTAAAGAGTACTCTTCATCTAAAATCTCTGAAAACGAAGCTTACCAATACGCTGCACTTCGTAACATCCTTTACCGTAAAGGTTATACAACTGAAATCTTGGCTAACTATGAACCATCACTTCAATACTTCTCAGAATGGTGGAAACAATTGGCTGGTGAATCTGAAGGTAAAGACCAAAGAGGTATCTACCCAACATCAGCAAACTTCTCAACAGACTTGCACTCTCTTGGACAATTTATCCAAGAAGGTACACGTAACCTCTTTGAGACAGTTGTTCGTGTGGAAAAACCACGTAAGAACGTGATTATCCCTGAATTGGAAGAAGATCTTGATGGACTTGGTTACCTCCAAGGTAAAGATGTTGACTTTGTTAACAAAAAAGCAACAGACGGTGTTCTTCTTGCACACACAGATGGTGATGTGCCAAACATGTTCATCACTCTTCCTGAACAAGATGCCTTTACATTGGGTTACATCATCTACTTCTTTGAAATTGCTATCGCCCTTTCAGGTTACTTGAATGCTATCAACCCATTCGATCAACCAGGTGTAGAAGCATACAAGAAAAACATGTTCGCCCTTCTTGGTAAACCAGGATTTGAAGAACTTGGAGCAGAACTTAACGCTCGCTTGTAATTGTCAGATAAGATCAGCTTTGGCTGGTCTTTTTTTATCCATTTGTAGGCTAAAACCCTCCATTAATGATTTCTTTTAGGTTAATTTACGAGTTTTTATTTTAAACGTTTTGGACTGGCTAGCTGGGTTTTGTGGCTCTTTAATTTAGAAATGATTGTTGTTATAATTAGTTCAAGCATAGGAGGATGGATCATGACTGGACCTGTTGAAATGGGTGCTTTGTTGAAAAAAATTCGTTTATCAAAGAATTTGACATTGAAAGAACTTGCTAGTGATTATTTATCAGTATCTTTCCTATCAAAATTTGAACGTGGAGAATCTGATATCTCATTATCTAGGTTTTTTCTTTTGTTAGATAAATTGGATGTCAGTATTGAAGAGTTCTATGGTATTTTATCTCAAGATAATCCAACTCATACTGAAAAGTTATTAGAAAGTGCTAGTAAGGCTTATTATCAAAACGATAGTTTATCGTTACAGAAGTACGCTAGAGAAGAGCGTCATAAATTTGAGCTCACACAAGACAAATCATTTCTCTATAACAGTATTATGCTAGAATCTTTTTTGGTAAGTGTTTCAAATAAAGAAGTTGATGAAAATAAGGTAAGGGAATTAACAGACTATCTTTTTAGCATTGAACAATGGGGAAAAAGAGAGTTAATCATATTAGGAAATAGTATGTCGTTTATTTCCACCCAGACACTTAATGTTTTGACCAAGGAGATCGTGTATAGAACTAGCCTTTTTGGAAAGAGCGACTCAAATCAAAGAATTCGACTTAGTCTTCTTATTAATGCAGCTTATGAATTTTTACGACGTGATGAATTAGATTTAGCGAAATACTATTTAGATTTAGTCAATGATATTGGAATTCCTGAGGTCCTCTTATATGAAAGACATGAGTTGATATTTGTAATGGGAACCTACTTGATAAAGTCAGGTGAAGTTACTGAAGGGAGAAATCTAATTGAGGGGTGTTTAGAAACTCTTAGGACTTTAGGTGCGGAAAATTTATTGCTTACTAAGGAATCAGAGTATCAAGAGTTGTTAAATTCCACTATATGATAATTTTATAGAGTGAATTAAAAAATAGAATAAACTAAGACCATAGTACGATATCACTATGGTTTTTAATTTTCAATGGATATATGGAGTTCCCATGTCTTCAATTTATCCAACTGACTAAATACCAAGGTGATTTAGATTGTGAGGAAATCTATGAGAACCTATATTCTTAAATACAAATATGAAAATTTAGTTCATATCTTACTGTTAGCCTTGAATGCTGCTATTTTCGTGAGTGCTTCGGTAACCTTGGCTTTAATGACTAATCAGCTGGTATCGAAGCGAATCCAATCCTTTTTAGCTTTGTTAGGTTTAGAGGTAGGGCTTTACGTTATTTATTTAGTTTTGAATTATATTATTGCTGTAAATCAAACAAAACTAATCCAGAAAATGACTTTGTCTATTCGTCGGTCTTATCTTAGTAAAATTATTCACCATTCTTTTAGTGAATTCAGAAAGAGTGATATTGGAGAGCATCTCTCAGTATTAAATAATGATATCCAATTGATTGAATCAAATGGCTTTACAAGTATTTATACCCTTTGTTCAACAGTATTCACTACTTTGTTTTCAATTATTGCCTTATTAAGTTATGATGTAAGGATTGTTCTGTTAGCCATTTTTTTAACTTTGTGTCTGACCTATCTTCCCAAACCATTTACCAATAAAATGCAGAAATCAATGGAGAAATTTTCCAAAGCGAATGAGGAACTTGTCTCAGGAATAAGTGACCAGTTATATGGATATGCAGATATTTATTACGCCAGTCGTAAACAGATATTTCTTAGACAAGTGAGGTCCATTGTTGAGGAATATATTGTACAAAAAATTATTTTTACAAAAAGAAATACTAGCACTGAGACGCTGATGGCTTTATTTTCAGTTGCCGCTCAGATGTTGATACTTCTTCTAACTGGCTTGTTAATTATTTTTGGAAATATTGCCGTAGGTACTATTGCTTCTGTGGGTCAGATATCAGGTAATATTTTTAACTCTCTATCTACCATTAATCAACTGCAAGTGACAATTAAGTCTGTCGATCCTATCTTAAAAAAATTTCACGATTTTCCAGAGGAACCAAAGACTTGCATAGCGACTATTCAGGATGTTCGTTTTGTGAATGTAAGTTATCATTTTGGAGAGAAGGGTATTATTGAGGGATTCACCCAAACCTTTAAAAAAGGAGGAAAGTACGCTATTACTGGATGCTCAGGTAGTGGGAAGTCCACCCTGCTTAATATGCTCCTAGGAAATCTTAAAGATTATGAGGGAAAAATCTTGTTTGAGAAATTGGAGTTAAAAGAGATTGATGAGAACTCAATCGTATCTAACTGTGCCTATGTTGGGAGTCAAACTCATATCTATAATGATACCTTGAGGAACAATCTAACTCTTTGGAATGAAGCCATTACTGATACGCACATCAAGGAAGTTCTTGAAAGGGTTAATCTTTTATCTTTCTTAAGCCGTATAGATGAGCAAGTAAGTGACGGTAGCTTTTCGGAGGGTCAAAAACAAAGAATAGGCCTGATAAGAGCGTTTTTAAAAGGAAGTTCTGTTGTGATTTTTGATGAAGCCACTGCAAATCTTGACCATAATAATGCTACTCGTATTGAGCACCTATTATTAAGTGATCCTAATATCACTTATATCACGGTTACCCACCATCTAATAAAGGAAAATGAACTATATTTTGATGAGATTATTCGTTTGGGAGAGGGCACTGAGTAAATGTTTGATATGATAAATACTTAGGATTTATTTCAATTTTACTAACGGCAGTCAAAGTGCTATAATGTAAGGGATTGTGAATTTAGCAAATTCTGCTATTTTCAAAAAAGAAAAAACAAATCAGAGATGCAAATCTCTTAGAAGAGGTGAATCCCATGGGACGTAAATGGGCTAATATCGTTGCTAAGAAAACTGCTAAAGATGGTGCAAACTCAAAGGTGTACGCTAAGTTTGGTGTTGAAATCTATGTAGCTGCTAAACAAGGTGAACCAGATCCAGAATCAAACTCAGCTTTGAAATTCGTTTTGGAGCGTGCTAAACAAGCGCAAGTGCCAAAACACGTTATTGATAAGGCCATTGATAAGGCTAAAGGTAACACTGATGAAACTTTCGTTGAAGGACGTTATGAAGGGTTTGGACCAAATGGTTCTATGATTATCGTAGATACTTTGACTTCAAACGTTAACCGTACAGCTGCTAACGTACGTACTGCCTTTGGTAAAAACGGTGGTAACATGGGTGCATCAGGTTCTGTTTCATACATGTTTGATAAAAAAGGTGTTATCGTTTTTGCAGGTGAAGATGCAGACGCAATCTTTGAACAATTGCTTGAAGCTGATGTAGAAGTTGAAGATGTAGAAGCAGAAGATGGTACTATCACTGTTTATACTGAGCCAACAGATCTTCATAAAGCGTTGGAAGCTCTCCGTGCTAACGGACAGGAAGAGTTCCAAGTGACTGAACTTGAAATGATTCCACAAACTGAGGTTACTCTTGAAGGTGAAGACCTTGAAGTTTTCGAAGGACTTATTGATGCTCTTGAAGCGGATGATGATGTTCAAAAGGTTTATCACAACGTAGCAGATATGTAATCTCATTCAACACTTTCCTCACGATGGAAAGTGTTTTTGTGTGGTCTGTCTAAGGATTTGTCTTGCTTGTCCTGACTTAATCTGATATAGTAGTAGCCAAGTGAATTATTGGAGGAATACGAAATATGAATATGATGCTAGTTTTGGCCATTTATGTGGTCGCCATTGTTGCTTATGTGGCTTTCAGCCGTCGTCGCCAAGCAAAGGCACAGGAAGATCGTTTTGCAGGTCTTGCTAAGGGTGCTGAAGTTGAAACAATCGGTGGTTTGATTGCTATTGTTGATGAGATTGACAAAGAGAATAACCGTATCGTTTTGGATGCAGAAGGTGTCTTCTTGACTTTTGATTTGAGTCGTTCAATCATGAAAGTGATCACACCAGCACCAACTACAGAAACAGCAGAAACAACTAAAAAGACAATTATCGAAGAAGATTCAGCAATTGAGTCTTCTGATGAAAAGTAAGATGTGTATTTGAGACTAGGTTAAATCCTGGTCTTTTTGCGTTTTCTAATCTTATCGGTATTAAAAGCTGTTCAGAACCCCTGAAAATGTGGTAAAATAAAGGGTAAACTATATTTAGAGGATATTCCATGTTTAAATTTAGAAAAAAATCTCATCAAGAGGTTCTAGACAATATTCCCAACCATATTGGTATTATTATGGATGGAAATGGCCGTTGGGCTAAAAAGCGTCTACAACCACGTGTGATGGGGCATAAGGCTGGGATGGACGCCTTGCAAAAGGTAACTATCGAAGCGTCACAACTTGGAGTTAAGGTATTGACAGTCTATGCCTTCTCAACTGAAAACTGGTCACGCCCACAAGATGAAGTGAAATTCATCATGAATTTGCCAGTTGAATTCTTTAACAAATATGTACCAGAATTAGACAAAAACAATGTTCGTATTTTGACAATCGGAGATAACAGTCGTTTGCCTAAGGAGACTTTAGATGCTCTTGAAAAGGCAGTTGAGCAGACGAAACATAATTCTGGTTTGGTTCTTAATTTTGCACTGAACTATGGTGGTCGTGCGGAGATTGTGTCTGCTGTTCAAGCGATTGCTAAAGAGGTTGAAGCAGGAAAACTCAGTCCTGAAGCTATTGATGAAGATCTCATTGCTAAGCATTTGATGACAGATAAATTGCCTTACCTCTATCGTGATCCAGATTTAATTATCCGTACGAGTGGCGAGCTTCGTCTTAGTAATTTCTTGCCTTGGCAATCTGCCTATAGTGAGTTTTACTTCACAGATGTTTTCTGGCCAGACTTTGACCAGCAGGGGCTACGTCAAGCCATCTCTGACTACAATAAACGTCACCGTCGCTTCGGTGGTGTCTAGAAAGGACCTCTCATGCAAGAACGTTTAATTGGTGGGGGTGTGGCAGCAGCCATTTTCCTCCCATTGCTCTTTATCGGCGGTCTTCCTTTCCAACTTTTAGTTGGGGCTATGGCCATGGTTGCGGTGTCTGAGATGCTTCGCATGAAGCACTTGGAGATTTTCTCTATCGAGGGTATTTTATCAATGGTGGCAGCCTTTATCTTGGCTGTACCGATTGATCGGTATTTTATCAGTCTTCCAACAAATGCTAGTGTGACAGGTTTCGCTGTTATTTCATTTTTGATTCTAGCAGGGACTGTCCTTAATAGCGACCACTATTCTTTTGATGATGCAGCTTATCCAATTGCATCTGCCTTTTATGTTGGTTTTGGTTTACAAAATCTCATTGCAGCACGTTTGGATAGTTGGGAAAAGGTTCTCTTTGCCCTTTTTATTGTTTGGGCAACGGATATTGGGGCTTACCTCTTTGGTCGTCAATTTGGTCAGAATAAGTTATTGCCAAAAGTATCACCAAATAAGACTATTGAAGGTAGTGTTGGGGGTATCTTATCAGCAATCATTGTGGCTCTTGTCTTTGGTTTGATTAACCACGGAGTTTATGCCCCTCATAACTTCTTCTGGTTGCTTATCTGTACGATTCTCTTTAGTATTTTTGGTCAATTTGGTGATTTGGTTGAATCAGCTATTAAACGTCACTTTGGCGTTAAAGACTCAGGCAATCTCATTCCTGGGCATGGTGGTATTTTGGACCGTTGTGACAGCTGGATTTTCGTTTTCCCAATCATGCACTTCCTAGGACTTTTTTAAGAGTGGGGGTGTCTAGATGAAAGCTATTATTACCTTTTTACTGATTTTCTGTGTGATTGTCGTTTTCCATGAGTTTGGTCATTTCTTTTTCGCCAAACGTTCAGGAATTTTGGTTCGTGAATTTGCCATTGGTATGGGACCGAAAATTTTTGCACACACTGGTAAGGATGGTACCGTTTATACTATCCGTATCCTCCCTTTGGGTGGTTATGTCCGTATGGCTGGTTGGGGTGAAGATACAACTGAGATTAAAACAGGTAGTCCTGCTAGTCTAACGATTGGATCAGATGGTAAGGTAAGACGTATCAACCTTTCGGATCGCCAGGTTGACCAGACGGCTTTACCTATGAACGTCACTGCCTATGATTTGGAGGATAAGTTAACCATTACAGGTCTAGTCCTAGATGAGACCAAGACCTATGAGGTTGACCATGATGCCACTATCGTTGAGGAGGATGGTACAGAACTTCGTATCGCTCCTAAGGATGTCCAATATCAAAATGCTAGCATTTGGGGACGCTTAATTACCAACTTTGCTGGTCCTATGAATAACTTCATTCTTGGGGTGCTTGTCTTTATTATCTTAGCCTTTGTTCAAGGTGGTGTTCAAGACACATCAACCAACCGTATTCAGGTGGCTGATGGTGGTGCTGCTCAGGTAGCAGGCTTGAAAAATGGTGATGCCATCGAGGCCATCAATAAGGACAAGGTTACTGATTGGGACAGCTTGAAGGAAGCATTGACAGAGAATACTCAAAAATTCTCCAAAGGTGACAGCCTTTCTGTGACGGTTAAGAGAAGTAACGGTCAGGAAGAAACGGTCTCTGTTAAACCTAAGGAGAGTCAAGGTAGCTACTTTTTGGGTGTTTCTCCTGCCTTAAAAACAGGTCTAAAAGATAAGATTTTTGGTGGTTTCCAAATGGCTTGGGAAGGAGCCTTCAAAATTCTCGTGGCACTCAAGGGGCTTATCACCAACTTTAGTTTGAATAAACTTGGTGGACCAGTTGCCATGTTCCAGATGTCTGCCCAGGCTTCAGAAAGTGGCTTGATTTCCATTCTTAACCTTATGGGGATGCTCTCAATTAACTTGGGAATTTTCAATCTTATCCCAATTCCAGCCCTTGACGGTGGAAAAATTGTTATGAATATTATTGAAGCCATTCGTCGTAAACCACTTAATCAAGAAATTGAAAGCTATATTACACTTGCAGGTGTTGCTATCATGGTTGTTCTTATGATTGCAGTCACTTGGAATGATATTATGCGTGCTTTCTTTTAATTAGAAACAAAGAAACGAAAGGAAGTCTAAGGGACTTGACCCAAGGGCCAGCCTCCTTAGTATGTAAATGATGAAACAAAGTAAAATGTTGATTCCAACACTTCGTGAAATGCCAAGTGATGCTCAAGTTATCAGTCATGCTCTTATGGTACGTGCGGGTTACGTGCGTCAGGTTTCTGCTGGTATTTATGCTTATATGCCATTGGCAAATCGTGCTATCGAGAAATTCAAAACCATCATGCGTGAGGAGTTTGAAAAAATCGGTGCGGTTGAAATGTTGGCGCCAGCGCTTTTGACAGCAGATTTGTGGCGTGAGTCAGGCCGTTATGAAACTTACGGTGAAGACCTCTATAAATTGAAAAACCGTGATAAATCTGACTTTATCCTCGGTCCAACTCACGAAGAAACGTTTACAGCCTTGGTTCGTGATGCGGTTAAATCATACAAACAATTGCCACTTAACCTCTACCAAATCCAATCAAAATACCGTGATGAAAAACGTCCTCGTAACGGTCTTCTTCGTACACGTGAATTTATCATGAAGGATGCTTATAGTTTCCACCAAAACTATGAAGATTTGGATGTAACCTATGAAGACTACCGTAAAGCTTACGAGGCTATCTTTACACGTGCTGGCCTTGAATTTAAGGGAATCATCGGTGATGGTGGTGCCATGGGTGGTAAGGATTCTCAAGAATTTATGGCGGTCACTCCTGAGCGTACAGATCTCAACCGTTGGGTAGTTCTTGACAAGTCAATTGCTTCATTGGATGAGATTCCAGAAGATGTCATGGAAGAAATCAAGAAAGAATTGACATCATGGTTGGTATCTGGTGAAGATACAATTGCCTACTCTACAGAGTCAAGCTATGCAGCTAACCTTGAGATGGCAACAAACGCCTACACACCAGCGACTAAGGTTGTGACTCAAGAAGAAGTGACTCGTGTTGAAACACCAGATTGCAAGTCAATTGATGAAGTCGCTGCTTTCTTGAATGTCCCAGAAGAACAAACCATCAAGACTTTACTTTTCATCGCTGATGATGAACCAGTAGTGGCTCTTCTCGTCGGTAATGATCAGGTTAACGATGTGAAGTTGAAAAACTACCTTGCAGCTGACTTCCTTGAACCAGCTACAGAAGATGAGGCGCGTCAAGTCTTTGGTGCTAACTTCGGTTCTCTTGGTCCAGTTAACCTTCCTGAAAATGTTCGCATCGTTGCGGACCGTAAGGTTCAAGATGTGGCTAATGCGGTTGTTGGAGCTAACGAAGATGGTTACCACTTGACAGGGGTTAACCCAGAGCGTGACTTCAAGGCAGAATACGTTGATATTCGTGAAGTTAAAGAGGGTGAAATTTCTCCAGACGGTCAAGGTGTCCTTCAGTTTGCGCGTGGTATCGAGATTGGTCATATCTTTAAACTTGGGACACGTTACTCTGAAAGTATGGGTGCTAACGTTCTTGATGAAAATGGCCGTGCTGTTCCAATTATCATGGGATGTTACGGTATCGGTGTTAGCCGTATCTTGTCAGCTGTGATTGAACAACATGCACGTCTCTTTGTTAACAAGACACCAAAAGGTCAATACCGCTATGCATGGGGAATTAACTTCCCTAAAGAATTGGCTCCATATGATGTTCACTTGATTACAGTTAACACTAAGGATGAAGAAGCCAATGCTTTGACAGAACGTTTGGAAGCAGCTCTTATGGCTGAAGGTTATGATGTCTTGACAGATGATCGTAATGAGCGTGTCGGCTCTAAATTCTCTGATAGTGACCTCATTGGACTTCCAATCCGTGTTACAGTTGGTAAAAAAGCTAGCGAAGGTGTTGTCGAAGTTAAAATCAAGGCAACTGGTGATACTATTGAAGTTAATGCCGATAACTTGATTGAGACGCTTGCTATCTTAACAACAGAACAAGATGCTTAAGATTAAAAAATCTTTTCTTGCTGGAGCAGGAAGAGATTTTTCTTTTGCAGTGATAATGATAAATTGAGAGAAAAGAGAGTAAATTCCAATTTGACAGAATTGTCTAAATAGTGTAAACTTAAAACTATCATAACTACGGAGGCATCACATGCTTAATAAAGCGACCCATTTGGGAAATCTTAAAGCTTTTTATTACTTTAGTTTCTTTAGATAGGACGTTTGTGTTTCAGGATACAAGCGTCAGTCAGTTTGTATCTATGAAGCTAAAGCATTTTGTGATGGATTAGCCGATTAGATGAATAGGTCTAACCGGTGACATAAGCTAGCTTGTGCTAGTCAAGATGCATAAAACCAGTTGGGCCTGTCCTAACTGGTTTTTTTCATACCGTGGTCTATTTTTAATTTTCTTTTGACCTTTAGATGTCTAAAAATGGTGAATTCTAGCCAACTTTTTATAAGGTCAAAAGGTGATGGTCTTTGGACGACGGACTTTGGGATCTGATGAAGCGATGTAAGGTCTAATTCGTTTTCTTTTGACCCTATCGTCTCGGAAAAAGCATAAAAGAAAATTGGAAATAGATAGAATAAAAAATAGAGGTATACAAGATGAAGAAATTCTTGGTCAGTATGATGGCTGTTATCACAGCTGTCCTCTTGCTAGCATGTTCCAATGCTTCTAAAAAAGATTTGGTTCACGTCGGTGTGCTCCAATATGTGGAACATCCTTCCTTGTCAGCGACACGTAAAGGGTTCATTGAAGAACTCAAAGAGGAAGGTTATGTTGACGGTAAGAACATCAAAATTGATTATCAGAATGCACAAGGGGATCAGTCTAACTTGCAGACGATTTCTCAGTCGCTTATTGAAGATAATGATGTCATGTTGGCTATCGCAACCCCAGCAGCTCAGTCTTTGAGTAGTTTGACAAAGGACAAGCCAATTCTCTTTACAGCTGTCACAGATCCAGTCTCAGCTAAACTGGTTAAGTCTATGGACAATGTTGGAGGAAATGTGACGGGAACAAGTGACATGTCCCCTATCAATAAACAGGTTGAATTGCTGAAAAAGGTCCTTCCAAACACTAAAAAAGTTGGGATCATGTACACGACCAGCGAGCGTAACTCAGAAGTTCAGGTTGAAGAAGCCAAGAAATACTTCAAGGAAGCTGGTATTGAAACGGTTATTAAGGGAATTTCATCAACCAACGATATCCAAGATACAGCCAAGAGCTTGATGAGTCAGACCCAAGTCATCTTCATCCCAACTGACAATACTATTGTTAGTGCTATTAATACCTTGGTAGATCTTTCTAAAGAGACTAAGGTTCCAGTTGTTGGTAGTGACGCTGGTAGTGTAGAAAAAGGTGTCCTATTCACTTATGGAACCAACTATGAAGCGCTTGGTCGTCAAACAGGTAAGTTGGCAGGCCGTGTTCTCCGAGGTGAGAAGGTCAAGGATATTGATGCAGAGTATCCTAAAACACTAAATGTTGTGGTTAACCATGACATGGCTAAAGAACTTGGAATTGATGTTTCTAGTATTAGTGACGAGGAATCTAAGGCATCAAAACAAGATGACAAACCAATTGCTAAAAAAGATAAAGGTGTCATTAAGCTTAAGGTTAATAAGTCATCTAAAAAAGGTTTTTCAAATGTGGTGCTGACAGCTATTTCTCAGGGACTTCTCTGGGCAATTATGGCTATTGGGGTCTTCATTACCTTCCGTATTTTGGACCTTGCTGATTTGACAGCTGAAGGGGCCTTCCCACTTGGTGCTGCAACGACAACTATCATGATTATCCGTGGGATTAACCCAATTTTTGCGACTCTAGGTGGTTTTGTAGCTGGTATGCTTGCTGGAGCTGTGTCTGGCTTTATGCATACGAAAATGAAGATACCAGCACTTTTAACAGGGATTATTACCTTAACGGGGCTCTATTCCGTTAACCTTTTGGTTCTTGGTAGTGCCAATGTCTCTCTATCAGGACATAATACGCTAGTAACTATGGTGATGGGACTCGGTTTGTCTAAGCTGAATGGTGTGATTCTATTAGGACTGATTTTTGTTAGTCTGGTAGTGCTTATGTTGGTTGTCCTCCTTAATACGCAGGTTGGTCTGGCCCTTCGTGCGACAGGTGATAACCTTGCCATGGGTGAAGCCAATGGTATCAAGGTTGACCGTATGAAGATTCTTGGCTACATGATTTCCAATGGTTTGATTGCCCTATCAGGTGCCCTCCTAGCTCAAAACAATGGCTATGCGGATATGAATATGGGTACTGGTACAATCGTAAATGGCTTGGCTGCAATTATCTTGGCTGAAGTTATCGTCAAGTATCTACCACTTGGTAAACGCCTGTGGTCAATTGTTGTAGGAGCTGTTCTTTACCGTCTGGTCTTGGTTATTATCCTTGCCATGAACGTTGATGCTCAAATGTTGAAATTGGCTTCAGCCATCTTGCTTGCTGTCATCCTATATGTACCAGAAGTACGACAAAAATTGAAAATCAAACCTAACAAATCCTTGACTTTAGGAGGTGACAAGTAATGGCTTTACTTAGTTTACAACAGATTCATAAGACCTTTGAAAAAGGCACAGTCAATGAAAATCACGTCCTTCGTGGTTTGGATCTCGACATTGAGCAGGGAGACTTTATCTCTGTTATTGGTGGAAATGGTGCTGGTAAATCAACCTTGATGAATTCAATCGCTGGTGTTCTTAGCATTGATGAAGGGGATATCTTGTTGGAGGGACAATCTATTAAGAAAGCATCTGTAGATGAGCGCTCTAAAGATATTAGCCGTGTTTTCCAAGATCCTCGAATGGGGACAGCGACAAACCTTTCTATTGAAGAAAATATGGCGATTGCCTATCGTCGAGGTAAGAAACGTAGCTTCTTTAAAAAGTCTATTACTGAGAGCGAACGTCAAGTGTTCAAGGAAGCCTTGATAGATCTTGGTCTTGGGCTTGAAAATCGTATGAAGACCGATGCTAATTTCTTGTCAGGTGGTCAACGCCAAGCTTTGACACTTGCTATGGCGACCTTGGTTCGTCCAAAGATTTTGCTTCTCGATGAACATACAGCTGCACTGGATCCAAAGACAAGCGATATGGTCATGAATTTGACGCGTAAGATTGTTGAAGAACAAGAGTTGACAACCCTTATGATTACCCATAATATGGAACATGCTATCGAATATGGGAACCGTCTGGTCATGCTCTATCATGGTAAAATCGTCGTCGATGTGCGAGGTGAGGAAAAGAAAAATCTCACTGTTGCAGAACTTATGGATCTCTTCCACAAAAATAGTGGACAAGTACTCAATGACGATGCCTTGGTACTCGGTTAATAAGCAAAAAGAAACTATCCAAAGTTCAGATTTTGGGTAGTTTTTTCTTGACTATTTTTGACCAAGTGCTAAAATAAATATATAGATTAGCACTCTTGCTTAATGAGTGCTAAAAATAACGTTTCACACGTTACTAATAACAAATAACATTTGGAGGTAATTGGTATGGCATTGAAACCATTGGGCGATCGTATCGTTGTCCGTTTTGAAGAAACAGAAGAAAAAACAGCTAGTGGCTTTGTATTGGCAGGAGCCAGTCATGAAGCTACAAAGACTGCTGAGGTTTTAGCAGTAGGTGAAGGAATCCGTACTCTTACTGGTGAATTGATTGCACCTAGTGTTGCAGCAGGCGATAAAGTCCTTGTTGAAAATGGTGCAGGTGTCAATGTTAAAGACGGAGATGATTCCGTTTCAATTATCCGTGAAGCAGATATTTTAGCGGTCCTAGCTTAGGTCAATGCTAATCAGATATAAACTAAGATAAAGAAGGAGTAACTATGACAAAAGATATTAAATTTTCATCAGATGCACGCGCAGCAATGGTTCGTGGTGTTGATACTTTGGCTGATACAGTTAAGGTAACGCTTGGCCCTAAAGGTCGTAACGTGGTTTTGGAAAAAGCTTTTGGCTCACCTCTTATCACTAATGATGGTGTAACAATTGCTAAAGAAATCGAACTCGAAGATCACTTTGAAAATATGGGTGCCAAACTGGTCAGCGAAGTGGCTTCAAAAACTAACGATATTGCCGGTGACGGAACAACTACAGCCACTGTTTTGACACAAGCTATTGTCCGTGAAGGTCTAAAAAATGTAACGGCTGGTGCTAATCCAATCGGTATCCGTCGTGGGATTGAAGCAGCTGTGGCTACAGCTGTGGAAGAGCTTAAAGCTATTGCTCAACCAGTTGCTAATAAGGAAGCCATTGCCCAAGTTGCAGCTGTTTCATCACGTTCTGAAAAAGTTGGTGAATACATTTCAGAAGCAATGGAACGTGTGGGTAATGACGGTGTTATCACTATTGAAGAGTCTCGTGGTATGGAGACAGAACTCGAAGTGGTTGAAGGTATGCAGTTTGACCGTGGTTATCTTTCTCAGTACATGGTTACTGATAATGAAAAAATGGTCGCTGACCTTGAAAATCCATTTATCCTTGTGACTGACAAGAAAATTTCAAATATTCAAGATGTCCTCCCACTCTTGGAAGAAGTGCTTAAGACCAGTCGTCCACTTTTGATTATTGCTGATGACGTGGATGGTGAAGCGCTTCCAACACTTGTTCTTAACAAGATTCGTGGAACTTTCAATGTTGTTGCTGTTAAGGCGCCTGGCTTTGGTGACCGCCGTAAAGCGATGTTAGAAGACATTGCCGTATTGACTGGAGCAACTGTTATTACTGAGGATCTTGGTCTTGAGCTTAAGGATGCAACGATGGCAGCACTTGGTCAAGCTTCGAAAGTAACTGTGGATAAGGATAGCACAGTTATCGTTGAAGGTGCAGGAAGCGCAGAAGCGATTGCTAACCGTGTAAACCTCATTAAATCTCAATTGGAAACAACAACATCTGAATTTGACCGTGAAAAACTTCAAGAACGTTTGGCTAAATTGTCAGGTGGGGTTGCTGTCGTTAAGGTTGGTGCAGCCACTGAAACAGCCCTCAAAGAAATGAAGCTTCGTATCGAAGATGCTCTTAATGCTACTCGTGCCGCTGTTGAAGAAGGTATCGTTGCTGGTGGTGGTACAGCCCTAGTCAATGTTATTGCTAAGGTAGCTGAACTTGACCTTGAAGGTGACGACGCTACAGGACGTAATATTGTACTCCGTGCTTTGGAAGAGCCAGTTCGCCAAATTGCCTATAATGCTGGATATGAAGGTTCCGTTATCATCGATAAATTGAAGAATAGCCCAGTTGGTACAGGATTTAACGCTGCCAATGGTGAATGGGTAGATATGGTTGAAGCAGGAATCATTGACCCAGTTAAGGTAACGCGTTCTGCCCTTCAAAATGCCGCTTCAGTAGCAAGTCTTATCTTGACAACCGAAGCAGTCGTTGCCAACAAACCTGAACCAGAAGCTCCAACAGCACCAGCTATGGATCCAGGAATGATGGGTTACTAAGATTTAAGAAAGCAAAAAAACCTAGGAAAAGTCGAGAAACTTTTTCTGGGTTTTCTTTTTATTATTTATTGTTAATCAGTGAAAAGGGTTAAACATGTCAGAACTTCCTTGTTTACCTGACATCTGCATCATCATTTGTTGCTGTCTAATACGCTCTGCTTCCTTATTCGTATTGATAGAAATAACAAGAAAGATAACCCAACCGATGAATGTCCATCCTAGAAGAAAGGATAGGATAAAGATTGGCCATTTTTTATCGGTTTTATTTAGAAGAGCTGGTAATATTTGAAGTACTACCAAGGGTAAAGAAATGATGATGGAGAGAAAAGCCGTGAGCAAGCCGCCACTAAGCTCATCACTGGCAATTCCAAAGAGTATCATTGCAAGAGCCCAGAGGATAACTGGGATAGAAGCGATGGCTATCATGATGAGGTTTGTTTGAGACTTACTTTCGTGTTGCGTCCAAGTCTCGTTAAAGTTATGATTTGGATGTTGGAAGGTAGCATTAGTCTGACTTGACGCGGGGCTAGTATTTGGTAAATCCTGTAGTTCCTCTAAGTTGGTATCAGCTAGTGGTTCTTCAGCAACATCATAATTGTCAACATCATTTTCGGCAGTTTCTACAGTCTCTTTTTGTGAGAGATTTTTTGTTGCTTCGACAGTTTGTTTGGGAGTTTCTCGGACAAACTCACCTCGATTGGCTGCTTCAGCCATTTCTTGGATAGTTGGATTACGTCCGTGAACTGCTTGGAAAAAATCAATCCAATCTTGTTGTTTCATATAGTTAGCCTCCGTTTGTTTCGATTATAAATTTTGATGATTACAATTATAGCAATAGTGTAAGGGATGTGCATTGGGAGTTGGATAGGACAGTTTAGTTCTCTATAATCTTTTTGTCACTAAAGATGGGAAAGAGAAAGAAATAGGTTAAGATGTAGACCACTAGAGGGTATATCAGTGGATTATAGTCCCAGGCTCCTTGCCAATCTAGGTGTAGTAGTCTAACGCTGGCGCGTGTTAGACCTGCGCTCCAACTTTTTATGCCAAAAGGTTTAAGGACAAGGCTGAGTGGTGTGGGAAGGTGTAGAAGATAAATTCCGTAGATGGCCACTAAAAGTAAGAGGTACAGTCTAAAAAAACGCTGGTGGTAAGCCCACAAGCGTGTGAAATAGGTTTTCATTAGCCGATAAGAGAATAAAGTTTTTGAGCATTTGCTTGACGAGTAGCATCCATGATAAGGAACCAGTCAACGATTGTCCAGATACCACAGCCACCGCATGTCAATAGTTTACCAACACCTAATCCAACTTGTCCTAAGATAAAGCGGTCGATTCCAAGAGAACCACCGAAAAGTGAGATAACCAACATCATGGTTGGGTCTTGGAAACTAAGTGTATAGAGCAATTGGACTTGCGCTTCTGGAAGAGCTTCAATACGTTGGCGAATATATTGGACTTGTTCTGTTGGAAAATATTTGGCATTGATAGCTAACCATTGATCTGCTGGATTCATAATTAAATACTCCTCTAATTTATATGATATGTAAAGCTTAACATAATGTTCAGGGAGATTCAAGGTGGTCAAGGCTTTCGAAACCAATATAAGCAACTTATTTGCAAGCTTCCACTATCTTATAACTTGAGGATCATTAGGATAATCCTTTCGCGCCATGTCTGAGAGTGAGCTTGGTTCTATGGTTTATAATTTCTCAACCCTTGTTCAAAGCTTTCTGATCTAGTCTGCACAGTGATTTTTTCGAGTGTTAAGGGGTGAGTGAAACTAAGGGAGTGAGCGTGGAGCATGAGACGGGATGCATGTTGGTGGCTATATAGTGGATCTCCCAAAATAGCATGCCCGTGATGAGCTAGATGAACACGAATTTGGTGGGTACGGCCGGTCTTTAACTGACAGTTGACCAGGCTCGCACCATTGAGTGTCTTGAGGCGCGTGACCGTCGTATAAGCACTCTGCCCTTTTCGAGGGTCCACCACCCGTTTTCTGCGATCGTGACGGTCACGACCAATCTTGTCTTTATAAATGGTCTCCCTAGTCTGGAATTTTCCTTCCACCAAAGCCCAGTATTGCCGCTGAATCATCTTATCTTCCAAAAGCCGGTTAAGAATTGGCAGGATAAACGGATTTTTAGCGAAAAGTACAGCCCCACTAGTTTCCATATCTAGTCGATGAACGACGTAACAGGTTTGTCCACAATAAGCCGAAACATGGTTAAGAAGAGCGATTTCTGTGGGTTCATTACCATGCGTTTTCATTCCTTCAGGCTTATTGACCACGATGAGATGTTGATCCTCGTAGAGAGGCTCTATCAAATTAGCATTTCCCATAGGGATAATTTTTTCAGGGTAGTCCACCCGGTCAAAGGTCAGGCTAATCTTATCGCCTTTTTCAACAGGACTCTGCCAATTAATAGCTTCTCCATTGATGAGGACGTGCTTTTTCGTGCGTAGGAAATGACGAATCTTACGAGGAATGAGGAGCTTAGTTTCTAGCAAGTCTTTGACAGTCGTTGCAGGATAAGGATTGATAATTTCTACGTGTAAAGTCATGGTTTCATTATATCATGAACGTTTAAAAGAGGACAGAACCTGTAAAAACTTGGTATAATAGGGTTATGACATTTTTTGATAATCTAAAAAACAAACTTTTTAAAGAAGAAACTAGCGGAAAGGGTAAGGAATCCCAGCCTGCTGGAAAATCGAAGGATTTACAAGATAAGATAAAAGGTCTCTTTGCTAAGAAGCCTGATGAGGTTGAACAAGCCGTTGAAGAACTTGATATGTCACGAGAAAGTCAAGAGACTTCACGTTACCAACGTTCTAAGCAAAAGAAACCTATTGACACGACCAAACCCTTAGGTAAGGTTCAGGCTTTCTTGAGCAAGTTCACTCTTTCGCCAAGAAATCCTATTCGCCGTTTCTGGCGTCGCTATCATATTGGGAAAATTCTCTTTATCTTGGTAGCCGTGTTGGTTCTGACAGTAGGCTCCTATCTCTTCTATATCGCTAAGACGACCAATGTTTCAGATCTTCAGGATGCCTTGAAGGCTACTACGGTTATCTATGACAAAGAAGGCAATCAAGCTGGTTCATTGTCAGGGCAAAAAGGGACCTATGTGGAGCTAGATGCTATTAGTGATAGCCTAGAGAATGCCGTCATTGCAACGGAGGATCGTACTTTCTACAAAAATAGTGGGATTAACGTCAAACGTTTCCTCCTAGCCATTGTTTCCATGGGTCGATTTGGTGGTGGTTCGACCATCACGCAACAGTTGGCTAAAAATGCCTTTTTGACTCAGGAACAGACAGTAACTCGTAAGGCCAAGGAATTCTTTCTTTCTTTGGAACTAACCAAGAAATACAGCAAGCAAGAAATCCTTACCATGTATCTCAATAACGCCTACTTCGGAAATGGTGTTTGGGGTGTTGAAGACGCCAGCCAAAAATACTTCGGGACAAGTGCTGCCAATCTAACGGTGGATGAGGCAGCGACACTCGCAGGTATGCTTAAGGGTCCTGAAATTTACAATCCGATTGATAATATCAAAAATGCGACCAACCGCCGAAACACTGTCCTTGCCAATATGGTAGATGATGGGAAGTTGAGTCAAGCTGACGCCGATAGTGCAGCAGGAGTTGATATGGCTAGTCGCTTGGATGATACTTATCAAGGAACTGGTGATGATTATAAGTATCCGTCTTACTTTGATGCTGTCATTGAAGAAGCTACGAAGACTTATGGCTTGAGTGAGGATGAAATTGTTAAAAATGGCTATAAAATCTACACAGAGATGGATGCCAACTCACAAGCTAATATGCAGCAGACCTATGAAAATACCTATCTCTTCCCAACGTCAGAAAGTGATGGTAGCACAGCCCAGTCAGCTAGTGTAGCACTTGATCCATCAACTGGAGCAGTCCGTGGTTTGGTAGGTCGTGTAGGTGGTACAAGCGATACAACCTTCCGTAATTTCAACTATGCAACCCAAGGGAAGCGTAGTCCTGGTTCGACAATCAAACCTTTGGTGGTCTATGCTCCAGCTCTGGCTTCAGGATGGAGCATCAATAAGGACCTTCCTAATAAGCCAATTGATTACAATGGCTATACCCCAACCAACTATGGTGGTGTTGAGACTGAGGATGTGCCCATGTATCAAGCTTTGGCCAACTCTTACAATATTCCGGCAGTTTACCTCTTTAATCAAATCGGTATTCAAAAGGGGATTAGTTATGGTCAGAAATTTGGTCTTAACTTTGACAATGTCCCAGAAGAATTGGGAATTGCCCTTGGTGGTGGTGTGACAGCCAGTCCTCTACAAATGGCTCAGGCTTATGCGACTTTTGCCAATGGCGGTGAGATGAACACAGCTTATTTCATCACGAAGATTGAAAATGCTAGTGGTGATATCATTGCTACCCATAGTAAGAAGTCTAAACGTGTTATCAGCCAGTCAGTAGCTAACCAGATGACCAGCATGATGCTCGGTACCTTCTCAAATGGTTCCGCTGTTAATGCCAACTACACGGGTTACACGATGGCAGGTAAGACAGGTACTGTTCAGGCTGAATTCAACAAGGATTTGACCAGTGACCAGTGGGTAATTGGCTATACTCCTGATGTGGTTATGACGACTTGGATTGGTTTTGACAAGACTGACGAGAGTCACTACTTAACAGGAGCAAGCTCGGGAACAGCTTCAACTATTTTCAGCTATATCGCTGCGGACGTTTTGCCAAATACACCAGGTACTGAGTTTACCGTTGAAAATGCCTATGCAGCTGATGGTCAAACACTAGACTATACGGCAGACCCAAATGACTCGCGTAATAGCAATAACAAGTCTTGGACAGATAAGGCTTCAGACGTTGTCAATGATGTAAAAGATCAAGCAAGCAGCCTTTGGGATAAGATTACAGACTCCTTCTCAGGTCTATTCAGATAGCTTGTCAATTGCATTTAAAAGTGGTAAGATAAAAAGAACGGAGGCGTTATGGCACAAAAAAAAGCAAGCCTAGCGTGTGCTGAATGTGGGAGCCGAAACTACTCAATTAATGTTAGTAGTACTCCCAAACCAACACGACTAGAAGTTAACAAATTTTGTAAACATTGTAAAAAATACACCTTACATAAGGAAACAAGATAGGAGACACCGTGAGACAAACTGGAAGTATTTTCAAAGTCTTGAAAGACACGACTTGGCCAGACCGTAAACAACGCTGGCACGATTTTATTTCAGTTCTTGAGTATACTGCGTTCTTCACTGTCATCATCTATGCGTTTGATGAATTGTTGAGTCGCGCTATGTCAGCACTGATTAACTTTTTCTAAAGAAAACACAAAAAGAGTGGGCATGCCTGCTCTTTTTTGTTATAATAAATGCAGATAGAAGCGATGACAAGGGCCACCAGGCTTTTTTATTACGCTTTGAATTAAAACATAGGCATTCATTTACATTTAACACTTGAGCCTAGAGGATTGATGGTCAATGGTGTTTAAATGTCATTTAGAACAAAGAAAGGAATCCTACAATGCTAGATTCATTCGACAAGGGCTGGTTCGTCCTTCAAACGTATTCAGGATACGAAAATAAAGTTAAAGAAAATCTTTTGCAACGTGCTCAAACTTATAACATGCTTGAAAATATCTTGCGTGTTGAAATCCCAACTCAAACTGTCAATGTTGAGAAAAACGGTAAAGTGAAAGAAGTGGAAGAAAACCGCTTCCCTGGTTACGTTCTTGTTGAGATGGTAATGACAGACGAAGCATGGTTTGTTGTTCGTAATACTCCAAACGTTACTGGTTTCGTTGGTTCTCACGGAAACCGTTCTAAACCAACACCACTTTTGGAAGAGGAAATCCGTCAAATCTTGATTTCAATGGGTCAAACAGTTGATGTCTTTGATACGAATATCAAGGTTGGTGACATGGTTCAAATCATCGATGGTGCCTTTATGGGTCAAGAAGGCCGTGTTGTAGAAATTGAAAACAACAAGGTTAAAATCATGATTAACATGTTTGGTTCAGAAACAGCTGCTGAGCTTGAACTCTACCAAATCGCTGAACTTTAAGATAGACAAAAAGAGGTCGGGATAAGAGACTTCAACCTCGGAAGACTATCTCATTAAACATGAGGGAGAGACTAGAATCTAGATTTTTTTAATTTAGTTCTGTGTCACTCCCTTTTTCTAACGGATGATGATGAATTACAAACAATTTTACGATAGGATTAGCAGTCCATTGCGTCCTTATGCTAAGGTCTTAGGAGGATTGAACAAGGCTATAACAAGGACTTTTTACCCGCTTTTTCCTATATTTCTTAGTTTGGTTTGGCTGAGAAATGGCTGGTTTGTTCTTTTTACGACAGTGCTTATTATGGGGGGAGGCTTTTTCCTTCTGTCTCTTGGTCGTAGTCTCTATAATCGACCGCGTCCATACCAGACTTGGGCTATCCAACCCCTTATTAAGAAGGACAGTCTAGGCAAGTCCTTTCCCAGCCGGCATGTTTTCTCAGCGACTGTTATTGCTATGTTGGCGCTGACGCTTAACCCCTGGCTAGGTGGGGCTATGCTTTTTCTGGCGGGCGCTCTAGCTCTTTTGCGCGTGCTAGGTGGTGTTCACTATCCTAGTGATGTTTTGGCAGGCTATGTCATTGGAATTCTTGTGGGTCTTCTTCTTTACCTATAGAAAATCTAGTCCTTCTTTGAAAGAGGAGGGCTTTTTTCGTTGAAAAAGGAAAGGCGCCTCTAGGGCACCCTTTCTTTTGTTCTAAAATTCGAATTGGCAATTAAAGGCTGTTCCCACCATTAGATATTGGCTTAGTTTAGGACATGCTCTGTAATAGCTTGAGCCACACCATGTTCATCATTTGAAGTCGTTACTAAGTTTGCTGTTTTCTTGACCCTTTCAGGTGCATTGCCCATAGCAATTCCCAGGCCAGCTAGAGCCAGCATAGGACTGTCGTTGAAGTTATCTCCGATTGTCATGACTTCTTCAAGAGGAAGGTCGTAATATTTGGCAACCTCGATGAGAGCGTGTTCTTTAGAAACATGTTTGGCTGTGACTTCAAGGTAGTTATCTTTGGATAAGTAGAATGCTGTCTGTGTAAAATCCATGCTTAGGAGTTTTTGATGGAGGTCCTGAATAACTTCAGGCTCATCAATCAACAAAAGCTTGTGGATAGGAGGCTCTGAATCTGAGACCGTGTCTTGCAGCTCCTTAATAATAGGAGATTCACCCGTGATGCTTCCTTCCAACTGAGACCATTTGTCTAGTTTGTTGGTAATCCAGTCCTTGCCAGAGTAGATATTCACAGAGACACTTGGATAATCTGTGGATAAGTAGCTAAGAAGTTCTTGAATTTCAGCTTTATCCACAGGGTGTTGGATGATAGTACGGTCACCCTCAAGTACTAAGGCGCCGTTGTAGCAGGCGATGGGATTGTCATGAAGTCCCAGTTTATGAGCGATTGGTTGCATCCCTAGTGGAGAACGGGCAGAGGCTAAAACAAAGGGAATATTTGCCTTTTCAAGCTCTGGCATTACCTCAATCAGTTGTTCATCCACCTGGTGGTTACTAGTGAGAATAGTGCCATCAATGTCACTGATAATCAAACGAATCTTACTCATAGTCGCTATCCTTTCCATCATATAAAATCGTTACTTTGTCTTTAAGGGCATCGACCAAATCAGGATCAGGTTTCTTATCTGTAATCCAGTAGTCAAAGTCTTCAATCTTGCCCAAGATATATTTGGAATGTTTTTCATACTTGTCTGATTCAGCAATAAGAACCTTGGTTCGGGCAGCCTGCATGGCCAGTTGCTTAACAGCAACATCCTCCTCGTCCTCATAACTGACCACTCCTTGATTGAGACTAGCCGCTCCAAAGAAGGCTAAGTCAAATTGTAGATGTTGCAAGAGCTGGGCTTCGTGAAGCGAATAGTAGAAGCGGTTTTTACTATAAAATCTTCCTCCCAAGAGATGGAAGTCAACGCCTTCTTTGCCACTTAGGACTAAGGCGTTGTCCAAAGAGTGGGAGTAAACAGTGACCTTCTTAGTCAATTTTTGTGAGACTTCAAGCATCAAGGTAGAGACATCGAAAAAGAGTAGAGATTGGTCTTTGACCAAGCTAAGCGCTAGGTCTGCCATTTTTTTCTTGTCTTCAGTGAGTCCTTTCTGACGTTCTTGGAAGCCTAGAACAGTGTTATTTTTAACTGGAAGAATGCCACCATGGGTACGTTGAGCCAGATTCCTCTGGCTGAGGCAGTCGAAATCTCTTCTGACAGTGTCTTTAGAAACTCCTAATTCATCAACCATTTCCTTGACAGATAGGTTTCCCCTCTCTTCCAAGAGTGTTAATATTTTCTCTAATCGTTGCTCCTGATACATGAGTCACCTTCTTTCTGATACTAGTATAGCATTTTTTTGCTTTTTCACAATAAAAAAGCGCAAAAAAACTTAAAAAGAATGAAAAGAACGCAAAACAGACTCAGGTGAATTTGCCTTTTAAAGTTCCCTTATCATCTTTAAAAATCCCTCAAAAATGCTATAATAGAAGCATTACGAATATTGGAGAGAAACCATGAGTTTTTACAATCATAAAGAAATCGAGCCTAAGTGGCAAAAATACTGGGCTGACAATCACACGTTTAAGACAGGAACTGATGCCTCGAAACCTAAGTTTTATGCGCTTGACATGTTCCCTTACCCATCTGGAGCGGGTCTTCACGTAGGACACCCAGAAGGATACACAGCGACTGATATCCTCAGCCGTTTCAAACGTGCACAAGGCTACAACGTCCTTCACCCAATGGGATGGGATGCCTTTGGTTTGCCTGCAGAGCAATATGCTATGGATACAGGGAATGACCCAGCAGAATTCACAGCGGAAAACATTGCCAACTTCAAACGCCAAATCAATGCGCTTGGATTCTCTTACGACTGGGACCGTGAAGTCAATACAACAGATCCGAACTACTACAAGTGGACACAATGGATCTTCACTAAGCTTTACGAAAAAGGTTTGGCCTATGAAGCGGAAGTGCCAGTAAACTGGGTTGAAGAATTGGGAACAGCCATCGCCAACGAAGAAGTCCTTCCTGATGGAACGTCTGAGCGTGGAGGCTATCCAGTTGTCCGCAAACCAATGCGACAATGGATGCTTAAAATTACTGCCTATGCTGAGCGTTTGCTCAATGACTTGGATGACCTTGATTGGCCAGAGTCTATCAAGGACATGCAACGCAACTGGATTGGTAAATCAACTGGTGCCAATGTCACTTTCAAAGTGAAAGGAACAGACAAGGAATTCACCGTCTTTACCACTCGTCCTGATACTCTTTTTGGTGCAACCTTCACTGTTTTGGCACCTGAACATGAACTAGTAGATGCCATCACAAGTCCTGAACAAGCTGAGGCTGTAGCTGACTACAAGCATCAAGCCAGTCTTAAATCAGACTTGGCTCGTACAGACCTTGCCAAGGAAAAAACAGGGGTTTGGACTGGTGCTTATGCCGTCAACCCTGTCAATGGGAAAGAAATCCCAATCTGGATTGCGGACTACGTTCTTGCTAGCTACGGTACAGGTGCCGTTATGGCCGTACCAGCCCACGACCAACGTGACTGGGAATTTGCTAAACAGTTTGATCTTCCAATCGTAGAAGTGTTGGAAGGTGGAAACGTTGAAGAGGCTGCTTACACAGAAGATGGCCTTCACGTCAACTCAGACTTCTTGAACGGTCTTAACAAAGAAGAAGCGATTGCCAAAATCGTGGCTTGGTTGGGAGAAAAAGGCTTTGGTCAAGAAAAAATCACTTACCGTCTCCGCGACTGGCTCTTTAGCCGTCAACGTTACTGGGGTGAACCAATCCCAATCATTCATTGGGAAGATGGAACTTCGACAGCTGTTCCAGAAAGTGACTTGCCACTTGTCTTGCCAGTAACCAAGGACATCCGCCCTTCAGGTACTGGTGAAAGCCCATTGGCTAACTTGACAGACTGGCTTGAAGTGACTCGTGAAGATGGTGTCAAAGGTCGTCGTGAAACGAACACGATGCCACAATGGGCGGGTTCAAGCTGGTACTACCTCCGCTATATTGACCCACACAACACTGAAAAATTGGCTGACGAGGACCTCCTCAAACAATGGTTGCCAGTAGATATTTACGTGGGTGGTGCAGAACATGCCGTTCTTCACTTGCTTTACGCTCGTTTCTGGCATAAATTCCTCTATGACCTTGGTGTCGTTCCAACTAAAGAACCATTCCAAAAACTCTTTAACCAAGGAATGATTTTGGGAACAAGCTACCGTGACCACCGTGGGGCTCTTGTGGCGACTGACAAGGTTGAAAAACGTGACGGTTCCTTCTTCCATGTGGAAACAGGAGAAGAGTTGGAGCAAGCACCAGCTAAGATGTCTAAATCTCTCAAGAACGTTGTCAATCCAGACGATGTAGTGGAACAATACGGTGCTGATACCCTTCGTGTCTATGAAATGTTCATGGGACCACTCGATGCTTCTATCGCTTGGTCAGAAGAAGGCTTGGAAGGAAGCCGTAAATTCCTCGACCGTGTTTACCGTTTGATCACAAGTAAAGAAATCGTTGCGGAAAACAATGGCGCTCTTGACAAGGTTTATAACGAAACGGTTAAATCTGTTACTGAGCAAGTCGAGTCTATGAAATTCAATACAGCCATTGCCCAACTCATGGTCTTTGTCAATGCAGCTAACAAGGAAGACAAACTCTACGTGGATTACGCCAAAGGCTTTATCCAATTGATTGCCCCATTTGCGCCTCACTTGGCAGAAGAACTCTGGCAAACAGTTGCAGCAACAGGTGAGTCAATCTCTTATGTGGCTTGGCCAACATGGGACGAAAGCAAATTGGTTGAAGACGAAATCGAAATCGTTGTTCAAATCAAAGGTAAAGTCCGTGCCAAATTGATGGTCGCTAAAGATCTTTCACGCGAAGAGTTGCAAGAAGTCGCTCTGGCTGACGACAAAGTCAAAGTAGAGATTGACGGTAAAGAAATCGTGAAAGTAATTGCGGTACCGAACAAACTTGTTAACATCGTTGTTAAATAAAAATGAATCCTTCAGAGTTAAGCTCTGGAGGATTTTTTGTATCGCTATATGCTATAATAGTTCCAACTAAGATAAAAACACAGTTCTGGTTGGTAGTCCAGACGTAGGCAAGCCTATCAGTAACCTTCCTCCTTGGTTGTCCATTCTTAGGGATAGATTTAAGGAGGTGCTGTCGTGGAAACAATTTCAATTGGATTGACAGTTTATTTTGAAGATGGATTTTGGCATGGTTTGTTCGAACAAGTGTATCGAGAAACTTATCAAGTTTGTCGTGTGACATTTGGTCAGGAGCCAAAAGATGATGAAATTCTAGGGATCTTACAGACTCAGTTTACTCAATTATCTTTTAGTCCAGAAGCTATAGTTAAGCAACATGTAAAAATCAAGAATCCTAAACGATTACAGCGAATGGTGAAGAAACAAGTAAATCAGAAAGTTTCTTCCAAGTCGAAAGAACTATTGCAGTTGCAGTATGAGGAAAGAAAAAAGATTTCAAAACATCAATCTAGTATCCAAAAGCAATTGCTCAAACAAGAGAAATTTGAACGCAAACAGCAAAAACGAAGAGAGAAGCATAAAGGACATTAATGTGTTTCTCTTTATAGAAACAGCTCTTTTCTAAGTAGAAAGGAGCTGTTTTACTAGTATTGAAGCGTCGTTTTTTACTGTTTCCTAATCTAGTTACTTATCGCCAAAAGGTTTACTGATGATAGGTTCAAATTCCGGACAATACTTACTTACCTCAAATTCAATGATCTCATATTGAGCAATCTCATTTTGATAGAATGGATCGTGTGCAATGATTTCTTGGACAGCATCTTTATTTTTTGCTCTCATGAGAATGATACCGCCGGTCCTTGGATTTTTCCTTCCAGATGCGATAAAATGACCTTTTGTATAATACTGATTTAAAAAATCTATGTGTTTTTCTAAAAATTTTTCAACTTCATCAAGGGGCTTGATATAGGTAAGATTTACAATAAACATAAGTGACTCCTTTAAAATGAATGATAAATAGATTATAATACTCTACAAACAAATTGAATAGTAGGCACATTTTTGTAAGGAGAAAAAATGTTAACAAATAAAAATTGGAACTGCAGTATGTCTCGGGTCTTAGATGTGGTTGGTGGGAAATGGAGAATGAATATATTATGGGTTATAAACAAGCATAAGAAAGTTCGTTTCAATCAATTGAGAAGAGAAGTTGAGGGGATTACAACTATCAGTTTGACACGTGGACTAGATGTTTTAATAGAGAACCAATTGGTTGAAAAATATGATTTTGAAACTATGCCACTCCATACAGAATACGAGCTGACAGAAAAAGGCAAGTCACTGATGCCGATTTTAAAGGACTTGAATCAATGGGGAAAAGAATGGTTGTAATAAATTTTCTTATTCTTTTTGTCTCTTCCATCTCACCACTTGGACTCTCATTTTGACCACTTATCCTCAAAAGCCGTTTTTATAACGGCTTTTTTGCTAGACTGGTTCTATCAAAAGGAGAGAGAACATGATATTACAAGCTAAAAACATCAGTAAACGGTATGGAAATCATCTAGTGGTTGATCATATTCACCTACAGTTTGAAAAGGGAACGTTTAATGCGATTCTAGGACCAAATGGGGCGGGGAAATCAACGACGATTTCCATGTTGATTGGTTTGAAACAACCAACGCAAGGTGAAATCATCTATGAACCCGGTACTAAAATTGGTGTGGTCTTCCAGACTAGTGTTTTAGATGAGATGCTGACGGTTAGGGAAAATCTGGTCATTCGTGCCAGACAGTATAAAGGACTGAAACCCAATCGTGTGTCTGATCTCATTTGTCGGCTAGGTCTATCAGCTTTCCAAAAGCAGAGATACGGGACGCTTTCAGGTGGCCAAAAGCGTCGGGTTGACATTGCGCGTGCTCTACTCTCACAACCAGATATTCTGTTCTTAGATGAGCCAACGACAGGTTTAGATATCCAAACTCGGAAGTCTATTTGGGATTTGCTCTATCAATTGCAGAGAGAAGAGGGGATGACCGTTGTACTGACCACGCATTATCTTGACGAAGCAGATGAAGCTGATCAGATTTATATTGTGGACCATGGGAAAGTGATTGCTCAGGGATCGGCATTAGATATTAAGAGCCAGTATGCAAAAAACATCTTGAAGATTCGTTTCAAGGAGATGCAGCAGATAGAAAGTCTTAAAACTTCGGGAATGTCAGTAGAACAACAAAGTCAATTGGAGTATGTTTTTCAACCCGAGAGTGAAAGGGAAGCTATTGATTACCTGGCACAAGTTAGAGATAGAATAGCCCATTTTGAGTTTCGTCCAGGGACCATGGATGATGCCTTTATTGCACTTACAGGAAGGGAGGTTCGCTAATGCTAGCCTTACTAAAGCGAAATTTTTTATTGTACTTCAGGAATCGTTCAGGAGTTTTCTTCTCCTTGTTGGGAGCCTTGATTTCCTTTATTCTCTATATTATTTTTCTTCAAAAAAATCTAACAGATGCTTGGAATCAGCTACCCAATAGTGGTCCTTTGTTAAATAATTGGTTAATGAGTGGGACGCTGGCTGTGACAGGGACAACGACGAGTCTGGCTGCCCTGACTCAGTTGGTAAAGGACCGTGAACATCAAGTAGATCAGGATCTTTATTTATCGAATCATGGGAAATGGCGGTTACCATTTTCGTATCTAGCGAGTGCAATCATCATTTCTTTTGCCATGCAGGTCCTTATGTATGTGCTGATGTGTGGCTATTTTAGAGAAGTGCCAAAATTATCCATACTACCTGAAGTACTCCTCATTATGTTGCTTAGTAGCCTGCTTTCTAGCTTAGTGAATGCCATTTTTGTTTACTTTTTCCAATCCGTAGACAGTCTTGGAAAGTTTGCGACCATAGTGGGGACAGCTTCTGGTTTTTTGGTAGGGACTTATGTACCTTTGGGAATTCTACCTGATTTTGCACAACTACTAATGAAATGTACTCCAGCAACTTATATTGCATCACTTTATCGACAAGTCCTCATGAAAGAAACATTAAGTGAGACCTTTAAAGGTCAAGATAACCTTCTTCAAGAGTTTCGAGAAAAAATGGGCATTCAACTCAAGTGGCAAGGTTTATTGACAAAGGAAAATACTTACCTTATAGTGTTAGGAGGTATTCTTCTAGCAAGTATTCTTTGGATTATTTTAGTGAAAAGAACTAGTCAGAAAAAATAAGTGAGAGTTGGAATAGGAATGAAACTTCGTTTTGAAGAAAAATCGGATATTTCGGCAAAGGATCCCTGTGTGGTCATCCAAGCAGAGCGATTGTCTGATCAAGCACGAGAGGTAATGGATTATCTCGAACAATTTTCAGTTGTAAATCAAGTGGTGATTCCTATTAAAACGGATGATCATTTGGTTATGGTAAAAATTGATGACATTATCCTAGCTGAGATTGATAAGAATGTGTTAACGATTTATACCGTAAACAATACCTATACGATGAGAGAGACACTGACAAACTTTCAGCATCGCATCAATCGTCGAAGTTTTTTACAGATATCACGTCATGCTGTTATGAATATAGACCATTTGGAGTCCCTATCAGATAGTTTTTCTGGCAATATGATGGCTAAAATGACAGGTGGAGTGAAGTCCAGTGTCAGCCGAAAATATGTCAAATCCTTGATGGATTATTTAGGGGTGTAGGAGGAACCAATGAAACGTTTAATTGCTTATTTTGTATCCGGCGTGAGAACGGGATCGTTCTTTTACCTTGCACTCCTTTTACTTGGTCAATTATTTCCCCAGCTTATCTATCCCAAAGTTAATGTAGGAAATATTTTAGCCCTCTTTATGATGAGCGGTTTGATGGGAATGCTCTCGTGGATTTTGGAAGAGCTTGACCGCATGTCATATAGGCTTAGAGTAATCTTGCATTTCTTTTTGACGGCGATTGTACTTACAGTGACTTGCCTACTATCAGGCTGGTATGAGGCTTTAACGAACCCTGCTATCTGGATTATTTTCATTTCCGTTTATAGTATTATCTGGCTTTATCTCATTTGGCAAATGCATATGAGAACACAGCGTATTAATCAAGCTTTACTGCATCGTCGAAGCCAGAAAAAGAAAGAAAAGTAATAAATTATAGTAAACTTCAAAAAAATACTATTTTTCCTCTTGACCCTCACGCCACGTCATAGCCTATACTCTTAATCAGAGAGGAGTTCTAATGAAATCTGTAAAAGAAGTGAGTCAACTATCAGGTGTCAGTGTGCGCACCCTTCATTATTATGACGAAATTGATTTGCTGAAACCGTCAGTTGTGGCTGAAAATGGTTACCGTTACTATAATCGCGATGCGGTTGTCCGTTTGCAAGAAATATTGCTTTACCGTGAGTTAGACTTTCCTCTCAAAAAAATTAAGGAAATCGTAGGTCAACCAGGTTATGATAAAGTTCAGGCGCTTAGGGATCAGATTAAGCTCTTAGAGTTGAAAAAGTCCCGTTTAGAAGCCGTCATAGCCCATGCCAAGGCCTTACAAATGGAGGAAGAAGAAATGTCATTTGAAGCGTTTGATCAAAAAGCTGTGGAAGCCTTTCAGGAAGAGGCTCAGGCTAGATGGGGTCAGACAGAAGCTTATCAAGCTTTTGCGGCTAAGGAAGAGGAGTCCTTCCCTGAAGTTACAAAAGAGATGACTGCAATCATGTCTACCTTTGGACAGCTCAAGGAGTATAATCCTGGTGATGATAGTGTTCAGGAGCAAGTAAAGGTGTTACAAGATTATATTAGTCAGCATTTTTATCCATGTGACCAAACGGTATTAGCTGGTCTAGGTCAGATGTATCAAACAGATAATCGCTTTTCTAGTTTTATCGATAAAGTCGGAGGAAGAGGTACTGCCGACTTTATCGCAGAAGCTATTCGTATTTATTGTCAATAAACTAAAGCCAAAGCCAAAGTCTTAGGGATTTTGGCTTTTTCTCATGCCATAGTGACATTTATGTCACTATTTTTATAATCATTTAATGTTTATAATTAATGTATCGTTTTAGAAGGCGATTAGTTAAGTGTTTCTGCTATTTTGCTTGAAATAGATAAGCAGACAATTGGATAAAAGTTAACCAAATTCTAATCTAAATCAAATTTATGGAGGAAACCATGTCCATTTTAACCATTGACCACATCTCAAAGTACTATAATCTCGACGGTACGAACCAAGAGCGCGCTTTGAACGATGTCACACTTGAGATTGCACCAGCAAAGATCACTGCTATCTACGGTCCATCTGGCTGTGGTAAGACCAGTCTGCTCAGTATTATTAGCGGCTTGGATAGTCAGTATCAGGGAAATCTGTATTTCAAGAATCAGAACATGCGTGATTTTTCAGAGTGTGACCTGACCTATTTTAGAAAGGCCCATATTGGCTTTGTCTTTCAAAATTTCAATCTTATCCCTCATCAATCAGTCCTTGAAAATGTCAAGATGCCTCTTTACGTTAAAAATATGACTGATAAAGAGATGATCGAGATTGCGGAAAAGGAGCTCAGCCGTCTTGGAATCGGAGAATTTATCAAGAAAAATGTTAAGCAGCTTTCTGGTGGGCAAAAACAACGTGTGGCCATTGCCCGTGCCCTAGTTAATAATCCAGAAATGATTGTGGCTGATGAACCGACTGGTTCTCTTGATTCTCAGTCTCAGGAAAATGTTCTCGAAATTTTTAAAGAGCTAGCCGAGGCAGGTAAAACTGTGATTATCGTAACCCATAACCCTGAAGTGGCGGATTATGCGGATGTTGTCATTAAAATGAAGGATGGTGAAGTCGTTGAAACAATCGAAAAATAAGGGATTGACCCTCAAGAATAAACTTAAATTGTCATTGAGTAACTTTATGGAACGTAAGTGGCGTAATCTTTTGATTGCGACGGCAACTTCCATTGGTTTTATCGGTGTCTTGATTTCCTTTGGTTTGGGAAATGCTATTGTTGGTATGATTAATGACAGTACCGATGGTGGCAATATTCCATCCCAAATTCAGATCAGTCTTAGTGCTAAATCAGCAGCCAGAGGAGTTCTAAATGCGGATGACGAGAAGTTTATTCGTAGCCAGATTAAGAGTGATGACATTAAATATTTGGAGAGTCCCTTCGGAATGAATATGGCAAGTCTTACCCTTGATGGTAAGACCATGGATTTCAGCAAGGACCTTCCTAACTATTCTCAGGTTATTAGTCTCTACAAGAACACAAAAATCTCTACATCTCGCAATGATAAGGATAAAATTTCAGCTGGGAAACCTTTTAAATCTGAAGATGAAAAGGGCTTAACCCTTCCGATGAGTTTTGTCAAACGCTACAACCAAGAAACAGGGAAGAAGCTCAAGGCTAAAGACTTTATCGGTAAAGAGATTTCAGCTCAGATTGTTGAAAATACTTCTGAGGGAACTAAAGTAGCGGATATCAAGACTAAGATTGTCCGTATTGTTGATGACAGCGAGGATGCTGAAGAGAGCAATAGCTATATGCCAGCCAAACAATTGGAAGAGTTGCTCAAAGAAAATGGCTTCACTAAAACAGTCTCTTACATGCTTTTGGAGCTTAAGAATCCAGCCAAGACTAAGGAAGTCACTAAAAAGTTACAGAAAAACAAGAAGTACCTGGTTCTTTCACAGCAGGCCATCCTCGATGTCATTATTAAATTCATCCGTGTGATCCAAGCACTCTTGATTATCCTTTCGTCACAAGCTATCCTAGTTTCAGCTGTCATGATTGGAATTATCATCTATATTAATATCATGCAACGCTCAAAAGAGATTGGTGTCATGAAGGCTGTCGGTTACCTTAATCGTGACGTGAAAGCTATCTTTGTTTATGAGGCGCTCTGGATTACGGGTATCTCACTGGCTCTTGCCCTCCTTGTATCACAGGGGATTGGAAGCTTGGCCAACATGATTGTTTCACATCTCTACCCAAGTGTCAGCAAGGTGTTTGACCTAAATCTAACATCAATTCTTATTATGCTTGGCTTCTCGCTCTTGATGGGCTATGTATCAGCCTACCTTCCAGCCCGTAAAATCAGTAAAATGGACCCTGTCGAGTCCCTAAGATATGAATAGAAATGAAGAGTAGTCTCCCCAGGCTGCTCTTTTTTGTCAAAACAACCATTAGAATAATCGGAAAATCCAAACAATAATTCACTTTCTGAAAAGTGGAGACAATTGCCCAAAAATGCTATAATAGTCAACATATACAAGCTATTAGTAACAAAAAATAAGTACCTATTCGATTGGAGGAGTTCCATGTATAAAGATGATAGTTTAACCTTGCACACTGACTTGTATCAAATCAATATGATGCAGGTTTACTTTAACCAAGGTATTCACAATAAAAAGGCCGTTTTTGAAGTTTATTTCCGTCAACTTCCGTTTAAAAATGGCTTTGCTGTATTCGCAGGTCTGGAGCGTATTGTCAACTATCTTGAAAATCTGACCTTCTCAGAAACTGATATTGCTTATCTAAAAGATTTAGGTTATCCTGAGGATTTTCTGGACTATCTAGCCAACCTAAAATTCGAGTTGACTATCAATTCGGCCCTTGAGGGTGATTTGGTATTTGCTAATGAACCGATTTTCCAAGTGGAAGGTCCCTTGGCCCAGTGTCAGCTAGTAGAGACTGCCTTGCTAAATATCCTCAATTACCAGATTCTTATTGCTACTAAGGCAGCTCGTATTCGTTCTGTCATTGAGGATGCTCCTCTGTTGGAATTTGGGACACGTCGTGCACAAGAGATGGATGCAGCAATCTGGGGAACACGTGCAGCCGTGATTGGTGGTGCTGATGCAACGTCAAATGTACGTGCTGGCAAGATTTTTGGAATCCCAGTTTCTGGTACTCATGCCCATGCTCTTGTTCAAGCCTATGGCAATGATTATGACGCTTTTAAAGCCTATGCATCTACTCATAAGGACTGTGTATTCCTTGTAGATACCTATGACACCCTTAAGATTGGTGTTCCGAATGCTATCCGTGTCGCTAAAGAGCTAGGTGATAAGATTAATTTCTTGGGTGTTCGTCTTGATTCAGGTGACTTGGCTTATCTATCGAAGCAGGTTCGTAAGCAACTGGATGCAGCCGGTTTCCCTGATGCTAAGATCTATGCTTCAAACGACCTAGATGAAAATACTATCCTTAACTTGAAGATGCAGAAGGCCAAGATTGATGTTTGGGGAGTAGGTACCAAGCTTATCACTGCCTATGACCAACCAGCCTTGGGTGCTGTCTACAAGATTGTTTCAATCGAGGATGATCAGGGAGTCATGCATGATACTATCAAGTTGTCCAATAATGCTGAGAAGGTTTCGACACCAGGTAAGAAGCAAGTTTGGCGTATTACGAGTCGTGCTAAGGGCAAATCAGAAGGTGATTATATCACTTTCGCAGATACAGATGTTAATGCTTTAGATGAGATTAATATGTTCCACCCAACATATACCTACATCAATAAGACTGTTCGTGATTTTGATGCAGTGCCACTCTTGGTCCCAATCTACGACAAGGGGCAACTGATCTATGACTTACCAAGTCTTGATGAAATCAAGGCTTATGCGACTAAGGAATTGGACGAACTTTGGAATGAGTACAAGCGTGTGCTTAACCCTCAAGATTATCCAGTTGACTTGGCTAAGGATGTCTGGGATAACAAGATGACTTTGATTGATAATGTCCGTAAGAAAGCCCATGACTTGTCAGAGTAAAAGGAGAGATTATGACTTTGCAAGAAACTATTATTGCTCAACTAGGTGTTAAACCTAGCATTGATCCAAAGGAAGAAATTCGAAAATCCGTTGATTTTTTGAAGGCCTACATGCTCAAACATCCATTCCTTAAAACATATGTTTTGGGGATTTCAGGAGGTCAAGATTCTACATTGGCTGGTCGTCTGGCACAACTTGCGATTGAAGAGCTCCGTGCAGAGACAGGAAAAGACTATCAGTTTATCGCCATTCGTTTACCATATGGTGTCCAAGCAGATGAAGATGATGCCCAACATGCTCTTGCTTTTATAAAGCCAGATGTGAGTCTTGCGGTTAATATCAAAGAAGCTGTAGATGGTCAGGTTGCTGAACTTGCCAAGGCAGGTGTCATTGTTTCTGACTTCAACAAGGGAAATATCAAGGCCCGTCAACGTATGATTACCCAATATGCGGTTGCTGGTGAAAATAGTGGAGCAGTTATCGGGACAGACCACGCCGCTGAAAACCTTACAGGCTTTTTCACAAAATTTGGTGATGGTGGTGCAGATATCTTGCCACTCTTTCGTCTAAACAAGCGTCAAGGTGCAGCCCTTCTTGCAGAACTTGGTGCTGACAAGGCCCTATATGAAAAAGTGCCAACAGCTGACTTGGAAGAGGATAAACCAGGAATTGCTGATGAAGTAGCACTTGGCGTGACCTATCGTGAAATTGATGACTACCTTGAAGGTAAGGAAGTCTCAGCCAAAGCTCAGGAAACGATTGAGTCATGGTGGCATAAAGGTCAACACAAACGTCACTTGCCAATCACCATTTTTGATGATTTTTGGAAATAAGAGGAGAAATGAGTTATGATCAAAGCTTATATTGATTTTTGGAAACGTGCCTTTGACTTTAGCGGACGTTCGAATCGTCCAGACTACTGGTGGGCTTACTTGGTTAATGTCATTATTATTACTATTCTTACTGTTTTTTGTGTTCTTATTCCTTTCTTCAGTAATGTTGATCTTAGTGACCCAGCTCTGTTGAATAATCCGACTGAACTGCAAAAAATAATTATTACCTATGCTTGGCCACTAATGCTTTTTAGCTTAATTGAACTTATCCCTCAATTGTCTCTACAAATACGTCGTTTGAGAGATGCAGGATTTCATCCGGCTTGGGTACTTCTAAGTTATATAGGGCTTGTACCAATCTTGGCTATCTTCTCATTGATTGGAAGCATTGTCCTCCTTATCATGTCGTGTCAGCCAACGAAAACAGCACCTGAAACGCAGTTTGATAAAGTGGAATAAGATTGTCGTAACCCTGGGTTTTACCTAGGGTTATTTTTAAATTGAATTTTCAGAAATTAGTGATAAAATAGAGAGGAATAAGGCTTAAAGGAGGAATCTTATGACTTCACTATCAACAGATTTCACAGATAAACTATTTGCAGACTATGAGGCCAATGCCAAGTACAGTGCTATCGAAAATGCTGTAACTCACAATGGCTTGCTCAAATCCATCGAAACACGTCAATCAGAAGTTGAGAATGACCATGTTTTCTCAATCGATTTGACTAAGGATGAGGTGTCTAACCAGAAAGCTTCAGGACGTTGCTGGATGTTTGCGGCTCTTAATACTTTCCGTCACAAATTAATCTCAGACTTCAAATTGGAAAGTTTCGAGCTTTCTCAAGCCCACACCTTCTTCTGGGACAAGTATGAAAAATCAAACTGGTTCTTGGAACAAATCATTGCTACAGCAGGTCAAGAGATTGGCAGTCGTAAGGTTAAATTCCTTTTGGATACCCCTCAACAAGATGGTGGACAATGGGATATGGTCGTATCACTTTTTGAAAAATATGGTGTTGTACCAAAATCAGTTTATCCAGAATCTGTAGCTTCAAGCAATAGTCGTGAGCTTAATCAATACCTCAATAAGCTTCTTCGTCAAGATGCTCAAATTTTGCGTGATTTGATTGCTGGAGGTGCTGATCAAGCTGCTGTTCAAACTAAGAAGGAAGAGCTTCTTCAAGAAATCTTCAACTATCTTGCCATGACTCTTGGTTTACCACCACGTCAGTTTGATTTTGCCTACCGAGATAAAGATGACAACTATCAATCTGAGAAAAATATCACACCACAAGCTTTCTTTGAAAAATATGTGGGTCTAAAACTCAGCGACTATGTGTCAGTTATCAACGCTCCAACAGCTGATAAACCTTACGGAAAATCTTATACTGTTGAGATGTTGGGTAATGTTGTAGGTGCGCCAAGTGTGCGTTATATTAACCTCCCAATGGATCGTTTCAAAGAGCTTGCCATTGCACAGATGAAGGCTGGAGAGACTGTTTGGTTTGGTTCAGATGTTGGTCAAGTTTCAGACCGCCAAAAAGGTATTCTTGCAACTAATGTTTATGACTTTACATCTAGCATGGATATTAACTTGACTCAAGACAAGGCAGGACGTTTGGACTACAGTGAATCTCTTATGACTCACGCCATGGTATTGACTGGGGTTGATTTGGATGCCGATGGTAAACCTGTTAAATGGAAGGTTGAAAACTCTTGGGGAGACAAGGTCGGACAAAAAGGTTACTTTGTCGCTTCTGATACCTGGATGGATGAATACACTTATCAAATCGTTGTTCGTAAAGATTTCCTTACAGCTGAAGAATTAGCAGCCTATGAAGCAGAGCCACAAGTACTTGCTCCTTGGGATCCAATGGGAGCCCTTGCTTCAAAATAAGACAATATATGAAACCACTGGAAATGATGCCAGTGGTTTTTCATAGCTTCTTTAAATTTTATCGGTAAAAAAAGAGTTATCCATTCGGATAACCCTTTTTAGTTCTTATTCTTCTGCTGTAGCAGTGTTTGAATTTGAATGTTCAGAGCCATTAGAGGCTGATGTCGATGGATTTGTTGAAGCATCAGGCCCGTACTGTTGACTATCTTGTGAACTTGATGAGTCACTGCTTTGGCTTGAGTCTAAACTTGATGATGAGCTAGATGTTCCGAGTGATCCTGTGTAAACATTTGATGTTGAAGAACCAGTAAGGAAGACATAGCTACCATTATTATAAACACCGCTAGGCATATCGAAATCTTCAGAACCCGCACCATACATCTGGTTAAGGTAGCTACTTGTTACACCGTAGATTTGTTTAGCAATGTCAAGGTCTGAATCATGAAGTGGTGTTTTACGGTTTTTGTAACCTGTCCAAATCGCCATTGAATACTTAGTATTGTAACCAACGAAAGTTTCATCTGGAACCATAAGATAAGCATAGACGCCACTTTCTTTTTGTACCTTGTAGTATTCATCGTCATCGTAGTTAGATGTACCAGTCTTACCAGCATTGAATGTACCAGGGACATAAGCTTCAGTCGCTGAACCACCTGTCATTACTTGTTTCAACATGCTTGACATCATGTAAGCTGTTTGTGGCGACATGGCCTCGACACCTTTAGAATCAAATGATTTTGTTGAACCATCTTCAAATTTGATTGATTTAATGTAAGATGGTTTATAGTAAGTACCACCATTTGCAAAGGCTGCATAAGCTGCGGCCATCTTCTCACTTGATGCACCATACTTAGGATCTGATGATGATGTTGAAGATGAGATGGCATTTGAGTAGTACATTTCTGGATACTCGATACCCAAATCCTTCAAGAAGGATTGAGCATATTCCAATCCAGTTGCTTGAAGGGCTTTAACGGCAGTGACGTTACGTGATTGTTGAAGTGCATAAGTCAATGAAATGCTTCCGTAATACTTACGGTCCCAGTTGTAAACTGGTGTTGAAGAACCTGGGAAATTGTAAGGATTATCGTAAACAGTCGTACCAGTGTTTGTATAAACACCTTTTTCAATAGCAGGAGCATAGTCAGTGATTGGTTTCATTGAAGAACCCCAGTCACGGTCTGTTTGAACAGCTTGGTTGGTACCAAGTGCAATGTTTTCGTCTTGGTGACGTGAACCCAATTGGGCAACGACACGACCATTAGTAACATCAATAATAGTAGAAGCAACTTGGAGACTATCGTTTGGATAGTATACGTAGTCGTTAGTATTATAGACGTTCCAGATATATTTTTGAATATCTGGGTTAAGGTTAGTGTAGACGTCGAGACCTGCTGAGTAGATATCAGCATTGGCATCAGTAGATACCTGTTCAATCACTTGTTTGATGTAGTTATCTAAGTATGGCTCATAGCTAGCTTTCTTCGTAAGTGGAAGAAGGCCATCTGATACATCAGTTGCTTTAGCTTGCTCGTACTCTTCTTTAGAAATATTCTTGTCTTCATACATTTCGTCAAGAACAGTGTTACGACGTTCTTTGGCAGCATCTGGATTAGCATAAGGGTCATATTGTGTTGGTGCTTGTGGAATACCAGCAAGAAGAGCTGCTTGGGCAACAGAGAGGTCGCTCAAGTCCTTACCAAAGTAAGATTTAGCTGCAGTCTTCATACCGTAGTAACCATTACCCATATAAACCTTATTAATATAGAAGGTCAAGATTTCTTGTTTAGTGAATTGACGCTCCATTTGGAGTGACAACCAGATTTCTTGTGACTTACGTTTAAGGGTTTGGTCAGAAGTGTTAGTTGAGAAGTAAGCCAACTTAATCAACTGTTGGTCGAGTGTAGACCCCCCTTGGGTGCTGCTACGACGAAGGTTGTTAATAGCTGCCCCCATGATACGGTAGACGTCAATCCCACGGTGAGTGAAGAAACGTTTATCCTCGATAGAGGTGATGGCATTAACTAGAGTTGTTGGAATTTCATCTGTTGATGCACTCTCACGTTTCTCAGCTCCCAAGTCGGCAATAAGACTACCATTAGCGTCGTAAATCTTACTTGAGTTTGTTGATTGCAGTTTGTTCTCGGTAAGTTTAGGAACACTGCTAACATAGTAGGCAAAGAGGCTACCACCAGCGATGACACAGACTACAAAGAAAGTGAGCAGTCCAATAAATCCGTATTTTGCAATACGCCAGCCCAAACTTTGGTCTGAAGCGGCAGAGCGTTTTCCTTTGCTATAGCGAGAAGAATCTGAACGCTTGACCTTGATGTTTTTAGCACGTTTAGTCAAATCGTTAAGTGATTCTTTAAAGTTGCTGAAATTAAATTTAGCCATTATGTGTTACCACCTAATAATTTTTCAATGATTTCTAAGTAAGGAACTTGAGGATAAGCTACTTCTGCAATTGCATAGCCTCTTTTTTTGATATAATCAAGAGGCATTGATTTCGTCCCTTTATCAATCTGATAAAAAGCGATTAAGTCTTTGGCAGGCAGAAGGTAGGTTTCCTTAAGCGTCGAGAAGTGAAGTAGCACGAAGCAGATCCCATCTTGACTGATGACCTGAGACATGTGCTCAATTTGATGCGCATGAAAGTTTTTCATAGGCATGGATGTCTTTTGTCGTGTCTCTTTGGCTTCAAAATCAATGTAGTATCCTTTGTAAACGCCGGAGTAGTCGGTAGTAGAAGCTTGTCTAAAGTAAGCTTCTACAATCTTCGCCCGTGAGCGTTTGGGATAATCGACTTTGACAATTTGAACAGGGGTAGGTTTTTTATGAATAACGGCTAAACCACGCGACAAATAGTAATCATTAGTCGCGTTAATAGCAGATTCAAAGCTCATCCCCCGATTGGCAAAGTCAACTATATTTGATTTTTTAGGACGTACTTGTGCTATCTTACGAGATATCTGATGGGGATAGTTTACCATTTCTTTCCCTTCTTCTTTATAAGATATGCATAAAGACTATTTTATTATACCATAAAATGAATGAGGAAAACAACAAATGACATCACTACTGGTAACTGGCTATAAGAGCTTTGAACTCGGTATTTTTAAAGACAAGGATCCTAAAGTAACCATTGTCAAGAAAGCAATCAAACGTGATTTGAAGCGTTTCTTGGATGATGGTGTGGATTGGATGGTTTTTACTGGGAACCTCGGTTTTGAATTTTGGGCACTAGAAGTAGCCAAAGAACTTCAAAAAGACTATCCTTTGAAGTTAGCGACCCTCTTCCCTTTTGAAACGCATGGTCAGAATTGGAATGAAGCGAATCAAACAAAACTAGCGGCCTTTAAGCAGGTTGATTTTGTCAAGTACAGCTTCCCTACTTACCAATCTCCAGCACAGTTTAAACAATTTAATCAGTTTCTCATTGACAATACAGATCAGGCTTATTTATTTTATGAACCTGAAAATGAAACAAATCTGAAATATTTTTACGGTATGATGTTAGAAGCAAGGGGTTATCCCGTATCTAGACTGACTTTTGATGACCTCAATGAAGTCATGTCGGAATAGGATATAATTGATTTTTAAACTTGCATTTTTATCATTTTTTCTGTATCATAAAAACATTAGACAGTAAAGTATTAGTAAGTTAGATAAGACAAGTATTGGAGAATAAAAATGGCTAAGATTAATTTAACGCCCAAGAAAATCTACGAACAAGAATTTAAAACAAGCATGCGTGGATATGATAAAAAAGAAGTTGATGAGTTTCTAGACGATGTAATCAAAGATTACGGTGTCTATATTGCTCTAGTTAAGGAATTGCAAGAAGAAAATGCAAAACTGAAAGCTAAGACTTCATCAGCTCCTGCTAGTCGCCCAGCATACGCGAGTGCGACAAGTGAGCCATCACGTGCGAATGCCAATGTTGCTTCGGCTTCAAACTATGATATCTTAAAACGTATCAGTCGTTTGGAGAAAGAGGTCTTTGGAAAACAAATCGTCGAATAAAACTGGTTTGTGCAATTTTTGGATAATCGCATGGTTGCTAGTCTTCCATGAGGAAAGTCCATGCTAGCACTGGCTGTGATGCCAGTAGTGTTTGTGCTAGGTGAATTAATAAGCCTAGGGACTTGATTTTCAAGTTACGGCGAGTGAACTGGCTAAGTCTTCGGATAGGTTTTAGTAGCTCTGAAAGTGCCACAGTGACGGAGTTTTTAGGGAAACCTAAAAAGTGGAACGCGGTAAACCCCTCAAGCTAGCAACCCAAACTTTGGTAGGGGCATGGGATGGCTGGAAACGAACGGACCATCCTGACTGCTTTGCAGTAGACAGATGATTATCGAAGGAAGTGGTACCTAGTCACTTCTGGAACAAAACATGGCTTATAGAAAATTGCATATAGGTGAGGCTGGGACACATGTCTCAGCCTTCTTTTAGCAAGAATTCTCTCTTTTATATTTAAAGAAAAGAGTGGGAAATAAGCTATCGGTTAAGAAAGTTTGTACGCGTAACAATGAGATAAAAGGATGACAATGAAAGAAACATTTACATTAGTAGCAACTGCAGCAGCAGGTCTTGAGGCTGTGGTTGGACGTGAATTGCGTGAGTTAGGTTATGACACGCAGGTTGAAAATGGTAAGGTGCGTTTCCAAGGTGGTGTTCGTGCAATTGCTGAAACCAACCTTTGGTTGAGAGCAGCAGATCGTATCAAGATTGTAGTGGGTGAATTTCCAGCACGTACCTTTGAGGAACTCTTTCAGGGAGTTTTTGCTTTAGACTGGGAAAATTATCTTCCACTAGGTGCAAAGTTCCCAATTTCTAAGGCTAAATGTGTTAAATCAAAGCTTCATAATGAGCCATCTGTTCAGGCAATTTCAAAAAAAGCTGTCGTTAAGAAATTGCAGAAGTATTTCCACCGTCCAGAAGGAGTGCCTCTCCAAGAAACAGGAGCGGAATTTAAGATTGAAGTCTCTATTTTGAAGGATAAGGCTACGGTTTTGATTGATACCACAGGTGCTAGTCTCTTTAAGCGTGGCTACCGTACTGATAAAGGTGGAGCACCGATTAAGGAAAATATGGCGGCTGCTATCCTTGAACTTAGTAATTGGTATCCGGATAAACCATTGATTGACCCGACTTGTGGCTCAGGGACCTTCTGTATTGAGGCTGCAATGATTGGTATGAACATTGCACCAGGATTTAATCGTGATTTTGCCTTTGAAGCATGGAATTGGGTGGATAAGGATTTAGTACAGTCGGTACGTGATGAAGCAGATAGCAAGGCAAACTACGATATTGAATTAGATATTATGGGTTGTGATATTGATGGCCGTATGGTTGAAATCGCAAAAGCCAATGCTCGTGAGGCAGGTCTTGAAGATGTTATTAAATTGAAACAAATGCGTTTACAGGACCTGAAAACAGATAAAATCAATGGTGTCATTATTTCAAACCCTCCTTATGGTGAGCGTTTGTTGGATGACAAGGCTGTGGATATCTTGTATAATAAAATGGGTCAAACTTTTGCGCCACTTAAAACTTGGAGCAAGTTTATCTTGACCAGCGATGAACAATTTGAAAGCAAATACGGTATGAAAGCCGATAAAAAACGTAAGCTTTATAACGGGACCCTCCGTGTTGATTTATATCAATATTTTGGAGAGCGTGTTCGCCGTTCTGAGGCTAGAAAGGTAAATTAAACGTGTCAGAAGATAAAACACAAAATGGCTATGAAGGTAGCCAAGAGCTAGATTTCCAAGATGCCAAGGAAATGACGGTCGGTGAGGCTGTCCGAAAAGAAGCTGAAATTAATGCTGGTGTAACAGAAACAGATAGCATTTTGGATAAGTATATCAAGCAACACCGCGAAGAAGTTGCCTCACAAAAATTTTCAAAGAAAATTGAAGCTGACGGCGACACATCACCTTTGGATGCTTTTATTCAAAAGCAACGTCAGGAGTTTGCGGATTCAGGTTTGATTGGTCAATCAATGGCTAATGAGTCAATCAACTCAACAACAGCTACTGAAGAAGTAACACCGGTCACATTTGGTTTTGGTGCTACAGATAACAAGGCTGATGAAACTCAATCTCATATTGACAAGCAGTTGCCAAATGCCCCTGTTGAACCTGAGGTTATTGCAGAACCAGAAAGTCAAAGTTCTGAAGTTATCATTACGTCAACAAATGCTGATCGTTTCATCACGTCAGAAACAGAAAAATTTGACCTTGGTGATGCACTCGCTGATTCATCTACTTCAACTAATCAGCCAGCCTATAACGATGCATTGGTAGATAATATTGATGATAACAATCCTTTGATTGCTAACATTGATGATCCAGAACCACAAAATCCTGCTGTTGCCAATATTGACGATACTGAGCCACAAGCTTCAAAACCTTTGTTGGATGATGCTGCTATTTCAGACACTATTGATTTGGCAGCTATTGCATCAACAGTGGCAGGGGTAACTGGAGCAAAAGCTGATGAAGAAAAGACAACACCAAAAGTGTCTATGGCAGTTAATCGCCCATCTGCAGAAGACAGAATCTCTTCAGAGTCTATTTCACCATCGCATAAGAGTGCCTTTGATGGTGACATTCCAGTTTACCGTCGTAAAGGTGTTGTTATCGGTGCTCTAGCAGTTCTTGCTTTAGCTATTATCGGTGGTAGCTATGCTCTTTATAAAGGAACACATAGCCAATCGGCGAAAACAACAAGCACAGCTTCTTCAGCAGTGACATCATCATCAAGCAAGGATACGTCAGCTGCTGATAATAAGGCCTTTGAAGAAATGTATAAGAATTTCTTCACAGATGACGAGCAAACAAAACTCGCTAATGATCAATTTGGTAAGTTATCAGATTTGGAAAAACTGCTCAAGAAATTGGAGAAAACCAAGTATTATGATGCAGCTAAGAAAAAATATGATAACTTGAAGAAACAAATTGAAGCTGTACAAAAGATTAACAGTCAGTTTGAGTCAGATGCTCTTGTAGATGGTAGCTATAATGCCTCTATCGCTGTTAAATCAGATGCCAACTTTAATAATCTTCCAGAAAGTGTAACAACAACTGGGAACGCGAGTCTCGATAGCACTATTCAAGAAGCTATTAAGGGTGGTAAGACTCAACTTGAAGAAAAAGCTAAGGCTGCGAGTGCAACGTCTGCAGCGACAGCTTCTGAAAGTGTTAATACTGCTAGTCCTGCTGCACCTTCAGGTGATAACGCATCTGGAGCAGCTTCTAATGGCGGTGGTGCGTCCGCATCAAATACTTCTGGAGCGCAAAATGGAGCAGCTAACTCAGCAGGTTCAGCAGGTTCAACTGGTGCGACTGGAGGAACTACTGGTGGCTCAGCTGCAGCTTCAACAGTTGTAACACGCGGAATCACAAATTATAACCCATCAATCCTTCAACGTGATCGCTCACGTGTGCCTTATAATGCAAACGTAGTAGCAGATACAAGTAATCCAGCTTGGACATGGGCTGATGGTGTTCTTGATAAGATTATCGAAACATCACACTCACGTGGTTACTTCTCAGGAGATAACTTCATCCTTGAGCCAGTCAACATCATCAATGGTAATGGTTACTACAACTTGTACCTTCCAGATGGAACCTACCTCTTCAGTATTAACTGTAAGACAGGTTACTATGTTGGTAATGGTTCAGGTCACTCAGATAAACTTGATTACGAATAATAATCTGCGACACTCCTTCGGGAGTGTTTTTTGTTTTATCTTGGTGAAGGCCTAGTTTATAAGGATTTTGTGCTATAATAGAGGGATAAGATAGGGGTGAATACTATGGCAAAATTGATGCCGGGTAGAGTCCGTAATGAGGGTATTGAACTTTTTGAGAAGGATCTCATTACCATTCATCAGGTCTCAGAAACTCAGTTGGATACAACAGTTGACCAACATCATTTAATTTATGCACTCAATGATTCTGAAATCACGTGTGACTGTGATTATTTCGCTCAAAAAGGCTATTGTCCCCATTTGGCAGCGATTGAGTATTATCTAAAAAACGACAAAGAAGGCCAGCGTCTCTTGGCAGAATTGGAAGAGGAACAAGAGTCCTCTCAGGGCCAAGAGCGAGGACACTCTTTTGGTGGTTTATTTTTAGAAGGCCTTTCCCTAAATGAGGATGATACTGTTAGATATAGCTTGATGGTAGAGGGAGAGGAATCTACCTTTGGTTCAGAGATTTGGTGGAGTATACGTTTACGTCGCTTACCAGATGAACGTTCTTATGTTATTCGAGATATTCCTGCCTTTCTCAAACTTGTAGAGGCTGAGGGTTATTATCAGATAGGTAAGAACTATTATGAACCCCTATCGCTTATTCAATTTGACCAGGCTTCACAGGCATTTTTAGACTTCTTAGGACGGATGATTCCAGATGAAGCCAAGACTAATTTAGACTTTATTTTACCAAATAATGCACGTCATCTTTGTCTCCCCTACGGTTTTTTTGAGGAAGGTTTGAGACGGATGCAAGATTTGGATGGCTTTAGGTTTGAATGGGAAGGAACCGAATATCACCGACTTTTGGTTGAGGATTTGACTGCTGATGCCCATCTCTTCTCGTTTGATATTTCTGTTGAGCCTAAGATGATTGGATTGACTGTTGCGGAGAAGAATAGTCAGGCCTTTTTTAATAATCGTATTCTCTTTTATCAAGGTGTTTTTTATCGCTTAAATCGAAAACAACAAAAACTTTTGGTTGGTTTACGCTCTCTTCCAATCGGAAGCGATTTGAATAAGCATGTCAGCTTTAATCTTGATGAACAAGCTATCTTGGCTGCTAGTCTTTTTGATTTTAGGACTATGGGACCAGTTAAAGCTCCTAAAGCCTTTAATATCAAGGATTTCACACCGAGATTTCACTTTGACCTGAAAGGTGACAGTGAGGTTATACTTACATTAGCCTTTGATTTTGATGGTTTCCTAGTCCATAATCGACAAGAGTTGAGTCATTTAGGATTTACGAGTAACTATCGTCATGAGCAGGCTGTTTTCCGTTTGATGGCTAAGCATGGATTCACCCCTGATTTTCAGTCATCTAAACGATTAGATAGCAGTCAAGAGCTCTATGATTTCTTTACGAATACTCTAGCAGAATTTGAAAATACAGGGACGGTTCTGATTGGGCAGGAGTTGCGTGACTTACGGGTTGAACAGAGTCCACAGGTTCAGGTAGAGCGTCAGGGGAATTTATTAGATATTTCCTTTGATTTTTCAAGTCTTGACGATGAAGATGTGGATCATGCTTTAGTAGCTTTGATGGAAAGTTCGCCCTATTTTATCAATCGTAGTGGTCAGTTGATTGTTTTTGACGAGGCGACTCATCGTATTAGTGAGAGTCTCAAAACTCTAAGAGCTCGATATTCAGGGCAAGGTCACCTAGAACTAAATCAATTGACTGCCTATCAATTAATGGATGCTCTTTCAGAAAGTGATTCTGTTCGTTTTTCAAAAGATTTCCAACTCTTAACGCAACATTTGAGTAAACCAGAGACCTTTGATTTGCCAACTTATAAGGTAGAAGCTAGCCTTCGTCCCTACCAGGAAAAGGGTGTTCAGTGGCTATCTATGTTGCATCACTATGGTTTTGGCGGTATCTTGGCCGATGATATGGGGTTGGGGAAAACCTTGCAGACCATTGCTTATCTCTCTGCACATTTAGAAGAAGGGCAACGAGTCTTGGTTTTGTCACCATCAAGCCTGATTTACAATTGGCAGGATGAGTTTAAAAAGTTCGCTCCTCAGTTAGATGTAGCGGTTTCTTATGGACTCAAGCCAAGACGTGATGACATCATTGCTGAAGACCACCAGATTATTATTACAAGCTACGCTTCCTTCCGTCAGGATTTTGATGCCTACAAGGCTGGTAAATATGACTATCTCATTCTCGATGAGGCTCAGGTCATGAAGAATACACAGACAAAGATTGCCCAATATCTACGTGATTTTTCTGTTCCCCATTGCTTAGCACTATCTGGAACACCTATTGAAAATCATTTGTTGGAGATTTGGTCTATTTTCCAAATTATTCTACCAGGACTTTTACCAGCTAAGAAAACCTTTCTTAAGTTAACACCTAAGGAAGTGGCTAGGTATATTTCTCCCTTTATTCTAAGACGTAGAAAAGAAGAGGTCCTTCCTGATTTACCAGATTTGATTGAAATCACTCACCAAAGTGAATTGTCGGATGCTCAAAAGGCTATCTATTTAGCACAATTGCAACAGATGCAACAAGGTTTAATTTCAGCAAGTGATCAGGAAATCAACCGTCGTAAGGTGGAAATTTTGTCAGGAATTACCCGCTTACGACAAATCTGTGATACCCCAGCTCTTTTTATGGACTATGCTGGAGATAGCGGAAAATTAGATAGCCTAAGAGAGTTGCTTAGTCAAATTAAGGAATCAGACCACCGTGTTCTTATCTTTTCACAATTTCGTGGGATGTTAGATATTACAGAGGGGCTCTTACAAGAATTAGGTATTTCCTCTTATAAGCTAACAGGGTCAACGCCATCTGATAGTCGTCAAGAGATGACTAGAGCCTTCAATCAAGGAAGTCGAGATGCCTTTTTGATTTCTCTAAAAGCAGGAGGAGTGGGACTGAATCTAACTGGTGCTGATACGGTTATTCTGATTGACCTTTGGTGGAATCCAGCGGTAGAAATGCAGGCTATTAGTCGTGCGCATCGTATAGGTCAGGAACAAAATGTCGAAGTTTACCGTTTGATTACAAGAGGGACTATTGAAGAGAAAATTCTTGAGCTTCAAGAAGGCAAGAAAAACCTAGTGACAACTGTCTTGGATGGCAATGAAAGCCGTGCCAGCATGACTGTTGAGGACATTAAAGAAATTCTTGGTATTGCAATATCTTAATTTGTTATATTTGATATTGGAATACTAATACGTGAAAATGCTACTAGGCAAATCTTTTGAATTAGGCTATAATAGAATACTGCAAGACGTATCTTCCCATTCCCGATTGTTTATATTAAGATACGCATCATCTCGAAAACGAAAGGAAGTCTTTTATGCATCGCCAAAGACGACAATTTCCGCTGATTCCAGACGGGGAATCTTGCTTGCAAGAACCGGTCTCTATGCGCCTATACGAAAATGAAGATTTAATCACAAATATCCGTGGTCCATACCAAGATAAGGACTACAATGATTTGTTGCCGAACTATGATTTCTTGTCAGCTAAGCCTAGCAATCGTAAGCAGGCTTCAAAACGAGTGGAGACACAAGAAGCTGGCATGACTTATGCAGAGGAAGCCCGTGAAAAGGCTAAGCGTGATGTCCGTGAGAAACGCCAAAAATTCCTCCGCCAAGAATTTCAACAAACCAAACATACTAATAGCCGTCAACTAACTGCTAAGCCTAAGGTAGAAGCTAAGCCAAGCTTTGAGGCTACTGTTGAGCCAGCTGCTGTAACAACGGATAAAGGGCCAGTGACAGCATCTATCTTGGGAGCTCCTGTAAGTGCTATCAAGCGAACTTTAGCACCTAACGGGAAACACTCAAAAATCCATCACTTGGCAAATCGTCTGCAACAGGATTCTTACATCTTGGCAGAAGTGGCTCCAACCTATCAACAGCCTAGTAACCCATCTCGTAAGAACGTCAAGAAAAATAGCTATGACTTCTTGAAACGTAGCCAGGTTTATAATTACCCAGAACGTCAAACTTACCGTGAACACCGAGTTGCTCAAGAATTAAATTTGACGCATTTAGAAGACGCAAACTAATCGCAGTGCGATTGTAAGGAGAAACTATGTCAAAAACTTATCATTTTATTGGAATTAAAGGATCTGGTATGTCAGCTTTGGCTTTGATGCTCCACCAAATGGGACACAAGGTTCAAGGTTCAGATGTGGAAAAATATTACTTCACACAACGTGGTCTTGAGCAAGCAGGTATTCCTATCCTTCCTTTCGATGAAAAAAACATCACAGAAGATGTTGAATTGATTGCTGGAAATGCCTTTCGTGAAGACAACAACGTTGAAGTTGCTTATGCGATTAAAAATGGCTACAGCTTTAAGCGTTATCACGAGTTCTTGGGTCACTTCATGGATCAATTCACTAGCTTTGGTGTGGCAGGTGCACATGGTAAGACTTCTACAACAGGTCTCTTGTCACATGTTATGAAAAATATCACAGACACGTCATACCTTATCGGTGACGGAACTGGTCGAGGTTCTGCTAATGCACAATACTTTGTCTTTGAGTCTGATGAATATGAACGTCATTTCATGCCATACCACCCAGCATACTCAATCATCACTAACATTGACTTTGACCATCCTGATTACTTTACAAGTATCGATGATGTGTTCTCTGCCTTTGATGATTATGCTAAGCAAGTGCAAAAAGGACTCTTTGTTTACGGTGAGGATCCACACCTTCGTAAGATTACAGCCAATGCGCCAATCTATTACTACGGTTTCGAAGAAAATGATGACTTTATGGCAACAGACATTGTTCGTACAACGACAGGGTCTAATTTCAAGGTAAAACACGATGGACAAATTCTTGGAGAATTCCATGTGCCAGCCTATGGTCGTCACAATATCTTGAATGCAACTGCGGTTATTGGGACCCTCTATGTAGCTGGTTTCGACATGGATTTGGTTGCAGAACATCTTAAAACTTTCTCAGGTGTTAAACGTCGTTTCACAGAAAAAATTATCAGTGGTACTGTTGTCATCGATGACTTTGCTCACCATCCAACTGAAATTATTGCAACGCTTGATGCAGCACGCCAAAAGTACCCATCTAAAGAGATTGTTGCTATTTTCCAACCACATACCTTCACACGTACCATTGCTCTTCTTGATGAATTTGCTGAAGCTTTGAACGAAGCAGATGCTGTTTATTTGGCGCAAATTTATGGTTCAGCGCGTGAAGTTGACCATGGTGATGTTAAGGTTGAAGATCTTGCTGCTAAGATCAATAAACCGGCCAAAGTGGTTACAGTTGAAAATGTCTCACCTCTCCTTGACCATGACAATGCTGTATATGTCTTTATGGGAGCTGGGGACATCCAACTTTACGAACGCTCGTTTGAAGAGCTCCTAGCAAGCTTGCAAACACACATGTAATATATTAAGGGCTGTAGCGATTTCGCTCAGCTCTTTCTCTTAATAGAAAGGAATTTAATATGCTTATTCGACATGCCCGAGAGGATGATTGGGCTGATGTTGTCCGTATCGAACAAGATAATTTTTCACCCGAAGAGGCTGCAACTCCAGAGGCTATTGCGGAGCGTTTAAAGACGATTTGTGATACCTTTCTAATTGCTGAAATTGATGGCGTTGTAGCTGGCTACATTGAAGGGCCTGTGATTGCGGAACGTTATCTTACAGATGACTTGTTCCATAAGGTGGTTCCTAATGCTAGTCAAGGAGGCTTTATTGCAGTTACTAGTTTGTCTATCTCCAAAGACTTTAAAGGGCAAGGTATTGGGACAGCCTTGATTGCAGCGCTTAAGGATATGGCTATCGCTCAAAAACGTCAAGGTATTAGTTTGACTTGCCATGATTACCTGATTGCCTATTATGAGATGAATGGCTTCACTGATGAAGGAGAATCAGAATCAAATCATGGCGGTAGCACTTGGTATAATATGGTTTGGGAGAATCCAGAAACCCATTGAATTCAGTGTTACGTTACTGTGACAAAGGACCAATTGATTTGCATTAACTGACTTTTTAAGATATAATGGCGTTTGTTACTATAGAGGAGGTATGCCTTGACGGACAAGTTTAATGAACACTCGGAATCTGCTGAAGATAGCCTAAGCTTTAAAGATCAGATTCTTCGAGATTTACAAGAAGCAACACGGCTCCGTTCTCTTCGCGAGGAGGAGCATAATAAAAGTGCAACTATGCCCGAGACACCACGTTCAACGTCAGCTGAGAGTGCTACAACACATAGTACCTCAGCGTCCAATAAAGTAAGTAACCAAGATCTTAGTTCACATTCTGTTTCTCATAGTGCTTTCGCTAAACCTATGACTTCTGAGACGGCTCAAGATTCTCAACAAGATAGTGTTGGCTTGTTTTCTGTTTCTCAAGCTGAGTCTTTAGTGTCTGATGCTCATTCAAATGAAGCGTCTATTTCTAAAGAACCTATTGAGGAGGAGAAAAAGGTAAATATTCCTGATGAGATTGAAACGTCGAAACGCCGTTTTAAACGTCCAGTTTGGGAAACTAGCCTTAACGAAGCATCTGAAGAGGAGTATATTCCTGCAGATGTTGCCAAGGAGCTCATTGAAGCTAAGTCTAACGAAGCTATTTATACAGACCCTAAAGAATTGGAGGCCAAATTGACCTCAGAACGTCAAAAAGAAGCATTCTTGCAGGAACATCATGCAACAAGTGACCAAGCGTCGCAAGAAAAGGTTCAATCAGAGATAGTGGCTGATGGTATTGAGGATGATGGTATTTCTCTAGAAGCCTCTGGAAAACCTAAGAAAAAGAAAGGTAAGAAAGTGAAGAAGAAAAAGTCTTCGCCAAAAGATGTTAAACAGGCTGACATTGTCGACGAAGAGCCGATTTCACGTTCTAACCGAAATCACAAACGCAATAAAAATAACCGTCGTGCTGGTAAAATTGCAAGAAATATTATTATCTTCTTGCTACTTATCTTGTCAGTAGCTGCATTCTTTGGTTATCGTTATGTTAGTGATGCTGTTGGCGCAAAAGATGTTAATTCAACTAAGTTTGTTAGTGTTGAAATTCCTGAAAATTCAGGTAGCAGTTATATTGGTCAACTATTGGAATCAGCTGGTGTCATTAAGTCTGGTAAGGTCTTTAATTACTATACCAAGTTTAAAAACATCTCAAATCTGAAAAGTGGTTATTACAACCTTCAGGCTAGCATGACCATGGATGAAATTATTGAGGCACTTCAGAAAAAAGGAAGTGATAAACCTCAGGAGCCATCTCTTGGTACGGTCTTGGTCAAAGAAGGATACACCATTGATCAAATTGCTAAGGCAGTTGAAGTTAATTCCTCAGCGAAAAAAGGCAAAAAAACATCAACTGGACTTAAGGCAAAAGATTTCTTGAAGCTAATGAAGGATGATGCTTTCATTACTAAGATGAAAGCGAAGTACCCAACCTTGTTGGCAAACCTTCCGAATTCTACGGATGCTAAGTATGTCCTAGAGGGCTATCTGTTCCCAGCAACTTATAACATTCATGATGATACGACGGTGGAATCTTTGGCAGAGGAAATGTTGTCTACGATGGATACCTACCTATCACCTTACTATGCGACGATTTCATCTAGCGGGCACAATGTTAATGAAATTTTGACCCTAGCTTCTCTTGTGGAAAAAGAAGGAGCTACAGATGACGACCGTAAAAATATTGCGAGCGTCTTCTATAATCGTCTTAACTCAGACATGGCTCTACAAAGTAATATTGCAGTTCTTTATGCTCTTGGAAAACTTGGTCAGGAAACGACCTTGAAAGAAGATGCAACTATTGACACAAATATTGACTCCCCTTATAATGATTATGTTCATAAGGGGTTGATGCCAGGTCCTGTGGACAGCCCTAGTCTGTCTGCAATTGAAGCGGTTATCAATCCATCATCTACCAAGTACATGTACTTTGTTGCAGATGTAACTACTGGTAATGTCTATTTTGCTGAAAGCTATGAAGAGCATCAGCATAACGTTGAAACTTACATTAATAGCAAACTAAAAGATAAATAGTCTGATTGGCTCATTAAAATCAAGCAAACAAAGAGTGATTTTGAAAATAAAGCCAAGGGCTCAAAAAATAGGAAAGAGAAAAAAATGGCAGAAAAAACATATGTAATGACACAAGCGGAGAAAGAACAACTTGAAGCGGAATTGGAGGAATACAAACTCGTCCGTCGTCCAGAAGTTGTAGAACGTATTAAGATTGCTCGTTCTTATGGTGACCTTTCAGAAAACTCTGAGTATGAAGCAGCCAAAGACGAGCAAGCCTTTGTTGAAGGACAAATTCAAATTCTTGAAACAAAAATTCGTTATGCAGAAATCGTTGATAGTGATGCTGTTGCTAATGACGAGGTTGCAATTGGTAAAACTGTTGTTGTTCAAGAAGTTGGTACAAACGACAAAGATACTTATCATATTGTTGGTGCAGCCGGTGCTGACATCTTTTCAGGTAAGATTTCAAATGAAAGCCCAATTGCTCAAGCCTTGATTGGTAAGAAAGTTGGCGACAAAGTCGCTATCGAATCACCAGCAGGTAGCTACTCTGTGGAAATCCTTAGTGTAGAAAAAACAGCCTAAGTGACTGTTGGAATTAAGGTGTTCAATATTTGAAACTAGTGGCTCTTTGTCAACTGTAGTGGGTGACGAAAAGCTAACATCTAGAGAGGACCTGATAGGTCTTCTCTTTTTTTATGTTCAAAATGATGAAGACACGTTTCTTAAAGTTGATGAAGTTTCTAAAACCGAAGCCCAACCGTTTGATGTCTTTAATCAACTTATTAGTTGCTTCAAGTTTTGCGTTTGAATAGTCTGTTTCTAGCGCATTCTTGATGTATTGCTTGTGTCTAAGGAAGGTCCTAAAGACAGTTTTGAAGTAATGATTGACCTTGCTTATATTCTCCTCTATGAGCTCAAAAAACTCATCTACTCTCTTCTCCTGAAAGTGAAAAAGTAAGAGCTGATAAAGTGTATAGTAGTCGGTAAGCTCTTCTGAAAAATCTAGTGTTTTCCCAACAACTTCATGTGGACTTAAGGTTTGACGGAAAGTCTTTGAATAGAAAGAATTGAGAGATAACTTACGGCTGTCCTTTTGAAAGAGTTTCCAGTGATTTTTCAAGGCTCGATAGGGTAGAGACTTCTTATCGAACTGGTTCATAATCGCAATTCTTGTCTTTAAAAAGGCACGTCCAAGGTGCTGGATAATGTGAAATCGATCAAGAACAATTTTGGCGTTAGGGAAGAGTTTGCGAGCCAGTGGAATATAAGCTCCAGACATATCCATCGTGATAAACTGTACCTGTTGTCGGACTTTCAATGGATACTTCAAAAAATAGTTTCGTATAGTAGTTTGGTAGCGATTATCAAGGATGGTTATGAGTTTGTTGGTCTCATAGTTTTGAGCCACAAAAGCGAGTTCACCTTTCTTGAACCCAAACTCATCCCAGGACATAACAGCTGGGAGTTTGTCATAATGTTCCTTGAAAGTAAACTGGTCAAGTTTACGATAGACAGTGGACGTCGATACACGAAGTCTTCTGGCAATATCCGTTAGTGATACCTTCTCAGTTAGAAGTTGTGCAACCTTTTGTCGGACAAGGTTGGAGATTTGGTGGTTTTTCTCAACGATTGAGGTTTCAGCCACCGTTACTTTCTTACACACTTTACACTGGAAGCGACGTTTCTTCAGACGTAGTAGTGTTGGAGTTCCAGCTTGTTCAAGAAGAGGGATTTTAGAAGGCTTTTGAAAGTCGTACTTGATCATCTTTCCATGGCAATGAGGACATGATGGTGCAGGGTAATCAAGTTTTGCTTGAATCTCGATATGAGTGTTAGTTTCAAAAACAAGTGAAATCTTGATATTTTGGTCTTTAATTCCGATTAATTCTATGGTATTCTTAATAAGTCTCATAAGTTCTTCCTAATGATAGTTTGGTCGCTTTTCATTATAGTTCTTATGGGACTTTTTGTGTACACTCAAAAAGCTCTATAATCTCTACAGTGGTTTTACCCACTACAGAAATTATAGAGCCATAAAAAGAAGAGCTTCGGCTCTTTTTTTATTTCTCAAAATAATAAAACAGCCGTATAAATTGGCTGTTATAATCTCAGTAGTATTGTGATTTATAAATAAGCTAGAAGGCATTCCAAATAAGTAGAAAGAGCATGACACAACCCCATGAGTTTTTATTGTGTTTTTGAATGGCTAGCATACCATAAATTAGTATAAAAACGGTAAGTGCTTCAAATAAGGTATAGATATCAAAACCAATGATTCCATGGATAAGAAGGCAAAAAATCGCACAAGTTATTGCTCCACTATCTAACCAAGAATAAGGAGATGGAAAGCGTATGCGTATCTTTTCAGAGATGACTACATAGTTAAATCCTTCCCAGAATCCCCAAATAAGACAGATGAATAGGTATGCTAGGATATTACTAGGAAATGATTGTATCATTACTTCTTTTGTTAATTGTATTGATTGAAGAGGTAGATAGGAATGAATCTGGTGAGTAACTACTTTCAATATGATAAGTGGTAAGGCTATAAGAAGAGATTGAAAAAGGGTAGGAACTAGATTTTTTGTGATTAATCTAAAGTATCTGAAAGATTCTTTACGATAAAGCATAACAGTGCTGGTTCCCAAGCCTGCAATGGCAAATTGACAACTGGCTAATAAGATTAATCGAAGCCATAGTGGTACTGAGGTTTGGTTAGTGTAGGAAAAAAGAGTTGGTTTAAAAGTAAGAAAGAGGAGAAAAGGAACAAGGGTAAGAATGAGGATTACATTTAGATCATGGTCAGCTTGTTGCTGTCTATTGTTTAGTTGTTTTTTCATAGCTTTTTTACCTTTCTATTTTGATTATATGATAAATGTATTATACTAGCAATAAGCTAGAAATCCTTCTGATTTTGCTATCTCTTTTATGCATTTTGTGATATAATGAAAACGTATTAAAAAATTAAGGAGTCTGATCAAATGGCTAAATTGACTGTTAAAGACGTTGACTTGAAAGGGAAAAAAGTTCTCGTTCGTGTTGACTTCAACGTACCTGTAAAAGATGGCGTGATCACAAACGATAACCGTATCACGGCTGCTCTTCCAACTATCAAGTACATTCTTGAACAAGGTGGACGTGCAATCCTCTTCTCTCACCTTGGACGTGTAAAAGAAGAAGCTGATAAGGAAGGAAAATCACTTGCTCCTGTAGCCGCTGACTTGGCTGCGAAATTGGGTCAAGACGTTAAATTTATCCCAGGCGTTACACGTGGTGCAGAATTGGAAGCAGCTGTTAACGCTCTTGAAGATGGACAAGTTCTCTTGGTTGAAAACACTCGTTTTGAAGATGTTGATGGCAAGAAAGAATCTAAAAACGATCCTGAACTTGGTAAATACTGGGCATCACTTGGAGATGGTATCTTCGTAAACGATGCATTCGGTACAGCTCACCGTGCACACGCATCTAACGTTGGTATCTCAGCAAATGTTGACAAAGCTGTTGCTGGTTTCCTTCTTGAAAACGAAATTGCTTACATCAAAGAAGCAGTTGAAACTCCAGAACGTCCATTCGTAGCTATCCTTGGTGGTTCTAAAGTATCTGATAAGATTGGTGTTATCGAAAACCTTCTTGCAAAAGCTGATAAAGTTCTTATCGGTGGTGGTATGACTTACACGTTCTACAAAGCACAAGGTATTGAAATCGGTAACTCACTTGTAGAAGAAGATAAACTTGATGTTGCTAAAGCTCTTCTTGAAAAATCAAACGGTAAATTGATCTTGCCAGTTGACTCAAAAGAAGCTAATGCATTTGCTGATTACACTGAAGTGAAAGACACTGAAGGTGAAGCAGTAGACCCAGGTTTCCTTGGTTTGGATATCGGTCCTAAATCAATTGCTGAATTCGATAAAGCCTTGACTGGTGCGAAAACAGTTGTATGGAACGGACCTATGGGTGTATTTGAAAACCCTGACTTCCAAGCTGGTACAATCGGTGTGATGGATGCTATCGTGAAACAACCAGGCGTTAAATCAATCATCGGTGGTGGTGATTCAGCTGCCGCAGCTATCAACCTTGGTCGTGCAGACAAGTTCTCATGGATCTCTACTGGTGGTGGTGCTTCTATGGAACTTCTTGAAGGTAAAGAACTTCCAGGATTGGCTGCACTTACTGATAAATAAGTCTATTAGAATGATAAGAGTTGGGAAACCAACTCTTTTTTGTGTCATCTTATTGGGTGTTTGATAGAGGCTAAAACTATTATTGGAAAGTAAGTTTCTCTCTAAAAATTGGCGATTATTAGTTTGAACTTTGCAGTAATATACTGTATAAGTAGCCAAAAGCTTCATAATCATGTTAAAATAATAAAATGGGATTGAAATTTGAACCGAAAAAATTTAAATTTGGTATGCGTACACTTAAGACGGGGCTTGCTGTCTTTCTTGTTTTAGGTCTTTTTTCTGCTTTAGGTTGGGAAGGGCTTCAGATTGGTTGTTTGACAGCAGTCTTTAGTCTTCGAGAAAACTTTGATAGAAGTATTCAGTTTGGTAAATCACGTATTTTTGCGAATACGGTTGGAGGTCTTTTGTCGCTATTATTTTACTTTGTGAATATGTGGTTTCATCATTCAGTTTGGGTGACCTTGCTATTGGTTCCAATTTTGACAATGTTAACGATTGTCATTAATGTGTCTTTTAATAATGCTTCTGGTGTTATTGGAGGGGTGGCTGCACTTTTGATTATTACCTTGTCTATTCCGCCTGATAATACCTTTACTTATGTTATTGCTAGAGTCTTTGAAACTTTCTGTGGAGTCTTTATAGCAATCCTTGTCAATTATGATTATGATTGGCTACTTAAACATTTAAAATAAGAATGATAGGGTTCTATTGGACTCTATTTTTTATTATTTTTCGATAAAACCCTTAAATTAGAGCGAATATAAAATATAATGTTCGGGAATTGCTTGTTGTGTAAGAAAAAGTAACATAAACTGTTGACATGTAGAAATATTCAGAATATAATTGTTAGGAAAGGAGGATAATCATGGCAAGAGAGAAAGAATTAAGGCGTTCTCTAGCTGTTTTTCCGATTGGAACAGTTATGAAGTTGACGGATTTAACCGCTCGTCAAATTCGTTACTATGAAGATCAAGGTTTAATTCAACCTGAACGTACAGCTGGAAATCGTCGGATGTACTCATTAAATGATATGGATCGTTTATTGGAAATCAAAGATTTTTTGGATGATGGTTACAATATTGCAGCGATTAAACATGAGTACGAAGAGCGTGAAGTTCGTGCCCAACAAAAACAAGTGGCTTTAACAGATGCGGACGTTCGACGTATCTTGCATGATGAACTCCTTCATCAAGGCCGTTTTACGACCCCGTCACAACAATTTGGTAACTTGCGTATCTAATTACGCTTTGAACTTTTATTTTTGGTTTTTATAAAGGAGACCCCTATTATGGCAATCACAGCAGCTGATATTCGTCGCGAAGTCAAAGAGAAGAATGTTACTTTCTTGCGTTTAATGTTCTCTGATATCCTTGGTGTTATGAAGAACGTTGAAATTCCTGCGACAGATGAACAGTTGGATAAGGTACTATCAAATAAAGCTATGTTTGATGGTTCATCAATCGAGGGATTTGTTCGTATCAACGAATCTGATATGTATCTTTACCCAGATCTTGATACGTGGACAGTTTTCCCTTGGGGCGATGAAAATGGTGCAGTAGCTGGTCTTATTTGTGATATCTATACTTCTGCGGGTGAACCATTTGCTGGTGACCCTCGTGGTAACTTGAAAAAAGCTTTGCGCCATATGGAAGAAGTTGGTTATAAATCATTTAACCTTGGACCAGAACCAGAATTTTTCCTTTTCAAATTAGATGAGCAAGGTAATCCTACGCTTGAAGTTAACGATAAAGGTGGTTATTTTGACCTTGCACCAACTGACCTTGCAGACAACACACGTCGTGAAATCGTTAATGTGTTGACAGAAATGGGATTTGATGTTGAGGCATCTCACCATGAAGTGGCGGTTGGTCAACATGAAATCGACTTCAAGTATACAGATGTTTTGAAGGCTTGTGATAATATCCAAATTTTCAAATTGGTTGTTAAGACAATCGCTCGTAAACATGGTCTTTATGCGACATTTATGGCGAAACCTAAATATGGTATTGCTGGTAGCGGTATGCACTGTAACATGTCTCTCTTCACTGAAGAAGGAAATGCATTCTTTGATCCAGAGGATCCACGTGGTATGCAATTGTCTCAAGACGCTTACTACTTCCTTGGTGGTTTGATGAAACATGCATATAACTATACTGCAATTATTAACCCAACAGTTAACTCTTACAAACGTTTGGTTCCTGGATATGAAGCTCCTGTATATATTGCATGGGCAGGTAGCAACCGTTCACCATTGATCCGCGTTCCTGCGTCTCGTGGTATGGGTACACGTTTGGAATTGCGTTCAGTAGACCCAATGGCAAACCCATACTTGGCACTTGCTGTTCTTTTGGAAGCTGGTCTTGATGGTATTATTAACAAGATTGATGCTCCAGATCCAGTTGAAACAAACATTTACTCAATGTCTCCTGAAGAACGTAAAGAAGCAGGTATTATTGATTTGCCATCAACACTTCGTAACGCTCTTAAAGCATTGGAAACAGATGAAGTGGTTCGTCAAGCTTTGGGTAATCATATCTATACAAACTTCCTTGATGCGAAACGTATGGAATGGGCAAGCTATGCTACCTTTGTCTCACAATGGGAAATTGATAACTACTTGGACATTTATTAAGAAATTAAATTTGAAAATCAGGTTATGCCTGATTTTCTTTTTCTTCTAAATTTATTAAGTTCTTGGACAAATTACGTAGTTTTAACTGAGCTGTTTTCTTTTGTCATATTTCTTTATTCCCCCTTAATCGCATTAAAATATGAGAGTGTTAAACTAATTTTATATTAATCTTATTCAGGGGGAAATATGAAAACTACAAAAAAAGCTGCTTTGGCAGCAGCCTCAAGTGCATTATTGCTCGGTCTTACAGTCGCACAAACAGTTAATGCTGATACTTATACAGTTCAAAATGGAGATTCATTCTTCGGGATTGCTAGTCAGTATGGTGTAGATCCTTATCAATTAGCAGCTGAAAATGGCATGACTATTTGGTCAACAATTGTTCCTGGTGGAAGCTTGGAAGTTTCAGGAGCTACTACGGCAGTTGAAGAAACAACAGCAGCTTCTTCTTCAGAGGTAACAGCTACTGATTCAGATGCTAATTGGAATCGTTATCCAGTTGGTCAATGTACATGGGGGGTTAAGGAAGTCGCTCCATGGGCAAGTAACTGGTGGGGTAATGGTGGCGATTGGGCCGGAAGCGCTGCTAGCCAAGGTTATGCTGTAGGTTCAACACCTGTGACAGGATCAATTGTATGTTGGACTGATGGTGGTTATGGTCACGTTGGTTATGTAACACAAGTTGGTCAAGATGGTCAAATTCAAATCTTGGAGTCAAACTATAACAACCAACAACAAATCAATAACTATCGTGGTTGGTTTGATCCACAAAACTCAACTACACCAGGTTCAGTATCTTACATTTATCCAGGTGCATAAAACGAAAAGAAGTGCTTATAGCGCTTTTTTACTTGCTGGAAGAGTTGTGCTCAGACTGGATTTAAACTTATTAAAAAATGGTAGCCATCTAGCTACCATTTTTTTAGTTATCAGGTGTAAGAATCATTGGAATAATGATTGGTTCACGTTCTGTTTTTTCATATAGGAATGGGCGTAAAGCATTGACGATAGCTCCGTTAACAGATTGGATGCTAGCATCTTTATTCTTAAGAGCGATACGAATAGCATTGAATAGAATGCGTTGGCTTTCGCGGATAAGATCGCCAGATTCACGCATATAGATGAAGCCACGACTGAGGATGTCTGGACCAGCTAGAATCATCTTAGACTTGAAGTCAACAGTAGCTACGGCAAGTACGACACCATCTTCAGAAAGATCACGACGGTCACGAAGAACCGCGGCTCCGATATCCCCAATACCATTACCATCAACATAGATATCTTGGGCATTGAAGTGACCTGCACGACGAGCAGAGTCTTTTGTTAGGGCTAAGACATCACCATTTTCCATAATGAAGATATTATCTTTTGGAACGCCACAATCAACAGCAAGACCTGCGTGGACTTTCTGCATGCGGTATTCACCGTGAACAGGCATGAAGAATTTTGGTTTGATCAAACGAAGCATTAGTTTTTGTTCTTGTTGACCACCGTGTCCAGAGGTATGGATATTGTTGATTTTACCGTGGATAACATCAACACCAGCTTCTTGAATGGTATTAATCAGACGGTTAACGCTAGTGGTGTTCCCTGGAATAGGACTAGATGAGAAGATGACAGTGTCACCAGGTTGTAGTGTCACTTGGCGGTGCATCCCATTGGCGATACGTGCAAGGGCCGCCATAGGCTCCCCTTGAGAACCGGTACACATGATAAGAATTTCACTGGCATGATAGTTTTTCATCTCACTAGGATCAATGATAGTCCCTTTTGGAACTTTGATGTAACCTAGTTCAACCCCATTGACAATGGCTTTTTCCATAGAACGTCCGAAGACAACAATCTTACGGCCAGTTTTTACAGCGGCTTCGGCAGCTTGTTGAAGACGGAAAATGTTTGAGGCAAATGAGGCGAAAATAATACGTCCGTGGATGCCTTCAATAATTTTCATAATGGATTGGCCAACAACCTTCTCGGAATTAGTGAAAGTTGGTACTTCAGCATTGGTTGAGTCTGAGAGGAGGCAAAGAACGCCTTCCTCACCAAGTGCAGCCATACGGTGAAGGTCTGCTGGTTCACCTACCGGGGTGAAGTCAAACTTAAAGTCACCGGTACACACAATTTTACCTTGAGGTGTATGGATGACAATACCGAGAGGTTCTGGAATTGAGTGAGTAGTACGGAAGAAGGTCACGCTCATATTTTTGAAAGTAAGCTCTGTATTAGCATTAATTTCGTAGAGTTGTGCGTCACGAAGTAGTCCGTGTTCTTCCAATTTTCCTTTGATAAGAGCAAGAGCAAGCGGTCCTGCATAAATTGGGATATTTGCCTGTTTAAGAAGGAAGGGAATCCCACCAATATGGTCTTCGTGACCGTGGGTAATGACAAGTGCCTTTACACGATCAACGTTTTCAACGATGTAAGAATAGTCTGGGATGACATAGTCGATTCCGAGAAGATCGTCTTCGGGGAATTTAATACCCGCATCGACGATGATAATCTCATCTTGGTATTCAATACCATAGGTGTTTTTACCGATTTCCCCCAAACCACCAATCGCATAAACCCCAACTTCTTCAGGTTTTAGATTGATTTTTGATGCCATGGTCTTAGAACTCCGTTACTTCAAAAACGCCTGTTTCTTTTTCGTATTCAAGGGCTTTTTCTGAGAGGAGCTCGATGAATTCGATGTTATAGGCAGTGTTTTTTTCGATGATTTGACGAGCTTGGATACGTCCCTCAAGTTCAGTTTCTGCATCGATATCTAGGTAGAGTGATTTTGTCTGTTCACGGCGTGGATTACGCTCTTTAGTTTCTTGGTAAAAGACTTTATAAATCATGGTTTTCCTTTCTTTCCAAAAGGCTCTGCCATTCTATAAAAAAACCGGTCAAGTTAATCTTTCTATGATTTACTTGACGTTATGATATTCACTTTATGAGTAATAGCTAGTAGCCTTGATTCGTTTAACAATTACTATTATTGTACCATAAGATAAGGGCTAGATAAAGAAAATGGCGGAAAAAGTTGGAAAATGTTCGTTTCTGGGAAACAGTGACTTGTGTTATAATAGAAAAGCATAAAAGGAAACAAGGAAAAAAGATGAAAATATTAGCATTTGATACTTCTAGCACTGCTTTATCAGTAGCCTTGTTGGAAGATGAGACATTAGTGGCAGAGATAACTGTCACAGTAAAAAAGAACCACAGTATTAGTCTAATGCCCACCATTGATTTTTTAGTTGCTCAGGCAGGCTGGCAGCCGTCTGATTTAGAACGTATTGTGGTTGCACAGGGGCCTGGATCCTACACCGGACTTCGTGTGGCTGTCGCAACAGCTAAGACGTTAGCCTATGCGCTTGACATTGATTTAGTGGGGGTTTCAAGTCTACAGGCGCTGACAAACCTTTTGGTCGACGGTGTTGTGATTCCTATCATGGATGCCCGTCGTAATAATGTTTACGTTGGTTTTTATGAAAATAGTCAGGCTATCGCCCCTGATCGTCATGCTGCCTTTACAGATGTTCTTGAGCAAGCTAAAATTTATGAAAAGGTGACATTTGTCGGTGAAGTAGCTCATTTTGCGGATCAGATTAAGGAAAGTTTTCCAGAGGCAACGATCTTGTCTAGCCTTCCATCAGCTCAGTTAATTGGTCATTTAGGCTTGTCCTTGCCTTCTGTTGATGTGGATGCTTTTGTTCCACATTACTTGAAGCGGGTTGAGGCAGAGGAGAATTGGCTTAAGACGCATGAGGAGACTAACCGTGATAACTACATCAAGCGCGTCTAGACTGAGTAGCCAAGAGCAAGCCCAACTGATTTATCAGATTTTGTCGGATGTTTATGACAAGTCTCCGTGGACGATAGAACAAGTGGTAGCAGACTTGGCTTTAGATACTACGGAATATTTCTATGTGTATGATCAGGAAGAAGTTATTGGTTTTTTAGCCCTTCAAAATTTGGTGGGTGAGCTCGAGGTGACCAATATCGCCGTTTTAAAAGCTTATCAAGGGCGTGGTTATGCTAGTCAGCTGATGAAGCATTTGGAAGAGCGTAGTGAGCCTATATTTCTAGAAGTGAGAGCTTCAAATCAAGTCGCTCAGGCACTTTATAGAAAATTTGGTTTTGAAAGTCTAGGGATTCGGAAAAATTATTATCATGAGCCTCAAGAAGATGCAGTTATCATGAGGCGAGAGGAAGTCTAATGGCAGATAGATATATTTTGGCAGTGGAGAGCTCGTGTGACGAGACTTCAGTTGCCGTTTTGAAAAATGAGAAGGAACTTTTGAGTAATATTATTGCCAGTCAGGTGGAAAGCCATAAACGTTTTGGTGGTGTTGTCCCTGAGGTGGCTAGTCGTCACCATGTGGAAGTGGTGACTCTTTGCATTAAGGATGCCCTTTCAGAGGCGGGCATTACTGCTGAACAACTAGATGCTGTAGCAGTAACCTATGGTCCTGGTTTGGTCGGAGCGCTCTTGGTCGGGATGGCAGCGGCTAAGGCCTTCGCTTGGGCACATGGATTGCCTTTGATTCCAGTTAATCATATGGCTGGGCATCTTATGGCAGCGCGTGAGGTGCAAGAGTTGGAATACCCCCTCCTAGCACTTTTGGTGTCTGGGGGACACACAGAGTTGGTTTATGTGTCAGAACCAGGAAATTACAAGATTGTTGGTGAGACACGTGATGATGCAGTTGGTGAGGCCTATGATAAGGTTGGGCGTGTGATGGGTTTGACCTACCCAGCTGGGCGTGAAATTGATGAATTGGCTCATAAAGGGAAAGATGTTTATGATTTTCCACGCGCTATGATTAAGGAAGACCACTTGGAGTTTTCATTTTCAGGCCTAAAGTCTGCTTTCATCAATTTGCATCACAATGCAGAACAGAAGGGAGAAGTTCTAGTCAAAGAGGATCTTTGTGCTTCCTTCCAAGCTGCTGTCTTGGATATTCTCCTAGCTAAGACTAAGAAAGCCTTGGAACGTTATCCTGTTAAGACACTTGTTGTTGCTGGTGGCGTAGCAGCTAATCAGGGCTTACGTGAACGTTTGGCTGAAGAAATTACGGATGTAGATGTGGTTATTCCGCCTTTACGTCTCTGTGGTGATAATGCTGGCATGATTGCCCTAGCAGCTGCCATTGAATGTGATCAGAAACATTTTGCTGAGTTGGACTTGAATGCAAAACCAAGTCTTGCCTTTGCAGGATTTGAAGAATAAGAAGAACCTCTTACTAGTCTGGTAAGAGGTTCCTTTAGAAAGGAATTGAGTATGTCTGCCTTTCGTTTAGGTGTAAAAGCTGCAGTACCGACAGCCCTAGGATATGTGGCTATTGGCCTAGCCTTTGGTGTTGTAGCGGCGGCTTCTGGTCTATCGGCTCTTGAGGTTGGCCTCATGTGTGCCTTAGTCTATGGTGGCTCGGCTCAGTTTGCTATGTGTGCATTAGTAGTTGCAGGAGCTGGCCTTGGTGAGTTAACCTTGACTGTTTTCTTAGTTAATTTGCGTAACATGTTGATGAGTTTACATGCAACGACGATTTTTACAAAAACAAGCCTCTGGAATCAGCTGGGAATTGGTAGTCTGATTACGGATGAAAGTTATGGTGTCTTGTTGGGAGAATATGTGCATCATAAAGATATTTCCGCTAACTGGATGCATGGGAACAATATTTTCAGCTATCTGGTTTGGATTGTATCATCAGTTGTTGGGTGTTTGATTGGTTCCATGATTCCTAATCCTGAGCTTTTTGGTTTGGATTTTGCCTTGATTGCCATGTTTATAGGTTTGTTAAGTAGTCAGATAGATGCTTTATTAGGTGAAGGCATGCGTAAGCTATTCTTGATTTTACTATCTATTGCTGTGGCTTATCTGAGCTTTAGTGTCATCTTGTCGGAATCTTTGGCTGTTTTACTGGCTACTTTAGTTGGATGTAGTGTGGGGGTGATGTGTGATGGCCGTCAATAAGTTTATTCTCATTGCCATTCTACTTGGATTTGTGGTTAGCTGGGTGCCCCGTATTCTCCCCTTTGTTTTAGTGAAATACAAGGGCTTACCAGATATCGTTGTTCGATTTTTGCACTACTTACCAGTTTCTATCCTCTTTGCTCTGATTCTCTCTAGTCTCACGACTGAGAAGATTGGTCACTTGCCACAGTTTAAGTGGATGGAAATACTGGCTACTGTGCCAACAGTAATTGTAGCATTTAAGAGCAAAAATCTGCTCTATGCAGTAATCGTCGGTATAGTGTCTATGGCCCTGATTCGTTTAGTGTTTTAGTAAATGAAAAGACTTGGAGTTGCTCTTAGTGAGTCGCTTTCCAAGTCTTTTTTAGTTATTGTTAAAAAAAGCAGCAATATCGTCTTCACTGAGACCAATCATTGGATCTATAGTTGACCAATTATCTTCAGTTAAACGATAATTTTCTTCGGTTTGCACAGGTTTGTTAACAGACTTATCCACAGGCTGTGAATAAGTGTTAATAAGAGCTGGAGATGGATTTATATTTCCCGAAATGTCTTTGTTTTCAAGGGGTTCTGAGGATCCGTTGTTTTCCTTTTTGGTTTGATTGGATGCGTCTGTTGACTCGTTTTTAACAGTCTTTTCGACAGACTTATCCACAGCTTGTGTATAAGTTTGTTCAAAACGTTGGATGAGGTAGGTATTGCGTTTAGCCCCCTCGTTGTGAACAGCATAATCGAAGGCTGCGATTTCCCCTAGCATGACTAGTTTACTCTTGGCGCGTGTGATTGCGGTGTAGATGAGGTTACGTTGTAGCATACGTCCACTTTGGCGTGTGATGGGAAGGATAACGACTGGGAACTCACTTCCTTGGGATTTATGGATTGACATGGCATAGGCCAGAGTAATCTTACTCCATTCGTTACGAGGGTAGATAACTTCATTGCCATCGAAGGACATGTAAATTTCATCCTGCTTGCTTTCAGTATATTTACTAGGGATGAGATCAGTAATGATTCCGATGTCGCCATTGAAGACATTGAGTTCTGTATCGTTGACCAGATGGAGAATCTTGTCGTTCTTGCGGAAGAAGATATCATTAAAGGCGAACTGATTGGCCTTTTCTTGAGGATTAAGTAGGTCTTGCATAATGGTATTGAGATTGTTAATACCAGCCTGTCCTCGGTACATGGGGGCTAGAATCTGAACATCCTGAGCTGCAATCCCACTCTTTATCGCAGCAGAGACGATTTTAGGAACCATCTGTGGAATATGGTTGGCATTGGCCTCAAAGTAAGAGCGGTCAGCCTTTTTCTCTGTGAAATCAGCGGGTAGTTGGCCTTGGCGCATCTGGCTAGCTAGGGTAACGATAGTGGAATCCTCGGATTGTCTGAAAATTTTGGTTAGGGAAACCTTAGGCAAGTTATCAATCTGCAAAAGGTCAGCCAAGACTTGGCCAGGGCCTACGGAAGGTAGTTGGTCTTGGTCACCCACAATGATAACTTGGGTTGAATCAGAGATACTTTCAAAGAGTTGATTGGCCAACCAAGTATCAACCATAGAGAACTCATCGATGATAATCAAATCACAATCGAGATAGTCCTCTAAGGTCTTAAAATCGTCCTCGCTATTGAGGCCCAAATGTCTATGAATAGTGGCGCTAGGTAGTTGGGTGAGTTCGTTCATCCGACGAGCAGCCCGTCCCGTTGGTGCTGCTAAAATAATAGGTAAATCAGACTTTTTGAGATCTAGGCCATGAAGGTCAGCATAGGTTTTAATAATGCCGTTAATAACAGTGGTTTTCCCTGTTCCGGGACCACCTGTCAGGATGAAGACCTTGCTTTGTAGGGCTTTGATAATGGCATCTTTTTGAACCTGATCATAAGTAATACCAAGCTCCTCTTCCACCCCTTCAAGGCTGTCTAAGATTTTGTCTTCAGAGCTGACATCAGGTTGGTCCTTCATGATACGAGTTAGGTGGGTATAGATGCCCTGTTCCGCAAAATATAGGGTATTATCAAAGATTTTAGTCTCTACATTTTGCACCTTATCCTCTTGGATAAGATTGGTTAATTGGTTAGCGACCAAGGCGGGGTCAAGTTCAATCGGACGAGCACCTTCCAAAAGAATGATGGTCCGTTCAAGCAAGGCTTTGGCTTCTATGTAGGTATCGCCTTCTTCCATACTGGCTTCTAGTAGACAATGAATCAAGGCAGCTCGTAAACGCTCAGGAGCATCACTAGCAATTCCAAGACGTTCAGCTAGTTGGTCAGCCATTTTAAAACCGATTCCTTGAATCTCCTCTACTAATAGATAAGGGTGTTCCTCAATAAGATTTAGTGACTCTTCCTTATATTGGTTGAAAATTTGTGAGGCGGCCTTTGGTGTGAGTCCGTAGCTAGAAAGTTTGGACAGGATTTGCTCGGCTCCATAATTGATTTTTAACTTAGCAACAAAGGCTTCTCGATTGACCTTGGAGAGGTTGGGGATTTGCTCTAACTCGCTAGGATCCTCGAGAATCTTGTCAATAGGGTCTTCTCCGTAAATTTCGATAATACGCTCGGCCGTTTTCTTACCGATTCCTTTGAAATTGTCGCTGGCAAAATATTTGATAAGACCGCTGGCAGAAGGTTTTGAACGCTCGTAGCGGGTCATTTGTAGCTGTTCCCCATATTTAGGGTGATTGGTTAGTTGGCCCCAGAAGGTATAGTCCTCACCCTCCATGACATCCCCCATAGTTCCTGTGACAATGATTTCGTAGTCTTCAAAATCACTGTCCGTTTCGTCAATCTCTAAGAGTAAGATACGAAAAAAATTACTAGCGTTTTCGAAAATGACGCGTTCGATAGTTCCTGAAAAATAAAATTCTTGCATGTGTTTTTCCTAGATACATAATAAGGCTGGGTTTCCCCAACCTTATCTTATTTAGTGGTTTTAGTTGTCTTCAACGGTACCAATTTTATTAAGTGGCCAGAAGCGGAATTTGACTTCCCCTACAAGAGCACTCTTGTCAAAGTAACCAACTTCGCGGCTATCTTTTGAAACGATACGGTTATCTCCAAGTAGGAAATATTTGCCTTCAGGAACAGTGACAGAGAAAGTAGTGTTTTTGTCCGCGTTGACAGTGAAGGCCTTAGATTCTTTAGCCAGTTGTTGGAAGTAATCGCGGTATGCATACTCTTTTTGTAGCTTATCTTTGGCAAAGGCAGCCTGGAATTCTTTGAGGTATTCTTCCTTGACTTCTTTGCCGTTGACAGTAAGTTTATCGTTTTGATAGGTAATGGTATCACCTGGCATCCCAATGACACGTTTTACGATTTGTTTCGTCTTACCATTTTCAACCTCCTTGGCAACGACAATATCAAAGCGTTCAATGGACGTGTGTTTCAAAACAATAACACGCTGGTTATTGGCGAGAGTTGGATCCATTGAGTGGCCGTCAACCTGAACAGGAAGCCAGAGTAAGAGGCGAGTCAAGAGGAAGAATGTGATAAAGAGGATAAAGAGTCCCCATTCACGAAGGAAAATGAGAAAGTATTGGGTCCATTTGTTTTTCATAGTTAAGGCCTTTCAGGGTTATTTTAAGCGTTGGTAGGCTTTTTTAGTATTGGCGAAATGATATTTAGCAGTAGCTTGGAGTGCCTGATCTCCGTAGGCTTGAAGAAGCTTGGCTGCGACCTGGTCGGACTTAGCACCAGCACCTGAAGGAAGAGTATAACCTACTTCTTGGCTGAGTTTATCCAGATTTTCCAGGAAGAGATTGCGGGCGATGATAGAGCTCACCGCGACAGCTAGGTATTTACCTTCGGCTTTTTCTTCTAAAGTAATAGGAAAGTCAAAGCGATTACGTTCGTTCTTGAGGTATTTTTGATAATTCTTCTCACTGGTAAAAGCATCAATGACAATCTTATCTGGTTTAGCACCTGATTGTAACAATAGGAAGATAGCCTGATTATGGAGGGCTACTTTAACGGACACAGCATTATGACTCTTACCGTCTCCAACCACTTCATTGTACTTTCTAGGCGAAAGAAGGAGTGCCTTGTGAGGAATTTTCTCCTCCAAAATAGGTGCAATCTGACGAATCTTGATATCATTAAGATTTTTAGAATCATCAACTCCTAGAGATTTCAAAAAGGCATGGTCAGCTGGGGTAACTAGACTAGCTACAACAGCTAGACCACCAAAATAGGAGCCATTTCCGACTTCGTCTGATCCAATTAGGGCTAGGTTTTGCCCATCAGGTGAATGCTTAGGTTCAGCTTGGTATCCAAAACGGCTAGCTAGGATTTCTGGCTTAGCACCTTGGAAAGTTACCTTTCCTGAAGTATAGGCGATGACACTTATTCCATCGACCTTGGCTGAAAAACTTGCATAAGGGTTTTTAGTCGCAGTCGCATAGCTTGCTAGGTCCTTCTGGAGTGTCGAAATCTGCTCTGCTGTCATTTTTAATACGATTGTGCCCATGAAATCTATTTTAGCACAAAAAAGGAGAATTGGTAGATATTTTACAGACTCGGAATCCCTGAAAATTATTTTTCTAGAGAAGTGCAAAGTCTAAAATTTACGAAAGTTAAAATTTAGGATATAATGATTAGAAAGAGAATGACTAACCCTGCTCTTTTTTCCACAATTAGAAGAAATAGGTTGTCATTTAAGTGTCGAACACGCCTCAGAGTAAGTGTCTGAATCTTGCTAAAAAATGGCGATATAAAAGCAATAAAATAAGGAGAAGCTGCGGTGGCGAATCAGTGACCACCATTGATTGGCAGTTAACAAGCAAATGGCAAATAAAAACCGTTACAAATTTCATTTTGGAGAGAAGAACCTCACGCTAACAACTGATAAGGATAACCTATTCATGGAAGAGGTTGAGCGTGTTGCCCACGAGAAATATAAAATTATCAAAGAGCAGATGAAAAATGCTGACAATGAAACGATTGCTATCCTAATGGCTATCAATTCTTTGTCGACTCAGTTGGAACGTGAAATCCAAGTTGAAGATATGGAAAAAGAGTTGGAAACGTTGAGAGCTAAGCAACTTGAACAACTTAAGGTCAAGGCGACAGCTACAAATGACGATGAGGATGACGCATGATTGGATTCCTTGTCTTAGCTATCGTGGCTTGGAATTTCTACATTGGCTACCGTCGAGGCCTCTTTATGCAAGCTTATTACGTGGTTTCAGTCATTATTGCCATGTGTGTGGCGGCCTACTTTTACCGGTCGCTAGGAGAGGCTATCAATCTTTGGGTACCTTATACCAATCCAACCAAAGATGCTAGTATAGCTTTCTTTAAAGATCAGAACATCTTCTCACTTGACCGTGTCTATTATGCAGGTGTTGCCTATTTTGCCATTTACTGTGTGGCTTATTATGGTTTGCGCTTTCTTGGGATTTTCTTCCACTTTGTGAGAATTGAGCGCCTTGACCAGAGACGATTTCAAGTGGTAGGTGGTGTTTTGGCTTCCTTGGTAAGTCTTGTGCCTTTGACTATGTTTGGGAATATTCTTGCGACTGTTCCCATGAATAACATTCAAACGGTCTTGTCATCTAGCTGGGTTTTGCGCCTTTTGATTAATTGGAATTTTCCAGTTAGTCAGATTATCCAGCACTTGTGGACAAGTGTGATATAGAAAATAGAAGTCTTCCTTGATTAAGGGAGGCTTTTTTGTTCTTTGTTTTGGTAACATATGAAAAAAGACTGAACACAAGGTCTCAGTCTTTCTTATCTATTTTTACCCTAAGGTTGCAATGGTACATCCGGAACCACCAGCACTTTGTGGGGCATATTCAAAACTTTTAACATGGCGATGACGGCGGAGATATTTGGTAACAGCATCACGGATGACACCTGTACCAATACCGTGTATGATGTCCACCTGACTCATGTTATTAAGTAGGGCTTGGTCAATAAAGGCATCAAGCTCTTGCATGGCTTCTTCGTAACGTTTCCCACGAAGGTCTAGACGGGCACGAGGACCGCCAGATGCCTTCTTGGCTTTTTTAACCACGTTAATCTGTTTCTTCTTAGGTTGTTGGGCTTCAGCTTGGGCACGAACCAGAGTGAATTCATCTGCCTTAAGGGTCATCTTGATGAGACCTACTTGGGCTTCCCAGTTACCATTTTTAGCTTGACTGGTAAGCGTACCACGTTGACCATAAGCAGTAACGATGATATCATCTCCGACACGAGGGGCACGCGCAGCCTTTTCTTTCTTAGCCTTACGAAGGACCTTATTCTTAGAGAGATCCACTTGTGGGGCAAGTTTCTTGAGTTTTCCTTTGGCGTCGATAACTTCATGAGGTTTGAGTTGACTCTTATCGTGGAGATTTTTGAGAATACTATCGCTCTCAGCCAAAGCGGTATCAACCATCTCTTGAATTTCTTTTTGAGCCTTTTCGAGTTCCTTGTCGTATTCATGGGAGAATTCGTTATAGAGTTTCTTGACCGCACGGTTGAATTTAAGGTTCTCTTGCTCCACGTCCTTGATGTGTTCCAGACGTTTTTGTGTTTCCACAGTTTGGGCCTCAAGTTGCTCGATGATACGGTTGACATCACTATCAGTATCCGTGAGGTTTTCTGCCTCCTTGACAATAATCTCATTCAAACCGAGGCGTCGAGCAATTTCAAAGGCATTAGAACGACCAGGAACCCCTTGCATAAAACGATAGGTAGGGCTTAAAGTCGCTGTGTCAAACTCCATGCTGGCATTTTCCACATGTTGCGTCTCAATCCCATAGGCCTTAAGCTCAGGATAGTGAGTGGTAGCCATGGTCTTAATCTGACTTAAACGGAGGTGCTCTAAGATTGCCATGGCTAGACTAGCTCCTTCCTGAGGGTCGGTACCAGCCCCAAGCTCATCGACCAAGACAAGACTGTTGCTGTCGGCAGCGTCCAGAATCTCGACAATGTGGGTCATGTGACTAGAGAAGGTTGACAAACTCTGTTCGATAGACTGTTCATCTCCGATGTCCGCAAAAATCTCTTGGAAAATGGCGACACGACTGCCCTTATCAGCCAAAATTGGCAGACCAGATTGAGCCATTAGTTGTGCTAGTCCTAGCGTTTTAAGCATGACCGTTTTACCACCAGTATTGGGACCTGTGATGACAATGGCTGTGAGGTCCTCATCAAAGCGCAAATCGTTGGCTACAGGATTGACCAAGAGAGGGTGACGAACGTTAAGTAGTTGTAGTGTTTGATTCTCACTAATTTTTGGAATAACCGCTTTTTTATCATGGAGATAGAGGTATTTTCCTCGAATGAAGTCCAAGTGGCCCAAAATCCAAGCGTTGTTAGCGATAGCAGCAGCTTGTGGGCGCAGTTGATTAGACAATTCATGCAGGATACGGGCCATCTCGTGGCGTTCGTCTGCACGTAATTGTGTAATTTCTTCGTTAAGCTGGATAACGGCACGTGGCTCGATATATACTGTGTTTCCAGAGCTTGAGATGTCATGCACAACCCCTGCGATACGGTTACGGTAGGTATTTTTGACAGGAAGCACTGAACGACCGTTACGACTAGCAATCAAACTCTCAGCCAACATGTGGCCAGATTTCTTGAGAATGTCTTGCAAGGTCTGGCGAATGGCATCATCACAAGATTTAAGTTGACGACGGATATTTTGCAACTCTGGGCTAGCAAAATGCTCAATGAAACCACCATCATTGATACTTTGAAGACTGCCTTGTAGACTTGGGAAGGCTTCAATCTTTTCAAAAAGACGTTTAAGAGCGACGAGCTCAACATTTTCAAGGTCAGCGTAGAAACGACCTAGGTCAGCTGAAGCTTGTAGCACCTTCTTGATGGCAATGAGCTCCTGAATGTTGAGGTCAGCATCCAGTTCCAAACGACGCAAGGGCTCAGAAATATCTCGCAAGTTACCAATGGCAAAGCCATGGTGCTCTACGAAAATCTCTGCCATTTCTTGAATTTCTGTAAATTGATTTTGAATTCTTTCTGGATTGGCCATAGGCACCAAGTCACGCAACTCCGCCTGAGCCTGTTCAGTCTGCAGGTATTCTGTGAACTGGTCCTTGACCTTGTTAAATTCTAATTGGTCTAAAATCTTTGTGTTCATAGCTCCTATTATAACACATTTGACTATAGGGGGGGTGGAGGTGGGAAATGCTTGGAACAATACTGTTGACTGATTTTGTCTAAAGTTTGTTGATGGACAGTTTTGTCTGTAGCCTTTTTATTTTTTAGCTAGTTTTATGTAAACTAGTTTCCTTAAAATAAGAGATTTTCAATCAAAACCAATGCACCCATCTATGCTATAATAAAGCTATGACTAATCAGAAAAAATTACTATTAATCGACGGTTCATCCGTTGCCTTTCGTGCCTTTTTCGCACTTTATAATCAAATTGACCGTTTTCGTAACAATAACGGCCTTCATACTAATGCCATCTACGGTTTCCACCTCATGTTGGACAACCTACTTGAGCGAATCCAGCCGACCCATGTCTTGGTAGCCTTTGATGCTGGAAAAACAACTTTCCGTACAGAGATGTTTGCGGACTATAAGGCTGGTCGTGCCAAGACTCCAGAGGAATTTCGTGAACAGTTCCCTTACATCCGTGAGATGTTGGCTGCACGTGGCATCGCCTATTATGACTTGGCTCAGTACGAAGCAGATGACATTATCGGTACCCTAGCTAAGATGGCTGAAAATACCAGTGAGGACTTTCAAATTACTGTTGTTTCTGGGGATAAAGACTTGATTCAGCTGACTGATGAAAATACAGTCGTTGAGATTTCGAAGAAAGGTGTAGCCGAGTTTGAGGCCTTCACTCCTGACTATCTCATGGAGAAAATGGGAATTACTCCAGCACAATTCATCGATCTTAAGGCCCTCATGGGTGATAAGTCCGATAATATTCCAGGGGTTACTAAGATTGGTGAAAAGACTGGTCTCAAGCTCCTCTTGGAACACGGTTCCCTTGAAGGTATCTATGACCATATTGATGAGATGAAGAAGTCTAAAATGAAGGAAAATCTCATCAATGACAAGGAACAAGCCTTCCTTTCTAAGACTTTAGCGACCATTGATACCCAGTCACCTATTGAAATTAGCCTAGATGATACGGCCTTTAAGGGACCTGACCTTGAAAAATTGGCAGCCTTTTATGACGAAATGGGCTTTGTTCAGTTCAAAAACGCCCTTGGCGGAGAGGCTGTCCCACAGGATTTTGATGTGGCCTATGCAGAGCCTAGCCAAGTGACAGCAGATCACTTTAGCTCTGACACTTTCTTCTATTTTGAAATCCTTGGTGAGAATTATCACACTGAGCCTATCATCGGTTTTGCATGGGGTAACGACAAGCAGATTTATGCGTCTACAGATACTGATCTACTCAAATCAGACGCCTTCCAGGCAGCTCTTTCTAAAGCTGTTAATATCTACGATTTCAAGCGTAGTAAGGTCCTTTTGAGTCATCTAGGTATTGACTTGCCTACGGCTAATTTTGATGCCCGTCTGGCCAAGTATCTCCTCTCAACCGTTGAGGACAATGAATTGTCAACCATTGCCCGTCTCTATACAGACTTGCCGCTTGAAACAGATGAAGTGGTTTATGGTAAAGGGGCTAAACGTGCCGTTCCTGAAACAGAGGTCTTGCTCAGCCACCTAGCTAAAAAAGTCAAGGTCCTTCAGGTAGCTAAACCTGTCATGCTTGAAAAATTGGCTGAACACGGCCAATCAGAGCTTCTCTTTGATATGGAGTTACCACTGGCAAATGTGCTAGCTAAGATGGAAATCGCTGGTATTAAGGTTAAGGGACAAACCCTTAACGAGATGGCAGTGGAAAACCAAGTAGTCATCGATAAATTGACCCAAGAAATCTATGAGATGGCGGGCGAAGAGTTTAATATTAACTCGCCTAAACAGTTGGGTGTTATCCTCTTTGAAAAGATGGGGCTACCTTTGGAATACACTAAGAAAACCAAGACCGGTTACTCGACAGCTGTGGATGTCCTTGAACGTTTGGCACCAATTGCTCCAATCGTAGCTAAGATTTTGGAGTACCGCCAAATCACCAAGCTTCAGTCTACCTATGTCTTGGGGCTTCAGGATTATATTCTTGAGGATGGTAAGATCCATACCCGTTACATGCAAGATTTAACACAGACAGGTCGACTCTCATCAGTGGATCCAAACTTGCAAAATATCCCTGTTCGCTTGGAGCAAGGTCGTCTCATCCGTAAGGCTTTTGTCCCATCGACTGAGGACGCAGTGCTTTTAAGCTCGGATTACTCACAGATTGAGTTGCGCGTGCTTGCCCACATTTCGGGAGATGAGCATTTGATTGCTGCTTTTAAAGAGGGGGCAGATATCCATACCTCTACAGCCATGCGTGTTTTTGGCATTGAAAAGCCAGAGGATGTCACACCTAACGACCGTCGTAACGCCAAGGCTGTTAACTTTGGTATCGTTTATGGCATTTCTGACTTCGGACTTTCTAATAACCTTGGCATTAGCCGTAAAAAGGCTAAGGAGTATATCAACACCTACTTTGAGCGTTATCCTGGTATTAAGGCCTATATGGAAAATGTGGTCCGTGAGGCCAAGGATAAAGGATATGTAGAAACTCTCTTCCATCGCCGTCGTGAGTTGCCAGATATCAATTCTCGTAACTTTAATGTTCGCAACTTCGCAGAGCGTACAGCCATCAACTCGCCTATTCAGGGAAGTGCTGCTGATATCCTCAAGATTGCTATGATTAACTTAGACAAGGCTTTGGTAGAAGGTGGCTATAAAACTAAGATGCTCCTCCAAGTGCACGATGAAATCGTCCTTGAGGTGCCAAACGATGAACTTGTAGCGATGAAGGCCTTGGTTAAAGAGACCATGGAAGCTGCAGTCGAACTCGCTGTCCCTCTCATCGCAGATGAGAACGACGGCCGCACATGGTATGAGGCAAAGTAAAACATGAAAGAAAATTTTCCATTTACCTACTTTCTCTTGCGTTATATGCTAGGATTTCTGGCCGTTGTCCTAGCTATCGTAGCAGTATTGGTGATTATCACCTACTTTATGACCAAATAGGAATAGACAGATGAAAGCTGGACTGAGGTCCGGCTTTTTTGCCTATTGAAAACCACCAGATATGCTAGTGGTTCCGAAAAGTTTTTAACGATGTATCAAAAAAGTCCCCCTAAAGTGTTATATTAGATAGGGGTTCCCGACCAGTAGCTAATATACTAATGAGACTTGCTAGTCGGGTCAGCTAGCAAAGGTGGTGCTGAAGTGGAACTATTCGGTGGTTTTTTAAGCCTTGGCCGGTAGCAGAGGCTTTCATCCGAAGAGCAAGTTACAAGTTCTAATCTATGAACTTAGAAAGGAAGGAATAACTTAGAACAGCTCTCAAATAAATTTGGAATAAACATTTCTAATTTTAGTTATATAATTAAATTGATTAATCGTTAACCTTTATTTTATAATTAGATAAACAAATTTGAATTTCTGGAGTAGTAGTGCAATGAAAAAGGATAAATATAAGAATTTGATTTTCGCATATACGGTTTTATATACATTTGTAACGGTGCTAAACAGCATTTTGTATTTATATAACGGAATATATGAGGATCCGAGCGGAAACTGGCACGAAATAGACAGAGCAATCATAGTTTTAATAGGTGTAGTGGCATATGCTCTTGTTACAGAGCTGATTATAAAGCCTATGGTTCTAAGATATGCAGTTTCGTACATACCGACAGTTTTACTTGCATTTTTTTATGTATGGTCTACGAGCTTTAGAGAAAATTTAGCTCAGTCCGCGTATATGGACGTCTGGATAAATTTCACGTCTATGTTCGTTATATTTTGTATAGTCCATTTTATTGTGTACAAATGTAGAAAAAAGAAAGAGACAATGAAGTAAATTAATTCCAATTTATAGAATTGTATACGGCAAAGGTAGCAATTGAATATGGTAAAATTACTGATGGCTTTTTTAAAGCAGGACTTGTACCAAAAGAAGTTGGTCCTGGAGGTGGAATGATTGCATTCTTACCTAAAGGAGTATCGTTGACTGGATCAGTGTTTGGTTCGTATGGCGAACAAGCTAATGACCAATCTGATAAGGCCAAGGATCGTCTTTGGATGGGACAACAATTAAATGGCACCACTGACGACAGTTACTTCTTCTACAAAGTAGATTAATAATTCTCAAGCTGAAACTTGCACGTTTCGGCTTTTTGTCCCCCATAGTGACATTTATGTCACTATTTTTTATTGGTCATTTTACCTATAATAGAAGCATAGCTGAAAACAGCGACAGGAGTTCTTAATAAAAAGGAGTGTCGTATTATGATTGAATTTTTGATGTCAAAAAATGTAACTTATTTGGAATTGTTTTATATCTTTTTGGGAGTAGTTCTTTCAAAAGTATACCTTGCTTTGCGAGGCCGTAAGCACGATAAACTTGATGTATAAGAAAAAGGGTAGCACTCAATGCTATCCTTTTTTACTGTCTTCATAAGTTTTAATCATCTTCTTCTGTGGTGTGGCCATTGGGAACTGGTCAAAGTCTTGACTAGACACCCAGCGTAGCTCCTTATCGGAAGTAGGTTTATCGTTCTTAACGCTACCTTCTACCATCTCTATAGTCCATTTTTGATGGCTGAAGGTATGCTTTACGGGTGCAAAATTATTGCTAGACCACTCTGGTCTGAGGGCATAATTTTCCTCAAAAATAGCCTTTTGAGAGACTGTCTCGAGAATACTATCATCCTTTTCAAAAAGGCTGAGTTGTTGGCTAATAAAGTCTGTTTCCATGATAGGGAAGGACCAGAAACCACCTAGCAGACGTCCCTCGATATTTTTTTCGAGCAGAAATTCGCCCTTTGTATTTCTGATAATAAAAGCCTGAATTTGCATAGGTTTAGGCTTTTTCTTTGGCAATTTGATGGGGTATTTGTCATAGGTTCCATTGAGATAGGCTGCACAGAAAAAGCGAATAGGGCTTTCGTCGGGTCTTGGATTTTTAGCTGATTCGATATCGGTCCCAAGGTCCATAAGGGCCTGATTAAAGTCACCTGGACGGTTAGGATCAATCAAAATGTCCATAATAGCTTGGAAAATCTTGCGATTTTTGGGGTCTCCGATGTCATAGTTGACTTCAAAGAGACGAGCCATGACTCGCATAACATTACCATCAACAGCAGGTTCTGGAAGCCCAAAAGCAATGCTAGAAATAGCACCAGCAGTATAGGGTCCGATGCCCTTGAGTTTGGCAATGTTTTCATATGTATCTGGAAACTGACCATCAAAGTCATCTATGATTTGTTGCGCAGCCTTTTGCATGTTTCGGACACGTGAATAGTAACCTAGTCCCTCCCAAGCTTTGAGAAGCTTCTCTTCCGGAGCCTCAGCCAAATCCTTAACCGTTGGGAACCAGTCTAAAAAGCGCTCGTAATAGGGAATGACAGTCTGAACTTGGGTTTGTTGTAGCATGATTTCACTGACCCAGATATAGTAGGGATTTTTAGTTCTACGCCAGGGGAGGTCTCGTTTCTCTCGATCGTACCAGTCCAGAAGGGTCCGACGAAAAGACGCGATTTTCTCAGCATCCCACATGACAATGCCGTATTCGTTTAAATCTAACATGTCTCTATTGTAGCAAAGAAATCTTTTTTCAAAAAATTATGCGTTTTTCTGACAAAAGGATTGACAAAAGTAAGCGTTTACATTATACTAAAAGTGTAAAGAAGATAAGGATTCATCAAGGAGGTAAGAGCCATGGTGAGAGTCAATATTTCAAGGTACAAAAACGGAGACTAAGATCTCTAAACAAAACAGTAGGCAAAACAAATAACTTTACCAATCATCTCTGAGGAGCGTGACCGCATGACAGTAGGGCGTTACAAGAACGGAGATTAATTCAGTCGCATAAAATAGCTACAAGGGAGTGATACCACCAGAAATCGAAAGCTAAACTCAAGATTAACGTCAAAAAGTGAGGTAAAGCTCATGAGAAATGTTAGTAGGTATAAAAATGGAGACACTTAAGCTGTTGCGTAAAATAGCTTAAGGAGTGATACCAATGCCAAATGAGTAATCTATCGACAAAAGTTAAATGCTTAAATCTTGTAACAAAGTACCGAGGTGACGCTTATGTTGATGTTTGATGTAAGTCGTTATAAGAACGGCGACAAGTAAATCTCATTGAGTGGTCAATGGGGAGATAGGTCTCAAATCATATGAATCAGAGGTGATTACTATGATGATGAATTTAGGACGTTATAAAAATGGAGACACTTCAAGTTATTGCATAAAATAGCTTAGGGAGTGATACCGATGTAATAGAAAATTTACAGTGCTTGAAAGTTATTTGTAAGTTGATGGAGGTAATCTATGATTGCTAGGTATAAAAATGGTGACACACAATGACTCCTCCTTATGAAAATATTTTTTACACAATTCCAAAAGGATGTTCTAATGACAATTGAAGAATCTTAAAAGCTCATTCTAGCGTGTAAGAATGAGCTTTTTGATATGTTGAATATTAGTGGATTTTAGTGAGAGACTCTTAGTCCTTTTTGTTCAACCAAACCTTCCGTAGGAGAGCAAGCCTTTTTTGTTCTTTTACTAGAGTCATAAAGATTTGGTATTGATTTTTAAGATGCGGTAGGAAACTCTTAGGAATTTTACTATCGAAGTTTAGGTTGTTTAGAAATATGGGGGCACTACTGTCTCTATAGATTTGTCCTTGGAAGAAGTAGTTGTCGGTCACGATATCAACTGAGATACGTGATGAGCGCCATCGACGTTTGCGCATGTACTTGGGTTTCCAACGAATCTTAAGTTGCTGGTCCTTGATATACCACCCCATGATATCTATTTTGGCGGTCTGTTTCGTTTTGTCATCAAAGTAGGTTACTGGTACGCTTAAAACCTGCTGGTTTCTTGGTGAGGTTAAGAAGGGGTGAAAATCAGGAATGAAGTCGTAGTCCTTGCTAGACACTTCCGATAGACCGTCTTCTTCTCGTATTTTGCCACGGCTGACGTACTTGAAGAAGTCAAAACTCTTACCTTGTCTTTCTAGTCGTTCAGCCTCTAATTGATATCTTGTCACCTGATCACCGGTATTTTTAGTTGTCTTGAGGTAACGCATGATTTCTGCATCCTTGTAGTAAAGAGCAACGAGATTTTTTAGACGTTGACTAGGGTTCAGAGAGTGTAACTTGTCTGGAAAGGACAAGATTTGTATGTTTTGGACAGCGGCTAAAGGAACAGCAGCGATACCAGATAAGAGCTTGTCTAGTTCAAAGAGGGAGACGGTATCAAAATGACTGGTATGACCAAGCTGATGTGTTATGTCAACAACAAAGAGGTTATTGTCCTGTTTGAAAGTGATAATGTAGACGTCACTTGGACCTAAGTTTTTTAAATCATATTCTAGGGAAGTAATAGGAATATTATAGTAGTGGTTAAAGGTTGGAAGCCCTAGTTTTTCTCCTAATTTCTTTTTATGATAAAGCATTCTCTTATTTTAGCATGAAGTTTGGCCGGAGAAAAGACGACTCATAAGGCTTAATTTTTTTCTTAGCGATTCAAATTTCTATCTATTCACTTTTCCCTTGCATTATCCTTCAAACTTTGGTAGAATTATATCTTGTGAGTGCACCTCACTTACTCGTGGCGAAAGACCATGAGTCATTAGACCAAAAGAGGAGGAAAATATCAATGGCTAAATACGAAATTCTTTATATCATTCGTCCAAACATTGAAGAAGAAGCTAAAAACGCTTTGGTAGCACGTTTCGATTCTATCTTGACTGACAACGGTGCAACTGTTGTTGAATCAAAAGATTGGGAAAAACGTCGTCTTGCATACGAAATCCAAGATTTCCGTGAAGGACTTTACCACGTTGTTAACGTTGAAGCAAACGACGATGTAGCTCTTAACGAGTTTGACCGTCTTTCAAAAATCAACGGTGACATTCTTCGTCACATGATCGTTAAACTTGACGCGTAAGAAGGTAAATTATGATTAATAATGTCGTACTCGTTGGTCGCATGACCCGTGATGCGGAACTTCGTTATACACCAAGTAACGTTGCTGTTGCAACATTCAGCCTTGCGGTTAACCGTAACTTCAAGGGTGCTAACGGTGAACGTGAAACAGACTTTATTAACTGTGTTATCTGGCGCCAGCAAGCTGAAAATTTGGCTAACTGGGCTAAGAAAGGCGCATTGATTGGAATTACAGGTCGTATTCAGACTCGTAACTATGAAAATCAACAAGGTCAACGTGTTTACGTAACTGAAGTTATCGCTGATAATTTCCAAATGTTGGAAAGCCGTGCGGCACGTGAAGGTCACAGTGGTGGTTCTTACAACGCTGGAGGATTTGAAAATTCAAATTCATTCGGTGGTGGAGCTTCAACTGGTGGTTCATTTGGTGGATCACAACCTGCGCAATCTACACCAAACTTCGGTCGTGATGAGAGTCCATTTGGTAATTCAAATCCAATGGATATTTCAGATGACGATCTCCCATTCTAAGAATGGACAAAACGAATTAAATATATAAAGGAGAAATAAACATGGCTCAACAACGTCGTGGCGGATTCAAACGCCGTAAAAAAGTTGATTACATCGCAGCTAACAAAATCGAATATGTTGATTACAAAGATACTGAGCTTCTTAGCCGTTTCGTTTCAGAACGTGGTAAAATTCTTCCACGTCGTGTAACAGGAACTTCAGCTAAAAACCAACGTAAAGTAACAACAGCGATTAAACGCGCTCGCGTTATGGCACTTATGCCTTACGTAAACGAAGACTAAAAATAATACCCTCGACTGAGGGTGTTTTTTTCTGCCTTGATTATGTAGGCTTTTGTCCTTTCTAGGACTGACAGAGGAGGGTTTTGTTTTATATTTTAGGGAAAAAAGAACAACCAACTGGTCTTCTCATTTATCTTGAGGAGCTAGTTGGTTGTTTTGTGGTATATAGAGTGTGTTTTCTAAGAAATCATCAAATTTTTGGTCGTTAACGAGGATATCGACATTGTCTTTGAAGACCTTGAAGCGGTTGGATAACCAGTGTGTTTTGATGTCTGCCCAATTGTTGAAGCGACTCCACCTGTAAGGAAGTGTAGGGTCCTGTTTTTCAAAGACATAGATACTGCCGTCTTTTTCGTAAGCTATAGCCGTGTGGAAATTGCTGACATCACCAGGGCTATTTTGAAAGACCGATAGGAGTTTAACCTTCTCTGGAAACTTGAGCCCAGCTTTTTTCCAAGCTTTAAGGAGATCGTCTGTAGACTGATAGCTGATATTATCACCAAAAAGGAGACTGTAGAGAGCTTGATCCTTGGCAGTTAACTCTTTGTGGTGTGACTTAAGATCTATAAATTCGTTTTGAAGGGGGAGGTCTAATTTGGTAAGGTCCTCTGAGCTTGTAATAAGGTTATGAAGGAGCAGGAATGATGTTCGTCGGCAGTTTAAATCATCAGTAAAGTGTGATTTGTTATCTTCAAAAGTTTTTTCATTAAGGAAGGTGACGAATTGGTTTTGATCTTTGCCGATTTTACTTTTGGTCCATTTTTTGACAACTGGCTGAAGGTTTGTATTTTCCTGATTATAACGAGTAATATAGGGGGCTAGATTGTCCCAGTCTTTGGTCGGTATGCCTTTGCTTTTTAAGGCTTTGGCTAGCTGTTTTTCCTGAGTGGGAGTCGTCACGTTGTTGAAACTATAGTAAGCTTGATAGTTTTTCTGAGTATTCTTGTGGCTGCATGCCATAAGTAATAGGCAGCAAGCAATGATTAGTAGAGGGAGTTTGATACGCATCTATTGGATTTCTTTCTTTTGTCTATTAACTTTAACATTTTAGTATAGAACAACCAACTGTGTCAAGATTTCTGACGTAAAAAAGCACCCTTCTGGGTGCTTAGGGATGAGATTGATTAAGATGCAGGTGCGTAAGTACTTTGAACGTTGTAGTGACGTTTGAAGAAGTATTTGGCAACACCAGCGATGACACCAATGATAAGGATTACAATTGGTGAAAGACCAGGGTTGAGGTAGCTTGGAAGAAGGGCTGTAAGACTAAAGAGGGCAAACCATGCAATAAAAGAGAGAGTGATGATGGTCATGCTGAACCACCATTTTGGACGTTCTTCTTTTGGTTTGTTGTTGTGACGGTAGATGTAGTGGTAAGGGGTATACATAGCAAGACCGCCAATGAATGACACTGACAGAAGGGTTGTGAGGCCGTAGCTGGTTTGTGTACCTGAGAAACCAAAGATTGCGTTCATGATTGCAACGATGGCTAGAAGGAAGAGTGAGGTATCAAGCCACATTTTCCAAGGTGTTTTATCTGTTTCTGGTACTTCTTTGTTAGGTTTACCAGTTTCAGGTTGTTGGTGTTTTTCAGGAGAGAAACTAGCTGCCCAAACAGTTGGCGCACCAAGGAGTCCACGTCCTGTGATTCCTTTTTTCTGGTTTTCGATAAGTTCAGGAATAATATCGCCAAGGATATCTTTGATTTCTTGGTCTGACTTACCATCTTTGATAAGTTGGTTGGTTGCGATGTGAATAAATTCTTGGTTTTTCTTGGTGAGTTTTTGGATGTCCATGAGATGACCTTTCGATAAATAATATTATTTTTAGTGTTGAAGTTTAGGGAAAAGAAGAGGCTCTATGTTAGAACCATTTTTTCCTGATAAAGTAGATAACAACGCAGGATGACCCGAAGGCTGCGATGAAAAAGATAACCCAGAAGGCGTTATCTAAATCGTTTAGGGGCATAGAATTGTTTTTAAAGTTCATGCCGTAGGCGGAGAAGATAACGGTTGGGATGTCCAGAGCCATAGTCATGAGAGCGAGTGTCTTCATGATAGTGTTCTGGTTGTTGCCGATGATAGAAGCAGAGGTTTCAGCCATAGCGTTCAAGACATTTTCATAGATGCCTGCCATCTCAATGGCCTGTTGGGTTTCGACCAGGGTATCTTCCAAGAGATCCTCGTCCTCGATATATTTCTTCAAGCTTGAGGCGTTACCTGTTAGCTTTTTGACAATTCGCTCATTCATCTTAAGTGAGGCTTTTAGATAGACAATGGATTTTTCCAATTCCATCATGTCAATTAATTGCTCGTTCTTTGTCGCATTTTCCAACTGAGCTTCCAATTTATCGCTCTGACGGTCGATAGAACGTAGAGCGGTTAGGTAGAGTTGAGCATTGCGATAGAGAATCTGAAAGACAAAACGAGTCTTCATGAAGGTGTAGAAGTTACGTACACGGTGGTTGAGGAAGTTGCCCATGAGGCTGATGTCCTCGAGACAGGTTGTAACAACTACCTCATCGGTAACGATGATACCCAATGGAATGGTAACGTAGTAACTTTTGTTATTACGCTCTTCATGGGTTGGGACGTCGACCAGAATCAGGGTGTAGTCATCTTCGACACCGATACGTGATGTTTCTTCCACGTCCAGAGGGGCACGGAGGTCTTGAATATCAATGTTAAAACGTTCTGCGACCTTCATGGCTTCTTCTTGGGAAGGGTTCACCAAATGAATCCAAGCACCAGGCTCGAATGTTTCAATTTCTTTGAATTCTTTTCCGGTGGATAAGAACATTTGTTTCAATGGGAACCCCTCCTTTGTCATTAGGTAAGCGCTAGCGCCTTGATTATAAAAGGATTTTTACAATCGCTTTTAAGTAAAATAAACACCGCTCTTAGCTTTTTTTAGTGATGTCAAATGAGGCTTGGGACGATGTTCCTTGCCTTTTTTAGACACTCCAATATTATACTACATTTGAAACATTTTTGGGCTGGATAAATTGAAATTTTGTTATAATATGAGAGAAAGTCGGGATGGATTTTCCATCCGTCTGTAGAAAGGAGTGGCCGTAGCTTCTGGGTTAGGGCCTCTTAAAATATGCAAGATAAGTTAGTGATTCATGGAGCAAGAGCTCACAATTTAAAAAATATCGATGTGGAGATTCCACGTGATAAACTGGTAGTGGTTACGGGTTTGTCAGGTTCTGGGAAGTCTTCCTTGGCCTTTGATACCATCTATGCAGAGGGGCAACGTCGTTATGTTGAAAGTCTCTCGGCTTATGCTCGTCAGTTTTTGGGTAATATGGAGAAACCTGATGTGGACTCGATTGATGGTTTGAGTCCTGCCATCTCCATTGATCAGAAAACAACAAGCAAAAACCCTCGTTCGACTGTAGGGACAGCAACGGAGATTAATGACTATCTTCGTCTCCTTTATGCGCGTGTGGGTGTCCCCTATTGTCCTAATGGTCATGGAGCCATTCAGTCGTCCTCTGTGGAACAGATTGTTGACGAGGTTCTAGCCCTTCCAGAGCGTACACGTATGCAAATTTTGGCACCAATTGTTCGTCGTAGGAAAGGGCAACACAAGGCTGTTTTTGAGCGTGTACAGAAAGACGGTTATGTCCGTGTTCGTGTAGATGGTGAGATTTACGATGTCACAGAAGTGCCAGAGTTGTCCAAGTCTAAGATGCATAATATCGAAGTGGTTGTAGACCGCTTGGTAAATAAGGAGGGTATCCGTAGTCGTCTCTTTGATTCGGTGGAGGCGGCCCTTCGTTTAGCAGATGGCTACTTGATTGTGGATACTATGGATGATAATGAGTTGCTTTACTCAGAGCATTATTCTTGTCCAGTTTGTGGCTTCACAGTGCCAGAGTTGGAGCCGCGTCTCTTTTCATTCAATGCACCGTTTGGCTCTTGTCCGACCTGTGACGGTTTGGGTAATAAACTGGAAGTTGATATGGATTTGGTTATCCCTGATGCTAGTAAAACCTTGCGTGAAGGTGCTCTGGCGCCTTGGAATCCTATATCATCCAACTATTATCCAGCTATGCTTGAGCAGGCCATGGAGCAGTTCGGCGTGGATATGGATACACCATTTGAAAATCTGAAAAAAGAAGAACAGGATTTGATCCTCTATGGATCTGGGGACCGCGAATTCCACTTCCATTATGTTAATGATTTTGGTGGGGTGCGTGATATTGACATTCCTTTTGAAGGGGTTGTGACTAATATCAATCGTCGCTACCACGAGACCAATAGTGATTTCACTCGCAATGTCATGCGAGGTTATATGAATGAGCTGTCATGTCCAACTTGTCACGGCTATCGTCTTAACGAAGCGGCACTCTCGGTTCGTGTTGGTGGTGAGAATGGTCTCAATATTGGTCAAATCTCTGATTTGTCTATTTCAGATCATCTTAAGGAAATCGATAACCTTGAATTAGGTGAAAACGAAGGAATGATTGCCCGTCCAATTATCAAGGAAATCAAGGATCGCTTGACTTTCCTAAATAATGTAGGTCTTAATTATTTGACCCTCTCTCGTATGGCCGGAACCCTTTCTGGGGGTGAGAGTCAGCGTATCCGTTTGGCGACACAGATTGGCTCTAACCTTTCTGGAGTCCTATATGTTTTGGATGAGCCTTCTATTGGGCTTCATCAGCGTGACAATGATCGCTTGATATCAAGTCTTAAAAAGATGCGTGACTTGGGCAATACCCTGATTGTGGTGGAGCATGATGAAGATACTATGCGTGAGGCTGACTGGCTTATCGATGTGGGACCTGGTGCTGGTGCTTTTGGTGGTCAAATCATGGCCTCAGGAACCCCAGAGGAAGTTGCTAAGAACAAGAATTCAATCACCGGGCAATATCTGTCAGGTGCAAAATCAATTCCTGTTCCTCTGGAACGTCGTGTAGGTAATGGTCGTTTTATCGAGGTTAAAGGTGCTAGTGAAAATAACCTTAAGAATGTATCTGTCAAGTTTCCACTTGGAAAGTTGATTGCAGTCACTGGTGTTTCTGGTTCGGGAAAATCGACTTTGGTTAATGGAATTCTCAAGAAAAAGATTGCCCAAGAGCTTAATCGAAATAGTGAGAAACCTGGTAAACACAAATCAGTGACAGGAATCGAGCATATCGAGCGTTTGATTGATATTGACCAAAGTCCAATTGGTCGTACACCCCGTTCTAATCCAGCGACTTACACAGGTGTTTTTGACGATATTCGTGATCTTTTTGCCCAAACTAATGAGGCCAAGATTCGCGGTTACAAGAAGGGGCGTTTCTCTTTCAATGTCAAGGGTGGCCGTTGTGAAGCTTGCTCTGGTGATGGCATTATTAAGATTGAGATGCACTTCTTGCCTGATGTTTATGTACCTTGTGAGGTTTGCCATGGCACACGCTATAATTCTGAGACCTTAGAAGTTAGTTATAAGGGCAAGAATATTGCTGAAATTTTGGATATGACAGTTGATGACGCAGTTGACTTTTTTGCGGCTATTCCTAAGATTGCTCGTAAGGTGCAAACAATCAAGGATGTAGGGCTTGGGTATGTGACCTTGGGACAACCAGCAACAACCCTATCAGGTGGAGAAGCTCAACGTATGAAGTTGGCTAGTGAGTTGCACAAACGCTCTACTGGGAAGTCTTTCTACATTCTCGATGAACCTACAACTGGTCTCCATACAGATGACATTGCTCGTCTCTTGAAGGTGCTTCAGCGTTTTGCGGACGATGGTAACACGGTTCTCGTGATTGAGCACAATCTAGATGTTATCAAGACCGCAGACCACATCATTGATTTGGGTCCTGAAGGCGGTGTCGGTGGAGGTACCATCGTAGCTACAGGGACTCCAGAGGAAGTAGCAGCTGTTCCAGAAAGCTACACAGGACAATATTTGAAAGAAAAATTGACATAAAGGAAAAAGGGCTCTCTGAGTCTTTTTTTGCTTTAGGCTGGTTTAAGTTGAGTTTGCTATTCTATGGTTAAGAAAAAAGATACAGGAGTCAGACTATGGTTAAAAAGCGTTTTTTTTATAGGATTTAATGGTATTCTTCTAGCCTTATTTCTAGATATTTGTCTTTTAATTAGCATTCGTACAGTGGATCATCACGGCCATTTTCAATCAGCAACAGATAAATGGGAAACTTTGCTTTACGTTTTAGGAATTTATTTTAGTTTTCTCCTTTTTGAGGTTATTTTTTATCTTATTCTGAAACACCGTAGAAATAAACAAGTTTTGGAACAGGTCTTATAGAGGGCTGGATTTTTGTGTTCAGAGATAGTGACATTTATGTCACTATTTTTTTGAAAAGAGAGAACCTATAATGACCTTATACCCAAATCCACTAGGTTTCCAAGACGACTAAATCTTTGAATAGTCCAAGTGGTTATTGCTGTATTTATTTTTGAAAAGAAAGGAGAAATAAGAATGCGAACTAAGGTATATGGTGAAGAGCTCAATGCTGAAACCTTAGAAAATGTTACAGGGGGTGGTTTTGTATCTAAACCTCAAACCTTACCTGAACGATTGGGTTGGAACAAATGGTGGTTGAAAAGAAGACCTCCTTATGGCGATTAGAAGTTACCATGAGCACCAGATATGGGAAAGAGGAGTATGGATAAACAGAAGAATAATCTTATTAGAAGTTTAAGCATTGTTATCGTGATTGTCTGGCTATTTATTGTGATCATAAATGCTACGCTAAGTTTCACCGAAGGCGTTGCCTTTATTGACCATTGTCTCGTCTGGTCAACACTTTCGCTAGCTTTTTCTTTGTTTGCGCTTAGGGTAGCGGGGAAGGATAAGGAGAAATGATTTTCTCTGCTGATTACTATAGCCTCAGGTTGAGCTTGCTTGCTTAGCCTTTTCTTTTTGTCTTTAATCTTATGGAATGGTGACATTTATGTCACTATTTTTTATTTCGTTAAGCTCTTATAATGAAGTCATAGCTTGGACTTAGTAGCTAAGAGCTGCTGAGAGAGCTAACCTTAGAATTTTATTTAGAAAGGAGCTTTGTAATGTTAGAAGAAAAACAATTATTTACGGTGTTGTCCAATGATGATTTAGAGCAAATCAGTGGTGGTTTCAACCCAGTTAAATATGGTAAGTACGTTATTAACGAATTTGTAAAAGGTTTTCGTCAAGCGTGGTAGGTAGTCGAAGTCAATGAAATAAAGAATAGGAGAGAACATGAAAAATACATTTCAAAAAATTGATATTAAAGATTTAGCAATTGTAGTTGGTGGAAGCATTTACTCATCTGTGGGATATGGAGTCGGAGTAGTTACTCACACGGTTTATGATTTTGGTCGTGGATTTGTAGATGGATTTAGAGGTTAAGGGGAATATATATGGATACAATGGCGATGAATAGATTTGATTCTTTAACATTTGATAAGCTTTCTGAAATTGTCGGGGGAAATGTAGCATATGACATTGGTTATGGAGTTGGACAAGTAAGTTATATTGCAGTTGAGATTTTAAAACTTAGAAAAATAAGATAGCAGGTTAGAAAATAACTCTTATTTTCATGAGAGCCAAAAAGAAGAAAGTTATAAGTTTTCATCGTCCAAGTGAACTATTCACTTGGATGTTAAAGATTTATATTAGAAATATATTTAAACAAAGAAAGGTAAATACATGACAGTACTAGCGGTGAAAGGCTTAACCTATAGTTTTGGAAAGCAAACTGTTTTGGATAATATCTCGTTCACGTTAGAGAAAGGAGATATTGCTGGTTTGATTGGTAATAATGGTGCAGGGAAGACGACCCTGATGAAGCTAGTTTCGGGTATCTTGGTAGGACCCAAGGATATTATTGACTTAAAAACAAAAACAGTAGGAGCCTTGATTGAGGCTCCAGCCCTATATCCCAATATGACTGTTGAAGCTAACCTTAAATTTTATTGTAAATTGTACAGTAAAGATTATGCGTTGATTGACCGTTATAAAGACGAGTTGGAGGTGGGGGCCTATCTTAAACGCAAAGCTTCCAAATTGTCTTTGGGAATGAAGCAACGTGTGGGTTTGTTTATCGCCTTAATTGCTTCAGATGAACTCATCCTTCTTGATGAGCCTACAAATGGTTTGGATCCTAATGGAATCAACAGTCTCCTCACATTAATTAAAAAGTTAGCTAAAAACCATGGTCTAACCTTTATTATCTCAAGTCATATCCTGTCTAATCTTGAACAGGTTTGTACGAAAAACTATTTGTTGAAGAATCATAAGCTAATTTACTTAGATGATAGTGATAATATCAAATATAAGATTTATACTGAGGATTTAAGTTTGAAGTCATTAATGACCCTACTCAAATTAAATGGTCTCGTTTTTGAACGACAAAAGCATGACATCTTAGTCAAAGGGTTGGCAGCTGTTAAGCAGGTTATGGATCGGGAGGGGATTCCTTTTACTTATGAAAAAGAAGGATTAAGTGAGGTGCTATTCAATGAAAAGTAAATTGAGAACGGTATTTTTAAAGCAGGAATGTGTGACAAGGAGTGTCTTTATTTGTCTTGGATTGGTGGCATTGATTGGTGCAATTGTAATCTTATGTGATGGCTATAAGGGAGATTACCTTGGGCCATCAGCGATTATTGCCAGTTATTCCTTTATCGTGGATATCGTCTTTGCTTATCTAGCAGTGTCTAGTCTTGGACGAGAATTTCAGAATCGAACAATTAATATGATTCGGGTGTCTTCCTTATCTGGACGCGAGGTTATTCTTCGAAAACTTTTAAGTTTCCTTGTGTTATCGATAGTTGCTGCTACTATTTTGGTTTTGGAGTTGGCCTTCTACAAGTATTCTGTGCAACATGTCGATTTTCCTTTGTGGGATTATATCAGAGGCATCTATATTGATTTTCTACTCTATGGAGCCTTTATTTATATGATTTCCTCTTTGCTTGTCTTGTTTGTGAAGAATACCTTAACGGCCTTTGTAACGGCTTATTTTGGAGTAACAGGAATGACTTTCTTCACGCTCTATTTGGCTAGTTTAGGGGATACCATGACTAAGCTGATGACTTATGTGCCATTTAGTTTTATGCGAGCAGTCTTTACTAGTGGTCAAGAGTTCTTTAATCTTCGCGAAGCCCTTGTTTTGTTTGTTTGGACTTTGGTTTTGCTCCTTTTTATGCCAACTATCTACGAAAAGCGAGCCTTTGTGTAATGCTAATAAAGTCAGAGTTTTATCTGGCTTTTTCTTTATGATCTCAAAAAAACAATCTAAAATGTCAATTTAATCCTTTAAAATCTGAAAATTTGGTATAATTAACCTAAAATACCAAAGGAGTAATTCATAATGCAACGTAGACTTGAACGATTTGATGCCAAACTTGCCCAATCAGGCCTTGATGCCTTGTTGGTGACAGGACAAAACAATATTTATTATTTGACAGATTTCTGGGGGACAAATGCGACTGTCTTCATCACTAAGAATCGTCGCCTCTTCTTAACCGATTCACGTTATACCCTCATTGCCAAACAATCCGTGCATGGCTTTGATATTATCGAAAGTAAGGACCCACTTAAGGATATTGTTAAAATTATCGAGGCTGATAAACTGGAAACAATCGGATTTGATAATCAGGTATCATTTGCTTACTATCAAGGTCTTCAAGCGATTTTTGAAGGCTACACTTTATCACCACAAAGCAATTTCATGGAAGAGTTGCGTATGATCAAGGACGAAAAAGAATTGGCAACTATCCGTAAGGCTTGTTCTATCTCAGACCGTGCCTTTACAGATGTACTTGATTTTATTAAACCAGGTCAAACAACAGAACTACAGGTGGCAAACTTCCTAGATTTCCGTATGCGTGAGTACGGAGCCTCAGGGGTTTCCTTTGAGTCTATCATTGCTTCAGGTTACCGTTCAGCTATGCCTCATGGGGTTGCTTCAGAAAAGGTTATCCAATCTGGTGAAACCTTAACGATGGACTTTGGTTGCTACTACAACCACTACGTTAGCGATATGACTCGTACTATCCATATTGGTGACACCACTGATGAGGAGCGTGAAATTTATGATATCGTTCTACGTTCTAACCAGGCCTTGATTGACGCAGCTAAGGCTGGTATGACACGTCGTGACTATGATAAGGTTGCGCGTGATGTTATTGTCGAAGCGGGGTACGGTGACTACTTTACACATGGTATTGGACATGGTATCGGTCTTGACATTCACGAGATTCCTTACTTTGGTAACTCTGATGAGACTATCGAAGCTGGTATGGTCTTGACGGACGAGCCAGGTGTTTATTTGGCTGATAAATACGGTGTTCGTATCGAAGATGACATCATTATCACAGAAAATGGTTGTGAATTGATTACCCTTGCGCCTAAGGAATTGATTGTTCTCTAAGATTTGGAGGAATACTTTATGCCAAACCGTTTATCTTGGCAAGATTATTTTATGGCTAATGCAGAGCTGATTTCTAAGCGTTCTACGTGTGATCGTGCCTTTGTTGGGGCTGTTTTAGTCAAGGACAAGCGTATTATCGCTACAGGTTATAACGGCGGAGTTTCTGAGACTGATAACTGTAACGAAGTAGGCCACTATATGGAAGATGGTCATTGTATTCGTACGGTACACGCAGAGATGAATGCCCTTATCCAATGTGCCAAAGAGGGGATTTCTACCAAAAATACAGAGATTTATGTGACTCATTTTCCTTGTATCAACTGCACCAAAGCCCTCTTGCAAGCTGGTATTGTTAAGATTACATACAAGGCCAATTATAGGCCCCATCCCTTTGCGATTGAATTGATGGAACAAAAAGGCGTTTCTTATTTGCAGCATGATGTTCCAGAGGTTCACTTAGGAATGGATGACTAGTTTGTTCTTTGAAAAAAGCCTGAGGATTGGGCTTGAATCTATAAAACATTTGAGCCATGCTATCATTTATGGTAGAATAAACTGATAATAATTTTTTACAAAGAGGTATTTAATAATGATTGAAGCAAGTAAACTCCGTGCGGGTATGACTTTCGTAACTAACGATGGCAAATTGATCAAAGTTCTTGAAGCTAGCCACCACAAACCTGGTAAAGGTAACACAATCATGCGTATGAAATTGCGTGATGTTCGTTCAGGTTCAACTTTTGATACTAGCTATCGTCCAGAAGAAAAATTTGAACAAGCAATCATCGAAACAGTACCAGCACAATACTTGTACCAAATGGATGATACTGCATACTTCATGAACACTGAAACATATGACCAATATGAAATCCCAGTAGCCAACGTTCAAGAAGAATTGAAATTTATCCTTGAAAACTCAGACGTAAAAATCCAATTCTACGGAACAGAAGTTATTGGTGTTCAAGTGCCAACAACTGTTGAATTGACTGTTACTGAAACACAACCATCAATCAAAGGTGCAACAGTTACAGGTTCAGGTAAACCTGCAACACTTGAAACTGGTCTTGTGGTTAACGTTCCAGACTTTATCGAAGCTGGTCAAAAATTGGTTATCAACACAGCTGAAGGTACTTACGTATCACGTGCCTAAGCCCAACTAAGTCTTTCAAACCACTGGTTTGAAGGCTTTATTTTCCAAACTAACGGAAAGGAAACATGCGATGACTACAGAAAATATCGGTGAAATTGTAATTGCCCCTCGCGTGCTCGAAGTGATTACAGGTATCGCTGCAACTAAAGTGGAAGGTGTTTACGCCCTTCAAAATAAAAATGTTACGGATAGTCTCAGCAAAACAAGCTTGGGACGTGGTGTTTACCTCCGAACAGAAGAAGATGGTACTGTAAATGCTGATATCTACGTCTCACTTCAGTATGGGGTTAACGTACCAGCGGTTTCAATTGAAATTCAAAAGGCTGTTAAAGCAGCTGTCTATGATATGGCAGAAGTGGCAATTTCAGAAGTCAATGTTCACGTTGAATCTATTGTTACTGAAAAGTCACAAAAACCAGACTTGGCTGAATTGTTTAACGAGGATTTTTTGAATGACTAATATCTTTAAAGATTCACGTCGTGACCTTCGTGAGCGTGCTTTTCAAACGCTTTTTGCCCTTGAATTTGGTGGAGAAGCTCTGGAACAAGCACATTTCGCTTACACTTATGACAAGCCAATTGACGAAGAAACTGAAGTTGATGTACCAGCCTTTCTCCTTAGCCTAGTAACAGGTGTCCGTGAAGAGTTGGCCCAACTTGATAGTCAAATTGAAGAAAAGTTGAAAGAGGGTTGGAGCCTCTCACGTTTGATTGTGACAGATCGTACTCTCCTTCGTTTGGGACTTTATGAAATCACGTCATTTGAAGAAACACCAGGACGTGTAGCTATTAACGAAATCATTGAAATCGCTAAAAAATATTCTGATGAAACATCTGCTAAGTTCATTAATGGTGTACTTAGTCAGTTTGTGACAGATGAAGCATAAGCAAAAGAAGTTGAGCCTTGTTTCAACTTCTTTTTTTCTACAAATGTAACAAGAAAAAAGTCGCAAGCGGAGATTTCTTGCGACTTTCATTTATATACTGCCACCAGCAATCAGACTCACTGGAAGTACATAATCACGATTAACTGTTTTGCCTTTAATTTTCTTGAGAAGAATTTCGACACAAAGCTTAGCAATTTCATCCAAAGGTTGTTGGATAGTTGCTAACTCTGGGTAGAAGTGACGGATAAAGGCGGTACCGTCATAACCGATGATTTTTAGGTCATCTGGGATAGAAAGTCCCAGTTGTCTAGCTATCTTCATAACCAAGATAGCTGTTAAATCGTCCGAAACAAAGATGCCATCTGGTTTTTCACGAGAGATAATAGATTTGATTTCTAATTCTCGTCGCATGAGAGACAAATCGTTTGGAACAGGACAAATAATACCTTCCTTGTCCAATTCATAATTAAAACCTAGTTGACGAAGTCCTGTTGGAGAATCCGAATTATCATAGCCTGTAATCATGACAATGCGTTGACAGCCAGCCTTGACCATAGCTCTTGCGGCTAACTTGCCACCTTCAAAGTTGTCGGACGAAACAATAGGAATCTTTGGGGCGAGATTACGGTCGAAGGCAACGATGGGAGCTTCAACCCTCTCATAATCCTCAATACCAAGATTGTGACTAGATGAGATGATGCCGTCACATTGGTTGGCGGCAAGCATCTCCAAATAGTCCCTCTCCTTGTTAGGATCATGCTCACTGTTACAAATAATGGTTTTATAGCCTTGCTTAAAGAGTTCATCTTCAAGACGTTCAATAAGTTCGGCATAAAATACATTGGAAATATTTGGGAAAATCAAGCCAACGAGTTTGGCCGACTTTCCTTGGAGGCCTCGAGCCAAATTATTAGGCTTGTAATTTAGCTCTTGCATGGCAGCGTGGACTTTGTCAATGGTCTTCTGTGAGAGGTAGCCCTTTTTGTTTATGACGCGAGAAACTGTGGTTGGGCTCACACCAGCTAGTTCGGCAACGTCAGTAAGCTTTGCGACCATAAATCACCTTAGTATTTCAAGTTGAAGTAGTGTCCAGAAACGTTTCCTGATGTTACTTTGATACCAGTTTGTTCTGCACTTGGGAAAACACGACTAGTGAAGACTTTCTCACCTTTGTTGAAGAAAATTTCAACGATTGAGTTATCTACAAAGATGTTTGCTGTTGCAGCTTGACCGGCATCAAGTGTACATTCACGACTTGTTCCAAAGTCAGTAGCATATTGTTCACCAGCTTTAGAACGGTCAAGGATAACTTTTCCGTTCTCAGTATCAACAGTAAGTGACAAGCCATTTCCTTCTTGGTCTGCGAAGAGGACAAGTTCTGTTTGAGTGTTAGCTTCAAAGTTGAGTTCAAGCTCGTAAGTGTTAGTTGTTGCCGTTTTTTCAGAGAAAACTTCTTGACTAGCACGTAAGCTTGTAATAGCTTCTACTGGGTATTGGTAGAGTTTTCCATCTTTGATAGATAATTCTTTAACCAAGCTCATAGCACCTTGATAGTCGTATTTGTCAGTTGGATAGTCCACGTCTGGGAGGCCAATCCAGCTAACAATAAGGGCACGACCATCAGGAGTGTTAAATCCTTGAGTAGCATAAGCTTCGAAACCGTAGTCCAAGTTGATGATTGGTGTGCCATCAACAAGGGCAGGTTTCTCAGGGTCGAAATCTTGGAAAATCTTGTAAGTATTAGGATAAATATTGCCATAGTCAAGTTCAGCTTTATCAAGACCTTGTGGGCTATAAAGAAGAACAGGTTTGCCATCTACAAAGACAAGGTTTGGACACTCAATCATGTATTCTGAGCCAGTGCCACCAAAGTCGAGGTCACCAACTTCAACCCAGTTTTCGACATCATTATCAACTGCTTTGTAAAGTTTGATGAAACCTTGTTTATCATGGTTTTGAGCACCTACGATAGCATAAAATTGTCCCTTGTAATCGAAGATTTGAGGGTCACGGAAGTGCTCAGTTACGTCAGCAGGTTGTTTGATAAGAACCTTGTCGAATTTTTCGATTTTGCCGTTTTTATCCATCCAGGCACCGATTTGACGTGGATCACGAACCCAGTTTTCATCACGGACATTACCTGTATAGAAGATAAAAAGTTTATCGCCGATTTCATAAGCAGAACCTGAGTAGGCACCGTGGCTGTCATTTTCATGATCTGGCAAGAGTTTGACACCAGTTTCTGTAAAGTGAACCAAATCTTCAGATTCAGTATGCACCCATTGTTTCAAACCATGAGCGGCTCCAAATGGCCAACTTTGATAGAAAAGTTGGAACTTACCATTAAAGTAAGAAAAGCCGTTTGGGTCATTTAGAAGTCCTGTTTCTGGTTCAATATGGTAGCTTGCACGCCAAGGTGATTTGCTAACATTTTCTTTAATTTTTGTTTTTTCTTCGTCTGTCCAATCTGTGTATGGACGGTAACGAACTTCTGTTGGTAGATTCATATTTAGTAATCTCCTAATCTATTTGTTAGTAATATAGTAAACGTTTTACCTAGAAAAATCAACGATTTATCACAAAAAATAAAAAAATATGCTAAACGGTTGACATATGGCGAAAAGATGCTAAAATAGTTATCGTAAAGAAAAGCTAAACGCTTTCATACCAAATTTTATTAAGGAGAATTTTGCAAATGGATAACAAACAAATTGCAAAAGAAGTCATCGAAGCCCTCGGTGGACGTGAAAATGTTAACAGTGTTGCTCACTGTGCGACTCGTCTACGTGTTATGGTTAAAGATGAAAACAAAATCAATAAAGAAAAAGCTGAGAACATTGAAAAAGTTCAAGGTGCTTTCTTTAACTCAGGTCAATATCAAATGATCTTTGGTACAGGTACTGTTAACAAGATTTACGACGAAGTCGTTGCTCAAGGTCTTCCAACAGCATCTAAAGACGAACAAAAAGCAGAAGCTGCTAAACAAGGGAACTGGTTCCAACGTGCTATCCGTTCATTCGGTGACGTTTTCGTTCCATTGCTTCCAGCTATCGTAGCGACTGGTCTTTTCATGGGTATCCGTGGAGCAATCAATAACGATACAGTTCTTGGTTTGTTCGGTACAACATCAAAAGCTTTTGCTGCTACTGATTTCTATACTTACACAGTTGTATTGACAGATACAGCCTTCGCCTTCTTCCCAGCCTTGATTTGTTGGTCAGCCTTTAACGTATTTGGTGGTTCACCACTTCTTGGTTTGGTTCTTGGTTTGATGATGGTTAACAACGCCCTTCCTAACGCTTGGGATGTTGCATCAGGTGCTGCTAAACCAATCTACTTCTTTGATTTTATTCCAGTAGTAGGTTACCAAAACTCAGTGCTTCCAGCCTTCTTCGTAGGTTTGCTTGGTGCTAAGTTCGAGCAATGGGTTCGTAAATGGGTTCCAGATGTTCTTGACCTTCTCTTGCGTCCCCTTATCGTCTTCGCAGTAATGTCAGCTTTGGCCCTCTTTATCATTGGCCCTGTCTTCCATACTGTTGAAAGCTATGTTCTTGCTGCTACAGAATGGATTCTTAACTTGCCATTTGGTCTTGCTGGTCTTGTCCTTGGTGGAGTTCACCAAGTTATCGTCGTTACAGGGGTTCACCATGTCTTTAACTTGCTTGAAGCTAACCTCATTGCTAATACTGGTAAAGACCCACTTAACGCTATCATCACAGCTGCTATGACTGCCCAAGCTGGTGCGACACTTGCAGTGGGTGTTAAAACTAAAGATGCTAAATTGAAAGCACTTGCTTTCCCTGCAACTCTTTCAGCGGTACTTGGTATCACTGAACCAGCTATCTTCGGGGTTAACCTTCGTTTCGGTAAACCATTTATCATGGGTCTTATCGCCGGTGCTGCTGGTGGTTGGGTGGCATCAATCCTTAACCTTGCTGGTACAGGATTTGGTGTAACAATCGTTCCTGGTACTCTTCTTTACCTTAACGGTCAAGTGCTTAAGTATGTGATCATGGTGCTTGTTACCCTTGCTCTTGGTTTTGCTCTTACTTGGATCTTCGGTTACAAAGAGGAAGAAGTTGAAGCTCAAAAAGAAGTTGTTGCTGAAGATATTGCATCTGCAGAATCAGCTCCAGTTGCATTGCAAGCTGAAACAATCGCTGCTCCACTTAAAGGTGAAGTTGTAGCTTTGGAAAATGTTAATGACCCAGTCTTCTCATCAGGGGCTATGGGTAAAGGTGCTGCTATCAAACCTTCAGGTAACCAAGTAGTTGCACCATTTGATGGTGAAGTGCAAATCGCCTTCCCAACAGGTCACGCTTACGGACTTAAATCTGATAAAGGTGCTGAAGTGCTTATCCACATCGGTATCGACACAGTCTCACTTGACGGTAAAGGATTTGATGCTAAAGTTCAAGCAAATCAACGTGTTAAAAAAGGTGATGTCTTGGCTACCTTCGATAGCTCAGTTATCACAGGTGCAGGACTTGACGATACAACTATGGTAATCGTTACAAATACTGCAGACTTCGAAGATGTTTCATCAGTAGCAACTGGATCAGTTGCTGAAGGTGCGGACTTCATCGCAGTTAAATAATAATCTAGGAAAGTCGAAACCATTTCGGCTTTTTTAGTTAAATGTCAGGTAAAGAAAAGAGATGAGTTCCAATGTCTATGGCTGGTGAATCGAACGGAATATAGATTGTCTTTTACGCCACTTTTCTTTATAATTATGATAGTAATTTATAGATCACAAAAGGAGATAGCTTGCATATGGCTAAACTTTACGGAAGCTTGGAAGCTGGTGGTACAAAATTCGTTTGTGCTGTTGGTGATGAAAATTTCCAAGTCGTTGAAAAAACTCAATTCCCAACAACTACACCTTACGAAACAATTGACCGTACGATTGAATTTTTCAAACGTTATGAAGATCAATTGGCTGGAATTGCAATTGGTTCATTTGGACCAATTGATGTTGATCCAAACTCTGAAACATATGGTTTTGTGACTTCAACACCGAAACCACATTGGTCAAATGTCGATCTTCTTGGTTTGATTGCTAAAGAGTTTAATATTCCTTTCTACTTTACGACTGATGTTAACTCATCTGCTTATGGTGAGACACTTGTTCGTAAAGGTGTTAAGAGTCTTGTTTACTACACTATCGGAACTGGTATTGGAGCCGGTGCTATTCAAAATGGTGAGTTCATTGGTGGTATGGGTCACACTGAAGCTGGTCACGTATATGTACCTCTTCACCCAAATGATGTTTCCAATGAATTTAACGGAACTTGTCCATTCCACCGCGGATGTTTGGAAGGTTTGGCTGCTGGTCCATCACTTGAAGCCCGTACAGGTATTCGTGGCGAATTGATTGAGCAAAATTCTGAGGTTTGGGATGTTCAAGCTTACTACATTGCTCAAGCTGCTGTCCAGGCAACTGTGCTCTACCGTCCAGAAGTTATCGTCTTTGGAGGTGGTGTTATGGGACAAGAACACATGCTTCGTCGTGTCCGTGAAAAATTCACAGCTCTTTTGAATGGTTACCTTCCAGTGCCAGACGTGACTGAGTATATTGTGACACCTGCTGTTTCAGGTAATGGCTCTGCGACACTTGGTAACTTTGCACTTGCCAAAGATGTAGCTGACAAACACTCACGCAAATAAGCAAAATATGTAAAATCGCTTTAAGACATGATCTTAAGGCGTTTTGCTCTATACAGGAGGATGTAATGGAACCTTTATTTTTAGATTCGCCAATGCATGAAAAAATCTGGGGAGGTAATCGCCTTAAGACAGAGTTTGGTTATGATATTCCCAGTGAACACACTGGCGAATACTGGGCAATATCTGCCCATCCTAATGGTGTATCCTATGTCAAAAACGGAAAGTATGCTGGTTTCCACCTGGCAGAGCTTTACAAGGATAAACCAGAACTTTTTGGAAATCCCAAGACTAGTGTTTTTCCTTTGTTGACAAAGATTTTGGACGCTAATGACTGGCTCTCAGTACAAGTACACCCTGATGATGCGTATGGTTTAGAGCACGAAGGTGAGCTAGGAAAGACAGAATGTTGGTATATTATTGATGCTGAAGAGGGTGCAGAAATTATTTATGGTCACAAGGCTAAGACAAAGGAAGAATTGGCGTCCTTAATTGAAGCAGGTGATTGGGATAGGCTTTTGTCGAAAACGCCTGTAAAAAAGGGTGACTTTTTCTTTGTACCAAGCGGCACCATGCATGCTATTGGTCCAGGTATCCTTATCTTAGAAACTCAACAATCTAGCGACACCACTTACCGTGTCTATGATTTTGATCGTAGGGATGATCAAGGCAATAAACGTGAGCTTCATATTCAACAGTCTCTTGATGTCTTGAATCTAGGGGACCCAGAAAATAGTGTCCCAGCAACTGTTAAGACCTTGCAATTAGAGTCGACTTGTTTGACATCAAACACCTTCTTCACCGTATATAAATGGAAACTCAGTGGCTTGGTTGACTTCAAGCAATCAGCTCCTTATTTGCTTTGTTCGGTACTTTCTGGCAATGGGACTATGACTATCGATTCACGCATTTATTGTCTAAAAAAAGGTGATCACATCATTCTTCCAAATGATGTGACAGATTGGGAAATTGATGGACAATTGGAGATGATTGTCAGTCACCCTAACGAGGCTTAAGTATGAGTAATGAAAAAGTTTTAGCTGCACTATTTGAGCGTATTGAAATCGGCAAATCCTATTATTTTGAGGGAGCTTACTATCGTCTGAAAGACTATGGAGATCACATTTATGGCTTACAACGGGCCATTCCGGGTATGTGCGGTGAAAAAACGGCATCCCCTAGCATCAAATTTTACTGGAAAAACGGTGTCTTGGACTATCAGTTCTACGTTGATTTTGAAGCTAGCCCTATGATAATGAAGGCCTATAGTAGCACCGACCATGCCTTCTTTGAGCAGGCTTTTGAAAATCTCTTGCATGATTTTGAGGATATTCTAGAGAGTCAAGAAAACTCTAAGAAGTAGTTTTAAAGCCTTATTGTCGATATTTTCAGTGAATCTAATAAAAAAGTTTTCGTTTATTTGCAAATCCATTGTGAAAGCCCTTAAACTAGGGCTTTTTTTCTTTGTCAATCCTTGAGTGATTTCTTGTTTAAAGGGGGCTTTTGTGGTAAAATATGGAGATAAAGACTGTCGAAAGGAAAAAAGATGGCAAATATATTACGCAAAATCATTGAAAATGATAAAGGCGAAATTAAGAAACTAGAAAAAACTGCCAAGAAAGTCGAGAGCTATGCTGATGCAATGGCGGCTCTTTCAGATGAAGAACTTCAGGCAAAAACAGAAGAATTTAAAAAACGATATCAAAACGGAGAAAGTCTAGACCAACTCTTGCCAGAGGCATTTGCAGTTGTTCGTGAAGGGGCAAAACGTGTTCTTGGACTTTTCCCATATCGTGTGCAAATCATGGGTGGTATTGTTCTTCACCATGGTGACGTCCCAGAGATGCGTACAGGGGAAGGGAAAACCCTGACTGCGACAATGCCTGTTTACCTAAATGCTATTTCAGGTGAAGGTGTGCACGTTATCACCGTTAACGAATACCTTTCAGAGCGTGATGCGACTGAAATGGGTGAGCTTTATAGTTGGCTTGGTTTGTCAGTAGGGATTAACCTTTCAGCCAAATCACCAGCTGAAAAACGTGAAGCTTATAACTGTGACATCACTTACTCAACCAACTCAGAGGTAGGTTTCGACTATCTTCGTGATAACATGGTTGTTCGTAAGGAAAACATGGTACAACGTCCATTGAACTATGCCTTGGTCGATGAGGTTGACTCAGTTCTTATCGACGAAGCTCGTACACCATTGATTGTATCAGGTCCTGTAAGTTCAGAAACTAATCAGTTATATCACCGTGCGGATGCCTTTGTTAAGACCTTGACAGAGGATGATTATGCCATTGATATTCCAACAAAAACGATTGGTTTGAATGACTCAGGTATTGACAAGGCTGAAGAATTCTTCAACTTGGACAACTTGTACGATATTGACAATGTTGCCTTGACTCACTATATTGATAACGCCCTTCGTGCCAACTACATCATGTTGCATGATATCGACTATGTGGTCAGTCCTGAGCAAGAAATTCTTATCGTTGACCAATTTACAGGTCGTACCATGGAAGGACGTCGTTTCTCAGATGGGCTCCACCAAGCCATTGAGGCAAAAGAAGGTGTGCCAGTTCAAGAAGAAACGAAGACATCTGCCTCAATCACTTACCAAAATATGTTCCGTATGTACAAGAAATTGTCAGGGATGACTGGTACTGGTAAAACTGAGGAAGATGAATTCCGTGAAATTTACAACATGCGAATCATTCCGATTCCAACTAACCGTCCAATTCAACGTATTGACCACGATGACCTTCTTTACCCTACCTTGGACGCTAAATTCCGCGCTGTGGTACAAGATGTTAAACGTCGTTATGAAAAGGGGCAACCAGTCCTTGTTGGTACGGTTGCCGTTGAAACATCTGACTTAATTTCTAAGATGTTGGTTGAAGCAGGTATTCCTCATGAAGTGCTTAATGCCAAGAACCACGAAAAAGAAGCGCATATTATCATGAATGCGGGTCAACGTGGTGCCGTTACGATTGCGACTAACATGGCCGGTCGTGGTACCGACATCAAACTTGGTGAAGGGGTTCTTGACCTTGGTGGACTCTGTGTCATTGGTACAGAGCGTCACGAAAGCCGTCGTATCGATAACCAGTTGCGTGGTCGTGCGGGACGTCAAGGAGACCCAGGGGAATCTCAATTCTACCTTTCACTTGAAGACGAATTGATGCGTCGTTTCGGTTCTGATCGTATCAAACAAGTCTTGGAACGTTTGAATGCTGATGATGAAGATATTGTTATCAAATCACGTATGTTGACACGCCAAGTGGAAGCGGCTCAAAAACGTGTCGAAGGAAATAACTACGATACTCGTAAACAAGTCCTTCAGTACGATGACGTTATGCGTGAACAACGTGAAATCATCTACGCTGAGCGTTATGATGTTATCACAGCAGAACGTGACCTTGAACCTGAAATCAAGGCTATGATTAAACGTACTATTAACCGTACGGTTGATGGGCACAGTCGCAACGATCAAGAAGAAGCTCTTAAAGGTATCTTGAACTTTGCTCGTCAGGCCTTGGTTCCTGAGAATGCCATCTCACTTGAAGATCTAAAAGAAGTGGGAGAGGTGACTAAACGTAGTGTTAATTATGATGCTATCAAGGTTTATCTGACTGAGTTAGCAGACGACGTTTATGATCGTCAAATTAAGAAGTTGCGTTCAGAGGAAGCTATCCGCGAATTCCAAAAAGTCTTGATTTTGATGGTTGTTGATAATAAGTGGACAGACCACATTGATGCCCTTGATCAATTACGTAACGCTGTTGGTTTGCGTGGTTATGCGCAAAACAACCCAATCGTTGAGTATCAATCTGAAGGGTTCAAGATGTTCCAAGATATGATTGGGGCAATTGAATATGATGTGACACGTACAATGATGAAAGCACAAATTCATGAGCAATCTCGTGAAAATGTGAATGAACGTGTTTCGACAACAGCAACAGGCAATATCCAGGCCCACCAAGCAGATGCTAATGGTCAAGAAATTGACTTTAGTAAGGTTGGTCGTAATGACTTCTGTCCATGTGGCTCTGGTAAGAAATTTAAAAATTGTCACGGTCGTAAACAATTTTAGGAAAAAAATAGGTAATTATTATGGTTTTTAAAGCAGTAAGTGAAAAAATTGATTTTGATGCAGTTAAAGAATCAACTACATTAACAGGTGAAGCCCTTGCCAAGAAACAAGCTCGTGATAAAGAGCTTGAAGCAATCATCAAGGGTGAAGATGACCGTACGCTTTTGGTTATTGGTCCATGTTCATCTGATAATGAAGAAGCTGTTCTTGATTATGCTCATCGTTTGGCTAAACTTCAAGAAGAAGTTAAAGATAAAGTCTTTATGGTTATGCGTGTCTATACAGCTAAACCTCGTACAAATGGTGATGGCTATAAAGGACTTGTACACCAACCTGATGCTGAAGGGAAACCAAACCTAATTAACGGTATCAAGGCTGTGCGTAACCTTCACTACCGTGTTATCACTGAAACTGGTATCACAACTGCTGACGAAATGCTTTACCCAGAAAATCTTCCTTTGGTAGATGACCTTGTGTCATACATTGCCGTTGGTGCACGTTCTGTAGAAGACCAACAACACCGTTTTGTTGCGTCAGGTATTGATGTTCCAACTGGTATGAAGAATCCAACATCAGGGAACCTTAACGTGATGTTTAACGGTATCTACGCCGCACAAAACAAACAAAACTTCCTCTTTAACGGTGAAGAAGTTGAAACTCTAGGGAACCCATTGGCACACGTTATTCTTCGTGGTTCAACGAATGAATATGGAAAAAACGTACCTAACTTCTACTATGATGATGTGCTTGAAACAATTGAACACTATGAACAAATGGGCCTTGAGAATCCATTCATCGTTATTGATACAAACCATGATAACTCAGGTAAACGTTACTTGGAACAAATCCGTATCGTTCGCCAAACCTTGATTAACCGTGACTGGAATGAAAAAATCAACAAAGTTGCACGTGGTTTCATGATTGAATCTTACCTTGAAGATGGTCGTCAAGATGCACCAGATGTCTATGGTAAATCAATCACTGACCCATGTCTTGGTTGGGATAAGACAGAAGAATTGATTCGTGAAATCCACGATACTTTGTCAAAATAATAAGGTAACAGAAACCATATATGGGGAGTGAACCGTTTGGATGACCAAGCGGTTCGCTCTCTTTTCACAAAGAGAGGGAAATAGATGGGAATTCATCAAAATAGTCCGCTGATTGATGTAGCGGAAGTAAGGAAATTGCATGCTCTTACGGGAGACGCACTAGTAACTAAACAGGCTAATGATGAGGCCTTGGCAAAAATTATCAAGGGTGAGGACAAACGTATTCTCTTGGTTATTGGTCCATGTTCATCTGATAATGAAGAAGCCGTTCTTGACTATGCTCACCGTTTGGCCAAACTTCAGGAAGAAGTGAAGGACAAAATCTTTATTGTTATGCGTGTTTATACAGCTAAACCACGTACTAATGGGGACGGTTATAAGGGGCTTATCCACCAGCCAGATGCAGAGGGTGATGTAGACCTTCTTGCTGGGGTTAAGGCGGTTCGCCACCTTCAGTCACGTATTATTACTGAAACAGGCCTTCCAATCGCTGACGAGATGCTTTATCCGTCAAATCTTTCCTTCTTTGATGATCTGCTTAGCTATCACGCTATTGGAGCCCGTTCTGTCGAGGACCAAGAACACCGCTTTGTAGCTTCAGGTATTGATGTGCCAATTGGCTTGAAGAACCCAACGTCAGGGAATTTGAATGTCATGTTTAATGGTATCTATGCTGCGCAGAATCAACAGCATTTCCTTTACAATGGTGCTGAAGTTAAAACAGATGGTAACCCACTAGCTCACGCTATCTTGCGTGGTGCCAACAATGAAAATGGACAGAACATTGTCAACTACCATTACGAGGACTTGGTTAAGGCTTTGGACAAGTATAGTGCATTTAATTTGGAAAATCCATTTATCCTTGTCGATACAAACCATGATAACTCTGGTAAAAACTTCATGGAACAAGTTCGCATTGTGCGTGAAGTCCTTCTTAACCGTGAGTGGGATGAGCGTATCGCAGATACCGTGCGTGGCTTTATGATTGAGTCTTACCTTGAGGATGGTCGTCAAGACACACCTGAAGTTTATGGTAAATCAATTACAGATCCATGTCTTGGTTGGGATAAGACAGATAGCCTTATTCGTGAAATCCACAATCGACTTTCGTTATAATTATGATTTTTGGACATGGTATAGACTTGCAGGAAATTTCAGCTGTAAAAAAGGCTTATGACCGTAATCCACGCTTTGCAAAAAAGGTATTGACACCAAAAGAGTGGGAGCGTTTTGAATCCCTTTCTGGTAATCGTCAGATGTCCTATTTAGCAGGGCGCTGGGCCGGTAAGGAAGCATTTTCAAAGGCTTGGGGTACTGGTATTGGAGCAGTTGGTTTTAAGGATATTGAAATATTGACCAATGACAAGGGAGCTCCAGTGGTAACCCAATCACCTTTTGAAGGCAAGGTTTTTATCTCGATTTCCCATAGCGGTGATTTTGTTCAGGCAAGTGTCATTTTAGAAAAAAACTAAGAGATAGATGTTGGAAGAGGATAGCTTATGATTTCAAGTTTACATCGACCAACCTTGGCAAAGGTTGATCTATCAGCAATTTCAGAAAATATTGAACAAGTGGTTAGTCACATCCCTAAACAGGTAAAGACTTTTGCAGTTGTTAAGGCCAATGCTTATGGTCATGGCGCTGTCGAAGTGGCCAAGCATGTATCTAAGCAGGTGGATGGTTTTTGTGTTTCCAACCTAGACGAGGCGCTTGAACTTCGTCAAGCTGGCTTGGAGCAGCCGATACTTATTTTAGGAGTAGTCTTGCCAGGCGAGGTTCCTTTGGCTATTCAAGAAAACATCACGCTGACGGTAGCTTCGCTAGAGTGGTTGGAAATGGTTAAGGATCAAGGGCTTGATTTAACTGGTTTGACCTGTCATATTAAGGTTGATTCAGGTATGGGCCGTATTGGGGTGCGTAGCCAAGAGGATACGGATAGCTTGATTGCTGGTCTGAAATCACTTGGTGCGGATGTCGAAGGTATTTTTACCCATTTTGCAACGGCTGATGAGGCAGATGATAGTAAATTCAAGCGTCAATTAGACTTCTTCACGGATTTGGTTAATAACTTGGTGGACCGTCCTCGCTTGGTACACGCTAGCAACTCTGCGACAAGCATCTGGCATGCAGAAACAGTCTTTAATGCGGTACGTCTGGGTGTTGTTATCTATGGTCTCAATCCTAGTGGCAGTGCTTTAGAACTTCCATATAGGATTTGTCCTGCTTTAAGTTTGGAGACTGCACTTGTTCATGTTAAGACCCTGCCAGCAGGTCAAGATGTGGGTTATGGTGCAACCTATACGACGACAGCTGATGAGGTTATTGGAACCATTCCGATTGGCTATGCGGATGGTTGGACTAGAGATTTACAAGGTTTCCATGTTATTGTGGATGGACAGCTTTGTCCTATTGTTGGGCGTGTGTCTATGGACCAGATTACCGTTCGTCTTCCTAAGGTTTATCCCCTAGGAACTCCTGTCACTCTTATGGGTGAAAATGGTGGAGCAAGCATTACTGCGACAGAGGTGGCTGAAAAACGTGGAACTATCAACTACGAAGTTCTTTGTTTACTTAGTGACCGTGTACCTCGTAGCTATGACTAATATCAATAAAAAGAGAAATCCAGTTTGATGCTGGATTTTTTGGTTTTAGTGAAGACCATTTTCATGTGTTATAATAGCTGATAAGGCTTCCTTTTTCACGGGAAGAAGAACACGATAGAAATGATAGAGGATATGATTCAACTAGATTCACCAATTGCGGATTTGAAAGGCTTTGGCCCTAAGTCCGCTGAAAAATTTACCAAATTAGATTTATACACGGTTGGGGACCTCTTGCTTTATTTTCCTTTCCGATATGAGGATTTTAAGAGTAAGTCTATCTTTGAACTGATGGATGGCGAAAAGGCTGTTATTACGGGAACAGTGGTGACGCCTGCCAATGTGCAGTATTATGGCTTTAAACGGAATCGTCTGAGTTTTAAAATCAAGCAAGGAGAGGCTGTGATTGCCATTAGTTTCTTCAACCAACCTTATCTTGTGGATAAGATTGAGATGGGGGCAGAAGTGGCTATTTTTGGCAAATGGGACCAGAAGAAGTCTGCTGTGACTGGTATGAAAGTTCTGGCTCAAGTTGAGGACGATATGCAGCCAGTCTACCATGTGGCCCAGGGTGTTAGTCAGGCCCAACTGATAAAGGCCATAAAGGCAGCTTTTGATAGTGGGGCTCTTAATTTGTTGGAGGAAAATCTCCCTCAGGTGCTGCTGGATAAGTACCGTCTCATGGGACGTCAAGAGGCTGTGCGTGCCATGCATTTTCCGAAAGATTTGGCTGAATATAAGCAGGCTCTACGTAGGACCAAGTTTGAGGAGCTCTTTTATTTCCAGATGAATTTACAGGTGCTGAAGGCTGAAAATAAGTCCGAAACCAATGGTCTAGCAATTGCTTACGATAAAGCCAAAATCAAAGCCAAAATTGCAGCATTACCATTCCCCTTAACAGAGGCCCAACAGCGTAGTTTATCGGAAATCCTAGCTGATATGAAATCTGGGGCTCATATGAACCGTCTCTTGCAAGGAGATGTGGGCTCAGGGAAAACAGTTATCGCTAGCCTGGCTATGTATGGGGCTTATACGGCAGGATTTCAGTCTGCCCTCATGGTACCGACGGAAATCTTAGCAGAGCAGCATTATCAGAGTTTACAGGGGCTTTTTCCTGAGTTAGAGGTAGTGCTCCTAACTTCTGGAATGAAGGCGGCGGATAAGAAAGTAGCCCTTTCCAAAATCGAGTCTGGGGAGGCTCAGATGATTGTGGGCACCCACTCGTTGATTCAAGATGCAGTGACTTATCATAGTCTTGGGCTAGTCATTACTGATGAACAGCACCGTTTTGGGGTTAATCAGCGTCGTATTTTCCGTGAGAAGGGTGACAATCCTGACGTCCTCATGATGACAGCGACCCCTATCCCTAGGACCTTGGCAATCACTGCCTTTGGGGAGATGGACGTATCTATCATTGACCAGATGCCAGCTGGACGTAAGCCCATTATTACCCGTTGGGTCAAACATGAGCAGTTAGATACTGTATTGACTTGGATTAAGGGGGAGTTGGAAAAAGATGCTCAGGTCTATTTTATTTCTCCTCTGATTGAAGAGTCTGAGGCTCTTGATTTGAAAAATGCAGTGGCTCTTCATCAGGAACTCACAGAGTTCTTTGGGGATTCAGCTACAGTAGCTCTGATGCACGGTCGTATGAAAAATGATGAAAAAGACCAAATTATGCAAGATTTCAAGGACAGAAAATCTCAGATTTTAGTATCAACTACAGTTATCGAAGTAGGTGTTAACGTGCCAAATGCTACAGTTATGGTTATTATGGATGCGGATCGTTTTGGACTTAGCCAGCTTCACCAGCTTCGAGGGCGTGTAGGTCGTGGCGATAAGCAGTCCTACTGTGTTTTGGTGGCTAATCCTAAAAATGATACTGGTAAAAAACGCATGCAGGCCATGTGTGAGACCACGGATGGCTTTGTTCTAGCTGAGGAAGATCTTAAAATGCGTGGTTCAGGTGAAATCTTTGGGACACGTCAGTCAGGTATTCCTGAATTTCAGGTGGCCGATATTGTGGAAGACTACAATATCTTAGAGGAAGCCAGACGGGTGGCTAGCCAAATTGTATCTGACCCTAACTGGCGAGAGAATCCTGAATGGCAGGTACTAGGAGCACATTTGAGAAGCCAAGGCGAGTTTGATTGAGGAGGAAACTAATGAACAAAAGACGGTTAAAACTCGATTTTTTTGCTATCTTGCATCCCTTGTTTCTTATGATGTTAGGTCTTATATTTTATTTTTTCGCCTTCATCTTGATTTGGTTTATTACCGAATTGGAAAAGCTGATAGAAGGAAAGACAGACAGACTTTCATACCCTATATCTTTATTCACTTCTTATCTCTCTACTGTGTTCAGTACTATTCATTATGTATGTAGCTGGTTTCATAGCTCAACTGATTATCCATATACAGCATCAAAAGGAAAGAACGCTTCTGCCAGTTTGGTGCATGCTTACAGCTGTACTGATGCTCGTGCCACTATTCGAAGATTTTAGTATCTTAGGCTCGTCCTGGAATTTTAAAGGGTATTTTCTTTCCATAGTTGCCTACATTGCCTATCTCTTTACAAAGCTACCCAAGGTTATTGAAAGTTACCGCTATCATGCGACAATTCGCTCTGCCGTTTGGGTGGCTCTGGTCTTGGGAATTATTTTATCCATGCTTTAGACAGAAAAACTCTCAGTAAACTCACTGAGAGTTTTAAGTTTCCTTCAAGCTTATTACAAGCTTTCTTTAAGTTAGAGACCCTATAATAAAACCATCAAAACGAGATAGGTTTTAATAATAAAACGTTTTTGGCTAGGCCAAACCATTCCTAAAAAGGAGGACAAAACAATGACAGTAAAAATTAAAGTAACCTACAACCGAAATTTCCAGAAGCATCCTCAAGACTTTAAGGTTTATCAAAACTAGTATTGATGCTAGGAAGAGGCTAAATTTACCCATATTCTACAACTTTCATCCCTCATTTTCCAAAATCCCTTTTTCCTTTTTTTCATAACGTAGAATCCCTCTTCTTAAACTCATAAAAAGTCTAGACGGAAGCTTGACCAGTCTAGGCGATTAACATAAGTAAGCTAACCAGTTGAGATTTTCTTGACTGGTTTTTATTTTTTTGAAATTTAGATAAAAATATCGAAAAACGATAAAAATGTGTTGACAAGGAGAAATAAAGAGTGTAATATATAATTATCGATAAACGATAATAAGTTTTCGATAAAGATAATCTTATTCGCGAAAAAGAGAAATTATATACTAAAAACTATTTAATAAAGGAAATACTTATTATGAAAACACTTAAACTAATCATCAACGCTCTTCTTACTCTTCTTATGGCAATCTACGGTCTTGCAATGCTTGCTTTACTTATCCTTCCTTTTGTGGATGTGACTAATCTTTTCCCAGGTGCTGAGGTTCATTACCTTTCTGGATGGGGTTACTGGCTAGTATCAGAGTTACAATTTGCCTTCTATCTTGCCTTGATTTGTCTTCTTCGTAAAGAGCTTAAAGACTTTACTTGGAAGGCACTTTGGACAGAAGATTTCTCTCTCTTCTTGAAAAAGGCTGCTCTCTTAACCTTTGTGCCATCAGCCTTGAATATCTTCTTGCAGTTGGGAACGACTAATCACCTTGTAGTGGACTTCAGCACATCAGTTTGGCTTCTCTTGGTCTCTCTAGCTTGTGATGCTGTCTGTCTTCGTAAGGGACAAACAGCTGTCAAATAATGGAATCAATCTTATTTGAAAAGTAATAAAATCTTACCTATAAACTAGTATTTTATATTGATATTCGATATAATTGATACTGTTAATAGTTAGCTACTGATTTAGTATGAGGTCAAGGGCTCCTAGAGGCACCTTGGCTTTTTCTAGTCTATGCTCAAAGAAATCAAATGAATTTACAATCAAGGTAACACATGACAACTATCTTATTCTATTTTTTAATCATCCTAGCCTTGGCTGGCTCTAGTTATTATGGTTGGAGATCTGCCAAAAGTGCTAAAAATCGTCAAGAAACGCAAGAACAAAAACGTCTGCGTAGTGTTCTCCTGTTCGTTAATGTCCTCCTTTTTGCGGGCTTTTTAAGTCTTGTTATTACCATTCTTAATGATGCCTTTATCCTGACTGGTCATGAAGGACTCTTACAACAAGGTTTGCGTATGCTTCTTGGTTCGGGAGTTACCGTGAAAAGTAGTAGCACTAGTCTGACGCTTTTTGAAGCAACCATTGATTTCCTTCGTATGGTAGTCAACATAGGTTTCTTGTTGTGCCTACGTGCCTTTCTGATTAACCTTTATCGTTCTGATATTTTCATCGCTAAAAATGCGAAGTTGGTTCGTTGGTCAGCGCATTTGCTAGTTCTTGGGGCTTTTATCAATAATGGTATCTTTACATTTGGAACTGGCAACCAGAGTTATAGTTTCTTTAACATCAGTTATTTGCTAGTTAGCTTTGTCCTCTATGCTGTTGCTATGATTTTGACTAAGGCTAATGCCATTGCTGAGGAAAATGAGTATACGATTTAGGAGGGGCTTATGATTATTGTCAATTTGGACGTTGAACTTGCCAAGAAGAAGATGCGCTCGGGTGAGCTGGCAGAACGGATTGGTATTACCCCAGCCAATCTCTCGGTTCTTAAGACAGGCAAGGCCAAGGCAATCCGTTTTACAACTCTAGATGCTATTTGTAAGGAGTTAGATTGCCAACCAGGAGATATTCTTGAATATAGACCAGACGAAGAAAACTAAAAGCCTGAAGCAGTTCAGTCACCTTTCTGGTGACCATGCTTCAAGCTTTTTATTTTTTCTTCAACCATGCGACTAGGGCTAGACTGGCTAGCACGGTACCACAGACCATGGCGATATGTGTTTTTGAGATGGTTAGCTCATAGTGAAAATCTTTATTTTCCAGTTTATCGGTTGCTTCAATACTAAGTTTCATGTTCTATCCCTCGATATAGTCTTTCAATTCTTGACCTTTGAGTCCGGCACTGAGTGCGATGAGGAGTTTGAGGCGAGCTTTTGGTGCATTGAGTTCTTTAACAAACATAACACCAGCTTCTTGGAGTTTGACCCCACCCCCTTCATAGGCGTAGACAGGTTCGGCGATACCGTTGAAACAGCGGGAAACGAGCACAACAGGGACTCCTTTGTCCATAAGATTTGTGATTTCTCCTGCAGCTAGTGGTGGGAGGTTTCCAGCACCCAGAGCTTCGATGACGACACCGTCAATCTTTTCAGGGTCCAGGAGACTGATGATACCATCTCCAATACCCATCCCTGCATAGGCTTTTATGATTGGTACTGTTCCTGTAATTTGTTCCAAATCAAAGCGAACACGAGGCTCAGCAGTTTTGAACCAGAGGATGTCATGCTTCATGATGATACCTAGTGGACCATGAGTTGGTGTGTGGAAGGTTGCCACGTTTGTGGTATGGGTCTTAGTCACATACTTTGCTGCATGGATTTCATCATTCATCACGACGAGGATTCCTTTGTCAGCGGCCTTGTCGTCGCTAGCAACGCGTAGGGCTGAGAGATAGTTATAGACACCGTCGCTTCCTAGTTCGTTTGACGAACGCATGGCACCAGTTAGAACGATTGGAATCTCAGGGACGGCCATGGTATCTAGGAAGTAGGCTGTTTCTTCCAGGGTATCTGTCCCATGAGTGATAACCACACCATCATATTGACCAGCTGTTTCCTTGATTTTTTTGTAAATATCCAGCATGTGGTAGGGTGTGATATGTGGGCTTGGGATATTAAGAAAATCGAGAACGGTTAGTTCTAAATTATCTAAATCAAGCCCCACATGGTTCATGGGATTATCAGCGTTTTGGCTGACCCTGCCATCATTATCCGCTGACATGGAAATGGTCCCTCCAGTGTGAAGGACTAGGATTTTTTTTATCATTTATATTACTCACTATCATATTTATGTTATAATTTATTTTAGCATAAAATGTTAGAAGGAGGGGAGCTCTGTGGCCATTAAAGCAGTCTTTTTTGATATTGATGGGACTTTTCTAAATGACCGAAAACGCGTGTCTAGTTCAACCAAAAAAGCCATCAGTCAAATGAAGGAAGATGGTATCTTAGTTGGTTTGGCAACTGGTCGTGGTCCAGGATTTGTTCAGCCTTTCATGGACAATCTGGGTCTGGATTTTGCAGTGACTTATAATGGTCAGTATATCTTGACCCACGACAAGGTTCTCTATCAAAACCAGCTCCCTAAATCAACTATCTACAACTTGATCCGCTATGCTACCAAGCACCGTAGAGAGATTTCTCTGGGGACTAGCACAGGACTGGTTGGTTCCAATATCATCAGTATGGGGACTAGCAAGTTTGGGCAAATGGTAAGCCGTATTGTACCAAAGTCTTGGGCTAAGATGGTGGAACGTAGTTTCAAATCCTTAATTCGTCGTTTCAAGCCACAAAGCATGGAGACCCTTAAAACTATCATGCGCGAGCCAGTTTATCAGGTGGTTATGGTAGCGACAGTGGGTGAAACCCAGGCTATCGAGGAAAAATTTCCACACGTGAAGATTACACGTTCGAGCCCTTATTCAGCTGATATCATTTCAGCTGGACAGTCTAAACTTAAAGGAATTGCCCATCTAGGTGAGGTTTTTGGTTTCGAAATCAGCGAGGTTATGGCCTTCGGAGATTCGGAAAATGACCTAGAAATGCTATCTGGTGTTGGTATTGGTGTTGCCATGGGAAATGGTGAAGACGAACTGAAAGACCAAGCTACCCATGTCACTGATACCAATAACCAAAACGGGATTGCAAAAGCCTTGTCCCATTATGGTTTGATTCACTTTGAAACAGAGAATTCATTCACCAGTGATGATGACAACTTTAACAAGGTTAAGGATTTCCACCATTTGATGGATGGCTCTACCAATGATATGCCTCGTGTCTATAGTATAGAAGAAGCTAGTCATCGTTCGGACTTCAAGTTGGAAGAAATCGTCGAATTCCTTTATGCTTCATCAGGTGGGGACAAGCGTGTCTTTGGACAAGCTGTTTTGGATCTACATGCCGCTCTTGATAAGGCTGCGCTCAAGGTTAGTTCTAAGGAGCACCCAGAGTCAACTATGGTTGGCCAAGTGGATGCTTTGACAGATTTGCTTTATTTGACCTATGGTTCATTTGTTCTTATGGGGGTGGATCCTAAGCCTTTCTTTGATACTGTTCATGAGGCTAATATGGGTAAAATTTTCCCAGATGGCAAGGCTCACTTTGATCCAGTTACTCATAAAATCCTTAAACCGAGTGACTGGGAAGAGCGCTTTGCGCCAGAACCTCATATAAAACGAGAGTTGGATCGTCAGATTCAGAAATCTATCCAAAGAAATAAATAAGAAGATAAAAAGGTTTGGACAGTCTGTTTCGAACCTTTTTCTAATAAAAATGACATTTATTAATGACTTTATTTGTGATAAAATAAAGTCATTCTATGTATTTTTAAGGAGATTATTATGACTAAAGCAGATTGGTTAGATTTTTTTGAAGCCATCAATGGTCGTTCAGCGACTGAAGAAGAAATTGCAGCAGCACTTGCAGCTGGTGAGTTCCAAGATGACGCCCCAGCAGTAGAAACTGCCCCAACACAAGAAGCGCCAGCGCAACCAGCTTTCGCTAGTGCCCAAGAAACACCAGTACAAGAGGCGCAGCCACAGCCAACTTTCGCTGGTACACAAGAGGCGCAGCCACAACCAACTTTCGCTGGTACACAAGAGGCGCAACAACAACCGACTTTCGCTGGTGCACATGAAGCACAACCGCAAGCTCCTTTTGCAAATGCTCAGGCTGCTCAAGCACAACCAAGCTTTGCAGGGGCTCAAACTGCTCCAGTACAAGGAGTGCCAAATCAAGCAGTGCAACCACAAGATGGTTTTGCGAATGCTCAAGTTGGTCAACAACCAGCTTTTGCTAACGGTCAACCGCTTCAACCAGGTCAAAATGTTCAATTTATCAATGGCCAAGCTGTAGTTGTTCCAGCACAACCATCAGCATTTGCGACAACTTTCAAAAACTACTGGACATGGTTGCTTAATGCATGGCGTCGTCCAGCTGACATGACAGATTATGGTAAGCACAATGGTTGGCTTAATTATATCTTCTTGTCACTCTTCACTGGACTTGCCTTCTTTGCAATTTTGAGCGCTGTGGCACGTAAATTTATTAGCCCAGTTGTATCAACAACAAATGCATTGTCTAGTATGTTTGGTTCTTATGGAACAGATAGTTACTCATCTTCAATTTCAAGTCATACATCTAGCATTGGTTTTGGAGCCTTCTTCGCAAGTATCCTAGCTGCCTTCCTCTTTATCTTTGCTTTTATCTTGGCAGGATTTGTGACACGTAAGGCCATCTTCCGTGACCCTGAGACTACTTTCTTGAATAGCTTTGACCGTTTTGGTCGTTTGACATCATTAGCCTTGCCAATCTTGCTTGTAACAATCTTGTTGGGAGCTATTGGACTTGTTGCCTTCCCAGGATTCTTGTTCTATGTTGTTTACTTCTTATTTGCAATTGCTAATCTATTTACAATTGTTCCTGTAACAACAGCGTGGAAGGCTGATAAATTCTATCAAATGATTTTGGCAGCACTTTTGAATGGTGTCATTTTGTCAATCTTGTTTGCAATCGTATTTGCTATCATGTCATCATTTACAGTAGGTCTTCTATTCTAAGTAAACCTAACGGTTTTTGAAAAAGCAAGTTTATAGGAGTCTTTATGGCAACAAAAGAAAAGTGGATTGATTTATTTGAAAAGGCAGTTGGTCGTCCGCCCCATGTTTTGGAGATTGAAGAAGGCCAGAAAGCAGACTTTGACTTAAAGGCTATAAAAGGCATTGCGGCAATGGGCTTGGACCAAGAGACCACTCCTTCTGAACCAACAGAAGAAGTTGATGAGTATGACGTTGCCGAGGAAGTGTTTGAAGATTTACCGCTTGGTGATGAAGAGGAAACGACTCCTTTAGAAACTGAGGAGCTTTCACCAGTATCTCAAGCAGATCAAGGTCAAACTGAAGAGAATTCAGAGGCCGCTTCTAAAGAAGCACAAGCCATCTGGATGAAGGCTTTTAAAACCTATGTTGGACGTCAACCTCTTCCTGAGGAATTCCTACTTGGTAAGTCTTCAGGTTATGATGTGTCAACTATCCATCAGTTTATCTCAGATGGTAAGGCTGCGAAACCAGCCAAGCCAGCCATGGCTAAAGGAAAGAAAATCCTGATTATTGCTGGTGTTGTTGCAGCAGTCTTAGCGCTAGCTGGTTACGGCTTTGGTTCTTATTACTACTCACGTGGTCAAGTAGCAGAGCGTTATGAAGCAGCAGCTAAGAAGAGTTTTAAAGATAGCTTGGAATACCAAGTATGGTCTGATACTAAAAAGGAAATTAAAACATCCGAAGTCAAGTACACAGACACTAAAAGTACACAAGCCTATAGCAAGAGCCAACTCCTGTCTGGCGAACGTATGCAAAAGGTTGGACGTCAGTTCCTTATTTTTCCTAAGTGGAGAGTCGTGGTAGATCCTGGAATGGTTGATTTAACCGTTAATACAGCTGATTTGAATGTGACTATTAACGGGGTTTCTTATGCGACTACAGATGGCAATAACTACACGGCTAAATTGAACCATCTCTATCCAGGAACTTACAATTTTGTGGCTTCTGGTAAGGTCAATGACCAAGATATCACGGTCTCATCTGAGGAAAATGTGACCTCTAAAACAGAAGTCAACCTTTCTGTAGAGTATCTTAGCTTTACTGTTAAGTCTAATCTTAAGGATGGAGACCTCTACGTTGGTGGTACCAAAGTTGGAACCCTTAACTCAGGGAAACTAGATGTTAACAAGGTAGCAGTAGCAGGTTCATCAGCTGTTTATGTTAAGAAGAATTTCGAAGATGGTAGCTCTATTAAAACAGAGACATTGTCTATTAAGAAAATCTCTGAAGGCCAAACGGTTACTCTTGATGCTGATGGTGTTCTTGACCGTGATACGGCAGACCGTCTCTTGACCGCTGCCTACGGTAAATTTGGTAGCTACGCTTCTAATCACAACACGACACCAGATGGTGTATCCGACATTTTCCTTAATGGTACTGATGATACCATGTACAAGGATGTAACGGCTGACATTGACAAAAATACTACAGGTGCTAAAAACCGTGCCGCTGATAGTATTACTTTCTCAGACGTTGACGTCACAGAAGTCGTTCAGACTGGTGAGAAGACCTTCAAGGTGACCTTCACAGCCGTTTATGATTTCTATTATGGTTATGATTCGAAATTCAAGTCATCAGGAGATATCAAAGATAAAATCTCTTGGTCTTGTAATGTGGAATACGTTGGAGACGATGATAGCGATTCTAGCAGTAGCAGTTCTGACTACAGCAACTATCGTATCAACGGCAAGGCTGGCGAATCACAAAATGTGAGCCGTGAAGATACTGTGAAATAACAGTTGCTTGCTCAGTTAGTCAGCATTGAACAGATTACAAATAGGAGGTTAGTCCTCCACACTAAAAATGGAGAACTTGGCAATTGCCAGGTTCTTTTGTTTGTCTGTTATTACCTCTTAGGGGCTAAACCGTGCCACTTACCTAAAAGGCCTTGTTTTGTGTAAAGCACTTGTTATAATGGAACCATCAAAAGGACAGGAAAGGAGTCTTATGAAAGTTAGAATCGAATTAGACCCATCCATGGATGAGCTTGAAATCTTGATTCGAGCTCCCCAGTTAACACAGGAATTAGCCCAACTCCAAGAATCTATTCTAAAGCAAAAGTTAGTTCCATTAGCCTTCTACAAAGATCGCAGTGAATATTTTCTGGATTTGGCTAATATTCTCTTTTTTGAAACAGACGGGGAGAAAATTTATGGTCATACTAAGGATGAGGCCTATGAGGTGAAGCAAAAGCTTTACGAATTGGAAGAGTTACTTCCGATTGCCTTTTGTCGGATTTCCAAATCGACGATTGTTAATGCTAAGCAGATTTATTCTTTAGAGAAGTCTTTTTCGGGGACTAGCACGGTGAGTTTCTATCAGACCCACAAGCAGGTCCATGTATCTAGACGCTACTATCAAGTTTTAAAAGAACGACTAAACGAAATGAGGTAAGATAATGAGAAAGAAATTAGTTGGGGTCCTCTTGATCCTTTTGGCAGTTTTGGTAATTGTGCAAGACTATTTTATAAAATGGGAAATTAGTATTTGGATGTTGGCCTGGGTGGTCTTACTAGCTATTTTGTCTCTTTCTAGTCTTTTTAAGCGACATTTTGGTCTTGGTTTCGCCTATGGCATTGTGGCTCTTTTTTCACTCAATGGACAGTTCCATTTTCTTCCAGTGTCTAATTCGGTCCTTATCTTTTCTTCTATTCTTGCAGTTGTTGGCTTGAATATTCTCTTCAAACCTTCTGGTAAAACAAAGAATCGTTTTGGCTTGGGTTCTACTGGTTCAGACGCTCAAAATGGTGGAAATGATATTGATGTCACTTTTTCAACAGTGACCAAATATCTCAATGACCAGCAATTTACGCATGGGAGTGCGGATGTTAGTTTAGGACAGGCTTCCGTTTATTTTGATAATTGCCGTATTGAGGGGCCATCTGCTCAGTTTGATGTGGACGTTTCTCTTGGAAGTCTTAGCCTCTATGTGCCCAGTGATTGGCGGGTGCATGTGAATGTGGATAACTCTCTTTCAGCTGTACAGCATGAGGAAAATCCTAGCAACTTAACTAACAAGGACTTCTACATCAAAGGTGATGTTTCCTTGGGTAATTTAGAAATTATTTATGTTGGTGAGAATGCGATTGATTAAGTTAGTGGAGGGAACCTCTGATTAATATAATACCTATTGTTTTATCTCATCTTCTGTGATAAGATAGGCTCAATCTATTTCTAGGAGGGACAAGACATGGTTTCTACTATTGGTATTATAAGTTTATCTAGTGGAATTATCGGTGAAGACTTTGTTAAGCACGAAGTGGACTTGGGTATTCAACGTCTCAAGGACCTCGGACTCAATCCTATCTTTTTACCTCATTCGCTAAAAGGCTTAGATTTTATCAAAGAACATCCTGAAGCTCGTGCAGAGGATTTGATTCATGCCTTTTCTGATGATAGCATCGACATGATCCTATGCGCCATTGGTGGAGACGATACCTATCGCTTGCTACCCTACCTCTTTGAAAATGACCAACTACAAAAGGTTATCAAACCAAAGATTTTTCTCGGTTTCTCGGATACAACCATGAACCATCTCATGTTACATAAACTAGGTGTCAAGACTTTTTACGGTCAATCATTTCTAGCAGACATTTGTGAGTTAGACAAAGAAATGTTGCCATATAGCCTCCACTACTTCAAAGAATTGATTGAGACGGGAAGAATCTCAGAAATTCGACCTAGTGACGTTTGGTATGAGGAACGGACTGATTTTAGTCCTAAAGCCTTGGGAACACCTCGTGTCAGCCATGCAAATACAGGTTTTGACTTGTTACAAGGCAATGCTCAGTTTGAGGGAGAAATCCTCGGTGGTTGTCTCGAGTCTCTCTATGATATTTTTGACAATTCTCGATATGCAGACAGTAGAGAACTCTGCCAAAAGTATAAACTCTTCCCTGACTTATCCGACTGGGAAGGAAAGATTCTATTGCTAGAAACAAGCGAAGAAAAGCCTGAACCTGACGACTTCAAAAAGATGTTGCGGACTTTAAAAGAAACTGGGATATTTGAAGTCATTAGTGGACTCTTGGTCGGGAAACCTATGGATGAAACCTTCTATAACGACTATAAAGAGGTACTATTGGATATCATTGATAGCAATATCCCGATTGTCTATAATCTGAATGTTGGCCATGCCACACCAAGAGCGATTGTTCCCTTTGGAGTCCACGCCCATGTAGATGCAAAGAAGCAAGTCATTCGCTTTGACTATAACAAAGAAAGCTGAGGTGAGATTCTCAGCTTTTTTTAGAAAGTAGGAGTATCTTAGTTGCTATAAAGCCTGACACTTTAAGTGGTTAATACTCCTGTATTTCTAAGTTCATCCAGTCTATCAGATTGATTGACACTCAAGGGAGTGGGACAAGGAACAATTTTTAAAAAGTTGTTCGGTCCTACTCCCTTTTTTCCTATTTTATAGTCTCTTTATTTGTGATAATATAGTATAGTGAAAAAAACTAGACTGGAATAACTTTACTCTTTTGGAGTTTTATGTGACAGCGATGAATGGAGACAATCTAAGCGGATGCCTGCTTGGAGCTATAGTCAAGAAAACTCAAAATGAGGCTAGAAGGGAAATTGTTATGAGAAAAAAAGCGATTGGTATTGATTTAGGAACAACGAATTCCGTTATGGCTGTTGTTCGTGAAGATGTGCCAGAGATTATTCCGATGGGAACGAATGACGATCAGGTCTTACGTTCAGCGGTTTACTTCTCAAATATTAGTGGCCAAAACCATGTATCTTTTGGTAAAGAAGCCATCGAGCGTGGGACAGAAATCGGAAGTACAGAAAACTTTAAATTTGACTTCAAACGTGACATCGGGCGTCCGATTGCTAGTGATACACCAGACCACACACGTGTCAATTCTATTATTCTTTCGGCCTTGGTTTTGAATGAATTCCGTAAACGCGCCTATGTCGTTGGTCAGGAGATGGGACAAGCAGACGGTATCAAGGATGCTGTCATCACCGTGCCTGCCTACTTTACGTCAGATCAACGTGCGGCAACGAAGAATGCTGGTCGTATCGCAGGATTTAACGTCTTGCGTATTATCAATGAGCCTACAGCTGCGGCCATTGCCTATGCCCACACTAAAAGTGCCCAAGGAAATGTCTTGGTCTTTGACCTTGGTGGAGGAACTTTTGATGTTACCATCATGCGCGTGGCTGATCATGCCTATGATATTTTAGCGACTGACGGGAATTCACGCCTTGGTGGGATTGACTTTGATAAGCGTCTTGTGGGCTACATCATGCAGGAGTTGGAAAAACAAGGGGTCAATATGACTAACCTTTCCGAGAAGGAAAAAATTCAACTTCAATATAAGGCTGAGCAGATTAAGACTAGTCTATCTGTGAATGACCAAGCTCTCTATGAGCATTATGTCAATGGTCAAGGTTACGGTGTCTTGATTACTCAAGCAATTTTCAATGAAATCACCTTGGACCTACTCAAAGATACTGAAATCAAGGTGCAATCTACCCTTCAAGCGTCTGGCTTGAAATGGGAAGAGATTGACCATATTCTCCTTGTGGGTGGTTCAACACGTATGCCAATGATTCGTCAAATGATTCGCCTGATGAGTGGTTTGGAACCTAAGTTTGACCTTAATCCAGACACTATCGTGGCACAGGGGGCATCTATTTTGGCCGACCTTATCGTCAATAACGAGGTTAGCTTCTCTGAACACCAGGATGGTAAGACAACTGAGACAGACAGAGTAGTTGTCAAGGATGTGACCTCTCAGGGAATAGGTCTGCTCTTCAAGAAAAATCCAAACAAGAACTACAGCTTTGTGGGTGACTACTATAATAGTGTCGTGGTTCCACGTAACTCGGTCTTGCCTTTGGCAGTTACCAAGGATCTCTTTGCGGTCGTGGATGGACAGAGTAAGTTCAAACTTCGTATCACAGAAGGAAATTATGAAAATCCATTTGCTGTGAAGATTTTGGGACAAGTGGAAGGACAAGTGCCACAACCTCGTCAGAAAGGCGAGCTTTTGGCACAAGTCACCTATGCCTTCGATTCAGAACAAATTGTTACCGTAACAGTGTCTGATCCTCGAAGCAATACTGTTGTGGCACGCTTTTCAGTCAACGCACAAGTCAACCAAACCCAAGAAGTGGTTAAGGAAGACTTGTCAGAACTTCAAGCTATTTTTGCTAAATTCATCTCATGATAGACTACTACAAAGCAATTGATACAGAGACAGGACAGGAAGTGTCCTATTTAAGAGAGGTCAGTAACCGTATCTCTCCAGAAATGTCGGCTCAAGATTGTTTCGTGGCACTTTCCTTTTTACGTGAAGAGCTGGAGGAACTCTGGACAAATGGTACCTTGGATAAAGAGGGAGAGCGTTTGCGTAGTGAGCTCTACACGATTCGCTCAATCTTTTTCTCAGACCATGAGAAGTTACAATATGACCGAAAACTCAGACAGGCTCAGAGAAAGGCATTGGAAGCTGAAAAGGGGACGACCACTGATACTATCAATGTAACAGGTAAAAAGGAAATCCCTTTTGAACCTGTTGCGGTGACTCAGACTAAAGAGTCATCTCTTAAAAATTACCTCTTTGCGGCCTTCGCCTTTGTGATTCTACTAAGCTTGATTCTCTTTTTCAATATCAATGTCATCGTTCTTATTATCGGAGCCATTCTAATTGTGGCTTTGATGTTACTTATGTCTTAGGAGATATTAATGGAAACCAATCAATTAACATTTGAACATATCTGTTTCAAATATAAGGGAAATGATAACCAGCTCTTTACAGATTTGGATGTTACTATGGAGACTGGCCAAGTTGTCGGTATCTTGGGTGCCTCTGGTTCAGGGAAAACAACCTTAACTGAGATTCTCCTTGGCCAGCTTAAACCAACCTGCCAACAATTTCGTATTTTAGAAAATGGCAAACCTGTGACTGCTGGTTCACGCTCTTGGTCCTATGTGCCCCAACAAAATCTTCTACGTGAGTACCTCAAGGTATCTGAGACCTTTGATTTTTATGCGGACCATCATCTGAAAGGAAGTGGTAAGCTGACTAAAAAGCATCGCATTGCAGGGATTATGGATGATTTAGGGCTGACGGAATTTGCAAACAAGAAGATTTCAGAGCTTTCTGGTGGGCAAAAACGCCGTGTCTCCATTGGTATCGAGCTTCTTAGCCCTAGTCCCTACTTTATCCTTGATGAGCCGTCTTCAGGCTTGGATGCTCTTAGTGACCGTAATCTCTTACGTACCTTGAAAATTTTGGCTAAATCAGCTAACAAGTCTATTGTGGTTATTACCCACAACACAGAAAACTTGGCTATTTTTGACAAGATTATCTTCTTGTCTAAGGGACGTCCGACATTTGCAGGGACTTATGAAGAGTTGCTTTTGGAATACAAGACTAGCGATCCTTATATGATTCGTAAATATATGGATATGAATATCGCAGATGTCTACCAAGAGCTCAATGCTTCAACACGTATTTACAAGATTTAGGGAGACTTATGAACGCAGCATTACGATTAAGTTGGTATAAATTTAAACATCACTACATGGATTTTGTTAAGGTTCTTCTGGGCATTGTCGCTTTCGAAGGCTTAATCCTCTATATTCAGGACAAGGGATTTTTGAAAGATTTCGAAACAACTCGAATGACCCTCTTTCTCTTGCTTTTTTCAACCAGTCTCTTGATTGTGGTTCAAAACAGTATTTATATTTCTAAGGAACGCTCGGTCCTCAACCGTGACTTTTTCTCAGGTTTGAGTCGTTCGGCCTTTGCCTTGGCTAGTATGGGGATTCACGCCTTCTTTGCTGTTTTGGAAACTATTGTCTTTATCCTATCTTACTCTGTTTTTAGTAAGTTCTTTGACAAGGATTTTCCAGATGCTGGTCATATTTTTGGTTCCTACCGTTGGGAAGTTGGCATTACAGTGCTTCTGGTTTTCTTGGCTTCGCATTTCATTGCCCTTTTTATCTCAGCCTTGGTTGGCAAATCTGAGATTACCTCTGTTATCCTAGCAGTTGTTGTGGGAATCATGCAATTTTCATTGTCAGGAACTATCTTATCTTTGCCAAAAGCGATTGATTGGGTACAAAAATTTATCTATCTAGGTTATGGGCACAAGCTTTTTGGGATTTCTAGTGACTTGTCAGACTTGCCATCTAGCTTGGCTAAGTACAGGGTTCCTGTTCCTAAGAGCCAGTTGGAGGCCTTTCAAGGGTCTACAGGTGAATTCTGGGGCCAATGGTGGGCCTTGGTACTTCATTGCCTAGTTTATGCCCTACTCTTTTTCGTCACACTTCAGAAGAAGGAGAAATAAATGCAACAATATGATGAATGGCTGATTGATTTCCAAGTGCAGCATGGTCGCAAGCCGAGCGATAAGGAAGTTGCTGAAGCTGCTAAGACTGGTTTTGCTCTTTCTAGTGGTTTGAGCAGACAGAAAAATTCTAAATTCAGACAAGTTTTGTCTAAGGTTGGTTTGGGCGATCTCAAGTTTAGCTGGTTTTTAGTTTTAGAAATTTTGCTCTTGATTTGTATTGCTCTTTTTGGCTATGTTGTAGGCTATCTATTTATCTAGGAGGACCTCATGAAACAGTTTAAACATAAAAAGTTTATCGGTTTGGCCTTGATTGTCTTTTTGGTCTTCATGGTACTTGGAAAATACACTCAGAGCACGGCTTTTACATCGTCTTCAAGAGTTTATGCCACAACCGTTGTCGATAAGAATACCGGGAACAAGGTGCGTTTTGAAGTTCGTAAAATCAAGGGAGACAAATACGAAGTCAAAAATACGGAGACAGGGGATACCTATCAGGCCAATGCCCAAGCCGGTGAAGACCGTTCTTTGAGCTTTAAGTTGGCTGGAACTAACGGCAACTCAGACGGTACTATCCGTATCACACCAAGTATGGTGCCTGGAGGAGATGCAAAGGTTGAAATGACTGACTCAAACACCTATACTCAGGTTGAGGGAGGTTCTGAAGTCGTTGAGTCTAGCGAGGCTTCGTCTAGTTCTTCAAGTAGCCAAGTTAAAAGCATTATTAAGGATATTTTGGAATCAAGTAGTTCATCCTCTGGTAGCGATGCAAGCTCAGAGTCGTCTTCTAACGATCCAAATAAGCCAAATGCAGATATCAAGACTAAGACCGATGTCAATGGAGATAAGGAAACCACTTATATTGCAGACTATTCGACTGAGGACATTAAGTCTATCACGGAAGCTTTTGGGAAATGGCTCTATCAGTCTGATTATGCCAAGGATGCTGTTTTAGTTCAAAGTAGCTTTGACAGTATTACCAAGGTCAATGACGGTAGTCCAACCTTCCTTTCATTTAAGGCACCTAAGGAAAAAGATAGCAGCCAAACGATTACCATCCTTGCTAATCTCATCAATGCGGATGGCTATGAACATATTACTGGTGTTCCGAGTGGTATCATCAATGGTAAGGAAGTCTCAAACTATGATTTCAAGGACTATAAAAACACGGTTGATTCCTTTGCTTTAGGGATTAATGACAATAGTGGTAAGACCGCAGACTATAGCCCAACATCATCCTTCCGTCTTTATACCTTGAAGGATAAGAAACATGCTATGTATGAAGACGATGCTGCTGAACAAAAAGCCCTCTTTAAGGACTTTTCAGCTGATGATAAAACTGGTGGCAATTATAATGGCTATAACAAGCTTTATAAGGATTTGGTTGACCAAGATAAGGATTCTTACCAAATCGTTCTAGGCTCTAATGGTACTGTTTATTATGTGACGAACTACTGGAAGGGCAATTACGATAAGAAGGCTGTTCAGACCTATAAGGTAGCACCAGATGACATGCAAGAGGCTTACCAAGAGCTGCTCAAGCATTACTCTAGTGCTAGCACGTCTGATAGCTCAGAATCTTCAAGTTCTTCACAAACATCAGAGTCATCGTCAAGCTCATCAGAGGCCAAAACAGAATCGAAAACTGAAACTAAGACTGATCAAACAGGCATGGATGTTAATGCTATCAAGGATAATAACTTCCAAAGCCTTGAAGGGACTTGGAAGAATGGGAATGGTAGTAGTTTGACATTTTCTAAGGATCAAATAACTGCACCAACAGATTATGAGGTTCAAAATGCTAATTCTAGTCTTGAAAATGGCTACCTGAGAGCGAGCCTAAGAACAGGAATGTATGGCGCAATAATCTTTTTCATCCCTAAAGGTACGACATTACCGAATGTGTCAGGAAATAATCCTGATGCTTCAGATAATACCAAAGACCGTATCCTAGTGACCCAATCAGGGGATGCACAATCTGACGTCAAACAATTCTACTATAAGGCTGACTAGACCTGACAAGGGTGAAAGTCTAAAAAAAGTAATGTTATAACCTAAAAGTTGAGATAAAATTGTCTCAACTTTTTATGTTACATTTGTAACTTTAATTTAATAGTAAGTCCATCTTCTATAAATAAATGGATTCTTAGAGGTATTATAGACTTTATTAGAAAATTAATTATTGTGAAAACTTACAAAAAGCTATATAATGAGTAGTGTTGTAAAAAGGGCTTCCTAGGGGATTTTTGAGGAAGTTTCTTAAATCAGATTAAAGGGAGAGGGGGAAAAGAATGACTTCTATTATTGAATCGCTATTTGCTGTTTTTAAAGATTTTCATTGGCTAGTATCTATAGACACACTCTTGATTTTCTTTGTCAATTATCTGATGTTTCATGCAGCTGGTAGGGTCAAGATTTCTTGGAGGCTACTTTTATTAGGTGGTCTTTTGTCAGTTGTTTTGACTCCCCTTCTTCCTATGGGATTCAAATTTTTACTTAATCCTCTCATATTATTTTGTTTTAGTTATTACAAACGTCCAGACTTGCCATGGATAGAGCCGGTATTTAATAGCTTTTATGCCTGGGGAACAACTAATATCATTATACGGGGCTTGTCATTAATCGTCTTTCCTTTACTCTTGGGAGCCGACTTGACTAGCCGTATTCCAGAATCTTTAACAGAGTTTATCTGTGTGGTAGTTACCTATCCTATTTACCTCTTGGTTCACCGTTTTATTGGTTATGAATATTTGCAGGTCGAGGAAAAGGAGCGCTTGCGCATACACTTCACCCCTATTGTTATTGGGGTTAGCTTTGCCTTTCTTTCATATGGGCTTTTAAATGAATTCATGCCTTACTTTGCTAGTATCTGGCCTGTGGAAGTGGTTAACAATTATGCTAAGTTGGTCGTTCTATTGGCAACAGGCGCCTTCTTTATCGTTGTTTCCTATGCCAATCAGTGGATAAAGGATGAACTTTTTCTGGAGTTGAAAGAGGAGCAGGAACGTCATTTCCAGAGCTTACAGGAATCTAGTAGGCATATCCTCCATCTTTATCAGGAGTTATACCGTGATGGAGTGCCTAAGGTAGTTGTACCTAAGAAGGCTAAGACTGTTCTGGCTACTAGTCAAGAGGGAGACAGTCAAAACCTATCTGAGGAAGAAGTTCCCTTCAGCAAGGTTATGCCAGATATTTCCAACCTGCTTTCTCAATTGTTACGTTCCGTCATTGAGAGTAAGTATATGGAGTTTCATGCTGTTGGAATTGATTTTATCATGGAGATTCCAGACCCTATATCCCCATTCCATATTGATATAGTGGATTTATCAGCTGTCCTAACGGCCTTCTTGGACAATGCCTTATTGAGAGCTCATGGTCAAGAAAATAGCTTAGTTCGTCTGTCTTATTACCAAAGTGGTGAGGTTCAGGTCCTCTCTGTAGAGACAACCCTTTCGCAAGACAGTGCTGAGGCACCTCACAAGGCGTACGAGAATCATCTGTCAATCAATGAACAGCTCGAAGATATTATGGAGCGTTACCCTCAGTCTAAACTTAGCTTTAAGAATGAAAAGTTCATCTATAGACAGCAATTTGAATACTAAACAACTTGTAAAAAATATATAGAAAGGAGATTCGATGTTTGAATCGTTTTTGGGAATAAATTTTTTAAATCTCTATGATACAGATGCCTTTATAGCCATTCAGATTATTTTAACTCTGACGATAAACTGTGCTATTTTCAAACGAATGACAGATATTCGTATCTCCTGGACGGTATTTTTGACCTTAGCCCTGTTAGATGTAGTCATTCAGTATAATATTACTAACATGATTATGGTTTTTGATGTCTTTATCCTGATGATTTTGGCCTTTCTTGCTAAAGGGAAGACCTGGTCAGTGACTCAGTATGCTTTTCATACCTTGTTTCCAGTGGTGACGTCAGATTTACTTTATCGTTTATTGGGACTCTTCTTTATCCCGCTTCTCTTAAATCTCCCTGTCGCTGAGGTAGGGTCTAATGCCCTTTTCTATCTCTTATCTTACGGTTTGATTCTGCCACTTTATTTTGTATTTGACCGTTTCTTGGGCTTGGATTTGAAGCGTTGGAAGGTCTATAGTGATGACTCTTTCCATAATCTCCAGATTTCTAGAAAAGTTTCCCTGGCCATGGCCATTTATTTATTGGGAATCTTTCTCAGTGTGAATTTAGACAGTTGGTTTCCTGGCTACTCTTCAGAGGTGGAGTTGAGACTTCGTATGTTATGGGTTCTCTTATCTGCAGTAGCCTTTATTTTTCTAATTGCCCGTCTTAATCAACTGTCTCGGCAGTATTTGGAAGAAAGTTTGGCCATGGAGGAAAAGAGGCATTTGAATAGTTTGACCAAGGCCAACCAAAAGATTGATCTTCTTTATAATGAGTTGTTACAATACAGACAGTCTTATCAGACGGTTGTGGAACAATTTTCAGAGGAAGTACGTGACCAGGAAGAAGCTCTTGCTGAACAGGTGTATCAGAATGTTCTTAGAGAGAGTGCCAAAGAGTTTGAACGTTTCCGTGTCGTTGATAATCCTAAGCTGGAAAATATTCAGTCCCTACCCTTACGTAGCCTTCTTTCGGCTCGTATGATGGAGGCTAAACGTAGTAATATTCCAGTGACTTGTGATATTCCTGAGGAGATTTCAGGCTTTACCATGAACGTAGTTGACTTGACCTTGCTGGTGTCCATTTTCTTTAGTAATGCGATTGATGAGAGTAAGCAGGTGCCTGCCAGTCAAATCAATTTTAGTTTTCATCGACATGATAAGGATGGGAGCTACCATTTCGTCATGGAAAATAGGACGCAGGAAGAAAAAGTTGACCTTGATGCCATTATGCAAGAAGAAAATCAGAAGAAGACCTCTGGTCTTAACCTTCACTCAGCCAAGGATATTCTTAGAAAGTATAGTGATGCCAATCTGATTACAAGCAGTGGTGATTACCTCTTCAAACAGGAATTGATTTTTAAATAAATATATGGAGCTAAATCAAAGGATTTGGCTCTTTTTTTCGTTACAAATCCATAAAGTAGGGCTCTTTGCTGTTGAGCTTATGCTTATGTCCGAAGCTTAGTACATCGGAGGAGGAAGGGGTGAGGGAGGAGTCTGATTGTTGCTTCATTCTGTGTTATAATAGCAAGGATTAGTGGTTCTTAGAGCTAGGTGAATGGCGATTGCTTAACCTAACGACTGGTGTAGAGACAAGAAAGGGACGTCTTATGAAATTACTTTATACGGATATGTCTCAGGATTTAACTGAAATTCTGACGGAGCAGGCGACTAGCTATGCTCAAAAGGGAAAGAGGGTCTTTTATATTGCCCCTAATGCCCTATCATTTGAGAAGGAGCGTAAGGTCTTGGAATACCTGCCTCAGTCAGCGTCCTTTGAGATTACGGTGACTCGTTTTACTCAGATGGCTAGGTACTTTATTCTCAATACGAGTAACCCGAAAACTCAGCTGGATGATACTGGTCTGGCCATGATTTTTTATAAGGTCTTGTCACATATGGGCGATGATGAGCTCAAGGTTTATGGTCGTTTACGCAAGGATAGTAACTTTATTAATCAATTGGTGGACCTTTACAAAGAGTTGCAGCAGGCTAATATGACAGTTCTGGATTTACAGCATTTGGATCAGGAGGAGAAACAAGAGGATTTGGTAAGGATTTTCAGTGCGGCTCAGGATCTCTTGTTGGCGGGAGATTTCGACAATCAATCAAAACTCAGTGCCTTCTTCAAGGAGATTAGCTCAGGCCACCTAGATAAGGCCTTGAGTAACACGGTTTTGGTCATTGATGGCTTTACGCGTTTCTCTGCCGAGGAGGAGGCTCTGGTTGCACTCTTGAATGATAAGTGCCACCAGATTGTAGTGGGGACCTATGCCAGTCAAAAAGCTTATAAGGCTAACTTTGTTTATGGCAATGTTTATCAGGCCTCAGTGGATTTTCTGAGGACTTTGGCTCAGACCTATAAGGTGACACCTGACTACGTGACGACAGACAAAGAGGGCAATCCTTCTTTTGCACGTATTAGTCGTCTTTTGGAGAGCCGTCATGATTTTAGTACGGTAGATGAGAAGGTTACTGATCAAGACAAGCAAGCCTTGCAGGTCTGGGAAGTAGTCAACCAAAAGGAAGAAGTGGCTCAGGTTGCCAAGAGTATTCGTCAGTTGCTGGCGGATGGCAAGCGCTACAAGGATATCTTGGTCCTGCTTGGTGATGAAGAGAGTTATAAGCTTCAGGTGGGTCAGATTTTCCGAAAATTTGATATTCCCTATTATTTCGGTAAGGAAGAAACCATGTCTAGCCATCCTTTGGTGCAGTTTGTGGATTCGCTAGAGCGTATCAAGCGCTATAATTATCGTGCCGAGGATTTGCTTAATCTCGTAAAATCAGGTCTCTATGGCGGTTTTACTCAAGAGGACTTAGACCTTTTTGAGTATTATGTCAATTTTGCAGATATCAAGGGGCGTCACAAGTTCTTGTCTGATTTTACGGCCAATAGTCGTGATAAGTATGATTTAGACCAGCTAAATGCCTTGAGGTCACAACTGGTAGAGCCCTTGGACAAGTTGCTTAACAGTCGCAAACAAAAGGGTTCTAGTCTACTTAAGAAACTTGCGGTCTTTTTAGAGACTGTGCAAGTGCCAAGTCAGATGGCTGCTTTGACTGCCAAGGCCAGTGAGGCTGAAAAAGAACAGAATGAACAGGTCTGGAAGGCTTTCACCCAACTCTTAGAGCAGGTTGAGACTATTTTTGGTGAAGAAACGCTGTCAGTGGACGACTTTTTGTCCATTTTGCGTTCGGGAATGTTGGCCTGTGATTACCGTACGGTTCCAGCCACTGTTGATGTGGTCAATGTGAAGAAATACGATTTGATTCAACCACATTCAGCTCCTTATGTTTTTGCCTTAGGCATGACTCAGTCGCATTTTCCAAAGGTTGGGCAAAATAAGAGTCTCCTGTCTGATGAGGAGCGTAGTCGTATCAATGAGGCGACGGATGAGCATAGGAGTTTGGATATTGTTACGCAGAGTAATAGTCAGCGGGGGCATTTTGTGGCTATGTCGCTTTTCAATGCGGCTAGTGAACAATTGGTGCTTAGTCAGCCACAAATTCTCAATGAGACGCAGGATGACATGTCGGTTTATTTGAAGGAGCTTCTTGACCTTGGTCTTCCTTTGGTTGAAAAGGGACGTAATCGTTTCGAGGCTAAGGGTGACCAGATTGGAAACTACAAGGACCTCCTATCGACTGTCATTGCCCTTAACAGCAGCCATCTAGATGCTGATTTGGACAAGGAAACGCAGACGTTCTGGTCAGTTGCTGTGCGTTATCTCCGTAAGCGACTTGATAAGGACCAAGTCTTGATTCCAAATGTGATTGACGATGTGACGACGACCAAGGTGGATGATCAGGTCATGCAGCTGGTCTTTCCGGGGGAAGAACCACTAAAATTATCAGCTTCGGCTCTGACGACCTTCTATAACAACCAATATCTTTATTTCTTGCGTTATGTTTTGGGACTTGAAGAGTTGGAGTCCATCCATCCAGATGCCCGACACCACGGGACTTATTTACACCGTGTCTTTGAGCGTGTGATGGGTGATTCTTCGTCAGAAAACTTCGATGATAAATTGGAAAAGGCTATTGCTCAGACCAATCAGGAACAACCCTTTGAAATTCTCTATACCGAGGACCAAGAGAGTCGCTTGTCTCGTCAGATCTTGGAAGATATCGCCCGTTCAACTGCCAGTGTTTTGCGTGACAATGCGGCCGTTAAGGTTGAGCGTGAGGAAGCCAAGTTTGACTTGCTTTTAGCAAATAGCATCAGGATTACAGGGATTATTGACCGAGTGGACCGTTTAACAGATGGGGCTCTGGGTGTCGTTGACTATAAATCAGGTAAAAATGTCTTTGACATTCAGAAATTCTACAATGGCCTCAGTCCGCAATTGGTGACCTATCTGGAGGCCCTTCGACAAACCTATAAGGTCGATGCTGACCAGCTTTTTGGTGCCATGTATCTTCACATGCAGGACCCACAACTTAACCTAGCCCAGTTTGGTCTGGATAAGCTAGCAGCTCAGGCTAATAAGGAATTGACCTATAAGGGGCTCTTTGTAGCTTCAGAAACAGAGCATCTGGCTGGTGGAAACTATGATTTACAAAAGACTGTCACCTATGACAAGGAGGACCTAGAAACCTTGTTAGACTACAATATTAAGCTCTTTACAGATGCTGCTGAGATTATTCGAAGTGGGAATTTTGCGGTCAATCCTTATACCGAGGATGGTAAGTCTGTTCAAGGGGATCAAATCAAGGCTATTACTCATTTTGAGGCCGACCGCCACATGGGACAGGCTCGTAAACTCTTGCGTTTACCAAGTAAGGGCAAGAAAGAAGCCTATTTGGAGCTGATGGCAAAAGACGAGGACAAGAATCAGATGCAAGTTGCTGAAAATATCATCCCCTTTCCAGTCACTGATCAAGCTGTAAAAGCAGACAAAAAAGACCAGGAGGACAACCATGTTGACTAAAGCTTTTTTAAGTCCAACAGAGATTAAGGAACGCATTGCCCAAGAAGCAGCTTCTGACAAGGAACGCAAGTTAACACCTGAGCAGATTGAAGCCATTTACAGTAATGGTAGCAATATTCTTGTGTCAGCTTCGGCCGGATCAGGAAAAACCTTTGTCATGGTTGAGCGTATCCTTGATATGATTGGACGTGGCGTTGGTATTGACCAACTCTTTATCTCAACCTTTACGGTAAAGGCTGCAGGTGAGTTGAAAGAGCGTCTGGAAAAGCGTCTGACAGAGCAGTTGGGACAAGTTGAGACGGATGAAGAACGTGCCTTTCTTTCAGACCAGATTGCCAAAATTGGGACGGCTGATATTGGAACCATGGATGCCTTCACCCAGAAATTGGTTAATCAGTATGGCTATCTCCTGGGTGTGTCACCTATTTTTCGCATCATGACAGACCCTGCTGAGCAGACACTCATGAAAAATGAGGTTTATGTTGATCTTTTCAATGATTACATGCAAGCCAAGGATGCCCAACTTTTCCAAAAATTGGTCCGCAACTTCGCTGGAAATGGTAAGACTAGTAAGGCCTTTCGTGATCTAGTTTACGATGTCTATAACTTTTCTCAGGCTACTGCAGATCCTGAAAAATGGCTACGTCAGAATCTCTTAAAAGGGCAGACCGATGCCAAGCCAGACAAGGCTAAAGTTGAGCTTTTAGAGGGTCTCAAAGATGGCTTGTTGGCTGATTTCTTAGCCTTCTTAAGAGACCATTTAGGTCTAGCTAAGCGTGAATTTGCCAAGGCCAAGTATCTGAATAATGTGTCAGATGCCATTAGCCTTCTGGAGGGAGCCTTGGCCAATGACCAAACCGATATGGAGGACTTGCTCAAACAACTCTTGACTCTGTCAGGACGGACTGGCTTGACAAATATGACCCGTCCTAAAGACGAGGAACTCAAGGTCTACAAGGAAGCTTACAACAAGGCCAAAAATGAGTTTGTGGCCCAGTTGCGTGAGATTGATACCCAACTAACGGTCCTCGAGGTTTTGACCAAGCATAATGATGACATCCTACCTCTGTTAGAGCTGCTTCAGGCCTTTTTGCTTGATTTTTCAGACCAGTATTTACAGGCCAAGGTTCAGGAAAATGCCTTTGAATTCTCAGATATTGCCCACTTTGCCATCCGTATTTTGGAGGAAAATCCAGAGGTGGCAGCCAGCTACCGTGACCGTTACCATGAAGTAATGGTAGACGAGTATCAGGACAATAGCCATACCCAAGAACGCATGTTGGAGCTCCTCTCTAACGGTCACAACCGATTCATGGTGGGAGATATCAAGCAATCCATCTATCGTTTCCGTCAGGCGGATCCTCAAATTTTTAATGGCAAGTTCCAGCTCTTCCTTGAAAATCCAGATGCAGGTAAGCTGATTCTCCTTAAAGAGAACTTCCGTAGCCAATCTGAGGTTCTTGATGCGACCAATGGTGTTTTCAGCCACCTCATGGACCAGGAAATCGGGGACATTCTCTATGACAAGACACACATGTTGGTAGCAGGTAGCGAGAAGCAAAAAGAACCCCATCCTGAAAATGAGACAGAGGTTCTGATTTACAATAGTGATGAAACAAGTGTGACTCCTGACGAGGAAGGTTCTGATCAACCTATCAGTAGTGGTGAGATTTCCCTGGTTATCAAAGAAATTATCAAACTTCATAAGCAGGGTGTACGTTTTGAGGACATTACCCTCCTAGCACCGACCCGTAACACCTATCTAGACTTGATGGCAAGCTTCGAGGAGCACGGAATTCCTTTGGTTCCTGACGAGTACAAGTCAAGCTATCTCGAATCACTAGAAGTTATGATTATGTTAGACACCCTTCGTGCCATCAATAATCCGCTCAACGACTATGCTCTCGTTGCTCTCCTTCGTTCACCGATGTTTAATTTCAACGAGGATGATTTGGCTCGTATTGCTGTCCAGGCTGACGAAGGACAATTCTATGACAAGCTTCTTGTAGCTTGCACTAAAACAGGGCTTCATCCGGAAGTTGTCACACAAGGACTTGATGCCAAGTTGACTCTTTTCACTGAGACTCTGGCAGATTGGCGTGATTACAGTAAGTGGCACTCGCTCTACGACCTCATTTGGAAGATTTACGACGATCGTTTCTATTATGATTATGTCGGCAGTCTTCCACGAGCTGAGCAACGCCAGGCCAATCTCTATGCCCTTGCCTTGCGTGCCAATACCTATGAAAAGACTGGCTTTAAGGGACTTTCTCGTTTTATTGGTATGATTGATAAGATCATTTCTAGCGGTAACGACCTAGAGGAAGTGACAGACTTGGTTCCTAAAAATGCCGTTAGCCTCATGACCATTCACAAGTCCAAGGGGCTAGAATTCAAGTATGTTTTTGTCTTGCAGATGAATCGCAAGTTCATTGGTCATAGTAGGGATGGACTAAGTGGTAAGTATATTATCAACCGTGAAAAAGGACTTGGCATTAAGTACCTAGCTGACCTTAAAGACCAGATAAACACCAATTTGCCCAAGTTAAATGTTGTTCTAGAGACCCTAACCTTCCAGGAAAATCGTAGGGAAGAGCGCAGGGCAAGTATCTCAGAAGAGATGCGTCTGCTCTATGTTGCAATGACACGTGCAGAGAAAAAACTCTACCTGGTTGGTAAGGGTAGTAAGGAAAAATTAACCCAGCAATTTGGCACGGATGTCGAAAATAATCGCCTACCAGTAGCTCTCCGTGACCAAATCGCTACTTATCAGGATTGGGTTATGGCTTTGGATACCGCCTTTATGAGAAAGGATCTCAAGTTTACTGTTCGCTTTGTTGAGGCTGAGGAGTTGACGCCAGAGGCTATTGGTCAGGTTGAAGTTCAAGCGGTAGTAAATGCTGATGATTTATCTAACAATCGCCAGACGGAAGACATTAAGCGTGCTCTAACTGTCTTAGAAAGTGTTGAAAAACTCAACCAGCTTTATGCACCAGCGATTGACCTACCATCTGTGCGTACGCCGAGCCAGCTCAAAGCCTTCTACGAACCTGTTATGGATACCGAAGGGGTGGATATTATGGATAAGAAAGAGGAGGTACAACCTCTTGAGACTACCACTACCTTTGAGCTTCCAGACTTTGGGCAAAAAACTAAGGTCACTGGAGCTGCAGTTGGTTCAGCCACCCATGAACTCATGCAACGCTTGATTCTTTCCGATACAGTGACTCTCCAAGATTTGACTCAGGCACTGAGTCGGGTATCGGCAGATGATCAAGTTAAGGCGCGTGTGCAGTTAGAAAAGCTACTAGGCTTCTTTGACACCGAACTTGGGAAACTCATTCTAGCTAACCGTGGTAAGTTGCGTCGTGAAGCACCATTTGCTATGTTGGCAGAAGATCCCGCTAGTAAAGAAGATTTTGTCGTCCGTGGTATCATCGATGGCTACCTTCTTCTTGAAGACCGTATTGTCCTCTTTGACTATAAGACGGACCGCTTCACTCATCCTAGTGAACTTAAGGAACGTTACAAAGGGCAAATGAGCCTCTATGCTAAAGCACTCAGCCAAGCCTATCAAATAGATAAGATTGATAAATACCTTATTCTCCTAGGTGGAAAAGACTTGGAAGTCGTAGAAGTATAAGCTATAGACTAACCATTCTTTCATAGTGAAAGAGTGGTTTTTTGTGTCTTAATCCCATCAAAAAAGACTGGTGTGCACACACCAGTCTTTTCGATAGATTTCCATCAGTATTGTAAGTTCGTTAAACTATTAGAGGATGGAAATAGTTATGAAAAAAAGTATCTTGTAGGTTGCTTAGGCCTACAAGGGCTATTATAACAAACTCATCTTAGTCTAAACAAGGTTAGAAAAATTAGAATTAACCGTTACAAACATTACTAGTTTTTAATAGTTAGGATCCATAATAGCAATAAATAGAGATAAAAACCGTCAGCATGAGACTAACGATTTTAGTTTATTTTTATCCTAATATCAACTAATCAAAGGAACCACCCAATTGACCCAGGCCCAGGAAATAGGCATAACCAGAATCATGGCTGGAATCATATCTGCTGTTGGGAATTGACGCAGTTTCATAATACGAAAACCGGTCGCAATCATGAGGAAGCCCCCGCAAGCCTTAAAGTCTCCAATCATGGCTTTTGTTGTTAGAGGGAGAATGAAACCAGCACTCACAAAGAGGAGGAAGAAAACGATAAATTGTGGAATGGCAATCATGGAGACGATGTAGCCTAGACTACAAGAGAAAATCATAGCCGTAAAGAAATCTAGGATAGATTTAGAAATTAAGATAGAAGCATCGCCTGTCATCCCAGACTCAAGACTCCCGTAAATTCCTGTACCACTCGCACAAAAAAGGACGATAACTGTCAAGAGCTGCGCATAAAATTCATCGTGAGCTAACCCTGTTTGCTTGCTTGGTGTAATCTTGGACAAGCCTTTTTCCATAAGCCCAGCTCCCTTGTTGATGAGGTTCCCAAACTTTAGGGCCAGCCCAATGATGGTACCGATAACTACCGCAAAGATAACCGCAGGCATATTAACCATATTCATAATAGCGCTAATCCCCATTACCATAGAAGCTAGGCCAAAGATAAGGTTAAGATTTTCCTTGAAATCGTCTCTGAGATAGTCTCCGAAGAGCCCTCCAGCGATTCCTCCTAAGATAATAGATAGCGAGTTGATGATAATTCCAGTTGGCACCAGTGATTTTCCTCCTATTTGTTCTAAATACTATAAGTTTAGCATTATCAAAGGCCGAATGCAAAATTGTCTCGTATTTTCAAACGTTTTCTTGAAATTGTACCTTTGAAATGATACAATAAATGAGAAGGTAAGGAAATAGCCTTATCTAAAACTATTGCTCGATATTATTAGAGTATTGTCCATAAAAACAAGGTAATAACTCTAATTTATAATCTAATATAAAATGTAAAGTGAGACTATTGTTAAATAGATTCTCAAGAAAGGATAAAAGATGATTCGTTTTGAACACGTAACGAAACGTTATGAAGATAAGGATGCTCTCTCAGATCTTAACCTCGAGATTCGAGATGGGGAGATTTTTGGTCTGATTGGTCACAATGGAGCTGGTAAGACCACGACTATTTCCATTTTGACGTCTATCATTGAAGCTAGCTACGGTGAAGTTTACGTCGATGATATGGCCCTCAGCCAACATCGTGATGCTATCAAGAAAAAAATCGCTTATGTGCCAGATTCACCAGACTTATTCTTAAATTTAACTGCTAATGACTATTGGTACTTTTTGACACGTATCTATGATTTGGAAGCTAGTCAGGTTGAGGACCGTTTGATTGATCTCATGGCTACCTTTGACTTGACGGAAAGTCGCTATAACCTCATTTCTTCCTTCTCTCACGGTATGCGTCAGAAGGTTGTCGTTATCGGTGCTCTTCTGGTTAATCCGCAGATTTGGGTTTTGGATGAGCCTTTGACTGGTCTGGATCCACAGGCATCTTATGATTTGAAAGAAGCCATGCGTAACCATGCTAAGGAGGGTAATAGTGTGCTCTTTTCAACCCACGTTCTAAGTGTAGCTGAGCAGCTCTGTGATCGTATTGCTATTTTGAAGAAAGGAAAACTCATCTTCCAAGGGTCTCTAGCTGAACTTAAGTCTCAGTACCCTGACAAGGATTTGGAAACCATTTATCTGGAAATGGCTGGACGTAAGATCGAGGAGGTGTAGTCATGAACTGGAACCATGTTTGGGAGCTTTTTAAAATTAATCTCCTCTATGCAAATCCTCAAGCAGTAACTAACCTACAGAAACGTCAGGAGAAAAAGAAAAAAGCTAATTTCTCCATCGTTAATGCCATGCTTAGACAACAACTCTTGATTTTAATTATTTTTACGGTTGTTTATAGCTATCTTTTTGTAGGTGTCGATTATAAGGCCAATCCTGGAGTCTTAACCCTCTATCTTTTGACATTTTCAGTCATGGGGCTTCTCCAGACTTTTACGGCTCTCTATAGTACCTTTTACGATAGTAAGGATAGCAAGGCTTATCTGCCTCTTCCCTTAAAGCCATCAGAAGTCTTTTTGGCCAAGACCTTGTCAGGTTCTATGGTTGGGATGACCTTCATGGTACCTATCCTTAGTCTTCTCATTCTAGCTTACTGGCAATTTATTGGCCCGCTAGGGATAGTCGTGGGGTTTCTATCCTTTATCGTTTCTCTCTTTATCAATCTCGTTTTTTCAGTGATTCTGTCTAATAGTGTTGGAACGCTGATTGTTCGCAGTTCTCGTCAAAAGCTCTATTCGACTATTTTGATGACCCTGTCAACCCTATTGATTATGTTCCCTATCATGATGGTTGGTTTTCTTAATGGTTATGTTAAGGGTGCTGGACATATCGATTTTCCTTTGTTGCCTTATCTAAGAGGTTACTATGATGTGGTAGCTGCTCCTCTATCTCCGGAGGCTCTACTAAATTTTTATCTTCCTCTTATCTCAGTGCTTATCTTGGGTTTTTGGTTTTATAAAGTCAGAATGCCTCGTTATTTCCACGAAGCCATTTATAACAAAAAGGCTAGAAAGACTCAGGTAAAAGTTGTTACTCGAAGTCAAAGACAGGTCTTGGTTCGCCATCATTTATCTACTTTGGGAAACTCAACCCTCATTATCAATACCTATGTGGTACCAGTATTATATATGATCATGCTGGGCGGAGGTGCGTTCTTTTTGAAAGATTTAGGTCCAGACTATTTCGGGCTCATGCTTTTAGTTGGAATTGCCTTTGGTTTCTTTTCAGCGCAACCAACAAGTTTTCTTGGGGTGGCAACTTCCTTAGAGGGAACAAACTTTGACTTTATCCGTAGCCTGCCAATCAATACGGGTGACTATCTTCGTCAAAAGTTTTGGATTTTCTATGGCTTGCAAGTCGGTGTATCCCTCTTACTAGGAGGACTTGGTTTAATATTCCTTGCACATCTCCATCCTATTTTGGTGGCAAGTTTCGCTCTTGGTTTTCTTGTAACAACCTATCTTGTAGGTGGCTATTTCTTTGAACGTGACCTTAAATTATTGGAAGTGAATTGGCAGGAAGTCACTCAACTCTTCAATCGGGGTGGCGGACAGTGGCTCTATATGGGTATCTTTATTCTTACAATTTTCATCGCTGCCTTGCTAGGAGGTATTGTCTTCTTTGCAAGTAAGTTCTGGATTGCCCTAGTAGTTAACGCTATAGTATCTGGGCTTATAGCTTTAATTGCCCTAATCGTTTATCTCTTTGTTGATCGCAGACGTTGGAAACGTATTAGAGCCATGTTTTTTGCCTAGAACAAACTGTTTAAAGAGTCTCTCCGATTGGAGGGATACTTTTTTACTGAAAATCTTTAATATGTAAACTTATGCATTATATATGTTAAAATACCTGAATTTAGTGTATAATCATAAACATGAAACGAAATTTTGACTCAGTAAAACGCCTGGTTATTAAAATCGGGACTAGCTCTCTGGTTTTACCATCAGGAAAAATTAATCTTGAAAAAATCGATCAATTAGCTTTTGTCATTTCTAGCCTGCATAATAAAGGGATTGAGGTTGTCCTCGTATCCTCTGGTGCCATGGGCTTCGGGCTCAATGTCCTAGACCTAGACAAGCGACCGGCTGAAGTCGGTAAGCAACAAGCCGTCTCAAGTGTAGGGCAGGTAGCCATGATGAGCCTCTATTCTCAGGTCTTTTCACATTACCAAACTAAGGTATCTCAGTTGCTTTTGACCCGTGATGTGGTTGAGTATCCTGAGAGTTTGGCCAATGCCATCAATGCCTTCGAGAGCCTCTTCAAGCTTGGAGTTGTTCCAGTTGTTAATGAAAATGATGCTGTCAGCGTAGATGAAATGGACCATGCGACTAAGTTTGGGGACAACGACCGCTTGTCAGCTATCGTAGCTAAGATTGTTGGTGCTGACCTACTCATTATGTTGTCAGATATTGATGGGCTCTTCGATAAGAACCCAAATGTCTATGAGGATGCCACCCTTCGTAGTTATGTCCCAGAGATTACCGAGGAAATTCTAGCCTCAGCTGGTGGTGCTGGTAGTAAATTTGGTACAGGTGGTATGATGAGCAAGATTAAGTCAGCTCAGATGGTTTTTGAAAACCATAGTCAAATGGTTTTAATGAATGGTGAAAATCCACGTGACATTCTTCGTGTCCTAGAAGGAGCCAAAATCGGTACACTCTTTAAACAGGAGAACTAATATGACATATATTGATACATTGGGCCAGCAGGCCAAAGTGGCGGGTCGTCAGATTGCTAAATTATCAACAGCAGCTAAAAATGACCTTCTAAATCAAGTAGCTAAAGCACTAGTAGCTGAGAGTGACTATATTATCACTGAAAATGCTAAAGATATGACCAATGCCAAGGAAAATGGTATTTCAGAGATTATGCAAGATCGCTTGCTCTTAACGGAAGACCGTATCGCAGGGATAGCCGAAGGTGTCCGTCAGGTCGCAGATCTCCAAGATCCCATCGGTCAAGTAGTTCGTGGCTATACAAATCTAGATGGTCTTAAAATCGTTCAAAAGCGTGTTCCCATGGGCGTTATCGCTATGATTTTTGAGAGCCGTCCTAATGTTTCAATCGATGCTTTTAGCCTCGCCTTTAAGACTAATAATGCGATTATTCTTCGTGGAGGACGTGATGCTATCAATTCCAATAAGGCTTTGGTGACAGTAGCTCGTAAGGCTTTGGAAAATGCAGGAATTACAGCAGATGCCGTTCAGTTGGTTGAAGATACCTCTCATGAGGTAGCCGAGGAGCTCATGGTGGCGACCAAGTATGTTGACTTGCTCATCCCTCGTGGCGGAGCTCGTCTCATCCAAACTGTTAAAGAAAAAGCCAAGGTTCCAGTCATCGAAACGGGTGTTGGTAACTGTCATATTTATGTGGATAAATATGCTAACTTAGATATGGCGACACAGATTGTCATCAATGCCAAGACTCAACGACCAAGTGTTTGTAACGCTGCAGAATCGCTGGTTGTTCATGCTGATATTGCAGAAGAATTCTTGCCTAACTTGGAAAAAGCTATTTCAAAAATTCAGTCTGTTGAGTTCCGTGCGGATGAAAGGGCTTTGAAACTTATGGAAAAAGCTGTACCCGCTTCACCTGAAGATTTTGCGACAGAGTTTCTTGATTATATCATGTCAGTTAAAGTGGTAGACAGCCTTGACGAGGCTATTGATTGGATTAATACCTACACAACATCGCATTCAGAAGCTATCGTAACTCAGGATATCAGTCGTGCTGAACAATTCCAAGACGACGTAGACGCTGCAGCTGTCTATGTTAATGCCTCAACCCGCTTCACAGACGGCTTCGTCTTTGGACTGGGTGCTGAAATCGGAATCTCAACCCAAAAAATGCACGCCCGTGGTCCAATGGGACTTGAGGCCCTAACCTCAACCAAGTTCTATATTAACGGACAAGGACAAGTTAGAGAATAAATCATCAAGCTCCATGAAGGAGCTTTTTTAAGTTGGTTTGCTAGAGTATGAAGCTTCTGTTATACTGGGGGTATCAAAAATGAGGAGCTTTGGTGATGTTTAAAGCTTATAAAAAGTATTGGATGGGCTATTTCGATTTTACGGGACGTTCAAGCCGCTCAGACTATTGGTTGGCAGTTTTAGCGAATACGATTGTAACTATCATTTTATTTACCGTGGTTATAGTTGCCATTGTATTTGATAGTCCAGGTAGTCATTATCATATTATTTTTAAATTATTGTATTTGCTTGCAATGGTATATTTCTTTGCTAACTATATTCCATCTATTGCCCTTCAGGTGCGTCGCTTGCGTGATGCTGGTTTTCATTGGGCATTGATTTTCTTACGCTATGCGCCTGTTATAGGTGATATCGTACTGTTGGTTTTGTTTTGTCAACCCACAAAAGTAGAATTTCCTTTCAACCAGTTCAATAATTCACAACAATAATAATGACTTAACAGCCTCTCTAGGCTGTTTTTTGGTTGATTTGTTAATCTTCCCTTCTCTTGGTATACTGGGAGTATCATAAAAAGGGGATTTTATAATGATTGAAGCCTACAAAAAATTTTGGAAGGGCTATGTTGATTTTACGGGACGTT
>OGEZ01000021.1_pt1 | contig 196308 bp, 181 predicted proteins | sample 1570831 | NCBI WGS metagenome assembly OGEZ01 (sample SAMEA2582059, study PRJEB24529) | metagenome | biome: Human gut stool | place: China | collected 2011 | reverse complement strand
ATTCTACTTGTTCTCGATTTTTAGCTTTCTTTTCCAACATTTTCATCACCGCTTTTATTATACCACAAAAATAGCAAAAAGCCCAGCAAATGCTGGACTTTTTCGACAAGCTGAAAGCTTCCGATAAACTCGGGAGCTTTATTCTTTTAAAAACAGAAATAATCAGCATTTTTTACAACATATTTTATAACATTGTTAGCTATATTGCCTATGTCATAATTTATCAAAATATGGTATAATGTTATATGTAAGAAATATAATGAGCAAAAACTGTTTTCCACTTTGTCAGACATTGTTTTAAACAATTACTAACGAATGAGAATTAAGAATAGGAGAGAGAAGTATGATTAGTCGAATTAATGCTAACAAATCTGCATACGGGGGTGCAGAAAATGTTTGAGGTATCTGATGTTGTGGCTTATGGCACAAACGGTGTGTGCACTATTACTGAAATTACAACCAAAAGAATTGATAAAACAAATATTGAATATTACGTTTTAAGTCCAAAGGCGGCTACTACGGCAAAGGTTTTTGTACCTACACACAACGAAAATCTTGTCGGAAAAATGAGGGCAATCCTTACTAAGGAGCAAGCAAACGAGCTTTTGAATAATATTCCGAAAGACAAGCCCGAATGGATTTCAAATAAAAATCAAAGATTTGAAACTTTTAAAAATATTATTGCCGAGGGCGATTGCGCAGAGTTGCTTAAACTTATAAGAACTCTGAGATTACACGAAAGATATCAGTTTAAGAGGGGCAAAAGATTACATATGTCGGATGAACGCTTTTTGAAAGAGGCTGAAAAAATGGTGCTCGGCGAATTTGCATATGTTCTCGATGTAACAACTGATGATGTTTTGAATAGTATTTTAAATTAAAAGTGGGTTAATGTTTTTGTGGAATTGTGGTGCAGCTTATTTTCAGTCGGTTAGTATAGAACGAAAATAACGGGCTATCCGCCTAAAAGACAAAAAAGTTTGGTCAACCTTTTCAAAGGTTGTGGGTGTGGGCAACGCTCACAAAAACTTTAAGTTATCACAAATTCTTGATAGCCAAACGGCTTGCCGTTTGGTGGCTCAAACACAATGGCGCAAGCCTTTTAATAGCGAAAGCAAATAAAAAAGATATTCTTATTATTTACTCCGTCAACGCTTAGCGATGACGGAGTTTTTTTTATTATTCCTTTTTAAGGCTGTCGCCTGTTTTTCAAACTTAGTTTTAGCACGCAACAGCTTTGCTGTTTGCGCCCGAAAGTCTGTTATAATGAAAGCTTTTTATGGGCTCTGCCCAAACCCACAACCCTTTAAAAAGGGTTGACCTGAATTTTATATTTACAAAACTAAAATTTGCGTTAAACACAAAAAAAAATTCCCTGCCGAAAAGACAGGGAATTTTTAAATTCGATTTATTAATCATCAAGACAGTTGTCAAGTCTTTCAATAATGTTTGGCTTGTCCATATGCTGACCGATAAATACAAGTTTAATCTCTCGGTCGCCGTACTTTTCGTCCCAATGCTCTTCAATGTCGGGATATTCTTTAAAGTACTTTTTCTGCTCGCTCTTCGGAAAAGCCGCAAGCCATTTGCCGTTTTCTGTTGCAGTAATCTGTACGCCTGCCTGCTCAAATACATAGAGGTAATCTCTCTTGTCTTTATCAGAGAACCAAAGAATACCCTTTGCACGAACAACGCCCTTTGGCCAGTTGTTTACAAATTCCTGTAATTTCTCCTGATTGAACGGACGGCGGCTGTGGTACACAAAAGTACCGATACCGTACTCTTCGTCATCGTCACCGTGGTGGTGATGGTGGCAGCAGTGACCATGCTCGTGATCGCAATTTGAATGGTCTTCGTCATCGTGATGGTGGTGATGGTGATGCTCGTGCTCATCTTCGTCATGGTGATGGTGGTGCTCGTGCTCATCTTCATCGTGGTCATGATGCTCGTTTCTCTCGTCCTCGTCTTTATCATATGCCTGAGCCCAGCCTGCTGAACCTGCTGTTTCCTCAAAGTTGTAAAGATTTGTGTTGAGAATATCGCCAACGCTTACCTTGCCGTAGTTTGCCTCAATAATTTTAGCCTTTGGCTGGAGTGTCTTAATCATAGCCTTAACTCTGCCGAGCTGCTCCTCGTTTACCATATCTACTTTATTGAGAATGATAGTTGAGCAGAACTCGATTTGCTGAATAACAAGGCTTTCAATGTCCTCTTCGTCTACATCATCTTTAAGAAGATTGTCGCCGCAGCCAAACTCTGTCGCCATTCTGAGTGCGTCTACAACAGTTACAATGTTGTCAAGACGGCAGATAGCAGGAGTGCCTTCCTCTTCGTCACCCTCAAGTACAGCAATAGACTGTGCAATAGGGAGCGGCTCGCAAATACCGCTTGCCTCAATGAGAATATAATCAAATTTGCCTGACTTAACAAGCTCGGCAATCTGATTGATAAGGTCAACCTTGAGTGTGCAGCAGATACAGCCGTTTGAAAGAGGAACAAGGTTTTCGTCTTTCTGAGTAACAACGCCTGTCTTCTGAATAAGCTCAGCGTCAATGTTTACCTCGCCGATATCATTAACGATAACAGCGCACTTGTAACCTTCCTGATTGCTGAGTACATGATTGATAAGTGTAGTTTTACCTGAACCAAGATAACCTGTAAGAAGTGTTACAGGAATTGGAGGCTTTGGTTTTGCCATATATGTCATTTCCTTTCAAGAATAGTTTTCTACAAATGGAATAATAGCACAACTGATTTGCATTGTCAAGTGGTTAGGAGTTAGTTTTAACTAATCGCAAATGTTATATATGTTTTTACAGCAATTTATGTATAAAAAGGAGAGAGGGAAATCCTCTCTCCAATTAATATACCCTATTTAATTTTCAGGAACATTTGGAAGACCGTCAAAGCCCTTTTGAAGTTCCTCGTCTGTCGGAATATAGTCGCTCATAAGACCATCGTTAAATTTCTCGTAAGCTACCATATCAAAGTAACCTGTACCTGTAAGACCAAAGAGAATAGTTTTTTCTTCGCCTGTTTCTTTGCACTTTAATGCCTCGTCAATAGCAACTCTGATTGCGTGGCTGCTTTCCGGAGCAGGGAGAATACCCTCAACTCTTGCAAACTGTTCTGCGGCAGCAAATACAGATGTCTGCTCAACAGAAGTTGCCTCCATAAGTCCGTCATGGTAAAGCTGAGAAAGTGTGCTGCTCATACCATGGTAGCGAAGTCCGCCTGCATGGTTAGCTGACGGAATAAATCCGCTGCCGAGTGTGTACATCTTAGAGAGCGGGCAAACCTTGCCTGTATCGCAGAAGTCATATGCAAACTTGCCTCTTGTAAAGCTTGGACAAGACGCAGGCTCAACAGCAATAACTCTGTAATCAGCCTCGCCTCTGAGCTTTTCGCCTACAAACGGAGATATAAGACCGCCGAGGTTAGAGCCGCCGCCTGCACAACCGATAATAATGTCAGGCTTTACATTATATTTATCAAGAGCTTTTTTAGCCTCAAGACCGATAACCGACTGGTGGAGAAGTACCTGATTAAGCACACTGCCGAGTACATAGCGGTAACCCTCGGTAGATGTAGCAACTTCAACAGCCTCAGAAATAGCGCATCCAAGGCTGCCTGTTGTGCCGGGGTGCTCCTCAAGAATTTTTCTGCCAACGGCAGTATCCATAGACGGTGAAGGAGTAACGCTTGCACCGTATGTTCTCATAACTTCTCTTCGAAATGGCTTTTGCTCGTAAGATACCTTTACCATATATACCTTACAGTCAAGACCAAAGTAAGAACAAGCCATCGAAAGCGCAGTACCCCACTGACCTGCTCCTGTTTCTGTTGTAACGCCTTTAAGACCCTGCTTTTTAGCATAGTAAGCCTGAGCAATAGCGGAGTTCAGCTTATGACTGCCGCTTGTATTGTTGCCCTCAAACTTATAGTAAATCTTAGCAGGAGTATCAAGAGCCTTTTCAAGAAAATATGCTCTGATAAGCGGAGATGGACGATACATTTTATAGAAATCCTGAATTTCCTGCGGAATATCTATGTATGCGTCTGTATCGTTAAGCTCCTGCGCTACGAGTTCTTTACAGAAAACAGGATAAAGCTCCTCTGCTGTCATTGGCTTTAATGTAGCAGGGTTAAGAAGAGGAGCAGGCTTGTTTTTCATATCTGCACGAACATTATACCATTGAGTAGGTATTTCGCTTTCGTCAAGGTAAATTTTATATGGAATTTTTGTATTTTCCATTGGTTTCAACCTCCTGAATTTTAACATTTATAACATTATAACATATTATTTTAAAGTTGTCATCACTTTTTATAGGAAATATTATTACATTACATAATAAAAATAATTATTTACGGGCATTTTACAAATGCCGGGTAAATAGCTTTACAAAAATTGACTAAACTAATACCGTACTCAAAAGAAGTACGATAATTATTTGAGGAGATTATATTTATGAAAAAAACAAGCACAAAATTATTATCAGTATTAGCAGCAGGCGTAATTATGGCAAGTGCATTTGCAGGTTGCGGCGGCAGCTCATCATCAACTGCAAGTGAAGGTGCAAGCAATGCAGATTCATCAAGTGCAGGTGCTTTTGATACAAGCAAAACACTTTCTGTAATTACAAGAGAGCAGGGTTCCGGTACTCGTGATGCTTTCGTAGAACTTACAGGTGTTCTTGTTAAAGACGGCGACACAAAGAAAGATACGACAAGAACTGATGCAGTTACAGTAAACGGTACTGAGGCTGTTATTACTAATGTAAAGGGCAATGACGCAGCAATCGGTTACATTTCACTCGGTTCACTCAACGACAGCGTTAAGGCTCTTAAGGTTGAAGATGTTGAGGCAACAGCAGAAAATGTAAAATCAGGAGAATACAAAATCAGCCGTCCGTTTAACATTGCTTATAAGGGCGACTTAAGCGGTGTTGCTAAGGATTTTGTAGATTATATCTTAAGCTCAGACGGTCAGGCAGTAATTTCTAAAGAAGGTTATGTATCTGTATCTGAAAACGCAGCTTATGAGGGAACAAAGCCTGAGGGCAAAATTACAGTAGCAGGTTCATCTTCAGTTTCACCTGTAATGGAAAAGCTCATCGAGGCTTACAAGCAGGTAAATACAAAGGCTGACATTGAACTTCAGACATCAGACTCATCAGCAGGTATGCAGTCGGCACTCGAGGGTACTTGTGATATCGGTATGGCATCAAGAGAGCTTAAAGATACAGAAACAGCCCTTACATCAACAACAATCGCAAAAGACGGTATTGCAGTAATCGTAAACACAAACAACACAACAGATAATCTCACAATGGATCAGGTAAAAGCTATCTATACAGGCGAAGCTAAGGTTTGGAGCGATATAACTAAATGAGATTAAACAATATTAAAGAAAGGGCTATGCAGGGAGTTTTCTTCCTGACAGCCCTTGCAAGCATAGCGGCAGTTGTGCTTATATGTATTTTCCTTTTTTACAACGGTGTTCCGGCAATGGCAGAAATCGGATTTTTTGATTTTATAGGCGGCTCTGAATGGACACCTACAAATGTTCCGGCTAGCTACGGCATCTTTACAATGATTATCGGCAGTATATATGTTACAGCCGGTGCGGTAGTAATCGGTGTGCCAATCGGAATTTTAACAGCAGTTTTTCTTGCTCGTTTTTGCCCAAAGCCTTTATACAAGGTGATTAAGCCGGCAACAGAATTGCTTGCAGGTATTCCGTCAATCGTTTACGGCTTTTTCGGACTTATGGTAATTGTACCGTTTATTCGTGAAAATTTCGGCGGCAACGGCTCAAGCCTGCTTGCGGCGTCAATAGTGCTCGGAATTATGATTTTGCCTACAATAATCGGTGTGTCGGAATCGGCTATCAGGGCAGTGCCTGAAAATTACTACGAGGGAGCCCTTGCACTTGGTGCAACAAGAGAGAGAAGTGTATTTAAAACAATGCTGCCGGCAGCTAAGTCGGGTATTCTTGCAGGTGTTGTGCTTGGCATAGGCAGAGCAATCGGCGAAACTATGGCGGTTATCCTGATTGCAGGCAATCAGGTACAGATTCCTACATCGCTTACAGACGGTGTAAGAACACTTACAGCAAACATTGTACTTGAAATGGGTTATTCAACAGGACTTCACAGACAGGCGCTTATAGCAACAGGTGTGGTTTTGTTTGTATTTATCCTTATTATTACACTTTCAATGCAGGCAATTAAGAGCAGGAGTGAAAAAAATGGCTGAAAATAACGAAATAAAGGCAATCAATAAAACAGGATTTGCCCAAAGATTAAGAGAATATAAAAGAAAGCCGCTTTCACTTGTTTTATTCATTCTTGTTGTGCTTGCAGCGGCATTATCGGTACTTGCACTCATATTTTTGATTGTTTATATCCTTGTAATGGGTATTCCGCACATTACTCCGGATTTGTTTGCGTGGGAATACAACAGTGACAATGTATCTTGTATGCCGGCTATTATCAATACTATTATAGTTACTTTGCTTACTTTGGTAATCGCCGTACCTTTTGGTGTTGGCGCAGCAATTTATCTTGCCGAGTATGCAAAAAGAGGCAATAAGTTTGTAAAGCTCATCAGAACAATGGCAGAAACACTTTCGGGTATTCCGTCTATTGTTTACGGCTTGTTTGGTATGCTGTTCTTTGTAACAACACTTCAGTGGCGACTTTCATTGCTTGCAGGTTCTTTTACACTTGCAATTATGGTACTGCCTACAATTATGAGAACAACAGAAGAGGCTTTGCTTTCTGTACCTGATTCTTACCGAGAGGGCAGCTATGGTCTTGGAGCAGGCAAGCTGAGAACTATTGCAAAAGTAATTCTTCCGAGTGCAATGCCCGGTATTCTTGCCGGCATAATTCTTGCAGTGGGCAGAATAGTCGGTGAAACAGCGGCACTTTTATATACATCGGGTTCGGCATCGGGTCTTGCAAACGGACTTATGTCCTCGGGCAGAACACTTGCTATTCATATGTATGTGCTTGCAAACGAAGGATTGCATACAGATCAGGCTTGGGCAACAGCGGTTGTATTGCTTGTGCTTGTACTTTTAATCAATACACTTTCGGCATTTATAGCAAAAAAACTTACAAGTAAAAATAAGTAACGGTGGAAGGAAAACAAATGGATAAGTTTACAATTAAGGATATGAACCTGTATTACGGCAAATTCCACGCATTAAAGTCTGTAAACTTTAATATGGAGGCTAACAAAATTACAGCGTTTATCGGCCCGTCGGGCTGTGGCAAATCAACGCTCTTAAAGTCGCTCAACAGAATGAACGATTTGGTAGAGGGCTGTAAAATTACAGGTGATATTCGTCTTGATGATGAGGATATTTACGGAAAAAATATGGATGTTAATGTCCTCAGAAAAAGAGTGGGTATGGTTTTCCAAAAGGCAAACCCATTTCCTATGAGCGTGTATGACAACATAGCATTCGGCCCGAGAACACACGGTATAAGAAGCAGAAGAGAGCTTGACGAAATTGTTGAGCAGTCATTAAGAGATGCCGCAATTTGGGATGAACTTAAGGACAGACTTAAAAAGAGCGCACTCGGTCTTTCGGGCGGTCAGCAGCAGCGTCTTTGCATTGCAAGAGCGCTTGCGGTAAAGCCTGAGGTTTTACTTATGGACGAGGCAACTTCGGCGCTCGACCCAATTTCAACAGGTAAAATTGAAGAGCTTTGTATGAAGCTCAAAGATAAATATACCATTATAATGGTTACACATAATATGCAGCAGGCAATGAGAATTGCTGACAATACAGCATTTTTCCTGCTTGGCGAAATGATTGAATGCACAGATACAGCTACCTTGTTTTCTACTCCAAAGGATAAGCGTACAGAGGAATACATTACAGGAAGGTTCGGCTAATGAGAGAGTATTTTGATTTGGAATTAAAAACACTCAACGATAAGCTCATTGAAATGGGCGCTTTGGTTGAGGGTGCTATTAAAAACACAATAACTATCATTACAAACGGTGAGTACGATAAGCTTGAAACAGCAAGGATTATAGAAGAAAAAATAAATAAGATGGAAAGAGAAATCCAGAGCTTTTGTTTGAACCTTTTACTCTTGCAGTCACCTGTTGCAGGCGATTTAAGAACAGTATCGGCAGCGCTCAAGATGATTACAGACCTTGAGAGAATAGGCGATCAGGCTATTGATATTGCGGAAATGTCCATTTACTTAAAGGACTGCGAAAGCCTTTACTCAATGACACATATTTCAGAAATGGCTGAGCGCTCATCAAATATGGTAACAACTGCGATTGACGCTTTTGTAAAGAAAGATTTAAAACTTGCAAGAACAGTTGCCACTATGGACGATGCGATTGATGACCTTTTCAACAAGGTAAAGGAAGAGGTTATTGATATTATCAATACAAATAAGGAACTCGACCATCAGGCTATTGATATTATGCTGATTGCAAAGTATTTTGAAAAAATCGGTGACCATGCGGAAAATATCGGCGAATGGGTAGTTTTTTCAATTACAGGCAGTAAAGAATAAATAAGTGCGTGTTTGTTTTTTATTGCAAAAAATGACTATTGTGATATAATTAGTTTTAAGGTAGATGTGCTCTGCCTTAATACTATTTCGGGGAGTTAGAGAATTTATGTTAATTTATATTGTAGAAGACGATACAGACATCAGAGAGCTTGAAACCTATGCGCTCAAAAACAGCGGTTATGATGTGCAGAGCTTTGGCGAGAGCAAAAGCTTTTTTAAGGCTTGCGCCGATGTAAAGCCGCAGCTTGTTATTCTTGATGTAATGCTCCCCGATTTTGACGGACTTTCTGTACTTGAAAAGCTCAGAAAGGACAAGTCAACAAAAAATATTCCTGTTATTTTGGTCACCGCCAAGTCAAGCGAAATGGACAAGGTAAAAGGTCTTGATATGGGCGCTGACGATTACCTTACAAAGCCGTTTTCTGTGCTTGAGCTTATCTCAAGAGTGAGAGCTATTCTCAGAAGATGCACCGTTGAAGAAAAGCCCGAAACCGTTGAGCTCGGCGGAATTGTGCTTGATGATTCCAAGCATATTGTCACTTCAAACGGTGAGCCATGCACCCTTACATACAAAGAGTATGAACTGCTCAAGTATTTGCTCAACAACAAGGGTATGGCACTTACAAGAGAAAACATTATTATTAATGTATGGGGCTATGACTTTGAGGGCGAGAGCCGTACGGTTGATATGCACATTACAACACTCCGTCAAAAGCTCGGTGAATGTGGCAATCTCATTAAAACCGTACGAAATGTAGGATATAAGGCAGGAGAATAACAGATGAAATTACGCAAAATTCTTTTAAAAAGATTTTTAATAACTGCGGGTATTTCTATTCTTTTAACGGCTGTTTTTTCAACAGCCGCTTTCTGGTTTATTTTTTCTTCTTCAGAAAAAGCGACCATTAAGAATTATGCAGCTATGGTAACTTCACTTTATAACAAAGACAGCAGTTATGAGCAGCTGCACGATTTAAGTTCGTCTAAAATACGAATAACCTTGCTCGACAGCAGCGGAAATGTTCTCCTTGAAAGCGAGGACGGTGTAGATGTTACCAAAATGGGCAACCATTCTAACAGACCCGAATTTATAAACGCAATGAAAAACGGCTACGGTGATGACAGCCGAAAGTCCGAAACCATCGGCAGGGTTACATATTATTACGCTGAAAAAACCGCAAACGGAAATGTTTTGCGTGTGTCGGAAACAATGGAAAACGGATATTCTTTGTTTATGCACCTTGTTCCTATTCTTTTGGGCGTTATAATTCTTGTGTTTATTCTTTGCTATATACTTTCAAAAAGGTCAACTAAAAAAATAATCGCACCTATCGAAAACCTTGAGAGCAATGCTGACGGTACACAATATGAGGAATTAAGCTCCATTTCACGCACAATTTCAAGTCAGCAAAAGCAAATCAGCAAGCAGGTAACACGCTTGCAGCTTGAAAAAGACAGAATTGATACACTTATTCAAAATATGTCCGAGGGCTTTATAATGCTTGATATGGATAAAAATATGCTTATGTGCAACCACTCGGCATCTAAATACCTCGGTACGGATTCCGAGGGTACTGTCGGAGAAAGTTTAATTTCTTTTTCACGAAACGAGGTTTTGTGCGAATGTGTTGACAAGGCTTTTGACGGTGAACGCAGCAGCAACGAGGGCAGCATTAACGGCAGAGTGCTGCAGATAATAGCAAGTCCCGTTTATTCAAACAGCGAGCAAAAGGGCGTTATTTGTCTTATTATTGATGTGTCGGCAAAGCGAAAGGCTGAAAAAATGAGGCGGGAGTTTACCGCAAATGTTACACATGAGCTAAAAACTCCTCTCACTTCAATTTCGGGTTATGCCGAGATCATCGAAAGCGGTATTGCCGCTCCCGAAGATATAGAAAGATTTGCAGGAAAAATTCATAAGGAATCGGGCAGATTGCTTTCACTTATAGGCGATATTATCGAGCTTTCGGAGCTTGACGAAAATACAAGACCCGCAAATTACGATAAAGTGGATTTGTCGGGACTTTCAAGAGAGGTTGCCGAAGATTTGCACACCAATGCAAATAAGCACGAGGTGGAAATCAAGGTGAATGCAGCCGAAAAGGTACTGATAAACGGCAACCGCAATCAGCTTTACGAGCTTGTTTACAACCTTTGCGACAATGCTATCAGATATAACCGCAAGGGCGGCAGTGTAACCGTTACCGTAAAAAAAGACGGAGAAAATGCTTTTCTAAGCGTTGCGGATACGGGAATAGGTATTCCTGTAAAGCACCAAAAGCGAGTTTTTGAAAGATTTTATCGAGTTGACAAAAGCCGCTCCAAAGAAACGGGCGGCACAGGTCTTGGACTTGCAATAGTAAAGCACATTGCCGAAAGACACGACGGCACTATCACTTTAAAGAGTGACGAGAACGGAACTACCTTTACATTTAAAGCAAAAGCTTTGTGATTTGTAAAATGTTCTTTTGGTGATATTAAATATTAATATTTAATACTTTAGCTGAGTCTTGTTTAAGTGTTACTTATCAACAAGGCTCAGCCGTTGCTGTGTAAAAAACTTTACATAGATTTTACAAATGCAAAATAAAACTTTGACTTTATCCTAATATTATTACATTTGTAAAGGAGAGTTTAGGGATATGGATATTTTTTCGATACTTCAGCTGCTGAGCGGTCTTGCACTCTTTTTGTATGGTATGAATACCATGGGTGACGGACTTGAAAAGTTCTCAGGCGGTAAACTTGAAAAAACTCTTGAAAAAATGACAAACAATACTTTCAAGGGATTTTTACTCGGTGCAGCCGTTACAGCTGTTATACAGTCATCGTCTGCTACCACAGTAATGGTAGTTGGTTTTGTAAACTCGGGTATTATGAAGCTAAGACAGGCGATAGGAATTATTATGGGTGCTAATGTCGGCACAACAGTTACAGCGTGGATTTTAAGCCTCTCGGGTATTGAGGGCGACAGCGTATTTATGCAGCTGCTTAAACCGACATCTTTTTCTGCTGCTTTCGCTTTTATAGGCATAATTCTTATTATGTTTGCAAAGAGCGACAGTAAGAAAAACCTTGCGTCTATTCTTTTGGGATTTGCAATTTTAATGTTCGGTATGGATTCTATGAGCGCCGCTGTAAAGCCGCTTGCAAATGATCCAAACTTTGCAAATCTTCTTACAATCTTCAACAACCCTGTATTCGGTATCATTGCCGGTGCTTTGCTTACAGCTATTATTCAAAGCTCAAGTGCGTCTGTCGGTATTTTGCAGGCACTGTCAAAAACAGGCGCTATTACTTATTCAATGGCAATTCCAATTGTTATGGGACAAAACATAGGTACTTGCGTTACAGCGCTTATCTCGTGTATCGGCGCTAAGAAAAACGCTAAGAGAGCCGCTTTGGTTCACCTGTACTTTAACATTATAGGTACAATCGTAATTTGTGCGCTGTTCTATGGCACAAACTTAATCTTCCAATACGGATTTTTAGATGATGTTGTTGCCGAGGCAAATATTGCTATTATTCATACTGCATTTAACATTGCGGCAACAGCTATGCTGCTTCCTTTCACACGCCAGCTCGAAAAACTTGCTTGCCTTACTATTAAGGATTCAGATGAAGATAGCGAAACACCATTCCTTGACGAGCGTTTCCTCAACACACCTTCACTTGCAACAGATCGTGCATTGAATGTTACGGGAAAAATGGCAAGACTTTCGGAGGGTACACTTCTCGGCGCACTTGAAATGGTTGGTAATTATAACGAAAAAGCGGCTGACACCCTTTCTGAAAACGAAGACACAATTGATATGTACGAAGATGTAATTTCGACATATCTTGTAAAACTAAGTCAGAAAAATCTTTCTGAAAACGACAGTAAAAGTGTTCAGAGAGTTTTGCACGGTATAGGTGATTTCGAGAGAATCAGCGACCACGCAATGAATATTGTAGGCGCAGCCAAAGAAATTGAAGAGAAAAAAGCCGTTTTCTCAGACGAGGCTATGGCAGGTCTTAATGTTATGATGGACGCCGTAAGAGAGATTATCAATAACGCAACGCTTGCGTTTATTAATAACGATGTAAAACTTGCGGCAAAGGTTGAACCTCTTGAGCAGGTTATTGACCGCATAAGAGATAAGCTGAAAGAGGCTCATGTAAAGCGTCTTACAAACGGTGAATGTACCATAGAGCTTGGCTTTATTTTCTCAGACCTTATCACAAGTATGGAGAGAGTATCTGACCACTGTTCAAACATCGCAGTAGGTGTTATCGAAATCAACAACAACGGTTATGATGCACACGAATATCTCCACGAGCTGAAGAACTCAGACGATATTCAGTATAATGCCGATTACAAGGAGTACAAGAAAAAATATGCACTCCCTGCATCCGCTCTTGTTAAAAAATAATCACTTTACCCACAGCCAAAAGCTGTGGGTTTTCATTATGCAGATGACAAAGTGAATTTTTTGTGCTATTATATATTATGATTTTATTGATTAGGGGTAGATTAGTTTGGCAAAGGCAGTACCGCTTTTTAGCGGCAGTAAAGGAAACAGTTATTTTCTCGGTACAGCAACGCAGGGCGTACTTATTGACGCAGGACGCTCATGCAAGCAGATTGAAAATGCTTTACTTACAAATTCAATAGATCCACGCATAATCGGCGCAGTTTTTATTACACACGAACATACAGACCATTGCAATGCAATCAAGGTGCTTGCATCTCGCTATAAATTTAAGGTGTATGCAAGCGAGGGTACGCTTGACGCACTCGAAAGGGCTAACCGCCTTGATAACCGCTTTGAAACCGAAGTTATTGAAAACGAGGTTGCAATCGGTGATATGCTTATAAAACGAATTGACACTCCGCACGATGCGGCTGAAAGCTGTTGCTACTCTGTAACGCTTGCAGACGGTAAAACCGCCACTGTTGCCACCGATATGGGATATATGACCGATGATGTGAGAAATGCCGTTGCACATAGCGATTTTGCCGTTGTTGAGTCAAATCACGATGTTAATATGCTGAAAAACGGTCCGTATCCGTATGTGCTTAAAAAGAGGATACTTTCTAAATACGGCCATTTGTCAAATCCTGATTGTGCCGCCGAGCTTGCGGGACTTGTGCAGTCGGGTACATTAAGACTTATGCTCGGTCATCTCAGCGAACAGAACAACACTCCATCAATAGCGCTTAATACGGCGGTGAACGAGCTTTCTAAGTACGGTATGAAACGAGGGATAGACTACACCCTTGATATTGCGCCCGTAGAAACCAACGCAAAATCAGTAATTTTTTAACGGTGAAAAATGATAAGAATAAATATAATTTGTATAGGAAAAATTAAAGAAAAATATTTTACAGACGCAATTTCGGAATATGCAAAGAGGCTTACTGCCTTTTGTAAGTTTTCAATAGTAGAACTTGCGGAAGAAAAAATCAGAAACAATAATCCCAATCAGGCAGAAATTTCAGAGGTAATTGAGGCTGAGGGTGAACGAATAATTAAAAAAATCGGTTCGGGCGACTATGTTGTGGCTATGTGCATAGAGGGAAAACAGCTTTCAAGCGAGGAACTCTCGGCAATGCTTGATAATGCCGCAATTATGGGAAAAAGTACGGTTGACTTTATAATCGGCGGAAGTTACGGACTGAGCAATAAAGTGAAAACCAGAGCCGATTTTAAACTTTCAATGAGCAAAATGACTTTTCCGCACCAAATGGCGAGAATGGTGCTTTCCGAACAGATTTACCGTTCGTTTGAAATTTCAACTAATGGCAAATATCATAAATAGAGGTAAAAAATGGCTTTAGACGGAATTTTTTTAAGATATATAAAACACGAAATAGAAACCGAGGCGCTCGGTGCAAGGGTATCGCAGATTTATCAGCCAAACAGAGATGAGCTTGTGTTTGCAATGCGCACCTTTAACGGCAACAAAAAGCTTTTGCTTTCTGCAAGGGCAAATTCTCCGAGAGTGCATTTTTGCAGTCACACTCCCGAAAACCCACCGTCGCCGCCAATGTTCTGTATGCTTTTACGCAAGCGAATAGGCGGCGGCAAGCTCGTAGCGGTTCGTCAGCAGGAGTGCGACAGAGTGCTTTTTCTCGACTTTGAGTGCGTAAACGAGCTTGGCGATACTGTTCTTATAACCGTAGTATGCGAAATTATGGGTATGTATAGCAATATAATTATTGTCGATTCAAACGGCGTGATTATAGATTCGCTAAAGAGGGTAGACCTTACAATGAGCAGTCGCAGACTTGTACTGCCGAATATTAAATATGAACTTCCCGAGGCGCAGGATAAACTTTCGATTCTTGACCACTCAGCCGAAGAAATTGCCGAAAAGACAGTTGATTTTGACGGCGAAATGACGCTTAATAAGGCACTTTTAAAAGCAATTCAAGGTGTGTCGCCGCTTGTGTGCCGAGAGCTTGAGTATCAGGTGGGCGAAGGCACAACCACTCATATGGACAGGGCGCATTATGAAAAATTAATCGAAGTAATTGATAATCTTTATATGAATGTAAACAGATATGCAGGCAAGCCTTGTATGGTTGTAAGAGATGACGGCAAGCCGATAGATTTTACATTTATGAATGTTGAGCAGTACGGCAATTTTGCACAGATTAAGTATTTTGATACTTATTCTCAGCTCCTTGACAGCTTTTACGAAACAAGGGATTCAAGAGAGAGGATGAGGGTAAAGTCGCAGGATTTGACAAAATTGCTTGCTAATTTGAGCGAGCGAACTTCCCGTAAACTTTCAAAGCAAAAGATTGAGCTAAAGGAATGTGCAAATCGTGAACAGCTGAGAATTAACGGCGATTTGTTGCAGGCAAACCTTTACAGAATTGAGCGTGGCGCATCTTTTGCGGAAGTGGAAAATTTTTACGATGAAAATATGTCGCTGATCCGCATAAAACTCAATCCTGCAATTTCTCCGGCAGCAAATGCTCAAAAATATTATAAAGATTATCAAAAAGCGAAAAATGCAGAGCATATTCTTACCGAGCAAATAAAAAAGGGCAGAGCCGAACTTGAATACATCGACTCCGTACTTGATACCGTAAACCGTGCAGAGAGCGAACGAGAGCTTGCGCAGATAAGAGAAGAGCTTACAGAGCAGGGTTATTTGCGCAAACAAAAGGGTAAGCAAAGACCGCAGGCGGCACTACCGCCGCTTGAATTTACTTCAAGTGACGGATTTAAAATTTTGGTAGGCAGAAACAATACTCAAAATGATAAACTTACATTAAAAATTGCAAACAAAAACGATATGTGGCTGCACACAAAGGATATTCATGGCTCGCATACAATTATTTTAGCCGATGGCAAAGAGATAAGCGATACCGCAATTTTAGAGGCGGCTCAGCTTGCGGCATATTACAGCAAAGCAAGAGAAAGCAGCCAAGTACCTGTTGATTATACGCTTGTGCGTTATGTAAGCAAGCCAAGCGGTGCAAAACCGGGTATGGTTATTTATGTAAACAATAAAACGGTTTATGTTACTCCAAAGGCAAATGTTTAAACTGTTGATATTGTATTCTTTTATATTTTGTGCTATAATAAATACAAATTTTGGACAAGGAAGTTCATTTGGACTCCCTTGTCTTTTTTATTGGAGGTAATAGGTATGAAAAAGCCGTTAATAGGCGTAGTTCCGCTTGTGGATTTTGAAAAAGAATGTTATTGGATGCTGCCTAACTATATGAAAGGCATTGAAATTTCTGGAGGTGTTCCCGTAATGCTGCCCTTGACAGAGGACAAGGAGGTTATAAAACAGCTTGTAAATACTTGTGACGGATTTTTGTTTACAGGCGGACAGGATGTTGCACCACGGATTTATAATGCCCAAAAATCAGAGCTATGCGGCGAAAGCTGTTCTCAAAGAGATAATATGGAAACCGAGCTGTTCAGATTGGCTTATGATGCGGATAAATCGGTTCTCGGCATTTGTCGTGGCATACAATTCATAAATGCCGTAATGGGCGGCACACTCTATCAGGATTTAAATACAGAACATCCAAGCACTGCTGTTCATCATCAGCCACACCCATATGACAAACCTATTCACAGCGTGAGTATAAATAAAAATTCACCTTTGCATAAACTCTTGAATGTTGATTTGCTAAATGTTACAAGTCTGCATCACCAAGCCGTAAAAGATATTGCTCCAAATCTTGAGTGTATGGCTGTTTCAGAGGACGGACTTGTTGAGGCGGTGTGTGCGCCTGATAAAAACTTTATATGGGCGGTTCAGTGGCACCCCGAGTATTCATTTTTTACAGATGAATATAGCAGAAAAATATTTAAAAAATTTATAGACAGCACAAATTAAATCTGTTTTTTAAGCCTTGCTTTACGCAGGGCTTTTTTTATGCGCTAATTTTTACAATTCTTTACAAGAGAAATAAACAAATATAACTCTACTGTAAAAATCGGGTGTTAGAATAATGTTAGAAAAAGGGAAGAGAAATGGAGAAAAAGACTAAAACCACTACGGTCGTTGACGAAAACCACACATCGGCAGATTTTCAGCAGAAAATTACATATTCAAAAAGCGAATCTGAAATTGTACCGTCTTACACAGTTTCTATCTCTCTCACAGCAGAACTTCGGAAAGAGTCATCTACACTTTCATATTCACTTGCACTTGAAAACGACACAGCCTTTGTTCCAAGCGGCAAAAGGTATCTGTGACAATCGCAGGTACAAGCTACTTCCGCAACCAGATGGTGCTTACAGGTGAGGTTGAGAGTGCCGCAAAGCCTACACTCAGATACCAATTCATTATGCCTGATGAAAGCATTGAGAAACCACAGGCGCAAAAGATGAGGTAAACGGTGTTGAACTTGCATCATTTACAGTAAAGCCCGTTCTCAACAATCCGTCAACTCCTAAGGGCGTTAAGTATACTGGTACTATGACATATGCCGTATCACTTACAGACGCCGAATAATTTTCCTACAACTGAAAAGTTATCTAAACTTTTCCTTCCCTTACAGCAGATCGTTGCAGATGAGTAACGGTCTGTTTTTTTCTTTGCAAAGGCTTTTATTTATTAAAAATGTATGATATAATAACATAAAACAACAAATTTTAAGGGATGATGTTATGAAATTTGTACATTTATCTGATTTGCATTTAGGGAAGCGTGTAAACGGCTATTCTATGATTGAAGATCAGAAATACATATTATTAAAAATATTGAATGTAATTGATGAGCAAAAGGCAGAGGCTGTTGTAATAGCAGGCGATGTGTATGACAAGCCTATACCGCCGACAGAGGCAGTGCAGCTTTTCGATGATTTTTTATTCAGACTTGTGGAAAGAAATTTGCAGATATTGGTTATAAGCGGAAATCACGATTCCCCCGAACGAATTGCGTTCGGTTCCCGCTTTATGGACAAAAGCGGAGTGCATATGTCGCAGGTTTATAACGGCAAAAATGACCTTGTAGAGCTAAAAGACAAGTACGGAAAGGTTAATTTTTATATGCTCCCGTTTGTAAAACCGTCTAATGTACGCAGATTTTTTGAGGACGAAGAAATAAATACATATACCGATGCTGTTCGTGTTGCCGAATCTCATATGAATGTAAACAAAAAAGCAAGAAATGTGATTATCACACATCAATTTGTAACAGGTGCCCAGCGCTCGGAGTCGGAAACAATAGCCGTTGGCGGTACAGACAATGTTGATTCATATGTATTTGACGATTTTGACTATGTAGCCCTTGGTCATATTCATGGCCCACAAAATGTCGGAAAAAATACTGTCCGCTATTGCGGCACTCCTCTTAAATATTCTTTTTCGGAAATAAGCCACAAAAAATCCGTTACCGTAGTTGAAATGAAAGAAAAGGGTAATGTTAAGGTTTCAACCGTTGAGCTTACCCCAAAACTTGATATGCGGGAAATCAAGGGTACTTATGAGGAATTAACTTTTAAGAAAAATTACGAAAATACAAATACCGAAGATTATTTGCATATAATTCTTACCGATGAAGAAGATGTTGCGGATGCGGTTGCAAAACTCAGATGCGTTTATCCGAATTTAATGAAACTCGATTACGATAATACCCGCACAAGAAATTCTTTTGCTTTGACGCAGGCGGAAGAAACAGAAAAGAAAACCGATACAGAATTATTATCGGAATTTTTTGAAAAGCAGAACGGAAAGCCTTTGAGCGATGAACAGCTTGAGTATGCGGCAAATTTATTTGAGCAGATTAAGGAGGAATTTTAGTGCGACCTATAAAACTGACTATGTCGGCATTCGGCCCTTATGCAAAAAAGCAGGAGGTTGATTTTGAAAAGCTCGGCAAAAGCGGACTTTATCTTATTACAGGCGATACGGGAGCAGGTAAAACTACCATATTTGACGCAATCAAATACGCTCTTTACGGCGAGGCGAGCGGCAGTAACAGAGATTCTTCTATGTTTCGTTCCAAATATGCTGATGACGACACTCCAACATTAGTTGAGCTGACTTTTGCGAATGGTGATAAGGAATATACCGTAAAGCGCAATCCCGAATATATGAAAAAGAAAGCGAAGGGCGATGGCTATACCAAAAAAGCCGCAGGCGCAGAGCTTACTCTCCCAAACGGTGATGTTGAAACAAACAAAAAGGCGGTAGACACAAAGCTCGTTGAAATTCTCGGTGTTACCCCAACTCAGTTCTCACAAATTGCAATGATTGCTCAGGGAGATTTTCTGAAACTTTTGCTTGCAGAAACAAAGGACAGACAGGTTATATTCAGAAGTATATTTAAAACCGATATATATAAAATTTTTCAGGAAAAGGTTAAAAACGATTTCAGCGAGATTGAAAAGGAGAGAGAAAAAGCAAACGATTATATCAGTCAATATATTAACAGTGCGGTTTGCAGTAAAGACAGCGTTTTTTCAATAGATTTGCAAAAGGCGCAGAGCGGCGAAATGCTTACGGCTGATGTAATTGAGCTTATAAAAAACATAATTAAAGATGACAGCGAGTCATTACAAATTTCGGCAGAAAAGCTGAAAGCCGCAGACAAAAAAATTGATGCAATTACAGGAATAATAACTAAGGCGGAAGAACAAAATAAAAATCGTGAGATGCTGAAAAATACAAACGATAAGCTACAAAAAATGCTGCCCGAAGCGGAAGTTTTAAAATCAGCGCTTGAAAAAGAAAAGAAAAAAGAACCGCAAACACATGAAATTGAAAAGAATGTAACTATAATTGAGCAGCAGCTAAAAGACTATGACGAGCTTGATTTATTGGCTAAAAAGATTAAAGATAATACGGAAAAGTATAATTTAAGTCAAAAATCTTTAAGCGATAATGAAAAACAGCTTATAAAGCTTGGCGAAAGCTTAGGTGAATACAAAGAAGAGAGCGTTTCCCTTGAAAGCAGTGCCGAAAACAGGCTGAAATTCTCTACTGAGCTTGAAAAAATCGTTGTGAAAGAAAATGAAATTTTACAGCTGAAAAATGATTTAAAAGAGCTTAAAAAGTTAGAAAATGACTATTTGCTTGCGCAAAAAGAATATGTCTTGGCTGAAGAAAAGGCGAAGTCTGTTAAAGAAAAGTCGGATAAAATGCGAATTGCATTTAACAGCGAGCAAGCAGGAATTATTGCAGAAACCTTAACAGACGGCGAGCCTTGCCCTGTATGCGGTTCATGCACACATCCGCATAAAGCTGTAAAATCAGAAAATGCCCCTACCGAGGCGGAAGTTAAGAAATCGGAAAAGGAGGCTAAAGACTTACAGGATAAAGCTAATGTTTTAAGCAGTAAATGCGGCGAAAAGGGCGGAGCTTACAACAATGCAAAAAAGACAGCCGAAAGCAATTTGAAAAAGCTGATTGAAGATGCGGAGTTGGATAGTGCCGAGGATAAGATTGCAAAAATTCTTGACGAAATCAAGCAGAATAAAACCCAACTCAAAACACAAATAACCGAGGAAGATAAGAAACTGAAAAGAAAATCAGAGCTTATCGAAATTATTAAGGATACAGAGGAAAAATTAAACAGCGCAAACGAACAGATAACTAAGCTGAAAGCCGAAATTTCAGCTTTCAGTACAGCAGTTGAGGAACAGGAAAAGCAAAAGGAGGGCTTGCTTAAAAAACTTACTTTTGACAGCAAAAAGTCGGCAACGGCAAAAATATTAAAATTAAAAAATACAATTCGCACAAATAAAGAGCAAGCCGAGAAAGCTGAAAAGGCCTACAAAGACTGCGAAAAAGCAATTAACGATTATAAAGCTCAGATTGCTCAGCTTAACGAAATACTTAAAAATGCCGAAAATGTAGACATTGAAGATAAAAAGAGCGAAAAAAGTATTCTTGTTAATGAGAAAAATCAGCTTGCAGAGAAAAATAACATAATATCTCAGCGTATTATTGCAAACAAATCGGCTTTAGAAAAGCTGAACGCAAAATCCGAGGAGCTTGCACAACTTGATATAAATTGGCGAGAAATGAAATCACTTTCCGATACTGTAAACGGCACACTGTCGGGAAAGCAGAGAATGACGCTTGAAACCTACATTCAAACCGCTTTCTTTGATAAGATTATCAGCAGGGCAAATGTTCACCTTATGAGAATGTCGGGCGGTAATTATGACCTGAAGCGCAAAGAGGTTGTAGATAACCTAAAGGGTAAAAGCGGACTTGACTTAAATGTTATTGACCATTACAACGGTACGGAGCGAAGTGTAAAAAGCCTTTCGGGCGGCGAATCTTTTATTGCGTCACTTTCACTTGCACTCGGTCTTTCAGATGAAATACAGGCGTCGGCAGGCGGAATAAGAATGGAAACAATGTTTGTTGACGAGGGTTTCGGTTCACTCAGTGAGGAAACACTCAGACAGGCTATGCAGGCTTTGTCGAGCCTTTCCGAAAACAACCGCCTTGTGGGCATTATATCTCATGTGGCAGAGCTTAGAACAGAAATCGACAAGCAAATTGTTGTTACCAAAGAGAACTCGGGTGGCAGTAAGGTAGAGCTGAGGCTCAATTAGTAATCTTGCTGATTTGACATATTTCACAAAATATGTTACAATTAACTGTAAATATCGGGGAATTGTACGCTGTTTACAATTCCCTTTTTGTTATTAAAAAAGAGGCGGTAAGATGAAAAAATTTATTGCACTTTTTCTTGTTTTGCTGACTGCAATGCTTTGCGTTTGCGGCTGCTCTATGGGAAATGAAAGTATCCGTTTTGGTGCGGCGGGATTAGGCGGTGTTTATCACCAAACCGCAACATCAATTAAACAGCTTGCCGAAAAAGACGGAGAGCTTAATATTGATTTAAAAACAACGGCAGGCTCGGCAGCTAATGTTCGTTTGCTTTCGCAGGGCTATCTTGACGCAGCCATTGCACAGTCGGATATTATCAGCGATGCCTACAACGGTGAAAATTCTTTTAAAACACCTTATAAGGATTACAGCGCTGTCGCAGCACTTTATACCGAGGTGTGCCACATAGTTGTAAGGGCAGATTCCGATATAAACAGCATAGACGACCTGCTCGGAAAGACCGTAAGCATCGGCGAAGAGGAGTCAGGCTCTGAGCTTAATGCAAAGCAGATTTTGTCTGCATATGGCTTAAACCAAAAAATGATAAAGGAAGTTAATCTTGACTATGCCGAATCGGCAAAGGAGCTTGTATCGGGTGATATTGACGCTGCATTTTGGACATTGGGAACAAATGCAACTGTAATTGACGAGCTTGCTAAACAGTGCGATATAAGACTTATCAGTATAGATAAGGCAACTTCCTCAAAGCTAAAATCCGCATACTCGTATATTGACTGTACTGTAAATGCAAATACATACAGCGGTCAGACAAAAGCAGTGGATACAGTAGGAGTTAAGTCGGTGCTTATTGTAAGCAACAAACTTTCAAACGATAAAGTAAAGTCGCTTACAAAGCTGATTTTTGATAACGCAAACGAACTCCAGCTTACTGTTTCGGCTGACCTTGATATTGTGGAAAAAGATGCCGTAATAGGTGTAAATATTCCGTTCCATAGCGGTGCAGCGGAGTATTACAGCGAAAAGGGCGTTGAAGTAAAAACAGCAGAATAACTCCGAAGGGAATGTAAACATTGAGCATTACACTTGATATGTATCAGACAATCGCAGTTGCTGTTGTTGTACTGATTTTAGGAAGTTTTCTTAAAAAGAAAATTTCTTTTCTCGAAAAATTCTGTATTCCTGCCCCTGTAATCGGCGGATTAATATTTGCCGTTTTCACATTGATATGCTATTCAACAGGAATACTTGAAATTGATTTTGACGACACTCTAAAAGAAGTCTGCATGGTATTTTTCTTTACCTCGGTAGGCTTTCAGGCAAACCTTAAGGTTCTCAAAAGCGGAGACAAGCCGCTCCTTGTTTTTCTCATACTTGTAATCGTTCTTATAATTACCCAGAACTTTACAGCGGTCGGACTTGCAAATTTGCTCGGACTTGATTCCCTTGTAGGTATGACCACAGGTTCAATACCTATGGTTGGCGGTCACGGTACTGCAGGCGCTTTTGGTCCGGTACTTGAGGACTTTGGTATAAGCGGCGCTACAACAGTCTGCACAGCCGCCGCAACTTTCGGACTTATAGCAGGTTCGCTTATGGGCGGCCCTATCGGCAACAGACTCATCAAAAAGCATAATTTGCTTGATACAATAAAAGCGGAAGATGATACTCTCCTTGTTGAGGAAGAAGTAAAGCACGAAAGACATTTTTCAATGTATGCTCCTGCTGTATTTCAGCTTATAATAGCCGTTGGACTTGGCACGGTGGTTTCCGACCTGCTTTCTCTTACAGGTATGACTTTCCCAATTTATATCGGCGCAATGATTATAGCTGCTATTATGAGAAACATAGGCGAATATACAGGAAAAATTACAATTCATATGGGCGAAATAAACGACCTCGGCGGTATTTGCCTTTCACTTTTCCTTGGAATAGCAATGATTACGCTCAAGCTATGGCAGCTTGCCGACCTTGCGCTTCCGCTTATTATACTGCTTGCAGGACAGGCTCTGCTCATGTTCCTCTTTGCTTATTTTGTAGTATTCAATGTAATGGGCAGGGACTACGATGCGGCAGTTGTGGCGGCAGGTACTTGCGGCTTTGGTATGGGCGCAACTCCAAACGCTATGGCAAATATGCAGGCTATCTGCGAAAGATACGCTCCGTCTGTAAAAGCATATCTGCTTATTCCAATCGTGGGCAGTTTGTTTGCAGATTTTCTTAACAGCCTTACAATCACATTCTTTATTAATCTGTTGTAAAATGGAGGTAGTGTATTATGAAGGATAAGGATAAATATTTTGTTGAAACCGAAAATCTTGCTTTTCCTGAAATTCACACAGGCAAAGTAAAGCAAAAGTCAAGCGATAAACCCGACCCGGACGAAACTGTAACTTATGATACGGTAGCCGTCCCCGAAATTCATATTAAAAAGAAAAAGAATAAGTAATTATTTAGCCGTACATTTGTGTTGAGTATGAATGTACGGCTTTAATTATTTTATTCGGAAACAGAAAAATAATTATTGCTTTTCCTCATTGTAAAATACAATTTATTATGGTATAATAATAAAAATACACAGTAAAATATTACCTAAACAGTAAAAACAATGTGATAATTTACAATAAACACTGTTATGTAGTATAAAAATATCAGATTGAAAGATTTTATAGAATTTTAGATGAAGGTGTTTTACAGAAAGGACGACATTTGTGAAATATCATAAGCTGTTGGAAAATGCCAAAAAGCCAAAGGGTTTTTGGGGCAAAAAAATGATAAATTCAATGAACGAAGGTCATTATGAGCTCACCGGTTGGGCACTTGATCATATAAATCTTGAAAGAAATTACAGAGTACTTGATGTCGGCTGCGGCGGAGGACTCACCGTATCAAGAATTGCAGAGAGAATAGGCAATGGTAAGGTTTACGGAATAGACTATTCTGCTCTTTGTATCAAACACTCAAAAGCTCAGAACAGAAAAAATATTCTTTGTAATAAAGTAAAAATTATGCTTGCTTCTGTTTCTTCTTTGCCTTTTGACGATTGCAGCTTTGATGTTGTAACTGCGGTAGAAACCTACTACTTCTGGCCGGACAAGCTGAATGATTTGAAAGAGATATACAGGGTACTCAAGCCGAGCGGCAAATTAATGCTCGTTTTTGAAATGCTAAAAACTCCTGAAGAGCCTGACAAATGGAAGGCTGTTGAGGATAAAGTAGGCATAAAAACCGTAACAGAGGAGGAGATAAGAGAAATGCTTGCAAAGGCAGGCTTTTCAGACATTGAAACTTACAAAAAGGAGGGCACTACCTGGCTTTGTGCCATAGGTGCAAAAAATTAAATAAAGCAGGTGAATGTATGAAGGCTTTAATTACAGGAGCAAGTTCGGGAATTGGTAGGGAAATTGCAAGGATTTTGGCAGCAATGGGGTATGATTTAATTATTGCGTCAAGAAATTATGATAGGCTGACAGAGCTTAAAGCTGAACTTAAAAATGTAAATGTCAGAGTAATCACCATAGATTTGTCGAGGGAACAAGACGCTATTGATTTGTACGAGCATTTAAAAGATGAGGATATAGATTTTCTTGTTAATAATGCAGGCTTTGGCGCATACGGCAGATTTTTGGATGTTCCTCTGAAAAGGGAGCTTGATTTAATTCACACAAATATAAGCGCAGTTCATATTCTGACAAAATGTTTTTTGCAGGATATGGTGAAGAAAAATAAAGGCTGCATTTTAAATGTAGGCTCGTCGGCAGGATTTCTTGCAGGTCCTACCTTTGCAAGCTATTACGCATCTAAAAATTATGTTGTAAGACTTACAGAGGCTATTCATGAGGAGCTTAGGCGACAGGGCAGTAATGTTAAAATTTCAGTCCTTTGTCCCGGCCCTGTAAATACCAATTTTAATAATGTTGCAGATGTAAAGTTTTGCCTTAACGGACTTTCTCCCGACTTTGTTGCAAAGTACGCTATTGAAAAGACTATTAAGGGCAAAATGGTAATAATCCCAGGCTTTACAATGAAGGTGGCAAAGGTTGCTCAGCGCTTTGTAAGTGAAAATATGCTCACAAGAATTTCTTATAATGTGCAGAGCAAAAAAGAGGGACAGGCAAAGGATACAGTGCAGAAAAATTTTAATAAAGCAGAGCACGCTTAAAAGGGGCGGAGAAAATATGAAGAAGTTTATATCGTTTTTACTGATAGGATTTTTCATAGTTTTCTCCGCTCCGTCTGTTTTTGCAGTGAATACAGACGGCGTGATGTTCAAAACAGAGGATGCACAATGCAGTTTAAACAGGATAATAGCGGTTGAGGTGAGAGCAAAATCAAATCAGAAGTTGTCGGCTGTTTTGTTTAGGTTTTCATATGACAGAAATATTCTCGAATACCGCTCAATTTCCACGCCGTCCGACAGCATAGCCTATGCTTACGATAACGGACAAGCTCTGAATGTATCGTATCTATGCAAAAACGGAAAAAATGTCAGCAACGAAAGCACTGTTTTTACTTTAAAATTTAAGGCTATCGCCCTCGGAAAATCAGATTTAAAATATACCGCATACGATTGTGTTAATTCCTTACCTGAAAGTGTAGAAATATCCAAATGTGAAAGCGGAACGGTCTATGTGCAAAATGAAAACTCAAACTTAGGTGAAGAGGATACAGAGGAGCAAGGAAATATGCGAAAATCAAGTGATGATGAAAAATACGAGAGTAAAGATATAACGGGTTCACTCAACTCAGAGTTTGCCGATAACAACACCTTTATGCTCGTTGTCGGTTTGCTCAGCGGAATTGCAGTGTGCGTGTTGTGTTTTATACTGTATTTATTCGTCAAAAAGCGAAAAAATAAGGCAAAAGATGAAAAACAAAGTCATTAGCTTGACATAAATACAATTATGCTATAAAATTTAATTTGAACTTAATAATTTATTATGGTTTATTCGCTTAATTAATAGGGAAGACGGTGTAAGTCCGTCACAACCGCCATTACTGTAAACAGTTTATAATTTCGGCATATGCCATTGGGTAACCGAGAAGGCGCCGAAACCGCTAACGCAGGCTGTAAGTCAGGAGACCTGCCATAATAAGGTACAGCAACTTTCTTGGGCAACGGGAGAATAGTTATTGGGTAAAATCTTACCCTTTATATAGCTATGCCTCTTTTAAGGGGCTATTTTTTATATAAGGAGAATGTTTATGAAAAAGACAGCAAAAATTATTTCTGCTTCACTTGCAACATTGCTTGTGTCTGCATCGGCAGTACCGGCATTTGCGGCAGAAACAAAAGACATTACAGTTTCACTCCGTATTGAGGGTGTTGATTCTTGTGTCCTTTATGACAACTACACAATTCCGCAGGGCAGTACAGCGTCTGACCTCATTCAGTACGCAGACAGCCTTTCTGATGATGTTACCGTAACAGGTGCTGAAAACAATTACATTACAGATGTGAACGGCGAAACAGCAGGTAAATTCGGCGGCTGGGACGGCTGGCAGTACATTGTAAATTCAGTTTCACCAAGCGTTGGTGTTGGCGATTACACACTCAGCGACAACGATACAGTTGTGCTTTACTATGGCGATTTCCCATGCCTTATTCCTCAGATTGATACTTCGGCTTTAAACAGTGACGGTAAAATCAGCTTTAATGCAGAGTCAACTACATATGACAGTGATTGGAATCCAACCGTAAGTACAGTTCCTGTTACTGATATGACAGTTACTTTTGACGACAGCACATACACAACAGATGAAAACGGCACAATCACACTTTCAAAGGCTGACTTCACCTCAGGCAAGCACAGCGTACAGGTTGCTAAGAAGAACTCTAACGGCGCACCTGCTGTACTTCGCTATGCAGATGATTTTTCAGTAAATATTTCAAGAGAAAATACTATCAATGTAAATCTCAGAATCGAAGGCCCGGAGGCTTGCTATTACAACGATACACTCGAAATTACAAGCGGCAGTAATGTAGCAGAGCTTATCAGCCTTGCAGATGAGATTTCTGATGATCTCGAAGTAGTTGGTGCAGACGCAGGCTACATTTCAGAAGTAAACGGCATTTCAGCCGGTTCATTTGGCGGCTGGGACGGCTGGTACTATGCAGTAAACGGTGTTGTTCCTAACTTTGGCGTAAAGGACTACACTCTCAGCGAGAGCGACAATGTTGTACTTTACTATGGCGAATATCCTTGCTATCTCCCAATCGCAGATACTTCATTACTTACAACCGAAGGTAAAATTACTTTTACAGCAAAGGCTACTTTCGGTGACGCTGTTCTTCCTATCGACAATATGACAGTATATTTTGACGGAAAAGAATACACAACAGATTACAATGGCGTAGTTGTAATTGATGAGAATCAGCTCACATTCGGCGATCATAGCTTACAGGTAGAAAAGTACGGTTACAGCGGTGCTCCTGCCGTTCTCAGATACGCTGATGATTACACAGTATTTGTAGATACAAAGATTATTAACGATGTAAACCTTGACGGTGAGGTTGATATTAACGATGTAACACTTATTCAGACAAGCCTTGGCGGCAATACTGTTCTTACAGATGAGCAGAAAAGAATTGCCGATATTGACAAAGACGGTAAGTTTGATGTAAACGATGTTACAAAACTCCAGACTATTATTTCAGGTCAGGCAGAATAATTCTAATAAGGAATGATTAATATATGCTGAAAAGAATTACAGCTTTGCTCGTATGTGCGGTTATGATGTCTTTATCGGTTGCGGTAAATGCGGCAGGCACATACACAAAAGAAGATATTTCAAAAGTCATTGACGGAATAATCTCATACAAGTCAGCCACACTCAAAGCTGACGATACAGCGGCATTTATGCAAAAGCTCTCCGCTACAACAGACAGCTCTGAAACCCAGTGGTACATTATTTCTATGTCAAAATACGGTAAAGATGTATCGGCTGTAAAGAGTTCTATGATAAAATCTGCTGAAAAGCTGTATAAATCCAAAAGCAAGGCTACTGATTTTCAGCGTACCGCACTTGCGCTTTACGCTTGCGGACTTAATCCCGAAGATATTAACGGATATAATCTCCTCAGTGACGGAGCTTATAACAGCGAAAATGTGAACAAGCAGGGCATAAATGCTTATGTTTATGCCTTGCTGTCACTCGACTGTGCAAACGCAAAAGTTCCGAGTGACGCAAAATACGACAGAGAGTATTTTATCAAAAAAATAATCGGTTTACAGCTTTCGGACGGCGGCTTTACTCTTATGGGAAAGTCAGCCGATACAGATGTTACCGCAATGTGCATACAGGCACTTGCTCCTTACAAATCCGACAGCTCGGTAAACGAGGCTATTGACAGAGCATTAAGCGTTTTGTCAAAAAAGCAGAATGATAAGGGCGGATATTCCTCTTTCGGTACAGTAAATTCCGAGAGCGTTTCTCAGGTTATATCGGCACTTGTTGCACTTGGTATAGATGTGCAGACAGATTCAAGATTTATTAAAAACGGAAATACACTTATAGATAATCTTATGTCATTCAAAAATTCAGACGGTGGTTTTGCTCATACCGAAAACGGCAAATCAAATAACATCGCTTGCTATCAGGCATTAAATTCACTTGTTGATTTGTATAAATATATGACTAAGGGCAACACAGAGATTTTTGAATTTGAAGAAACAAAGAAGAATAATTCTGACAATGGAAATTCTCAGCAGAATAGCGGCAATACAGAGTCGGGCAATTCTGCTGTTAATATAGACAACAACGATAAAAATAATTCTGTTAATACAGGCGATATTACGCAGAAACATAATTCGGAGTCAAGCAATTCCAATGAATACGAAAATCAAAAAATGGACTCGGCAAACGGTAATTATGAGCCGTTTACTTTAGCCTCAACTCCCGACTCAGTGGCGGCTAAATCAGAAGACAATAATAATTTTATTTATTATGTTTCGCTTATCGGTCTTATAGCTGTTGCGGTTGTGCTTATAATTATCAGATTAACCGTACTCAGAAAAAACGGCGAGCCATTCAGACTTTTTGGCAGAAAAAAGGGTGACAAATAATGAAAACCAAGCTACTGATTCTCTTATTGATTATTACCGCAGTATTTTGCGGCTGTTCGGTTCAGTCACCCGATGACTATTACTCTTCCTCGTCTGAAAAAGAGGGAATGGAAGTCCTCATTTCTATAAACTGTTCTACTATTTTAAATAATATGGATCAGCTTGAGAGCGGACTTGAAAGCTATGTTCCGAGTGACGGCGTTATCTTAAAGCCTACAAAGGTAACCCTTGGCGAAAAAGCAACCGCCTATGATGCACTCAGTGAGGCGTGCCGTCAGAATAAAATTCAGTACGAATACGAGGGAACAGGCGCTGACATTTACATTGAGGGCATAGCTAATCTCTATGAATTTTCTTGCGGTCAGCTTTCAGGCTGGGAATATTGTGTAAATGATGTTTTCCCGTCGGTAGGCTGTAATTCTTATGACATACAAGACGGAGATACCATCAAGTTTTTATATACTTGCGACTTAGGCGCAGATATTGGCAATGAATTTACAGGAGAAGAATAATGTTAAGGTTTAATTCCTTTAATCCGATAGCTCAGCTTGTCTATTTTTTAGCTGTGCTGTCGGTGTCAATGTTCACTTGGAATTATATAATTTTACTGCTTTCGCTTATTTCGGCGGTGGCATATTCTGTTTTACAAAAGGGTTTTAAAGCATTTTTAAAATCCTTTTTTGGTTATGCGATGATTTTCCTGCTTGTAACAATAACAAACCCAATTTTTTCTCACAAAGGCATAACTCCGCTTGTCTTTATAAACGATGTGCCAATTACACTTGAGGCGATAGTTTACGGAGCAGTCCTCGGTTTAATGCTTTTGAGCGTAATACTTTGGTTTTCCGTTTTCAACAGCGTGTTCGATTCTGAAAAGCTGATTTATATTTTCGGCAGAATTTTACCTCGGCTTGCCCTTTTGTTTTCTATGGTACTCCACTTTGTGCCAAAGTTTATTTTAGTATTCAAGCGCACATTGTCGGCACAGTCTGACTTTTGCGGTAAAAATAAATTTAAAAAATATATCGGTGCGTTTTCGGCATCGGTATCGGTAATGCTTGAGGGTTCTGTGCAGACAGCCGACTCTATGAGTGCGAGAGGCTACGGAGTGAAAAAGCGCAGTTTTTATTCTCGTTTCCCGTTTACAAAGTCAGATGTTGCGTTTACGGCAGTAACTCTTACTATGTTTTTTGTTGTGCTTTCGGCATTTGCAACTGGTCAGCTTAGTTTTCAAATATACCCACATATCGAGATGTGCGATATTACAGTGGTATCAATACTCGGTATGATATCATTTGGAGTGCTATCGTTTATGCCGTTTATTATTGAGTTAAAGGAGGAGCTTGTATGGAAATATTCTCTGTCAAAAATTTGAGCTTTACATATCCGCAAATGCAGACAAAGGCGCTTGATGATGTCAGCTTTTCAGTAAAAAAGGGAGAGTTTTGCGTTATATGCGGGCAGTCGGGATGCGGAAAAACCACATTGCTCAGATTGTTAAAACCGCAGTCTGCTCCTCATGGCGAAAAAAAAGGAGAAATCCTTTTTTGCTCGCAAAGCTTGGATAAGTGCAGTGATGTAGATACGGCATTCAAGATTGGATATGTAGCGCAAAATCCCGAAAATCAGATTGTTACCGATACCGTTATGCATGAGCTTGCGTTTACACTTGAAAATATGGGACTTTCAAGTGAAGAAATTAATATCAAGATTAGTGAAACCGCAACATATTTCGGACTTTCAAAAATAATTGAGCAAAAGACAAATTCACTTTCGGGCGGTCAAATGCAGATTCTAAACCTTGCGGCCGCCTCGGTTGCCGAACCCGATGTTTTAATTCTTGACGAACCCGCAAGTCAGCTTGACCCCGTATCAGCAGAGAATTTCTTTACTATTCTTGATAAGCTCAATAAAGACTTAGGAATTACGGTTATCATCTGCGAGCATAGGCTTGAAAATCTCTTCCCGATTGCAGACCGAATTATTGTTATGGAGCAGGGCAAAATTATCTCGGACACAACACCAAGGGATACTTGCAAAAGCCTTTGCGCTGTTTCACAAAATCACCCTATGATGCTCGCTTTGCCTGTTCCTACAAGACTTTTTTCCGTTTCACATTCCGATACTATTTGCCCGATTACCGTAAAAGAGGGCAGAGAGTTTTTTGATAATCATTGCAGTGGCAAAAATATATCTTTAAATAAACAAGCAAGCAATAATTCTGCTGATGAAATAATATCTGTAAAAAATGTTTATTTCAGATACGAAAAGAAGTCAGAAGATGTGTTGCTCGGTCTTGACTTAACCGTAAAAAAAGGAGAAATATTTTCCGTTGTAGGAGCTAACGGCAGTGGAAAATCCACACTGCTTTCCGTAATCGGTTCAAAATTAAAGCCGTACAGGGGCAAGGTGAAGGTTTCTGAAAAAACCGCTACAATGCCGCAAAATCCGCAGCTACTTTTTGTAAAGGATACTTTAATGGAAGATTTTAAATCCGTTTGCGGAGATATTGAAAGAATTAATACATTAAGCCAACGATTTAATGTTTCAAATTTTTTAAATCATCACCCATATGACCTCAGCGGCGGTGAAATTCAGCGAGCAGGCTTTGTAAAGCTGCTGTTGCTTGAGCCAAAAATATTGTTGCTTGACGAACCCACCAAGGGTTGTGACAGCTTTTCAAAGGCAGAACTCGCAAAAATTTTGCATGAGCTTTCGCAGAGCGGAATAACTGTTTTGCTTGTTACTCACGATCTTGATTTTTCTGCCGAGGTATCAACAGTATGCGCAATGCTTTTTAACGGCACTCTTTCAAAAAGACTTGAGCCGCACGAATTTTATTGCGGAAAAAGATTTTACACAACTTCTGCAAATAAAATTTCAAGGGGAATACAAGACGGCATAATTACTACCGCCGAGCTTCTTTCTTGTGTTGAGGAGGGCTAAAATGACTGCTAAAAAGGTAATTAAATATTTATGCGTATTTTTAGTAGCGCCGCTTATCGTGCTTTGCGGAGTATTTTTCTTAGGCGACAGAAAATACGCTTTCGTTTCACTCGCTCTTTCGGTAGTTGCCTGTATTCCTTTTTTTGTATCATTTGAAAAGGGAAAAAACGATGCTCGCAGAATTGTTATAATTGCGGTTATGACAGCGTTGTCGGTTGCAGGTAGATTTGTGTTTGCACCGATTCCCTTTTTTAAGCCTGTTACGGCTATTGTAATTATTACCGCAATTTATCTTGGTGCAGAGGCTGGCTTTATTACCGGTGCTTTTTCAGCCGTAGTTTCAAATTTCTATTTCGGGCAAGGGCCATGGACTCCGTTCCAAATGTTTGCTTGGGGATTAATAGGATTTCTTGCAGGTCTGCTTGCAAAAAGACTTGTTGAAAGCAACGTACTGCTTATTATTTTTGGTGCGCTTTCAGGTGTTGTGTTTTCATTTATAATGGATGTGTGGACAACGCTTTGGGCAGACGGCACTTTTAATATTGCAAGATTCATTGCGAGTATTACAACCGCCGCTCCGTTTACGGTGGTGTATATGGTTTCTAATGTGATTTTTTTGTTGTTGCTTACAAAGCCAATCGGCAGAAAATTACAGCGATTAAAAACAAAATACGGAATATTTTAGGACAAGGGAGAGCCAAGCTTTCCCTTTTTTATTTTGTCGTGTATTATTTGCCTGTCTACTGCATATAATTTTTTGTGTGGAGGTAATATATGGCAATGATAAAAAAACACAAACAAACCTTGCTGTCAGCATTGCAGAGAGTGTTCTGCTTTATTTTGGCGGCAATCATTCTTGGCGCAGTCGGCGTTCCATCTGCTGTACTTGCGCTCGACAACTCTGCCCCGACAGTGGAAATTGTCGGATTTATGAGGGGGGATAGCAAAGACCTTCGCTCAAGTGAGCTTTTAATGGCAAAGCTAAGTAATTACAGCGGAAACCCTGAGAAGCTGACTTACGAATGGGAGAACAAGCTCGGCACTTATCTGTATGTGTTTGACAAGCACGATATGGCTGTTGTGCGTGGCACAAAAAGCGAAATTGAAATTTACAACACTGACAAAAATGTTAGTCCGTCTAAGAATATGGCAGGCAGAACGCATAATAAAACCTATTCTAAAAAAGGTTTTGCTTATGCGGCTGTATACGGCGCAGGTGTCAGCAGCGAGAAATTAAAGGGTGGTATTTCCGTAAAGGTAAAGGATTCATATGGAAATATCATTGCAACAGCATCTTATACCGATGATTTTGAAGATTATGATTTATCAAAGGATATGGCAAACGCAGTATTCGGTGTGTTTGAGGGAGAAACAGTTGACATCCTTAACCTTTTAGGTCAAAGCTCTGTTGTTCATGTTGTATGCCCTGCCTGTTATGTAAGTCAAGGAAAGATTATTTCGGGCAGTGATTGCATCAGCTTGGAAAAATCGCCTAACGGTTATAGTATTCGTGGACTTAAAGCAGGCGAAGGCGTAATAACAATTAAGCTTGAAAAGAAAAACTGTAAGTTCCATATGGACTCTGAGAACAGTTCAACCACAACGGTTAAGGTATTTAAAAAACCTGATACCTCTACAACCGCTACAACACTCACGCTTACAAACCTTGATGACCGTTGCGAATACTACATTGGCGGTGTTAAGGGCGAAGTTTCAGACGGAAAAATTGTATTTACAAATCTCACACCGTCTACGGAATATACAGTAGAGGTTAGGGGCAATTATATTGATGATGACGGTGTTTCAAAGACTGCCTATGCCTATGTGAAAGATACAACGAAGAACAGCTATTCGGCAAGTGTTGTGTTTAAACTTGATGACAGCATTGCAGACACTGAAACCATATTTGGAAACGCCTTTGAGGTTGCAGTAAAATCAGACGATGATTATATTTTATTGCAGAGCAGTGAAAACGGCTATACCGCTGAGCTTCCTAAGGGTAATTATAAAGTATATCTAAAGGACGGCAACAGTTATAAGCAGATTGAAGATGTTGTACTTTGCGTAGATGAAAACAATAACAGCGCTGAAATCAAGTATTACTCAGTGCTTTATGATCTTAACGGCGGTACTCTGAACGAAGATTTAGAATATATCTATCGTGAGGGCGCATCTGTTACAACGATTGCAAGCAAGCCGACTAAATATGAATATGTATTTGACGGCTGGCAGTGCGGTGACGATACTTTCACAGGAAATCAGATTATAACTGAATCTATTAATAGAAAGTATGAATTATCCGCTCTTTGGGAAGTTGACAAAATCGGTGACGGTGAGAACCCTGACGGCATCCCTGATAAGTATCAGAAAAAAGTTACCTTTAAAGTGGTAAACGGCACTTGGGAGGATAAAACAAACAAAGATATTTCTTTCTATGTAACCCTGCTTGACGATAATGGCAAGTGGAGTGTGAACGGCTCGGCAAGAATAAACATTCCAACAGGTATGATAGCCAATTACGGCTACGAAAACGGCAAGTGGGATATTGAGCCAAAGTCACCTGTAAAGGGCACAAATGCCGAAATTTTCACCTATGCTTTTTCAAAGAAAACAGATCCAAAGGTTGATTACAAAGAGCCGAAAGAAAACGATAAGCCAACACCTACTACACAGGTTGTAGAGTACGGAAAGAAAATTCAAGTAAAGCCTAACGGCGGTGTGTGGACGCATGACGGAAAAACCTATAAAGGCGAAGAGGTAGCAACCTTTGTGCTTGAAAAGAATATAAAACTTGACGACCCGACACGCACAAATTATGTATTTATGGGTTGGGATAAGAAGAAAGGCACAGGAGATATAGCATATATCTTTACTGCTATTTGGGAAGTAGATGAAATCGGTGACGGTGAGAACCCTGACGGCATCCCTGATAAGTATCAGAAAAAAGTTACCTTTAAAGTGGTAAACGGCACTTGGGAGGATAAAACAAACAAAGATATTTCTTTCTATGTAACCCTGCTTGACGATAATGGCAAGTGGAGTGTGAACGGCTCGGCAAGAATAAATATTCCAACAGGTATGATAGCAAATTACGGCTATGAAAACGGAAAGTGGGATATTGAGCCGACTCAAACCGTATCGGGAACAGAAGAAGTTATCTATGTTTATTCATTTGAAAAGATAGCCGAAACAAAGCCACAGCCTACAACATCACAGCCAACTCCGACAGTGAAAACTGTTGTGCAGGAAAAAACAGTTTATAAAACTCAGTATGTAGAGCCAATAACACTAAAAACAGGTGAGAATCTCACATTTTTAGGCGTACTTTCAGGTTTATGTGCATTAGGCTTTGCAGGAACAATCATTTTCGCTAAGAAAAGAAGTAAGTAATAACAAAAAGGCGATTGCAGAGTAATTTGCAGTCGCCTTTTTTCAAGTATAGAATAATAAAGCTTAAATTTGAGGTTATAATAAACTAAATGAGGTGTGGTTATGGCTGAAGTAATTAAAATTGTTTTAACGGGTGGCCCTTGTGCAGGCAAAACAACAGCAATGGATTTTTTGAAAAGAGAACTCGAAAAATTAAATATAAAGGTGTTTGTTTTGCAAGAGGCAGCAAGCAAGTTAATAAAAAAAGGTATAACTCCGCAAAAGCTCGGCGCATATGAATTTCATAAACAGCTTTTTGAAACTCAGTTGGCAGAAGAAAATATGCTTGAGGAAAGAGCAGTTGGCTACGAGGGCGAGAGGACAGTTATTTTGTTTGATAGGGGATTGCTCGACAGCAAGGCTTATGTTACAGACGAAGAATTTGAAAGATACATTTCGCTCAGCAATAAAAATGAAGACCTGTTAAGAAATTCATACGATGCGGTATTTCATTTGAAAAGTGTTGCGCTCAGTGACGAGAGCGTATATATGCAGAATAAGAATTCTATCAGAAAAGAAGATATAGACCTTGCCAAAGCGCTTGATGAAAAAATATTGTCGATATGGACGGGTACATCTCATTTAAGAGTTATTGCAAACGATAAAGATTTTAATAAAAAGCTTGAAAATTTGCTGAAAGAAGTAACGGGATTTATCGGCATACCCGAGCCGCTTGAAATCGAACGCAAGTTTTTGATAGAATATCCCGATATAAACTTCCTTGAAAATATGACGACTTGCAGAAAAGTACCGATAACGCAAGCGTATTTGAATACACCCGAAGAGGGAATGTTTAGAATTCGCAAGCGTGGGCAGGGCAAAGATGCAGTGTATATAAAAACCGTAAAAATCAAAATCAACGATTTAAAGAGAATAGAAAAGGAAACATATTTAAGCGAACTTGAATATAACAATTACCTTTCAAAAAAGGACTGTATTACGGGAATTATCTCAAAAGACAGATATTGCATAGTTTATAACGATGAATATTTTGAACTTGATGTTTACCCGTTTTGGAATGATAAAGCAACAGTTGAAATAGAATTGCTTTCCGAAGATCAGCCGTATGAATTGCCGCCGTTTGTAAAATTGATAAGAGAGGTAAGCTACGAACCTGAGTACAGAAATGTTGCCCTTGCACAAAGATATGTCAGCTTTAACAACATATGAAGTAATTTTTAAGATTGTATATTGTGGTGCGCTATTTTAGAAAAAACGATTGACAAATTTATAATATTATACTATAATATTAGTCTTAAGAAGATAACTTCTGTTAATATTCGGGGATGTAAAGGCTTCGACGGGGAGCGTGAACCTCGGTAAGCGAGCAGTGGTGCGGAGAACCACTATAAAATCCGCAACTTTTAAAATAACTGACAAAAATACAGTTAGATTAGCAGCGTAAGCTGCTCGTTCCTGCATAGAGCACCACGGCTATGCAAGGGGCGTCGATTAGTGGTAAATGTGAATGCGGCAGTGCCTCGGGCAGCATCACACATTAGAGGCTACCAAACCGTATAACCCGTTGTTGGGTGCTGCGGCAAGGGAATTTTAAAACGACAACTACGCTCGTAGAAAGCCTTGGCAAACACTTTTCGGACAGGGGTTCGATTCCCCTCATCTCCACCATTATAGTCACGATTGCATATGCAGTCGTGACTTTTTCTGTTTATGATAATTCCTATATCTATGCGGTGTTTTAGACAAAACGATAATCATTTATGTAGTAAAAAATGCTTCAATATAAATCATATAACCGTACACAGAATAACCCACCATATACCCAAAAACTCCCATTCCAATCGGATTTTTTAGCGGTGTGAGTATGCATACGGTCAGTGTCCACCAAATAAGTCACTTTTTCTATGCTCCTTTTCTATGTTCCGATTCTGATTTGTTCAGTTTTTCTATGTCCCATTGCTCAAAATCAACCTTTTCGCAGACATAATCAAAAAGATATTTTCTCTTTATAGTTTCAGTATGAACACAAAAATAATCCCCATCAGTATTACCTGATGGGGACATTGATACTTTAAAATGAACCTGCACATTTTCATTTGAAATGTCAATTCTGTCTATATATTGCGAAAGAACAAATTTTGTTCTTATTATATTCTTAGGGTTGTAAAAGTAATCCTTTAAATGATTTATTTGTTCTCTGACTTCATCTTCCGTTATTACTCTGTCAATTTTTTGCTTTTCATACTTATGAATGAACTCGGAAGTCTTTTTGATTTGTTCTTCATATTCCTTGATTTTGTCGGACATTATGTCATTTATACCTGTTTTTGCTATTGCTTCAACAAGATTATTCCTGCTCTTTTCGAGAATTTTTAAGGTTGACTTTGCTTCGTTGTATTCTAAATCAGAAATGCAAGACTTACTGTATTGCTCATTTAATTTCTTTGTTATTACCTTTATATTATCGTCATTGAAGAAAAATTCAACAAATTTATCAATAACAAAGCTGTCAAGATATTCACATCTTATCTCTTTTGATTCACATTTTCTTTTATTCTTCTTGGAACTACATCTATATACCAAATTTGTGTTGTTTTTGTTATAGCGGATATTTCCGTAAAATTTGCCACCACATTCACCGCAATGTATAAGACCTGTGAGCAGATATGTATTTTTTTGCATTTGTAAAGCTGCTTCGTGTTGCCTTTTTGACTGCATTTGCCCTGTGCCACAATCCTGACGAAACAATAGCAGGACAGCCGTTTTCAATCCTTATTATTTCTTCTTCGGGTTTTCTTCTGTGATTGTTTCTTTTATTTAAAGCATTTGCGGAATAACTGCGGTTAAAAATGTATGTACCTTTGTATTTTTCATTTCTTAGTATTTCATACAAACTGTTTTTTACAAATGGCAATCCTTTTTTAGTTTTGTATCCGAGAATATTCAGCTTGTCTATTGTTTCTCCGTAGCCGTATCCCTCGGCAGACATTTCAAATATCAATCTAACTGCTTCGGCTTCCTTTTCATTTATGACAAGCTTAAGGTCTTTGTCAACATCATATCCTAAAGGTGGTCTGCCACCAGTAAATTTGCATTGATAAGCATTTTCTTTCAGTCCTTTCATTACTTCTCTCGCAAGATTTTCATTGTAGAACTGATTGACCGAACCCATTATATGATACAATAAATGACTTTCGGGATTATCTTCAAAACGCTCATTAACAAATATGACTTGCACACCGTATTCTTCAAGAATTTTTTTATATTGAATACTGTCACTCAAATTTCTTGAAAATCTGTCTGTTTTATGTACCAATACTGCCTTAAATTCAGGATTGTTCTTTGCGTCATTTATCATTCTCTGAAATTCAGGTCTGTTGACTGTTTTTGCTGATTTTGCTTCATCACAATACCAATCAATAACTTCCATATTGTTTCTTTTAACATACATCATCATATATCTTTTTTGAGCTGTTATGGACTCCTCTCTTTGCATTGAAGAAGAAAATCGTGCATATCCGACTACTTTTATTGTTTCATTCATTATTATCACTCCTAAAGTATTATTCAAGTATATAATATATATTTAAAATTTAATAAAGTGCAGTCACTGAAAAGCAACTGCACAGATGATTTTCAAAATTTATGATTTATTTTATATCTATATCAACCATTTCTATCAGTAAATCTACTAAAGCATTGTAGAAATCAGAAGAAATGCAATTATCTGTATGTTCAGTTTTATCTATACTCTTGTCATAATCCTGCTTAAGCAAAAGATTTCGGAGTATACTGCAACACACTAATGATTCTTTCATATTAAAACCTCCTAATATAATATATATCAAGAGATTAAAATAGAGTAAAACTCTATATGTTTGGCTTGTGTATCCCAAATTACACAACTCTTATGCCAAACCACTAATAACCATTTATCTAATAAAATCTGATGATTATTTTTTGCAGATAATACTGCAAGCAGGGATTTTTTATTTAATTTTTTAAAATATTATTCTTTATCAGAAATAACTTTTATTGCTGTTGTTTTTGAAAAAGATTTGTTGCCGTATTTTCTTTGACTTACAGAAAATTCAATTTTTTTGCCGAGTACATTATCACTGCAAAAACAGTTATTATCATCTACATACTCACAACAGAAGTTATTTAAAACTATATCCATATTAGAGAACATACAGTTAAAATAGCCGTTTTCTATTGAATCTACCTTTATTGTGAACCAGCAGTTACGGCAATCGAGACTGAAATATATATCGTCAAGAATACCTGTGTATGTACCGTCATCAATATATTCATATTTTTTCTTTGGTATAAAATCAAAAGTTGGCATAATCATTCACCTCCAAGACATTCTTCTATATTTTGTACTTCATCATCTGACAGAAAGTCTTTATTATCGGAGTTTTCTATTTTGTCAAAGTACATTTCTTCATAAGCATTGTGAAGTGACATCATCTTGTCATTAAACTGAAATCTGAAAATATATACTTTCAGGTCAATGATTTCTATGATTTTCTCTCTTGCGACAAGTCTGTCTTTTTCTGCAATGAGTACACCTGTTGCTCTCAGATTTTTAAGTCTTTTGCGGAAATCAACTATTCCGTTATTCTTCATCATTTGCTCAAAGTAGTTTTTAGCTACGCATATTTCATAGTGATTTTCGCTTGCACTAAGTCTTACCAGTCCGACATAACCGCTATTGAGCAAGTCATAGTCAATCGCTTCTGCTTTTCTCTTGTCAAATACTTTTAAAGCAAAGGGATAATTCATCTTGTACTTTTTTATATTCTTGACAAAATCTTCGTGAACTATTGTCATCAGTTCATCCTCAGGTGTCTGAGTGGACTCTATCTTGTTTGTAAGATTGAGGGAATAATCGACCATATCAGATATTTCAATATTGAAATTAAACAATTCCTTTGCATATGCTGTTGCTTGAACAACAATTGCAAGTTTTGATAATATTCTGTCTGTCAATCTTTTTCTCTGCTCAAAACAAGCCAAGGAGCTTTCACTCATTATATTTGAGTGTTCTGACTTCCACTTATCATCAATATCTTTATTCTTTTCAAGAAGAATATTTTTGTATTTTTGATAGTCTGATTCAATTTCTTCCTGACCTTTGTCAACAAGCATTTGCAGATACTTATTTCCTGCAACACCATAGTTTGCCATTGCAATACTTTTGATGTTGTCAGAATTCTCTGCATTTTTTGTAAGCGTATCTTCAATCTGAAATACACGGGTTTTTATGCCGTCCATAGATTTCTCACTTACAAAGCTTATTTCTGATGTAGTGAAAATCACTGAAGAAAATTCTTTGACTTCCTGAAGTGAAGCATCGCCATTCAGTCTTAGTTTACTTCTGCCTAAACAAAAGTTGTACATAAGTCTTTCAAGATTAGTGATTGTTGAAGAACCGAGTTCGTCAAACACAACACTAAGACCGTTTATTTGGCTTAAAAACTCTTGGAGTGCATTTTCTGTACCGTTAAATGTAATTGCAACACCTTTATTCAATACAGGAGATGAATACACACTTGCACACAACATTGCTGTTGTACTTTTGCCTTTGCTTGAATTATTACAAAGACAGAAAAGTATTGAGCCAAAATCGTGTGAAAAATTTAAGATTGAAAGAAGTGGGGAAGCGAAAGAAGCCATAAGAAGATATGACATAGGAATATTTCCGCAGACTTCATTCTGTATCATATTACACCATTCATCTAAAGAACCTTTATGATTCAGACAAAGATTACCGTTGTATATGTATTTTTTCTTTGTCGGTTCTTTGGCAATCAGATTGTTGTATCTGAATACAAGACTGTTGTCTATTTTGTCCCAACCAAGCTTTGAATAGCCATATACGATTTCGGCTTTCATATCGGTTCTCATAAGATATTTATTCACTTCATCAATATCGGTTTCATTAAATCTGACACCGTATGACAGAAGTGTTTTTAAACCAAATTTCGACAGAGATTCACCGTCAAGCTGTATGGTATCAATTTCAATACCATTGTTGTATTCATACTCAATCCTGATTTGCTTTGTAGTCACATCAATGATTTTTCTTAATACCTTGCAATAGGTCATTATGTATCGGATTTCGTAAGAATATTTATTCTTCTTAACAACACCGATGAAGTTATTTTCCTTATCGACAATGTAATGCGATTTTATGGTACTGATAATTTTCTGATATTCTTCTTCTGAAATATCAATTCTTTGGAACTTTTTACTCAAAGAAATTTTTTCTTTTATGCAATCATTTGAATTTATATTATTTTGCATAATAACACCTCCTATTTATTCGGTATTGCTATTATAGGCTCAAATTTTTTTGTTGTCAATGCTTTAAAAAATAACTGTGGATATAAACAAATTGTGTATTATTGCTATTTAACTATTGAATTATTGTGGCGGAGATTTTTGCCCTTGAAAGTCTTCCTCAAAAGTTTCTGAAAAATTCTGACAGAGGTTGTTTTTTGCAAAAAAATAAAAACCATGGTTTGTGCAAATTGACGGAGATTTTGTCAGGCAAAATTCCAAAGAAGAAAAAAGGCTTTTTTCGGGGCAGACCGAAAATGTGGATGGAATTTCGGGAGATTTTTCACTTTGAGAGTCCTTTTGAAAAATCTTCTTCCCCGAAATCCCGTTTTTTCAATCAATGCACACTCGCACACAAAGAGAAAATCTCAAGGCAATGCAATCATCTTTTCAAATCCAATTTCTGAATGTTCCACTGGTGTGCAAAGGGTGAGAGAGGGTGCGAGAACATCAAGCCTTTTGAGTCAATGATTGTGTGCAGTTTGTCATTATAGTGTTCTGTCAAAGCATTGAGAAAAGCCTTCTTTTCTTCCTCAAAGCTTGTGCTTCTGCCATATGCAACTATTATTACATCTGCATTGTCACATTCTCTCATTACAAAAGAAGTGTTTGTTTTGTCTGTTTTAGGCAAAGGGTTGTCGATTGATGAGAAGAGATTGATTATTGAAACGGAGCCGAAATCATTTTTTACCGCTCCGTTCCTGACAAGCATGGTTGTTTGGTCAAAAATCAATTCATCGGCAGATGAGGGATAGGTCATTATTATTGCAAGCGACTTTTTATTGCTGTCCCATTCTGCTTTCAATAAATAGCGGTCTTTTCTGTTTTTGGAAAAGACCGCTGTTGTTTTTACTGTGCTGTTTGTTTCAATTGTGTTCGCCATACTCATTGTTCAATACTCCTTTTCTGAAATAGTCAGCTTTGCCGACAATGTTTATTGCCCTGTCATTGTCAAGAACAATACATCCGTCAAGAAAATCATTGCCTATCAAGTTAATCCATTCAAATCTGCTTTCTGTTATTTTTGAGGATAAACCAAACTTTTTGTAATTATCAAAGTCTTTTTCATTCTCAACATAAAAAATACCTCCGACCGTTTCAAGTGAACAGTCAGAGGTTTGTGTCAGAAGATTTGTGAGAAGATTTTTAATATATTCTGCAATGTAACAGTCCTTGATTTTTGATACATCATCAGGTGTTAATATTTCAATCATTTTCTTTTTTTCAGCTTTGTTCCTGTGCAGAGAAGTGTAATAGCAGTTCCTGCACCTGTTGCAAACATTTCTACCGCTACTTTTGTTGTAAGTGCCATAATAAGTCCAAACATATTTTTTCCTCCAAATTAATTTTTTATGATGAGTTTTTCTGTTGCAAGTACAACTGTTGTTGTCACAACAAATCCAAGCACAAACCATAATGCTTCCATTGTTCTGCTCCTTTCTGTCATTTATTTATGCAAAAATGCACCCACCGCCTTTTGGTGAGTGCATTTTCAGATGATGAAAATTATTTGTTTTTTATACACTTTTTGCAAATATATGCGTTTACTAAAAAATTGCATTACTTTCTTTTGCGGAAGAAACCGCCGAATCCGCCTATGCCACCGTATGGACTTGACAAGCGTTTCCTCTTTTTCTCAAGATATTCTTTTGCTTCAACAGCTTCATCAATGTTTACGCCAAGATTTTTGATAATAAAATCTTTATATTTTTCGTATTCTCTGTCAAACTCCTCAATTGTAGAATATCGAAGTCCTTTTGCATATGATAAAGCTCTGTCTTTTGCCGCTTGCTTTCTTGGAACGCTTGAAAATAATTTTGTTTTACAAAATCGTTTATCAAAATCACTTAGATATGTATTGATAGTTTCTAAATGCTTTTTAGAAACCTCAGAAGAAAATGTGTTGATAAATTTTTCTTTCTTTGCTAATAGGTCATTTTCATACGGTAATATCGGATCCGATTTTAAAGGCTGAATTTGTTTCATAAATTCAAGTATATCAGGTAATTCGCTTCTTGAAAAATCAGCGCTTTCCCTTGTTTCACAGACCACACCGTCAACTGTTCGATATTTTAAATCAAAATCGTCAAGTAGTGAATTTATGTATGTAATACATTCGGACTCATCTGTAATGTCAAGTCTTATGTTTTTGCAATATTCTATTAAATCGTGTTTAGCTTTAACGGCATCTTCTTCTGTTGTACCCTGATTCTTTTTTACATAGTCAAGTGCCATAGATTCCTTTATTGCAGAAAAACCGTCTATGTCGAAGTATTCTGCCAATGTACTCAAACTTCCGTCATCACCGTAATTTTTTAATAAGTAATCATATATTTCAATGTTATACGGATTAAGAGAAAGTACATCTATGCAGATTTTTGAAATATTCTCTGAAGCAATTGAATTGCTTTTAAGGTTATTTATCAATCTTTGTGCTTTATCGCTGTCGCAATCTTCAACATATCCCCAGTCATAATCTTGTCCGACTGTTTGCATAAATACCTCAATTACGGAATATGCTGAGTAATACACACCCTCAGAAAGTAAAATCTTAACTTCATTATTTTTGAATAATTTCTTCAGGTCTGATTCAGCCTGCATTTCGGTGAAAAAGTTGCCGACAGCATTTGCAACACTATGTGCCGCACCACTCGCCATATTCATAGCACCGACATCAATTTGATGGCTTATTGCAGTTATGGCATTTCCACCTATAGTAGCACCCTGCCAACGACCTCTGTTTTCTTTTCTTTGTTCTCTGTATTCTCTCTGAGCTTCAACATCACCCATAATAGAATACACTTTTTCGGCAACAGAGCAAAATCTTTCTTCAAATATTTCTGTGCAACCTGCGGATTCGATTAGTTCAGAAACGGCATTGGTGTCATAATCATATTCACCTAAATTTATAAAGGTATCTTTCAAATCTTCAACAACAATTGCCATACTGCTTTTAAAATCATCTTCTGCTTTAGAAATAATGTCCTCACAGTTATTATAGGATTTATAACCCTCATCAAACGAGTTTTGTGCTGATTTTGCAAGGCTTTTATACCATTTTCTTAAAGCATTGTATAAATTTCTTTCATTTGAAACTTTCATGTTGCCCACACATATATTAAATTCTTTTGCGCAGTTTTCTTTTTGTAAAAATTCATTTAGATTCATTATTATCCTCCTGATAATTGTCAATTGGTTCGTTGTTGTCCATTTGCAGAGGCTTTTTCTTTTTTATTATGTAAACAATCAGAGCGACAATAGCTACAATTATTCCAATCCACCACGCTATATAGGAAATACAAATACTTGCTCCCCATAAAAGTACAAAAACGAATATTGCCAATGGTATGCAGTTTGTAATGGACGGAAACTTGTCTGCTATCAAAGCAAAAACAAATACTGCAATCATTAAACCTATGATTGAGATGATAACTTGTAACACTAAAATTCCTCCTAAAAATAAAAATATGATTTAAGCTGATTTGCTTAAATTAAGTTTAAATGATTTTTTAATAGTTTTCTGATTGTTCGTTCCGAATACGAGTATTTTGTCGCAATCAGATTGATTGATTCCGATGTTCCGTCATATGCCTTGAGTGCTTCTTCAAGGACAAATTCCTTAGAAAAAAGTCGGGTAGGAAAGTTTATCTGACTTCCTTTAAAGTTTTCATACAGTTTTACCACATTGTCAAAGCCTATGATTTCGCTCATTGTTTCATAAACTCCGTTTAATGTTGTGCATTTTTGTTGATTTTTATCTATATCAATCACCTGCCTTGTTTCACCCTCTTTTTACATTATATAACAGCAAAATGGAAAAATCTTCCGTACTTTTCCACGCAAAAGTGTAAAAATATATATAGACAAAAAATTCGGCAACAAAAAGTATATTGCAAGCCAAAACACCACACCACGCACTGAGCGTGAGGTGTGGGGGAGGCAGTTTCAACTGCCTTGCAATATCCTTTTGTGTTGCCGAAAATTGGTGAGTTAAGGATATTCAAATTTATAGTATTTATATAGGTATTTATCACACTCCTTAAAAGCCTTTTAATTCACTCGGCAGACACAAGTATTTTTAAACCGTGACTTTCTCCGTGTACGAATCATCTCCACCATTATAGTCACGATTGCATATGCAGTCGTGACTTTTTTTTTAAAGTGCTTGTATTCAAGCCTTTTCTGACTTCTTCCACACGAATACAAATTACAGCTCCTCGGCGGATTGACTTTCTGCCGAGGTGTTTTTGCATTTATAATGACTTTTGAATATAATTATTTAAAAGTATTCGTGTGAAAGATAGGTAATCGTGTGGAAGATGATTTTGCTATAAAAGTTTATGCAAATCTATCAACCTTTACGAAAGATCTGCCTTTCATTATACGCGATGTCGGTAAGGAAAACCGAAAGTCCGAACACATGGTGCACCTTGCTCGGACTTAGATTTATTTAGAACGGTTATGCAGATCCTGATAAAGGCGTTCAGCAATATAAGTGTCTTCCTTACACATCAAAAGCCACGAACAGCACAAGCTCATTCAAGGTGCAGATTTCAATTTCAGATTTGAATATCCGCAAAGGCCCCGTCACAAACTATGCCGCAACAGGCAAGTTCACCGGCAAAGGAGTTTTCACAATTGTTGAAACAAAACAAGGCACAGGTTCAACCAAAGGCTGGGGTAAACTGAAAAGCGGTGTAGGCTGGATTTCTCTTGATTATGCAACAAAAATTTAACTGAATATCTTTAAAGCATTTATGCCCGTCGGAGATTGATTTCTCCAACGGGCATTTTTTTTGTTTGCCCGTAATGGGCAGTGACTTGGTGGTGAAAGTCCACTTCTGGCTTGGCAGTAGGAACTGTTAGATGAGGGCAAGTGCGTCCATCGGGAGGTGGAGTATGAAGTAAACCTAATGCAAACTCTCGGTCTAATGAACAGAAATCACATATAAGGCATATGCAGAGCAGACGAGCTTGCCACACAAAGCAAAGTTTAATACTGTCCGAACTCTGCGGCGTAAACGTGGCAGAAGTATGAGAGGATGATTACACCAATTCGGTGAAAATATTATAAAAGACTGCCCACGAGATTTTATGTTCAGCGGTGTCTGAACTATGCTTTGTTTAATTAATCAGAGCTGTATTTATCACGCCATTGACGGGGTGAAATGCCGTATGTGTTTTTAAATGCTCTGGAGAAGTGGAGCTGGTCGTTATATCCCACAGCACAGCTTATTTCTCCGATTGAGAGTTGGGAGTGTTCCAAAAGTTCGGTTGCCTTAGTCATTCGGAAGCGCATAAGAAATTCCTGCGGTGTTTTTCCGAATTCTTCTTTAAACTTCTTTCCGAAATAGTTTCTGTTAAGTCCGCAGTTTTCAGCAATGTCTTCAACAGTAATATCTTTTTGATAATTCAGCTCAACAAATTTGATTGCTTCACCGATATAATAATGACTCGAATTATTCTTTCTTTTGTTTTGCGATTGGCTTGTTACTGCAGAGCGAGTCAGGTAATCAAGAAACAAATAAAGATGCCCGATAAGATGCAGAGGAGCAGCTTCCTTGTGCTCAATAATGTAAATCATTTCGTCTAATGCGAGTTCACGCAACTCAATTGATAACGGATGGTATATAGGCTTGTCCTGCGATAATCCGGTTGCATTGATAGCAGCTTTTGCCTGAAATCCATCAAATTCCAGCCAGATATATTCCCAAGGCTCGTCGTTATCGGCTATATATGTAGATACCTGACCCGGGAAGAGCATAAAGCCTTCGTTGGCATTTATTTTATAGACATCGGTTGTGCCTGATGAATTATTGGCATACAGAGTGCCCTTACCTGATATTACGAAATGAAAAAGATAGTGGTTTCTTGCAGCCGGACCAAAGGAATAGCCGCCCTTGCAGATCTCTCTGCCAAACTGTATTAGGGTAAGATCCATATAATTATTCTGTGGAAATACCTTAAATTCAAAATGTTGCATATGATTTATTAACCTCGTTATATTTTATTTATGCTAAATATACCATAAAATATGCCAAAATGCAACTTATATATTATAAAAACGGACATAATTGCAGATTTTTTACATAATTATGTTGCAATTTGATATTTACCGTATGCGAAAAAATTGGTACAATTTATACAAAAGATACAGATTAATATGAAAATTAAAGGAGGAAATGCTATGAGAAAGACAAAAAAACTGTTGAGTTCATTTTTGATAGTTGCTATGCTGTCCTCGCTGATGTTGAGCGGTTGTAATTCAGAAGGTACAGATAAAATCGAAGTTGAGCTTGTTCAGTACAAACCAGAGGCGGTTGCTGCGTTTGAGAAAATTGAGGAAGGCTTCAATAATACTCACGACAATATCCACCTCACAATTCAATCTCCGAATGAAGCAATGACTATATTAAAGACACGCTTTATTCGTGAGGATTATCCTGACATTGTTGGAATAGGCGGAGATATTAACTACTCAAATTTCCTTGACGCCGATATGTTTATGGATATATCAGATTTTGAGGGTGTATCCGATATTAAGCAGGCTTATATGGATATTGAGGACGAGCTTGAGTTTATTCCTACAGACGGTGTGTACGCATTGCCCTATGTAGCAAATGCGGCAGGTATCCTTTACAACAAGGATATGTTCGAGAAAAACGGTTGGAAAATACCGCAGACATGGACGGAGTTTACAGAACTTTGCGAAACAATCAAGGCTTCGGGAGTTCAACCGTTATATTTTGGCTATAAAGATACGTGGACTTGTCTTGCTCCTTGGAATGCTCTTGCTGTCGGTCTTTCACCATCTGATACCTGCGCACAGGTGAATGCAGGCAAAACCACCTTCAGCAAGGAGTACAGAGAAACAGCCGAAAAGATAAAAACTCTGCTTGACTACTGCGAACCGAATCCGTACGCTTACGGCTATAACGATGCCTGTACAGCTTTTGCAAGAGGACAGGCAGCAATGTATCCCATAGGCAGCTATGCCGTTCCTCAGATTAAATCGGTTAATCCCGATATTAACATTGATTCATTTGTATTCCCTGCAAATGACGATGAGAAAGACAATATGCTTAATTCGGGTGTTGACCTTCAATTCTGTGTTATGAAGAACAGCAAGAATAAAGAGGCTGTGTATGAGGTGCTTCGTTATCTGTATGAGGATGAAACAATACAGATTTATCTTGACGAACAGAATTCAATCCCTTGCAAGAACGGAGATTTTAAGCTGCCCTCGATGCTTGACGGAATAAGCAGTTATATTGAGGAAGGCAGAATGGCTGACTATCAGGATCACCATTATCCCAGTGAGATGAGCGTTGACGCTATGATTCAGACCTATCTTATGGACAACAGCAGTGACGCAACCGATAAATTCCTGAAACGATTTGATGATGAATGGGTACGCTATAACCGTGACCTGATTCAAAAGGTTCAGGACTATGAAAAGGAGGCTAAAAAATGAAATCCGGAAGACGATTGTCAAGTAAGAGCAGAACATATCTTGGTATGCTTATCCCGGTAGTAATTCTGTTCTTTGCGTTTAATACTTTGCCGCTTATAATCGGTGCTTTCTATAGTTTCACAAACTACAGAGGCTACGGCAGCTGGGATTTTGTAGGTTTAAGAAATTACTTTGATTTGTTTACAGATTCAAGGGTATGGAATTCTTATTTCTTTACATTTAAATATGCGATTGTAGGAACAATACTTGTAAATGTTATCAGCCTTCTTATGGGACTTGCATTAAACAGCAAGATTCGATTTAAAAGCACATTAAGAGGTATCTACTTTGTTCCGAACATTCTCGGAGGATTGATTGTAGGTTACATTTTCAGCTTCATTTTTACATACATTATTCCTGCTGTCGGTGAAACCTTCAACATTGAGTGGATTCAGAACAGTATTCTTGCAGATGAGCGTTATGCGTGGATAGGCGTTTTGATAGTAGGTGTATGGCAGGCGGTTGCTATGAATACGATTATTTATATTTCCGGCTTGCAGACCATTCCCGAGGATGTGTATGAGGCTTCAAGGATTGACGGTGCAGGAAAATTTCTTACATTCAGAAAAATAACGCTTCCGCTTTTGATGCCGTTTATCTCAATAAATCTTGTTTTAAGTACAAAGAATATGCTTATGGTTTTCGACCAGATTATGTCCTTGACCAAGGGCGGACCTGCACAGAGCACCGAATCAATATCCTACCTGATTTACAGAAACGGTATGGACGGAGGTCAGTTTGGCTTCCAAAGTGCAAATGCCGTAATATTCTTTGTTCTTATTGTTACTATTTCCGTTATTCAGATGAGAATGACAGGTAAAAAGGAGGAACAGCTATGAGAAGACTAAAAAGAAAACAGGGAACGAACTGGTTTTTGACCTTTGTGCTTATATTAGGCTGTCTTACAGTTCTGTTTCCTCTTTATATGACGGTTATTATCGCCTTTAAAAATCCTTCGGAAATGACAAACGATGTTGCCGGTGCGTTAGCTCCGCCGAGTAGCTGGAGTTTTGATAACTTTGCAGAGGCAATGAGGGTGACAAACTTCTGGAGTGCACTTTCTAACAGCTTGATAATCACAGGCATCACAATTATTTTATCAGTTCTTATTCACTCAATAGCCGGTTATGTTATCGGCAGAAATATGAGAAGAAAAAAGGGCTACAAGTTAGCTTATTTCTACATAGTAAGCGGTATGTTTGTTCCGTTTGCAATCCTTATGATGCCTCTTGTAAAGGAAACTGCACAAATCGCACTTGCAAATCCTATCGGTGTAATTCTCCTTTATCTTGTTTTCTATATGCCTATGAATGTTATGCTATACAGCGGCTATCTAAAGAATATTCCTCTTGATATGGAGGAAGCGGCTGAAATCGACGGCGCTTCAACATGGAAAACATATTGGACGGTTATTTTCCCGATGATGAAGCCTATGCACGCTACCGTTGCAGTGCTTACGGCATTGGGTACATGGAACGATGTAATGACACCTCTTGTTATTATGTCAGGCTCGGAGAATACAACGCTTCCGCTTGCACAGCTTAATTTCCAGACGCAATTCGGAACAAACTACAATCTTGCATTTGCATCATATCTGCTCTCGTTAATTCCTATTCTTATATTCTATGTAGTCTGCCAGAAGCAGATTATCGGCGGAGTTGCAAACGGTGCAGTAAAGGGTTAGTAAAAGGGGAGAAGTTTTATATAAGCTTCTCCCATTGAATTAATATTAAACAATAAGGTGATATTTATGGCTATCAGAGTTACAGAAAAAGGCAGAAATTTTTATTTGGAAACACTTCACTCTATGTATCAGATAAAGGCAGACGAATACGGAGTGCTTAAGCATATATGGTACGGCTCACGCACGGAGTGCGATATGGAATATCTGCTTGATTATCCCGATCTCGGTTTCTCGGGTAATATTTATGAGGCAGAAAACAAAAGAGACTATTCTCTTGATACAATGCCGCTTGAATACTCCTGCAAAGGAATAGGCGATCACAGAATTCCGGCGGCGGCAATCACTCACCCGAACGGTAGTGACGCCCTTGATTTGCGTTTTGACGGTTATGAAATCAGAAAGGGAAAGTATGCAATTTCAGGGTTGCCTGCTGTTTACGCTGATGAAGATGAAGCGGAAACACTCGAAATATATCTCAAGGATACTTCGTCGGATATTCGTGTGATTCTAAAGTACGGCGTACTTGAGAAGAAGGACATAATTACCAGAAGTGCGGTTTTCTGCAATATGGGTGACGCTCCGTGTAAAATTACAAAGGCGTTCAGCTTGTGTCTGGATATTCCTCATGGCGATTGGGATTGGGTGCATTTTCACGGCCGTCACATAATGGAGAGATTAGTTGAACGCAGAAGGCTGTTTCACGGTGTTCAGGAAAGCTCAAGCAACAGAGGAACTTCAAGCCACCAGCAAAACCCTTCTGTTCTGCTTTGCAGTAACGATTGTACGGAAACAAGCGGAGAGTGTATAGGTGCGTTACTTGTTTACAGCGGTTCTTTTCAGACAAAAATTGAGCTTACTCAGCTTAATCAGGTGCGTATGCTTATGGGCATAAACAGCGAGTGTTTCAGCTGGGAGTTAAAGCCGAATGAGCAGTTTAGTACACCCGAGGTTATATTGTCTTATAGCGACAGCGGTATGGAAACGCTTTCACATAATTTTCATAATGTAATAAGAAACAACATTTGCAGAGGTGAATATAAGCAGTCCGAGCGTCCCGTACTTATTAACAACTGGGAAGCTACCTACTTTGATTTCAATGAAGAACGCTTGGAGAACATTGCAAAGGAAGCGTCAAAGCTCGGTGTTGATATGTTTGTAATGGATGACGGCTGGTTTGGTAAGAGGGACAGCGATACTTCCGGTCTTGGCGACTGGTTTGTCAATGAAGAAAAACTAAAAGGCGGCTTGAACACTCTGGTTGAAAAGGTCAAGTCCTATGGTATGAAGTTCGGCATATGGTTTGAGCCTGAAATGGTGTCCGAGGACAGCGAGCTTTACAGAACTCACCCTGAATGGGCGATTCAGATACCAAACAGAAAGCCGACAAGAAGCCGTTATCAGCTTGTTCTTGATATGACACGTCAGGATGTTCGTGACTATTTATTCAAGGTTATCAGTGATGTATTGAGCAGTGCCGATATTTCGTATGTGAAGTGGGATATGAACCGCAGTATCTGCGATTGGTACAGCGCAGAGCTTCCTGCTGAAAATATGGGAGAAATGCAGCACAGATATGTTCTGGGATTGTATGAACTTTTGGACAGACTCACTTCTGAATTTCCGCACATTCTCTTTGAAGGCTGCAGCGGCGGAGGAGGTCGTTTTGATGCAGGCATACTTTACTATTGCCCGCAGATTTGGTGTAGTGATGATACCGATGCATACGAGAGGACGAAGATTCAGTACGGAACTTCATTTTTCTATCCCATATCAACAATCGGTTCTCATGTTTCAATTGTACCAAACCATCAGACAGGCAGAATTACTCCTTTTGAAACAAGAGCAGTTACGGCTATGAGCGGCAGCTTTGGCTATGAGCTTGACTTAAACACGCTTTCGGAAGAAGAAAAAAATGCGGTTGTTGAGCAGAATAAACGCTTTAAAAAATACGGCCCGTTAATTCATAACGGCAGATACTACAGATTAAGCAATCCTATGACGGATAAATTTGCAATCTGGTCGTTTGTGTCTGAAAATTCCGGTGAGGTACTTGTTCACGGAATGATATTCCGTACAGAGCCTAATATGACAAGATATTCCGTAAAGCTGCGTGGATTGATTTCCGATAAGAAATATGTTGTTGACGGCGATAACACAATTTATACAGGAAAGGCATTAATGGAAGGCGGTATCCTTCTTCCGAAGCCTTGGGGAGATTTTTTCCCGATTGAACTGCATCTCAAAGAAGTATAATTATACGGAACGGAGAATACAATATGAAACCACAAGCTTTTATTGATAGACTAAACAGCGGTGAATTTGACAGTTTACTGAAAAAATTATACGGTGAGTCACAGCTTGAAATTGAGAAACAGAAGAAGCGTTATACAGAAGCGGTAAAAAGCTTTAAAGAGCTTTATCCGGAGCGTGAAGATATAAAAATCTATTCTGCCCCCGGCAGAACGGAAATCGGAGGAAATCACACAGACCATCAGCACGGATGTGTATTGGCGGCAGCAGTGAATCTTGATGTTATTGCGGTTGTATCTTTTCATAATGACGGAGTAATAAGACTGAAATCAAAGGGTTATGAGAAGGATTTAATAGATTTATCCGACCTCAGTGTTCATACCGAAGAAATGGGAAGGTCAGCCGCAATCATCAGGGGTATAGCGTCATACTTTAATGATAAGGGCGTTGCTATGGGTGGTTTCGATGCCTACACGACTTCAGATGTGTTGAGCGGAAGCGGACTTTCATCGTCAGCGGCGTTTGAAACGCTCATAGGTACAATTATTGATTTGCACTACAACGGCGGCAATGCAGGCAGTGTTGAGATTGCAAAAATCGGACAATATGCAGAAAACAAATATTTCGGCAAGGGCAGCGGTCTTATGGACCAGATGGTAAGCTCGGTCGGAGGATTTGTTTATATCGACTTTCTCAATACATCAGAGCCGATTATCGAAAAACACAGCTTTGATTTTGAAAAGGCAGGTTACAGTATTTGCATAACCGATACAAAGGGCAGTCATTCTGATTTAACCGAGGACTATGTTGCCGTACCGTCCGAAATGAAAAAGGTTGCAGCTTATTTCGGAAAGAATGTTTTGCGTGAGGTCGATGAGGAAAGCTTCTATGAGGCTGTTCCAAAACTCCGAAACACCTGCACAGACCGTGAAATTATGAGAGCCGCACACTTTTTCGGTGAAAACACAAGAGCTGAACAAGAGGCACAGGCGCTTGAAAACGGTGATACTGACAGATTTTTTGAGCTTGTTCGTCAGTCGGGTGAGTCGTCTGCAAACCTTTTGCAAAATCTGTATTCCTGCAAAAAGCCGACTGAACAGGGAATACCGCTTGCAATAATGATGAGTAAACGAATTTTACAGGATAGCGGTGCAGTAAGAGTTCACGGAGGAGGCTTTGCAGGAACGATTCAGGCATTTGTTCCTGTTAAAAAAATCAAGGAATATTCCGATGAAATGAACAGGATTTTCGGCGAGGGCAGCTGTTATGTTCTTCGCATAAGACCTGTAGGCGGAATTGAAATTACTGCATAAGGGTGGTTTTTATGATTTGTAATGAAATTCAGAAACTGATAAATTATTCAATAAAAAGCGGACTGATTGAAAAAGAAGATGAATATGTAATAAGAAATCAGCTTATGGACGCACTCTGCGTTTATGACTGGGAAGAACCGGAAGTTATGGAAAATAACTTCGTAATTGATGATATTCTGGACAGGCTTACAGATTATGCTTGCGAAAACAAAATAATTGATGACACAACTGCATCACGTGATTTGTTTGATACAAAGCTTATGGGAATTGTCACACCATTCCCAAGGGAGATCATCGGCAAGTTCAATCAACTCTGCTCGCAGTCGCCTGAAAAGGCTACCGACTGGTATTATGATATAAGCCAAAAGCTTAATTATGTGAGAGCAGGAAGAATAGCAAAGGATATTCGATGGAAGTATGAGTCGGAATACGGCATGCTCGATATTACCATAAACCGTTCAAAGCCGGAAAAAGATCCTCGTGATATTGCGGCGGCAAGAACAGCAAAGGCAACAGCATATCCGAAATGTCAGCTTTGCCCCGAGAATGCAGGCTTTGCAGGAAACAAAAATCACCCTGCAAGACAAAATCTCCGTCCGATTCCTATTGATATCTGCGGTGAAAGCTGGCAGCTTCAATATTCTCCTTACGGCTATTACAACGAGCATTGTATTGTGTTCAATGAAAAGCATATTCCGATGAAGATAGACTCAGCCGTATTTGAAAAGCTGTTTGATTTTATAGATAAATTTCCCCATTATTTTGTAGGCTCAAATGCAGATTTGCCGATTGTCGGAGGTTCAATTTTAAGCCACGAGCATTTTCAGGGTGGAAATTACACATTCGCAATGGCTAAAGCGGAGGTAGAAAAAGAGTTCTCCTTGTCGGATTTCCCTGAAGTAACGGCAGGCATTGTAAAATGGCCTATGTCCGTAATTAGACTGAAAAGCAAGAATAGGGAAGAACTTTCAATGGCTTGCAGTTATGTCCTTGAAAAGTGGAGAGGTTACAGTGATCCGAATGCAGGAATATTTGCCGAAACCGAAGGAGTGCCGCACAATACGGTAACTCCTATTGCGAGAATGAACGGCGATAACTACGAGTGTGACCTTGTACTTCGCAATAATATTACCTCCGATGAGCGTCCTCTCGGTGTGTTCCACCCGAATCAATCACTGCATCACATAAAAAAAGAGAATATAGGTCTTATTGAGGTGATGGGACTTGCCGTTCTTCCTGCTAGGCTTGCAGTTGAATTAGAAGAAGTGAAGAAGGCAATGCTTTCAGGAGCAGACCTTAACTCAAATCCTGCCACAGCTTCACATGCCCGGTGGGCAAAGGATATTTTATTGCGTTATCCGGAATTTTCCGAAGCTAATGCAGAAGACATACTTCGGCTTGAGGTCGGAAAAGTATTTGAACAGGTGCTTTGTGATGCCGGAGTATTCAAGAGAACCGAAAAGGGAATTTCCGATTTTATAAGGTTTACAGAGGTGCTTTAAAATGTTTGATATTACTACTGTGGGAGAAATACTGATTGACCTTACACAAACGGGAATTTCGGATAACGGAATTCCGATATACACTGCAAATCCCGGCGGCGCACCTGCCAATGTTGCAGTAGCGGCTTCAAAGCTTGGCGCAAAAACTGCATTTATCGGAAAGGTCGGTAACGATTCTTTCGGAAGATTTTTGTGCGATACACTAAAAAAATATAATGTCAGTACAGACGGCATTATTACCGATAAAAATGCCAACACAACGCTTGCGGTAGTTTCGATAAACGAAAACGGAGAGCGCAGCTTTGCTTTCTATAGAAAAAACAGTGCCGACACATTGTTATCTGAATACGAAATAATCGATTTGCATCTGAGCAATACGCATATACTTCACTTCGGCTCTGTCAGCCTTACCGCTGAACCTTCAAGAACGGCAACAATCTCAGCAGTCAAGCGTGCAAAATCGTTCGGAGCGGTAATTTCATATGACCCGAATTACAGAGAGAGCCTTTGGAGCAGCTTAGATGAAGCAGTTGAACAGATGAAAAAGCCGCTTGATTTAGTAGATATATTAAAAGTATCAGATGAGGAATTACCTCTTATCAGCGGAAAAAACGATGTTGAAGAGGGAGCAAAATACTTATGTGACAAGTATAATATTAAGCTCGTTCTTGTAACTCTCGGCGCAAAGGGTGCATATTATCGCTTTAAAGATTGCGCAGGAATTGTTGACGGCGTAAGCGTTACGGTTGCAGATACAAACGGTGCAGGCGATACATTCTTCGGCGCATTTTTAAGCCGTATGGCATATATGGAAAAATACAACCCGTCAGACCTGACGGAGGACGAAATAAAGGATATGCTGGCATTTTCAAACAATGCGGCGGCAATTACAACAAGCAGAAGCGGTGCGATACCTGCTATGCCTACTATCGGAGAGATTGACAGATTACCATAAATTGAGGTGATGAGTAGTGAATAAATCAGCTAAGTGGGAAAAGGAATTTGTTGAACGCTTTTCAAAACGCTATGATGAGCTGAAATGGCTGTATTGTGAAGTGTATAACAATGATATGAAAGCCTTTTCCTGGTTATGTAATTCATTATACGAGTATTACAAGAGCCGAAAAAGCTCATTGAAAAATCTTGACAGAGAAAAAGAGAAAAATCCCGATTGGTATAAAACGAAAAATATAATCGGTATGATGTTGTATGTTGACGCTTTTGCAGACAACCTTGAAGGTGTAAGAGAAAAAATTGACTATCTGAAGAAATGCGGGGTTAATTATTTGCATTTTATGCCATTACTGAAAACTCCAAAGGGCAGGAGCGACGGCGGATATGCCGTATCTGATTTCAGAAAGGTTCAGCACGAGCTTGGCACAATGGCTGAACTTGAAAAGCTGACAGCCGAGTGTCATAAAAACGGAATAAGCTGTTGTCTTGATTTCGTTATGAATCACACAAGTGAGGACCACGAGTGGGCAAGAGCAGCACGAAACGGCGATACTGAAGCTCAAAAAAGATATTTTTTCTTTGATGATTGGGAATATCCCAATAAGTTTGAACAGACTGTTCCGCAGGTCTTTCCGACAACAGCACCGGGAAATTTTACTTATCTTGACGACTGCGATAAAATTGTGATGACTACCTTTTATCCTTATCAATGGGATTTGAACTACGGAAACTGCGTAGTGTTCAATGATATGGTCGGAAATATGCTTTCAATTGCAAACCGAGGAATTGATGTTATAAGACTTGATGCTGTTCCGTATATCTGGAAGGAGCTTGGAACAAGCTGCCGTAATCTTCCTAAGGTTCATTCACTCGTCAGAATGATGCGAATAATAACGGAAATTGTCTGTCCCTCCGTACTGCTCTTGGGTGAGGTTGTTATGGAGCCGTCAAAGGTTGTGCCTTATTTCGGAACTGTTGAAAAGCCTGAATGTCATATGCTTTATAATGTAACAACGATGGCAAGTACATGGCACACCGTTGCAACAAAAGATGTAAGACTTCTTAAACGTCAGATGAATCAGCTTTCCGAGTTGCCGAAAGATTATATCTTTTTAAACTACCTGCGTTGTCACGATGACATAGGCTGGGGACTGGATTATGATTGGCTAAAGCAATTCGGCATAAGCGAGATACCGCATAAAAAATTCCTTAATGATTATTTTACGGGAAAGTTTCCCGACAGCAACGCAAGGGGAGAGCTTTATAATAATGACCCAAGGCTCGGTGACGCTCGGCTTTGCGGAACAACGGCAAGTCTTTGCGGAATAGAAGCTGCACTTGAAGAAAAAGATACGGACAAGCTTGAAAAATCAATTGACTGTGATATTATGCTCCACGCTTATATGCTCACGCAAAGCGGTATTCCCGTTCTTTACAGCGGCGATGAAATAGGACAGCTCAATGATTACAGCTATCACGATAATCCCGAAAAGAGTGTTGACAGCCGTTATCTGCACAGAGGAAAGTTTAATTGGAAACTTGCCGAAAACTGCGATGACTCAGATACGGTTCAGGGCAGGATTTTTCAGAGTATTCAGAAACTTGAAAAATGCAGAGCCGAAAACGAGGTTTTCAGAGCAGAAGCAGATTTTCAGACAGTGGATACAGGTTCTGACAGCGTTCTGGGAATTTGCAGAGAATATGAAAATAAAAAGCTGCTTGCATATTTTAATTTTAGTGATAACCATCAATCCGTATTTCTTGACGGTGTAAAAAGCGGAAGAGATTTATTCACTGATGATGAGGTGTGCAGTATTTCCATTGAACTAAAGCCATATGGTTTTAGTTGGCTTTTACTTGATGAATAAAATGACAGAGATAATTTCCGGAAAGGAGAAAAACCATGAAAATTCTTGTGCTCGGAGGTGCCGGATATATCGGCTCGCACACTGTTTACAGACTTATCGAGCAGGGCAACGAGGTTGTAATTTTCGACAACCTTGAAACGGGTCATATTGAGGCTGTGCATCCAAAGGCAAAGTTTTACAAGGGCGATTTGAGAAACAGAGTGGAAATAGACGCTGTTCTTGACAAGGAGAATGGCATTGACACAGTTATTCATTTTGCGGCAAATTCACTTGTCGGCGAAAGTATGATAAATCCGCTTAAGTACTACGACAACAACCTTTGCGGAACAAAGGTACTGCTTGAATCGCTTGTTGCACACAATATCAAAAATATTGTATTTTCATCAACAGCGGCAACCTACGGCGAACCAAAACATACACCTATTCTTGAAGATGATCCGACCAATCCGACTAACTGCTACGGTGAAACAAAAAAAGCAATGGAGAGAATGTTCTATTGGACTCAGCAGGCACACGGCTTGAAGTATGTTTCACTGCGTTACTTCAACGCCTGCGGTGCTCATATCAGTGGAAAAATCGGCGAGGCGCACAACCCGGAAACCCATCTTATCCCGATTATTTTGCAGGCGGCAAACGGTACAAGGGACCATATAAGCATATTCGGAACCGATTACAACACACCTGACGGAACCTGCATCCGTGACTATATTCATGTTACAGACCTTGCACAGGCACATATCCTTGCTGTTAAGTATCTGTTAAACGGCGGCGAAAGCAATATTTTTAACCTCGGCAACGGCGTCGGCTTCTCGGTAAGAGAGGTTATTGAAACGGCTAAAAAGGTCACAGGAAAAGAGATAAAAGTAATTGAAGAAGAACGCAGAGCAGGCGACCCTGCCATACTTATCGCTTCAAGCGACAAGGCAAAGAATATCCTTGGCTGGAAGCCCGAATATGATGATCTTTCAACAATTATAGAAACTGCGTGGAAGTGGCACAGTACACATCTTAACGGATATCTATCCGATTGACAAAACGACAATTTTCAAAATATTAAAGAATTATCTTGTTTTATTTACCCCGATGTTTTATTAAGGATAGATTGCCGAAAAGACATCCGGAATTAAATTTGAAAAGATAATCAAAGTATAAAATGAAATGCTCCCCTTTTGTTAGACAATGAGGTATAATATAAATATACCGTAATTAAATAGTGATGAGCAAAACGCATGGATTGAAAACTAAATAAAGAGCTTATGAGATAAAAAGCAAACACAAGTGCACAGCAAAGCAAGCCTTGAACAAAATGTTCAAAACTTACCTTGAAATATTAAGTCTTTCGAGCTAAGCAATTCTTTTAGCAGATTTTAAGCAACGAACAGAATAATTCGAATTAGTGATGAAAGCAGCATAAGCAACGGCAAGCAAAGCAATATGAGCAATGGTATTGAGATTTTTTGCAGCATTTTCACTGTGAACCCAAAGCCGCTCCTGACCGGTCTGTTTGAAACGAGCATTGTATCGTTCAGCTTCGGTTCTAAGCGAATAAATTTTCTTAAAAGAGATTACAGTTACGGTCAATGGAAAGTCTGTAATCATCGGGAACGGTAATGTATTTTTTACAGCCTTTATGTTTTTTACCGTTGTTCCGGTTTTTATGATTACAGGGACAACAACCGAATTTTGAATTTCTGAAGGGACAGCAGTATTTTTGCCTGATTCTTCCCTCACTGCGACACTTTCCGTCCTTGTTCATAGCTAAAATCGGAATAGAATTTTGCTTTCGGTTGTGAAGTGAAAAGTGTAATATCCTGTAAAATTTCTTGGCGATAGATGACAGCCAACCACTTTCGTTGGTTTGTTGCAATTTAATTATACGATATTTGGTTGGCTGTTTCTATATTTTATAGTGATAAAATTAAAAAACGCCCTGCAAAAATCCAGTGTTTATCACACTTTTGGAGTTTTGCTCAGGGCTATATAAATTTGATGTAAAGGAGTGCTAAGTATGGGCTTATTTGATATGTTTGCCGGCAAAGCAATTAACCAAGTCGGTAATTCCGTAAAGCAAGCAGTGCAAAACGCAGGAAACAAAACCGAAAGAATTGTGTTTGATACTTTGCCGCAAAGCTATGAGCAATTTATAAATTTGCCGTCAGCGGCAATGTCTACTCCGTTTCAGACAGCGGCAATGACGGTGCTTGCCCTTTGCTTTTATCCGCAGAACAGTGAACTGTCATTAAAAATGCTTGATTTTTTGCGTGGACCTCGACCGCTAAACGGCGCAGATAAGCAATTCATCGCCGACCGTTTTCGTGCAAAGGACTATGTACCTCGCTCGTATTTCGTGGGGTCAACACCCGAAAATGACTATCAGCCAAATGCTCCATATACCGTTGAGGTCAGCGAAAATCAGTATTCCTATGAGGAACAGGGAATAGCAAAGCTTTTCATAAGCTCTGGCGGTGCAGACAGTCCCCGTCCTATAAAACTACGCAAAGCCAAGGATGGCAAGTGGTACCTTTGGGAGCAGTTCCTGCTGACAGATATTCGCAAGCCTGAAAGCACCAACCCATGGGCGTGAGAATATGCGTATAATCAGCGTAAAAATATTTTTGTAAATAAAAAAACTCAGCAGATAAGCTATTTGAGTTAGCTTATTTACTGAGTTTTTGTTATGTAATTATATAATGGATAATTAAAGTAATACCTTAAGAGTTGCTGATATATAAATTGTTTATCAAATCATCATATAGCTTTTTGCTTTGTTACAAGCTCGCCACATTTGCTTGCCCAATATTCTATAAAACACGCTGTATACGGTACATTTTTCTCCAACGCATTTTTGTAATGTCATTTATCAAGATTATGTATGATATTATCTGTTAAAAATGAAATTTTGTGAGGAATTTTTATGATTCAAAAACATTGCTTTGAATGTGGTGCAAAGCTTATTGAATAAGAGCTTGAAGGCGAGGACATTGTGCCTTTTTGTGAGAAATGCAATCAGTATAGATTTCCTGTGTATAATGTCGCCGTAAGTATGATTGTTGTAAATGAGCAGAATGGAAAAATTATGCTTATTCAGCAATACGGAAAGCCCGTATATATTCTTGTGGCAGGCTATATTAATCGTGGCGAGCAGGCAGAAAACGCTGTTGCAAGAGAAATAAAAGAGAAAACAGGTATGACGGTTTCGCATATAAAATTTAATCGCACTAAGTTCTATGAACTGTCAAATACCCTTATGTGCAATTTTACGGCATTTGTGAAAGATGACAGTGAATTGAACACTAACGGCGAAATTGATAAATATAAATGGTTTGAAAAGGAAGAGGCAAGAAAGAATATTTTGCCTGACAGCCTCGCATCATTTTTCCTTGATTCTTATCTTGACGAATAATTTGTAAAAACAAAGGCAGTAACATTCCGAGTAGAATGTTACTGCCTTTTAATTTATGTGCTCCTAATTTTAGAAAAATCAGAATTTAATTTTTTCTGCAATGTACTCGTTGAGCTTGTCGATTGCAACTCTTTCCTGAGCCATTGTGTCACGATCACGAACAGTTACGCAACCGTCATCAACAGATTCAAAGTCATATGTAATGCAGAACGGTGTACCGATTTCGTCCTGTCTTCTGTAACGCTTACCGATTGAACCTGCATCATCATAGTCAACCATAAAGTCTTTGGCAAGCATATCATAAACTTCCTGAGCTTTATCGTTGAGCTTTTTAGAAAGAGGAAGAACAGTTGCCTTGAACGGTGCAAGTGCAGGGTGGAGGTGGAGAACAACTCTTGTGTCTTTCTCGTCGATAACTTCTTCATCGTAAGCCTCAACCATAATAGCAAGGAACAGACGCTCAACACCGAGTGACGGTTCAATTACATATGGAATGTACTTTTCGTTTGTCTGTGGGTCAAAGTATTCAAGTGACTTGCCGCTTGTGTTCATATGCTGTGTGAGGTCGTAGTCTGTTCTGTCTGCTACACCCCAAAGCTCGCCCCAACCGAATGGGAAGAGATACTCAAAGTCAGTTGTAGCCTTTGAATAGAAACAAAGTTCTTCTTTAGCGTGGTCACGAAGTCTGAGATTTTCAGCTTTCATACCAAGTGAATAGAGCCAGTCACGGCAGAAACCTCTCCAATACTCAAACCACTCAAGGTCTGTACCCGGTTTGCAGAAGAACTCAAGTTCCATCTGCTCAAATTCACGAACACGGAAAATAAAGTTGCCCGGTGTAATCTCGTTTCTGAAAGACTTACCGATCTGCGCAACGCCGAAAGGTACTTTCTTACGGCTTGTTCTCTGAATGTTTGCAAAGTTTACGAAAATACCCTGCGCAGTTTCCGGACGAAGATAAATTTCGTTTTTGCTGTCCTCTGTAACACCCTGGAATGTTTTAAACATAAGGTTGAACTGACGAATGTCTGTAAAGTTATGCTTGCCACACTGTGGGCAAGGAATTTGCTTTTCTTTAATATATTCAGTCATTTTCTCGTTTGACCAGCCGCTTACATTTGTACCGTCAAAATCTTCAATAAGGTTGTCGGCACGATGGCGGGTTTTACATTCCTTGCAATCCATAAGCGGGTCAGAGAAACCGCCGAGATGACCTGACGCTACCCAAGTCTGCGGATTCATAAGAATTGCAGAGTCAAGTCCTACATTATACTTGTTTTCCTGAACAAACTTTTTGAGCCAAGCCTGCTTGATATTATTCTTGAGAGCCATACCGAGTGGGCCGTAGTCCCATGTGTTTGCGAGTCCGCCGTATATTTCCGAACCCGGATATACAAAGCCTCTGCCCTTACAAAGAGCAACGATTTTTTCCATAGTCTTTTTTGAATTGTCCATATCTGTAACCTCATTTCAAATATTTACAAAATCATATACATAAAATTATACTATTAAATAATACTACAAACTGCCGCTTATGTCAATTAAAATGTGGTAATATACTTTTATTTAGTTGTTAAAATCTTTATAAAAAAAATTATTAATTTACATAAAATACCTTGCATTTCTTTAAAAAATAGTGTATAATAATTATACTCACAAATTTGAGTAAAAAAAAGGAGGATTTTCCAATGAGAAAAACAAATAAGGTTCTCAGTCTTACAGTTGCAGGACTTATGGCATTTTCTACATCTGCCGTAACCGCTTTTTCAGTATCAGCAGCTGAAGATGTAACCGACACAAAAATTTATTTTGAAGTTCCGACCGAGATTTGGGCAGACGCTTTAGTAAAAACAGATGTAAGCGAACTTAAGGTTTACGCTCATACATATGCAGTTGCCGGGGATCCTGATTATAAGGAAACTTCATGGCAGACAAAGGGTGAGGTCTGTAAATATGTCAGTGGCAACATCTATTCGTACGATATTGATGCAAAATATAAAAGAACGCTTAAAGATGGTGCGGATTATGTAGCTATTTTCTCAATTGTAGGCGACAAGGGCTATCAGACATGTAATGTAACCATGGGCAAGTCATGCTACGGCGATACAATCGTTGTTACAGGCGAAACATACGAAAACTCTCAAGACTCACAGAAAAAGGACTATAGATCAGTTTGGAAGAGCGAGGCTAATGCCGCTGTTTACGGTCCTAAGCTCGAAATCACATCAACAGGTCGTGTAGTAGGCGAGAGCATTCCTACAAGTATCACAGCTGAAGAAATGGTAGCTCAGTTCCTCCATGACTATGGTGTAAAGAATGCTTCTTTGCTTACTCCTGAAAAGGTACAGGAGACTTGTGCAAACGAGTTCATCAATGCAGCTCCTAAGGATGTTTACGATTTATATGTATCTAAGTATGCCGATGAGCTTGCTGATCCTGAAGCATATCCTAACACAGCATCTGCTGAAAAAATTGCTGAATACCTCGGCGTTACACCTGAAGCTGAATCTACATATGTAGTAGCAGGTTCAGAAGAGATTTGCGGTGTTTTATGGAAGGGCAGTCCTGCTGAAGCACCTGAAAATGTAATGACAAAGAATGCTGACGGTACATATACAAAGGTATTTAGCGGAGTTGCTCCTGCTGAAAAGCTCCAGATTAAAGTTGTAGAAAATACAGCTAACGGCGAGCAGAACTGGATTGGCGATGCTACAGGCAATAATATAACATTTGATGTAACAGATACATGTGATGTTACTGTTACATACAACCCATCAACAAGCGAAATTACAGTAACAGGCGATGCAGTAAAGCTTGTTACAGATATTGTAATCACAAGTATGCATGCTGTTGGTAACGGTGATCCTGATGATGCATCATGGTTAAATGGTGCAGCTTGGGATGAGACAGCAAATGAGATGGAGCAGGTTGCAGATAAGGTTTATGAGATTACATATCACAATGTAACTGCGTTTGACAACTACCAGGTTAAGTTCGCAGCTAACGGCAAATGGGCTGACAGCTGGGGCGGTGCAGAAGAGAACTTCTCACCTGTATCAGGCGTTGCATTTGACGCTACATACAATGGTCAGAACCTCATTGTAAATGTACCATATGAGCTTGCTGATGTAACACTCAGAATTGACCTTTCAAACTTCAATTATGCTTCAAAGACAGGTGCAGTTATAACTGTAACTGTTACAGATGCTGTACCTAAGACATATATTGGTGATGTAAACGGCGATGGCAAGATTGATGCTAACGACACCACAACTCTCCAGATGTATATTGCTAAATATGCTGATGTAACTGTTAATGAGGCAGTTGCTGATGTTGACGGCAATGGCAAAGTCAATGTTCTTGATGTAACAGCTCTTCAGAAGTATGTTGCAAGTGGCTTCACAGGCACAGGCAATGCAGGCAAGGTTCTTGAGAATGTTGCTTAATTTGTTGATTAAATAAAATAATTTATTAAATTTCAGGCGATGGCTCAGGCTGTCGCCTGTTTTTTGTTTGGACTCTTTTTAAAAGTGGTTCTATTCTAAATGTTGGGGTAATGATGTTATCATAAAAATTTTATCAAACTAAAAAGCCTTCTACTTTGAGGGAAAGGTAGCATTTTCTGGGAAAATGACGGATGTGGTGTCACCGTTTACGGCACTTTTTCTAATCTAAACTTTGATATAAAAGAACTCATAACGAGTTCTACACCTCACCAGTCACTTGCATGACAGCTTTTTTCTGCGAAAACGGTAAACCCTTTGTCGCTATGCGACATTTCCCGTATCAAGGGAATACCTCAAGGGGAGGCCTTAATAACTATGTTCCTAACACCAACTATTGACTAAGAACCAATATTATTTGAGTAAAATAATTTGTATCAAACATTTTCATCCAAAATTAAACGCCACACAAGAGATTATTCCCCTTTGTGTGGTGTTGCTTAGATTATCATTGCGGTATAAATCCTGAAATGAATACTATCAATACAAGAACAGGAAGTATATATTTTACATACGGCTTTATAAATCTTGGAAATTTAATGCCCTTACCTTGGTTACATTCATTTAAGTAGCCGTCAAATCCCCAACCGAATTTTGTTGAGCAGAACAGTGAATACAAAAATGCACCGACAGGCAAAAGAAGATTGCTTACAATAAAATCTTCAATATCAAGTACGCCTTTGCCCAAAATACTAAATCCGCTTAAAATGTTAAATCCGAATATACATGGCAAACAACCAATAAGCATAATTATTGCATTGATTATTACCGCTTTTGTACGGCTCAGATTGAACATATCAATACTGAATGAGATCAGGTTTTCAAATACGGCAATTACCGTTGAAAAACAAGCGAATGTCATAAACAAAAAGAATAATGTACCCCATATTCTACCGCCTGCCATATTGACGAATACATTTGGCAATGTAACGAATATCAGCGCAGGGCCTTGGTCAGGTTGCACTCCGTAAGAAAAACAAGCAGGGAAGATAATAAGACCTGCTGTAATTGCAACAAAGGTATCGAGAATACATATTTTAATAGATTCACTCGGAAGTGTTTTTTCTCTTGTCATATAACTGCCGAATATTTCCATTGACGCAATGCCAAGGCTAAGTGTAAAGAAAGCCTGACTCATTGCAGAAGTAATTATATGTCCGATTCCTATGGACTTAACCTTTTCCATATCAGGCACAAGGTAAAATTTTATGCCCTCTGCCGCACCTGTAAGCGCAAGACTGTTTACTGCAAGTATGATTATAAGCGTAAGCAATAAAATCATCATAACTTTACTTACTTTTTCAATGCCGTTCTGAATACCTTTGCTGCATACAAAAAATCCTGCGATTGCCATAATTGCCATCCAAATAATCATTTCGGTAGGGTTAGACATAAGGTTAGAAAATACATTGCTTACATCTTCGGAGCTCATTCCGCTTTCAAATGTGCCGGTAGCAAATTTGAAAAAGTAGCTTAGCATCCAACCGGAAACAGGTGTGTAATACATCATCAGCAGGTAACAGCCGAGAATACAGAACCAGCCATGAATATGCCATTTGCTTTTTGGCTTTTCAAGTGTTTTATAGGCAAGTACGGCACTTTTTTTGCTTGCTCTGCCAATAGCAAGTTCCATTGTGAGTACAGGTATTCCCATAATTACGAGGAAAAGCAGGTAAAGCAGTACAAAAATTCCACCACCGTTTTGTCCTGTAACAAAAGGAAATCGCCATACATTGCCGATACCTATTGCACAGCCTGCACTTACAAGTATAAATCCAAGTTTGGATTTAAAATTTTCTCTCTCCATAATCAATCTCCTAAAAAACAAGATACTTTTTAATTATATAAAATATTAATATATGTTGTCAAGCAATTCAAAAATAATTAATGAAAATGAGAATTATTATTAATTTACTTGATTTTTTGGAAATATGTGTTATAATAGAGTAAAATCAATAATAATTACTGACTTATTTTGAACATAATAATATTTAGGGGGTAAAATTATGGATAAAGTTAATTTAAGAAAAATTGCAATAATCGGTTGTGGCTTTGTTGGCTCAGCATCTGCGTTTGCATTAATGCAGAGTAAAATGTTTTCAGAAATTGTCTTGATAGACGCTGACAAAGATAAGGCGGAAGGAGAGGCTATGGATATAAGCCATGGTATTCCTTTTGTAGGCAATATGAAAATTTATTCAGGCGACTATGACGATATAGTAGACGCATCAATTATCGTTATTACAGCCGGTGCAGGTCAAAAGCCGGGAGAAACAAGGCTTGACCTTGTTCATAAGAATGTAGGGATTTTCAAGAGTATTATCCCTGAAATAGCAAAAAGAAATTGCCGAGGTATTTTGCTTGTAGTAGCTAATCCTGTTGATATACTCACATATACAGCGCTCAAACTTTCGGGTTTTGAAGAAAACAGAGTTATCGGTTCGGGCACAGTGCTTGATACCGCAAGACTTAAGTATCAGCTTGGAGAGCATTTGTCGGTTGATAGTCAGAGTGTGCACGCTTATATAATCGGCGAACATGGCGACAGCGAGATTGCTGTATGGAGCAGTGCAAATGTTTCAGGTATAGCGCTTGATGATTTTTGCGAGATGAGAGGTCACTATAACCATGATAAGTCGCAGGAAAATATTGCAGAAAAGGTTAAAAACAGCGCATATGAAATTATTGCTAAAAAGAGAGCTACATATTATGGCGTAGCTATGGCGGTTAAGAGAATTTGCGAGGCGATTATTCGTGACGAAAAATCAATATTGCCTATATCGTCAATGATGCATGGTGAATTTGGCATAGATGATGTGGTGCTTAGTATGCCGTCAATAGTCGGAGCAAACGGCCTTGAAACAAAGGTGCCGATTTCTCTGAGTGACGAAGAGAAAGTAAATTTGAAAAAATCCGCCGATACCTTACGCAGTATACTTGACGATTGCAACATTTAATATAAACAATTAGTAAAAAAGGTGGCTGAAACTCAGTCACTTTTTTGCGTGTGAAAGCGTAATTAATTCTACACTTTGTTTATTAAATTTTATCAGTCAGAGTAGTCAAACTCCATATATTGCAGTAATCTTGATGGGGTAGAGTTGAATACATCAACATTGTTTTCCTTAAAGAGCTTAGCGAGTGAAACTGGATTTACAGTTTACTCGTAACTTGCAAATACAAGGGTAAGTCCGTTGCAGAGTGAAAGCATAGTTTCTTTGAGCGACATATCAAATGAAATTGTTGTAACAGAACCGTAAACCTTGCAGTTGTCAACACCATATTTCACCTGAATGTTAGAATCACTGTATGTAAGATAGTTTGCAATGCCAATGTGTCTGAGCATAACACCCTTTGGCTTTCCTGTTGAGCCTGAGGTATAAATAAGGTAAGCTGAGTTTTTGAGAGAGGGTAGAGAGCCTTGTGCGGCTTTGCCTTTTCCTCAGCCTGTGGTTTTCTTACCGCCGCAGTAAGCATAAACTCCTGCAGCTCATCTTCAATAGAGATTACAGTACAGCCTTTCATCATTTTCTTGACATTTGCCTCAAAGCCAAAAATCATCCAGCTGTGGTTTTTCAATAATTGCATCTGATTTAGGAAGATTAAGAATATCATTTGTAAGGAGAATATCTCCCTTGTAATCAGGCAAAAGCTCAAGCAGGCTTTCGTCAGCAATAAGCAGCTTTGCTGATGAATCGTTTATCATGAAGTTGAGTCTTTCAGGCGGATAAGACGGGTCAAGCGGCTGATAAGCAGCACCTGCCTTTATCACACCTAAAGATGCAATCACCATATATTCGCATCTCGGTATAAGAACAGATACTACATTTTCTTTGCCAATGCCTTTCTGTGCTTATATATATGTAATTTTATTTGTTGCGTTATAAATTATCCTCCATATTCAAAAGGATAAAATGATTTTTTCTGTATTCAATAATTCCGTCTGATTTCATTTTGCTAAGTTCTTTCGATAAACCACTGCGGTCGAGGTTTAAGTAGTCTGCCATTTGCTGACGGTCAAGCGGAATTTCAAAATCGGTCGATTGCGCTCTTACGGATTGCTCTGAAAGGTAGGCGAGAACTCTTGTGCGCACTGCCTTTGAAGATGTGCAAAATATTCTGCGAGAAAGCGCAAGGTTCTTTTGAGCAGAAAGCATAAGCAGGTTATTCATAAACTTAGGATACCACAAATTATGGCCGTTTTCGGGTTTGAGAATGTTTTTTAAGTTTATAAAAAGAATTTCGCAGCAATCCGCACATACAACATCAACCATCATAGGAGTGCTTGTGAGGGCATAGGTTTCGGCAAAAACTTCTCCCTCGCCTGCATAGGAAATAATGCTTTTGTTTCCCCATATGTCAATATTTTCTATAATCACATTTCCCGAAAGCACAATGCCGATACTGTCAACAACATCTCCCATATGGAATATATGCGTGTTCTTTGCGTATATTCGCTTTTTAGTGAATTTGCCTTTATTAAGGGCAGTTATTTCTTGCTCGGTCATATTTTGGAAAATAGTTATATTGCTTATTTTCATAAAAACCTCGTTTCGTTGCTACAATATTAATTTGATTGTATATCGCATTTAAATTATTGACATAATCTTTAGTGATTTTTATGCAAAAAAAGGGGGGAGTGCCTGATAATAATTTTTGAATATTCTAAGCATAAAATGTCATAATATTTTCAAGGACTGCCCAATAGGACAGCCCTTGAAGAATTTAAATCAGCTTGCGTTTTTAATCTGCAATCTGAGCTTATCAGAAATCATTGCAATAAATTCGCTGTTGGTTGGCTTACCTCTGTCATTGTGGATTGTGTAACCAAAATATGAGTTCAGCACATCAACATCGCCTCTGTCCCAAGCAACCTCTATTGCGTGGCGTATAGCTCTTTCTACTCTTGATGATGTTGTTTCATATTTCTTGGCTACCGACGGATATAATTGTTTTGTAACCGCATTGATAATTTCCGGATGCTCTACCGACATTATGATAGAATCTCTCAGGTAGTGATACCCTTTAATGTGGGCAGGTACGCCGATCTCGTGCAAAATCTCAGTTACTTTAAGCTCAATGCCGAAAGAGTCGAACATTACAGGATTGCCGATATAGCTTTCCTTACTGCGCTTTGTCATATTTACAATGTTTTGGCAAAGCTCAGAAATATCGTACGGCTTTAAAACAAAGTAAGATGCGCCTGAATTCATAACCTGCTGTTCCAAAATAGCGTTGTGAAAAGATGAAAAAACTATAAAAAGCGGTGCTTTCAGCTTTTCTCGTCTTACACTGCGCATTACGCCTATTGCATCAAGCCTTGTCATAAAAGAATCCATAAGGACTACATCGGGCAGTTCGGCTTTAATTCGGCTCAGCAGTTCCTCTCCGTCTTTTGAACAGAAAGCAGGCAAAATGTTGTAATTCTCCATTATTGCGTTGCTTTCCTGTGAAAAGTCGGATGCGTCTTCGGTAATGATTATTTTGATTGCTTTTTCCATTGATAATTTCCCCCAGTAATTATTCTGTGAGATTATATTACCATAAAATGGTAAATTTGGCAATACTTTCCACGCAAAAATTTTCGATAAAAAAGCAAATTTTTTTAGTTAAAATAATTAACTGCTAAAGAATGACAAAAAATAGCATTTATTCATAATTTTCTATCATTTTGCCGACATATATTCCGTACCCCTCGTTTACAGAGTTTATAAACACATGGGTAACCGCACCAATCAGCTTTCCGTTCATTACAATAGGACTTCCGCTCATACCTTGCACAATGCCGCCTGTTTGCTCAAGCAGTCGGCTGTCTGTAACTTTAATTGTAAAACTTTCGTTGGAATTTTCATTGCGGCTAATACTTGTTATTTCAATTTCATATGCCTGCGGACTGTTTCCGCTGATTGTAGTATAAACGGTTGCTTTGCCTGTTTTTATCTCAGATTTGTCGGCAACCTCTATCTTGTTTTTGCTTTCAATCAGCGAATTATTATAAGAACCGTAAATGCCGATTTCACTGTTTTTTAGCATTTCTCCAATAGTTCTGTCGGAAAAATATCCGTTCAGACTTCCCGGATTGCCGTTTTTGCTCTTTGTTACACTGCTTATTTCGGCCACAACAGCCTCACCTGACGCAAGCGGCATAAGAGTGCAGGTGTCGCAATCGCAAATGCCATGACCAAGACCTGCAAAATAATTTTCACCGCTGTTATAATAGGTTACAGTGCCTATTCCTGCACTGCTGTCACGCACCCATGCGCCGATAAGATAATTGCCTGCCGTATTTTTTACAGGTGTAATTTGCTTACTGAGCGTTTTGTTATCTCGTACAAAGGTTACATCAAGCGTTTCTCCGCAGGAATTAAGCGTGACTTCACGCAGGGTTTCATTGCTTGTAATTTCCGTTCCGTTAATTTCCTTTATTATATCACTTTCCTTTAAACCGCCCTCTTTGGCAGGACAAACATATCTGTAACCGTCAAAATAGCTTTCAAGATTTACTATCATTACGCCGTCTGCATACATTTTAAGTCCGAACGGTTCGCCGCCGAGATATACATATTCGGGCAGTTCTCCACTGTTGCAGGGAATACAGGCGGCTGAAACGGAAATAATAGCTGTCAGGGCAACTGATAAAAATTTTTCAAAAAATTTCAAAAAACCACCTTCTTTCCGTTGCCAATCTTAGTTTTTGCATTTATAATATAAGAAAACATCTTATTTAAAATATTAAAATAATATTTGGCAGTGAAAACTTGATTTATCGGGTTATTAAGCGCAAAATGTAATTATTTTTATAAATTAAACATAATTGCATAGGAAGGATTTTAAATGGCAACTAATTTAAAAGGACTTACTTCTCAACAGGTAAGTCAGAGAATATCTGAGGGAAAGGTAAATGTTACCTCAAATATCAGAACAAAATCAATCGGCAGAATTTTCAGAGATAATATCTGCACACTGTTTAACGCAATAAATCTGGTTTTGCTTGTAGCACTTGCGTTTGTAGGCTCATACAAAAATATGCTTTTTATCGGAATTATGATAGCCAATACTACAATCGGTATTGTGCAGGAAATCCGCTCAAAGAAAAGTGTAGATAAGCTGACAATTCTTTCTGAAAAGAAAGTAACCGTTGTGCGTGACGGCGCAGAGTGTGAAATCAGTCGTGAGGAAATAGTGCAGGACGATCTCATCGTTTTGTCGAGAGGTTCTCAAATTCCTGCCGACTGCATAGTCTGCGAGGGCGAGTGCAAGGTCAACGAGAGCCTGCTTACAGGTGAATCAGACCTTATAGAAAAAAATGCAGGTGATGAATTGCTTTCGGGCAGTTTTATCAGCCTTGGCAAATGTTACGCAAAAGCCGATAAGGTCGGTGCGGATTGTTATGCCTCAAAAATCAATAACGAGGCAAAGTACATAAAGAAAGTTAATTCTGAAATTCTGCGCTCGTTTAATTTAATTATAAAAATTTGTACTTTTATTCTTTTCCCAATCGGTATCGCTTTCTTTATCAGACAGTTTGGCATTAATGACGGCAACTTGCAGGCTACTGTTGTAAGCACAGTTGCGGCATTGCTCGGTATGATTCCAAAGGGAATGATTTTGCTTACAAGTTCTGTTCTTGCCGTTTCTATTATAAGACTGTCAAGAAAAAAGGTGCTTGTGCAGGAAATGTATTGCATAGAAACCCTTGCAAGGGTAGATGTGCTTTGCCTTGATAAAACGGGCACACTCACCACAGACGAAATGAATGTAACCAATATTATCCCTTTGAATAATAAAGATGAAATCACTGCGGCGCTTGCATCAATTGCATATTTTTCCGAGGATAAAAACGCTACCTTGCTTGCAATCGAAAAATATGTTAAGAATGAAAAGCATATAGGCTGTAAAAAATTCTATGCCTTTTCCTCAGAAACCAAATGGTCGGGCGGAGAATTTGACAACGGCAAATCTTATATAATCGGTGCGGCAGAGTTTATTTTTAAAGACAAAGAAAAGTATAAAGACCTTTTCAAAACTATTGAAAACATTAAAGATACAGTACGAATTATCGTGCTTGCGTCTACCGATAAATCTCTTAATAACGGCTTGCCGGATGACATTACACCGCTTGCCGTTCTGCTTATTAAAGATAAGCTGAGAGAAAATGTAAATGAAACTATAAATTACTTTAAGGAGCAGGGAGTTGCTCTAAAGGTTATATCGGGCGACAGCGTGAAAACCGTTCAGAATATTGCCAAGGATACAGGTATTCTCGGCGCTGAAAATGCAGTTGATATGACAACCGTAAAAACGCAGGAAGAGCTTGAAAAGGCTGCCGAAACTTGCAGTGTGTTCGGCAGAGTTACACCTCAGCAAAAAAAGCAGCTTGTGCTTGCGCTAAAGAAAAACGGTCACTCTGTTGCTATGACAGGTGACGGTGTAAACGATGTTCTTGCACTCAAGGAAGCAGATTGCTCAATCGCAATGGCGGCAGGAAGTGATGCGGCAAGGAATGTTTCACAGCTTGTACTTGTTAATAACGACTTTGCATCTATGCCGGGCGTAGTGGCAGAGGGCAGACGAACAATCAATAACCTTGAGCAAAGTTCTGCTCTGTATATTGTAAAAACAATTTATACCATTATACTTTCTGTATTCTTTGTGTTTTTCCATATGCCATATCCGTTCGAGCCAATACATTTTTCACTTGTAGGCGCTCTGACAGTAGGATTGCCGTCGTTTGTACTTGCTTTACAGCCAAATAAAAACAGAATCAAAGGCAATTTTACCTACAATATTATTGCAAGAGCCGTTCCTGCGGCATTTTGCACCGTTCTGAATATTATCGGAATGGCTATAATTACAAAATTTACCACACTTGCGCCTGATGAATATTCTACAATTTGCGTATATATGACAGCGCTTTGTGCATATATGCTTATTTTAAGACTTTCCTATCCGTTTAATGCACTCAGAATTGCCATGCTTGTGGTTTCTTTTGTCGGCATCGTGCTTGGATGCGTTTTCTTTGCCGGATTTTTCTCGCTTGTATGGCTTTCGGTTGACGGATTAATTCTTTTCGGCTTATTATCGGCATTTACTATTGTGCTTTTCAATCTTCTGTATAATTATGCAGAAAAGCTGATTGAAAAAAATAAAAACAAATATAAAAACTAAGAAAGGGGTTGAGGGTATGAAAATCAAAATGCCTGTTGATGTAAGAATGATAATTGACAGAATTGAGAAAAACGGCTTTTCAGCTTATGCAGTCGGCGGATGTGTGCGTGATTCGTTACTTCAAAAAGAGCCTAACGATTGGGATATTTGCACAAATGCTTTGCCAACCGATATTCTCAGAGTTTTTCAGGATTTTCATACCTTTGATACCGGCATAAAGCATGGCACTGTATCTGTTGTGGTAAACAGTGTTGTGTATGAAATCACAACCTTTCGCATTGACGGAGAATATTTTGATAACCGTCACCCCGAAAATGTAGAATTTACAGATGATTTAATAACCGACCTTTCACGGCGGGATTTTACGGTGAATGCCATGGCTTACAGCGAACGCACAGGTCTTGTTGACCCGTTTGACGGTGCGTATGACCTTGAATTAATGGCAGTGCGCTGCGTGGGCAATCCTGTTTTGCGCTTTAATGAGGACGCACTGCGTATTATGCGAGCCTTGCGCTTTGCGTCTTGCTATAATATGGCAATAGAAAAGCACACTGCGCAAGCAATATTTGAATGTAAAAATCTTTTGAAAAACATTGCTGCCGAACGCATTGTATCCGAGTTTAATAAACTTGTGTGCGGAGAAAGCTGCGAGTATATTTTGCGAAGATTTAAAACCGTGTTTGCTGAATTCTTGCCTGAAATAACCATTATGTTTGGCTATGAGCAGCACACACCGCACCACAATAAAACCTTGTGGCGGCATACCACCTGCGCAATGACAAATATCGACCCGGAACCGCTTTTGAGAATTACAATGCTTTTGCACGATTTAGGCAAACCTATGGCTTGCAAAAAAGATCCCGACGGAACGGCGCATTTTAAAGGACACCCTAAATTCAGCGCTGTAATGGCTCGGCAAATTCTCGAAAGATTGAAATATTCACGAGAGTTCATTGATGATTGCGTAACATTGATTGCCTATCATGATGTAAGACTTACAGGCAGTAAACCGCAGATTAGGCGTGTTATGAATAAAATCGGCGAAACAAATATGCGCCGTTTGTTAAAGGTACAGTATGCCGACCTAATGGCGCAGTCAATGTATAAGCGAGATGAAAAGCTCGAAAAATTCAACTTGGCTTGCAAGTCGTTTGATGAAATCGTAAAAGAAAAGGATTGCTTTACATTAAAACAGCTTGACATTAACGGTCACGACTTAATTAAAATGGGAATAACCGATGGAAAACAAATCGGCGAAACCCTTAATAAACTGCTTGGTATGGTAATGGACGAAACGCTTGAAAATAAAAACTCAATTCTTATACAAAAGGCAAAAGAGATTAATAGTCTTTAATTTTACGCTATGGATTTGTGCTCTTATAGTTTGTCTTTTACAGTATGAGGAGGTCGTTTGCAGTGGCTAAAAAAATATTATTTTTTGTGTTTAAATATATAGTGTATTTTGGTCAAGTCCTATTATGTGCTTTAGGAACTGTTCTTGGCATTAGTACACTTGTTAATCAAGGCTTTGACGATATATCTTCATTAATACCATTAATTCTTATGATTGCTTTTATCGCAGTGCTTGGGATAGCTCTCACTTATTTGTTTGCTCGCATAACCATAGAATGTTTTAAGGATAATATACATGACTTAAGAATGGAATTCAAATGGTTGAAAGAGCGTAAAAATGAGGAGAAAAATAATTTTTGAAATTCATTTTAATTTGATATAGTAATCTCAAAACTATGATTTTATTGAACTAATTTTAAATAACATCGCAAAAAGCGGTGTAAATTGCATTTTATTGTAAAAAATAATTACATATTAGAATAATAGCGACCGATTATTTTGTTATAATTAAAGAAATATATTTAGACGGAGGTATTTTCAATATGTTAAGTGATATTGAAATCGCTCAGGCTGCGACCTTACTGCCTATCAAAGAGGTTGCCGCACAGATCGGAATTAAAGAGGACGAACTCGATTTTTACGGTAAATACAAGGCAAAGCTTTCTGATGAGCTTGCCGAAAGACTTGAGAATGAGCCGGACGGAAAGCTTATTCTTGTAACAGCTATCAACCCTACACCTGCCGGAGAGGGTAAAACAACTACTTCTGCCGGTCTTGGTCAGGCTATGGCTAAAATTGGCAAAAAGGCTGTTATCGCACTCAGAGAGCCTTCACTCGGCCCTGTATTCGGTATTAAGGGCGGTGCTGCCGGCGGCGGTTATGCTCAGGTATTGCCTATGGAGGATATCAACCTTCATTTTACAGGTGATATGCACGCAATTACTTCAGCAAACAATCTTTGTTGCGCTATGCTTGACAACCATATTCAGCAGGGCAATGTACTCGGCATTGACCCTCGTCAGATCCTCATTAAGAGATGTCTTGATATGAATGACAGAGCTTTGAGAAATATTGTTGTAGGTCTTGGCGGCAGAGTAAACGGTGTTCCGAGAGAAGACCACTTTATTATCACTGTTGCATCTGAGGTTATGGCTATTCTTTGCCTTGCAGACGATATTTCAGATTTAAAGAAAAGACTCGGCAATATTCTTATCGCTTACACATACGCAGGCGAGCCTGTTTACGCAAAAGATATTAAAGCTGACGGCGCTATGACAGCACTTCTTAAAGATGCAATCAAGCCTAACCTCGTTCAGACACTTGAGGGTACACCTGCTATTATGCACGGCGGCCCGTTCGCAAATATCGCTCATGGCTGCAACAGTGTTCGTGCTACCAAGCTCGCATTAAAGCTCGGCGATTACTGCATTACAGAGGCAGGCTTTGGCTCTGACCTCGGCGCTGAAAAGTTCTTTGACATCAAGTGCAGATACGCAGGTCTTACTCCGTCTGCCGTTGTAATAGTTGCTACCTGTCGTGCATTAAAATATAACGGCGGTGTGCCAAAGACAGAGGTTTCAAATGAAAATCTTGAGGCTCTTAAAAAGGGTATTGAAAACCTCGGCGTTCACATTGACAATATGAGAAAATATGGTGTTCCTGTTGTTGTTGCTATCAACCAGTTTGGTACAGATACAGCAGAGGAGCTTGAATTTATTGAGAGCTACTGCAAGTCTAAGGGCGCAGACTTTGCCCTTTCAAATGTATTCTCTAAGGGCGGCGAAGGCGGCACAGAGCTTGCTAAAAAGGTAGTAGAGGCTTGCGAAAAGCCTGCCGATTTTGCTCCTATCTATTCAAACGACCTTACAATTAAAGAAAAGGTTGACAAGATTGCAAAGACAATTTACGGTGCGTCAAGAGTAAATTATACAAAGGCTGCTGAAAAAGCATTAAAGCAGATTCAGGCACTCGGCGGAGATAAGCTCCCTGTATGTATTGCAAAAACACAGTATTCTCTTTCTGATGACCCAACACTCCTCGGAGCTCCAAAGGATTTTGAAATCACAGTTAAAAATCTTACACTCTCTAACGGTGCAGGCTTTGTAGTTGTATATACAGGCGACATTATGACAATGCCGGGTCTTCCAAAAGTTCCTTCGGCAGAGAAAATTGATGTTACAGTCGAGGGTAAAATTAACGGTTTATTCTGATGATTACTATAAATACTCATAACGCACAGGAAACAGAGGCACTCGGTGCAAAAATTGCCGAAAAATTGTGCGGTACAGAGGTAATTGCCCTTTTTGGCGGTCTTGGTATGGGTAAGACTGCCTTTACAAGAGGGCTTGCCGGTGCGCTCGGAGCAGGAGAAAATGTTTCAAGCCCTACATTTGCTCTTGTTAATGAATATTCTGGCAAGTTTAATATTTTCCACTTTGATATGTATCGTGTCAACACCTGGGACGATTTGTATTCAACAGGCTTTTTTGATTATATAGACAACGGCATAATCATAATTGAATGGAGCGAAAATATAGAAGAGGCTTTGCCTGCTGACTGCATTAAAATAAGAATCAGCAAGGGCGAAAATGATGATGACAGAATTTTTGAAATTGAAGGTGTTGATCTGCAATGAAAATTCTTGCAATAGATACAAGCGCCACAGCTGCGTCAGCCGCAATTTGTGACGAAAACAAAATAATAGGCGAGTTCTTTATTAATACAAAGCTCACTCACAGCAGGACGCTTATGCCTATGGTGGAAAGCCTGCTTACAAATACAAATTTGCAAACCTCAGACATTACGGCTATTGCCGTAAACTGCGGTCCGGGGTCATTTACAGGCGTTAGAATCGGTGTGGCTGCGGCAAAGGGACTTGCTTTTGCCGATGATTTGCCTTGCATTGAGGTATCTACTCTTGAAAGCCTTGCCTATAATTTGCAGTTTGCAAAAGGTATAATTTGCTCGGTTATGGACGCTCGCTGTGCACAGGTGTATAACGCACTTTTTAAGTGTGACGGCGAAAAACTTGAAAGAATTTGCAAGGACAGAGCATTATCTATTGCCGAGCTTTGTGAAGAACTTAAAGGCTACAATGAAAGAATCATTCTTGTGGGTGACGGCGCTGAGCTTTGCTTTAATGCAATGAAAGAAACCCTCTCGAATGTTGAGCTTGCACCAATCAATGTAAGATTTCAAAGAGCGTCATCAACAGCAGAAATAGCTATTGAAAAATTTAATAACGGGGAAGTGCTTTCAGCGGCAGAGATAATGCCTATGTATTTAAGACTGCCACAGGCTGAAAGAGAACTTAAAAAGAAAATGGAGGAAAAGAAATGTTAGCACTCGGTTGTGATCACGGCGGATATAACCTTATCTGCGCAATCAAAAAATATCTTGACGAAAAGGGTATTGAGTATAAGGATTTTGGTACTTACAGCACAGAAAGTGTAGATTATCCTGTATATGGCTACAAAGTAGCAACAGCAGTTGCAAGCGGTGAATGTGAGCTTGGTATTCTTTGCTGCGGCACAGGCATAGGTATTTCTATGGCTGCAAATAAGGTCAAGGGCATTCGTGCGGCTGTTGTAAGCAATGAGTTTTGCGCTGAAATGACACGCAGACATAACCACGCAAATATTCTTTGCATGGGCGGCAGAGTAACAAGCGAAGAGGATGCAGTTAAGTTTACAGATATTTTCCTCAATACTCCCGAAGAAGGCGACAGACATTTAAAGCGCCTTGCTATGATTGACGAGATTGAGGCAGGCACTTTTAAAGCAGACTGATTGCCATTTTTGAATTAATTGCCGTTTTAGGTACAAAATAAAGCAAAACAAAGCTCTCTTTACACAAAATAAAGAGAGCTTTAAGTTTTGATATTAAATTATAAATCGGCTTTTAGCTTATTCAAGCTCAAGTGCCTCTTCAATAGCATAAGAAAGCTGGTCAGGACAAGAAGTACCTCTGCCTCGGCAGTCAATACCTTTAAGTCTTTTTACAGCCTCCTCGGCATCCATACCTTTTACAAGTGCGCAAATGCCCTGAGTGTTGCCTGCACAACCGCCGACAAACTCGCAGGAATCAATAATACCGTTGTTGATTTCAAGGTTAATCTGTCTTGAGCAAACGCCCTTTGGAATGTATGTATATTTCATAATATTACCTCCTTAAAACATTTCAAATGTATTCTAACACATTTCTTTTAAAAAATCCATAAAATTTTAAAATATGTGTCGATTTTTAAAATTAGTGTGATATAATAATGGGTACGATAAGATATAAATAAATTTGGTCAGAGGTATATGAAATGTCTATGAAAATTAATCTTGGAGCTTGGAATTCAATATTTGCCGTTCCGTCATCTGTTGTTGATGAGGGACTTAAGTTTTCGGACGGAGTTAAATTAAAGGTGCTTTTGTATCTTTTAAGGCACAGCGGCGAAGATGTAAGTGAGAAGGATATTAGCAGAGCGACAGGTGTAAACGAAACCGATATTCCAGAGGCAGTTGAATATTGGGTTATGAAAGGAATTTTCTGCAAAAGCAACGGAGAAATTGCACCTGCACAGCAGGAAGATTTTGAAACGGAAACTGTAACTAATCAGACAGAAAGCATAAATAACGAAATCAGCACAGAAAAGCGTGAGGAGCAGCCACAGCATATTCCTGTAAGACCACAGCGCCCCGATTATGTTTATGTTGCACAGCAGCTTGCGGTGGACGAAGAATTTAAAATGCTTGTAAATGAGGCACAGACAGCCTTAGGCAAAACAATATCAAATTCCGATGCGTCTTCATTATTGATGCTAAAAAACACCTGCGGACTTCCTGCCGAGGTAATTATTATGCTTATTCAGTATTGCATAAGCATAGGAAAATCAAATATTAGAGCAATAGAAACCATAGGCGTTCGTTGGTCAGACGCAGGAGTGTTTTCTATTGAGGCAGCCGAAAATAAAATTAAGCAGGCGCATAGGGCGAGCCAAAGTTTTACCGTTGTATCGGCGGCTTTCGGTCTTAAAAATTTTGGCTCTCCTACTAAAAAACAGATGGAGTACGCTGATTTGTGGGTGAATGAGTGGAAATTTTCGCCGGAAATGCTCAGAGAGGCTTACGAAAGATGTGTAGACAGCAAGGGTAGCTGCGATTTCAGATACATAAACGGAATTTTAAAACGCTGGAATTCGAGCGGAATATTTAATGTTGATGATTTGAAAAGGCTTGATTCTAATCAAAGTAAGTATTCTAACAGAAATAACAGCAAAAACGGATCTAACGCATCATATAATATAAATGATTTGCAAAGGTTAGATACAATCGACAGTATTTAGTGTGGTGATATAAATGGGATACAGCAAAGAAATTTTCAGAGCTACAAGGGCAAGAATGGAAGAAAGGCGCACAAAAGCCGAAAGAAGGGCAGAACAGGTGCGTGATGAGGTATACAAAAGAGTACCGAAAATAGAGGAGCTTGAAAGGGAAATATCTTCCTGCGGAATACTTGCGGTTCGTGCCGTACTTAATGGCGGAGATGTAAAGGCAAATACCGAAAAATTGCGTGACAAAAGCATTGCTATGCAAAATGAAGTTAAAAAATTGCTTGTTGAAAACGGCTACGATGAAAATTGCTTTGAACCGCATTACAACTGTAAGCTTTGCAAGGATACGGGATATATAGAAAAAGACGGCAAAACCGTATATTGCAACTGCTTTAAAAGGCTGCTTGTAGCCACAGCCTGTGAGGAGCTTAACCGCACTGCGCCTCTCAGACTTTCTACATTTGATAGCTTTAATCTTGATTTTTACAGTCACGAAGTTGACAAAGAGAGCGGAGTATCTCCGTACGATAAAATGCAGAAAATTTATAATTACTGCGTTCAGTATGCAAGAACCTTTACAACCCAGTCAAAGTCAATCCTTATGCGTGGCGGCACAGGCCTTGGCAAAACTCACCTTTCGCTTGCCATAGCCAATGAGGTTACAAGGCGTGGCTTTGGAGTAATCTATGTATCTGCTCCTATGCTGATGTCTACATTAAGTAATATGCACTTTTCGAGGGAACAAAGCGATTCAGAGTATTTTGATATGCTTACTAAATGCGACTTGCTTATTATCGACGATCTCGGCACTGAATTTTCATCATCATTTTCTAATACACAGTTTTATAATCTCTGCAATTCAAGAATGCTTTTAAGAAAACCTTTGATTATAAATACAAATCTTTCTGTTAATGAACTTGAAAAAACCTATACCGCAAGATTTATTTCAAGAATATACGGCGAGGGAGTAAGACTGAATTTTGTAGGTGACGATATTAGATTAAAAAGAAGTTTTCAGTAAAAGCCGGTGATTATCGGGCAATTTTGGCTTTTTTGAAAACTTTTTGGAAAATTTTTGAAAAATTGCAGAAAAGTGTTGACAAAACAGACCTTGTACTATATAATAAATATCGTTGTTTGCGAGGGTGTTCACAGTGAGCAGATGTAAATCAATTACTTGCTTTTGAAAATTTAAAAAATATTTTCAAAAAAGTGTTGACAAATCAAACCAAATGATATATAATATACATCGTTGATTGCAAGGCTGTTAGCAATAAGCAATAAACATTGAGGAATAGTGTAACGGTAGCACGACAGACTCTGACTCTGTTTGTTGGGGTTCGAATCCCTATTCCTCAGCCAATATAGCCCCGAGTGATCGGGGCTGTTTTTATCGAGGTGTAGCGCAGTTTGGTAGCGCACATCGTTCGGGACGATGGGGTCGCAAGTTCGAATCTTGTCACCTCGACCATCTGAATACGCCGAGTCAATCAGATTCGGCGTAATTTTTTTATTAAATTTGTTTTGGAGGTTAATTATGAAAAAGATAATTTCTTTGGTAACCGTATTTGTACTTTGCCTTACAGCTCTCGTCGGTTGTTCGGGCAGTAAAGAGGTTGACTTAAAAACTGTTCTTTCCGACATTAACTCTAAGTATTCTTTAGACTTAAAAGAGCTTACAGAGGCAAACGATCTTAAAAAGTATTACAGCATTGATACTGCCGATGTAAAGCAGTTTGCAGCTGAAATCAATTCAGACAGCAATTCAAGAGTAGAAATCGTGCTTGTAGAGGCTGTTGACTCAGACGCAGCTGCAAGAGTAAACGAGGCTCTCTCAAAGACATACACTTCAATCGTTACTCAGTACTCAGGTTATAATGCTGAAAAGCTCCCAATGGTTGAGGCTTGCAAGGTTACTCAGGACGGTAACTATGTTACAATGATCGTAGCCGATCAGGGTCCTGAAATTCTTGAAACATTCTACGGTTACATAAAATAAAATCGTCAGATTATACGGGCGGACTCTGTTCGCCCGTTTCCTATGTAAAAACAAAGTCACATTCCAAAACAAGTGGTAATATCATTAATTAAAATATGTGTTAGCCACATATGATATCGAAACGGGTATTTGATATGGTACAAGCAGAAATAAAAAAACAATTTTCACATATGAATAATATGCAGCAGCAGGCTGTATTTTGCACAGAAGGCCCTTTGCTTATTCTTGCAGGTGCAGGCTCGGGAAAAACTACTGTTCTTGTAAACAGAATTGCCTATATTTTGCAGTCTGAGCTTTGCAGACCCTGGCAAATACTTGCTATTACCTTTACCAACAAGGCGGCAGGCGAGCTTAAAGAGAGAATTTGCAACGCTGTTCCTGACGGCGGCTCTGATATATGGGCGGCTACTTTTCATTCTACCTGCGCAAGAATATTGAGAAGATACGGTGACAGAATAGGCTTTACAAGTCATTTTACCGTATATGGTACTGACGATCAGAAAAAACTCGTCAAGGATATTTTAAGACAGCTCAATTATGATGAGAAAATGTTGCCTGTAAAAAGGGTTATCAACGAGATTTCAAAAGCTAAGGATAAAATGCTTACACCACAGGAAATGCTCAAAGAGGCTGGTTACGATAATCTTAAACAGTCTGTTGCAAAGGTGTATGAAATTTACCAGTCAAGACTCAAAACAGCGGACGCAATGGATTTTGACGATATGCTTTGCAATACGGTTCATCTTTTTGAAACCTGTCCCGATATTCTTGAATATTATCAAAATCAGTTTAAATACATAATGGTGGACGAGTATCAGGATACCAACAAGGTACAGTATAAGTTTGTAAGTATGTTAGCCGCTAAGTACGGTAATATTTGCGTTGTCGGTGATGATGACCAAAGTATCTATAAATTCAGAGGCGCTACTATTGAGAATATTTTATCTTTTGAAAACACCTTTAAGGGCGCTAAAATCATAAGGCTTGAGCAGAATTATCGTAGTACGCAAAATATTCTTAATGCCGCAAACGGCGTAATCTCAAACAATACAATGCGTAAGGGCAAAACATTGTGGACAGAAAATGCCGTTGGCGATAAAATTGAGGTGCACACCTCGGATTCAGAACGTGACGAGGCGGCATTTATAGCTAAAACTATTCTTGACGGTGTTGCAGACGGCAGAAAATTTTCTGATTTTGCAATTCTTTACCGAATGAATGCACAGTCAAATGCCATTGAGCAGGCTTTGTCAAGAAGTGGTATTCCGCATAGAGTAATCGGCGGCAGACGCTTCTATGACAGAGAAGAAATCAGAGATATGGTTGCGTATCTTCAGGTTATCAATAATCCGCACGATGATATAAGACTTAGCCGTATTATCAATGTGCCAAAACGAGGAATAGGCGCTACTACCCTTGAAAAAGCAGGGGAGATTGCCGCAGGTCTTGGCGAAAGCATTTATTCTGTAATTAAGGATGCCGATGTCTATCCTCAGCTTACAAGGGCGGCGACAAAGCTCAAGGGTTTTGTTGCACTCATTGACGGTCTTATCGAGGCTGAACAGAGCGGCGATTATTCGCTTGCAGAATTATATAATTTAATTCTTGAGCATACCGACTATGAAAAATATCTTAAAACAGAAAAAGATAATCCGGATGTAAGAATAGAAAACATCGAAGAGCTTTCTTCAAACATTATTAAGTTTGAGGAGGATTATGCCGAGGAGGCGTCGCTCTCAAACTTCCTTGAAGAAATTTCTTTGCAGACTGACATAGATAACTACGACGCTGAGGCGGATTCATCGGTTATGATGACCTTGCACAGCGCTAAAGGTCTGGAATTTCCTGTTGTATTTATTGCAGGAATGGAAGAGAGTGTTTTCCCGTCAATAGCTACTATGATGAACCCTGACGAGCTTAACGAGGAGCGCCGACTTGCCTATGTAGGTATTACAAGAGCCAAAGAAAAGCTGTATATCACAAAGGCAAAATCAAGAATGTTGATGGGACATACAAGCTATAACAAGGTTTCAAGATTTGTAAATGAAATTCCGCCTGAGCTCCTTGAGTACACAGGAGAGAGAAAAACTTTTGCATCTGCAAACGGATTTTCTACTTCTGCAAGTCGAGTGAACATAGGTGCAGGATCGAGCTTCGGCGCAGGCTCAAAATATACTCAGAATAAGAGCTTTAATACCTTTACAAAGCCTGCCGTTAAATCAGGCACTGTTTACAAAAAGGGCGACTGCGTATTCCATAAGGTGTTTGGTAAAGGTATGATTATGAAAACCGAAAAAATGGGTAACGATACTATGCTTGAGGTTGCTTTCGATAAAGCAGGAACAAAAACTCTTATGGCTAATTTCAGTAAAATGGAAAAAATCTGATGAGGTGATTTTTTTGAAAGCTTTAGCAAAATCTTTTATGTGTGTGGCTATGGCGGCATATTCAGCCGTAGCTTTTACAGGCTGCGGCACAGATTCGCAGACCACCGACACAACAGCACCGCAGACAACAAACTCCACAGGTGCGTCTACACAGATACTTACTACTGCTTCCGCCACTGCTGACGAAGTGCCTACAAATCCTGTATTTAATTATGCAAAGCTTAAGCAAGACAGCGATACTGTTATGGCGCAGTTTGATAATGCGCTTGTAAAAAATAAATTCAGAGGCACTGTTTATTATAAAATAGGCAATGACTTTGAATATATAGGCAATAACGGCTATGCCGACAAGGGCACTCATACCGATAACTCACTCAATACAAATTATTATGTCGGTTCTCTTACAAAGCAGTTTACAGCCGCCGCCATTATGCTTTTGCAGGAGCAGGGCAAACTCAGCACTTCAGATACACTTGATAAATATTATTCCGATTATAAGTACGGTTCTGATATTACTATCCGCAATCTCCTTACTATGACCACGGGTTTGCCCGACTATCTTGGTAAATCAAACGAAAGTATCAGGGCAAATTCATCACTTTACGATGTGGCAGATGATAAATCCGCTAAAGAAAATCACTCGGTTATAATGAAGTGGATTTTTTCGCAGGATGTAGACAAAGAGAAAATAGACGAGTTTAAGTATTCAAATTCTGATTACTTTATTCTCGGCGACATAATCGAAAAGGCAAGCGGTAAAAGCTATGAAGATTTTTTAAAGGAAAATATTTTTGAGCCGCTTTCTATGACCTCTACCACTTTTGAAAAAACAGATCAACTCGCAACAGGCTATCAAGATATTTATGATGACGAGTGGAATTTATATCCGGGTGTTGCTTATTCATCAATGGGATTGATTTCCAATCTTAATGATTTGCTTAAATGGACAGATGCACTTACCGATACACAGTTTTTAACTGCTGAGTCCAGAGAAGAAATGTTTACACCCTATAAGTCAGGTTTTGCTTACGGTTTGTATGTTGATGAATACGGAAATTATTACAATGAAACCTCATTTTACAGGTTTAATGCAAAATTCCTGTTTGCGCAAGACCAAAGCAAGGTGTTTATTGCCTTTTCAAATTACACACAGTCAAACCCTAAAAACATAAATCAAAAACTTGACGAAATTTTACAGCCATATTTAAAATAATCAACTGAATATTCACAATTAAGCGTAACCTTCATAAAATGTATTGTTACAGAGCGTAAGCCTGTTAATACTTATTATGGAGGTTTTTTTATGCCAGATGTATCATACGGCACAGTTCCGAGGCAGTCGGGCAGTGAACCGTCTGCCGAAAACAAATGCACAGATGCGGTATGTATAAACGCAAGCCGTATTTATGACAGCTGCGGCTCTAAGGATTGCCTTAGTAATCTTGATGTTTTTTTTACTCCTTGCAATCAGTGCATTATCAACAACGCCTCATCAGTAAAAATCTGTAAAGCAAGCGTTATTACCGCCGATGTAAATGTCGAGTCGGTTGCATTTCATCGAGGCTGTTATGCTGTTGATGTTACATTCTATTTTGATATAATGCTTGAGGCTTATACCTGCGGCTCAACCATTCCGTCAAAGGTAAACGGACTTGCAATTTACGGTAAAAGATCTGTTCTCTATGGCAGTGAATCAAATTCAAAGAGCTTTTCAAGTGACAGCTGTATAGTTTGCTCACAGCCTCCGACAGCGTGTGCTTGCTCAGAGATTATGCCAAAAGCCACCGTTCAGATTTCCGAGCCAATGGCACTTTCCGCAAGGCTCAGAAAGGATTCTGTTCCTCCGCTTCCATGCGCTCCGATACCCGAATGTGTAATAACATACTTTGGTGATGATTTCGCCGTTACGGGAGATGCAGGCGTAAGAGCAACAATCGGTATATTTACAATTACACAGCTTGAGAGAAATGTGCAGTTAATGATTCCGTCATATGATTTCTGTATTCCTCGCAAGGAATGTAAGCCTGAAAGCGACGACCCATGCGAAGTATTTAATAGGGTAGACTTTCCGAATGATTCATTTTTCCCGCCTAACGCAAGGGCAGAGGAAAGAGAAAAATGTAATTTTGAGTGCAGTTGCAACGGCTGATAAACAAAAAGGCAGGCAGTACACACTGTCTGTCTTTTCGTTTGTGTAAATTATTTTGTAAAATCCCATTCGGATAATTTGTTCCCCTTAACAATAAAAGCCTTATCCGCAATTTTGGCGAGCGGAGTATCACTGTAACTGTCAGAATAAAATTCATCTATCGGCTTGCTTTTAAATACTTCTCGGTATCGTCTTACCTTTTCCTCGCCATGGCAGTTAATTCCGCTGTATGTACCTGTATTTTTATCAACCACAGATGCCATAAGATATTTAATACCAATCTTTTTGCAGGCAGGAGCAAGTAAAAATTCGGGCGAGGCGGATATAATAACATCATCTTCCTTTTGCTGATTTTTGTAAAAAGGCTTGATTTTGCCGAGATTAATACTCCAAAAATTCTTTATATCCTTTTCAATATCACAGTATTTTAAAAATCTATACATTTTTTCTTTAAACTGAGTTTTTGTGCCGATTTTAAAAACATAAAATTTACAAAAAGCACAGAAAAGCGATGGCGTAAGCAAAAGTATTTTTTTGTGCCTTTTAAGAGAAAAAATGTAAAAATCAGCGGTTGAGTCGCCGTCATATATCGTTTTGTCAAAGTCATAAACATTCATAAATAATCCCCATAACAATTCTTGTTTGTCAAATACTTATATTTTATAATCAATTCAAATGTTTTGCAATACCCTTGTTCACCTAATAATCACTTATTTTCGGCATACTTACTGTTGCTTTTTACCTTAAAATATAGTATAGTATATTGTGAGTAATAATATGGGAGTAATATAGTGTTCGGTTATTTGCAGATTGAAAAAGAGGAACTTCTTGTAAAGGAATTTGAAACATACAAAGCTATTTATTGCGGATTGTGCAAGCAAATGGGTAAGGATTATTCATTTTTAACTCGTCTTACTCTCAGCTATGACTGCACTTTTTATGCAATGCTTTTAATGTCCTTACATTCCTCATGCGGCGGCTTTAAAAAGGGCAGGTGTACCTGCAATCCTTTAAAAAGCTGTAACTTTGCTTGCAGTAACAGCGATGATTTCTCGAAAGCGTCGGCTTTTTCGATTATAACCGTTTACTATAAGCTGATTGACGATATAAATGACAGCGGATTTTTTAAGTCGTTTTTTTCAAGATTGATAAAGCCGTTTTTCTCTCATCAGCGTAAAAAAGCCAAGAAACTCTATCCGTGGATAGATGAATATGTTGCTGAAATGATGGACAAGCAGGCAATTATAGAGCAGGATAGTAATTCATCTGTTGATATTTCGGCAGATCCTACCGCTCAAATGCTCGGTAAAATTCTTGCACATGACGGTAAAGATGAAACCGAAAGCAGAGTTTTGTATGAATTCGGCTACAATATAGGCAGGTGGATTTATCTCATAGATGCGGCTGACGATATAGAAAAGGATTTAAAATCTTCCGGCTTTAACCCTTTTATAATGCAAGATAATTCGGCAGCCGACAGCAACACAATTACTTTTACATTAAATCAATGCCTTGCTCGGGCATATGATGCTTATATTTTACTTGATATAAAACCATTTAAGGGAATACTCGACAATATGATGCTCAGAGGTTTCCCGAAAATTCAGAATAAAATAACAAGCAAAACAAACTCAAAAAACGAGCCAAAGAAAGGAAGTAAAGATGAATAATCCTTATGAGATACTCGGTGTATCTGAAAATGCCAGCGATGAAGAAATAAAAGCGGCTTACAGAAAGTTAGCTAAAAAATATCATCCCGACAATTATGCGGACAGTCCGCTTGCAGATGTTGCCGAGCAGAAAATGAAGGAAATCAATGAGGCGTATGATACTATAAATCAGTTAAGACAAAAGGGCAGGGGTACAGGCTCTTCGTCTAATTATGCAGGCGGATATTCTAATCAATCTACAAGATTTCATGGAGTAAGAATTTATATTCAGCGCAATATGATAAGCGAGGCTGAGCAAATTCTCGACAATACAGAACAGCAGTATCGTGATGCGGAATGGCACTATCTCAAGGGAATGTGCGCATATCGCAAGGGTTGGGCAAATCAGGCATACTCTTATTTTACACAGGCTGTAAATATGGACCCTAATAATCAGGAGTATCGTGCCGCACTCAACAATATGAACAGCCAAAGGGGTTATAATTACGGCGGCTATACTCAGGGCACTCCAAATACGAGCGAAGGTGCAATGTGTGATGCCTGCACAACCTGTTTGTGCATAAACTGTCTTACAAACTGCCTTTGCAACTGTTGCAGAATGGGTTGCTGATATGAAAAAATCATCTTCAAGTCCTTTAAAAACAACCTTTAAGGTTACAATTTCCGGGGTGCTTTGTGCGTTTTCACTTGTACTGATGATGCTAACATCTTTAGTGCCGCTCGGCACATTTGCATTTCCGTGTATGGCAGGCATTGTGCTGATGGTTGTTGTAATTGAGGCAGGTCACAGCTGGGCATGGGGAGCGTATTTATGCGTTTCTCTGCTGTCGCTTTTCCTTGCGGGTGACAAGGAGGCAGTGGTTTATTATATAATGTTTTTCGGCTATTATCCGATAATAAAAGGAGCAATAGAGGGAAAAATTAAAAACAAAATCACGCAGTATGTCTTAAAATATCTTGTGTTTAACGCAGCTGTAATCGGTGCGTTTTTTATAGCGGCATTTTTATTGGCTGTACCTATGGAGGAATATACAATAGCCGGTATGTATGTTCCGTGGCTGTTTTTGCTTGCAGGTAATGTATTCTTTATAATTTGCGACCTTGCGGCAACAAAGCTCGTAACATACTACATAGTTATTTTGAGAAACAAACTTATTAAACCTAAATACAGAAAATGACAGAGGTAATTTTATGAAAAAAGCAAGTGCCAAAAAATTAATAATTCCATTTCTTATTGCTGTTCTACTGCTTTTTTCGTTGCCTGTAAATGCGGCTGAGATTAACGATTCGGTTCAAACCGTAAGTGCAAGCGTTACAAGCGGTGCGCAAGGCTATGTAAACGATGACAGTGTAAATCTTCGTTCGGGTGCAGGCACAAGCTATGCCGTTGTGACTGTAATGCCGTACAATACGGAGTTTACCTTTGATGACGCAACACTTTACAACGGCGAGTGGTACAAAATAACCCTTACCGATGGCACAAAAGGCTATATTTACTATGAGTACGCCTCTGTAAAGGAAAGCCAAAACGATAAGGTTATTGGCAGTGGCTACATAAATGCAAGCGATGTAAATATGAGGTCGGGAGCAGGTACGGGTTATTCTGTTATTACTATTCTTGACTACGGCACTGCATTGACGGCAATTTCAAAGAGCGGCGACTGGTATTATGTTGAGCTTGACAGCGGCATAAAAGGCTATGTTTATGCCGATTATGTAACAATTAAGAGTGACGAGCCGCAAAGAAAAGGACTTTCTAAAACAAGTCTTACCATGTATCGTGGCAATCACAGCAGCTTGTATGTAAACGGCGCAAACAGCGTAAGCTATTCTTCATCAAATTCAAGCGTTGTGTCAGTTACATCAGACGGACTTTTGTATGCAAATGCCACAGGTTCGGCGGTTATTACCGCAAGATATGGCGGTGTTTCTGAGTCATGCTATGTAACGGTTTCAAGCGGCAGTTATGTAGGCATTTCAGATTCAACCGTTAGCATAAACAAAGATAAATCCGTTTTCCTTACCACAGATTCATATGTTGATTGGAAAACCTCTAATCCAAATGTTGCTACTGTTGAAGACGGCATTGTCTATGCAAAAAATGAAGGTGTTGCCGTAATTTCGGCAGAAACAAGCTACGGTGCCGGTACTTGCACAGTAACGGTAACTAAAACTGCGCCTGTCCGTTTTGTTTACGCATCTCCTAATTCAGCTCCGCTTAACAGCCTTGTTACGCTGAATGCCATTACTGATAATACAAAACGAGGTTTATACTTTGTTATTACAAACGGCACAAAAAGCTATACACTTCACGCAGATTCCATTCAAAAAGAGGGAAATCACTATATATGGTCGGCAGGAGTAGCTCTTAACTCATCGGGCAAATGGAGCTACACAGCTTACTCTCTTGCCGAGAATGAAAATTCTTATAAAACGGTAGAGGATGACGCAGATGGTGAGGTATTTGTTACCTCATCTACCGATACTACCACTGCGGTACTCGGTGAACGCAGAGCAAGCGACGATATAATTTCTCTTATTGCAAACTATGAGGGATTTTTACCAAATGTAACTCCCGATTATATCACAGGTGACGCAACCTTGGGTTATGGCAAGGTGGTATGGTCAGGCGAACAGTTCTATAATAATCTTACAAGAACAGAGGCATATGCCTACCTTTGTCAGACGGTGAACAGCGGCGGCTACACAACAAGAGTAAACAGATTTTTGCTTACAAATAATGTAAAATGCAATCAACAGCAATTTGACGCACTTGTGTGCTTTACATATAATGTAGGAGCATATGCAATAGATAATGACAGCGACTTATCTGATGTTTTGCTTAACACAACGGCTTTGCCTTCACAAAGTCCTGCCGCAGATGTGCAGGGTTATGTAAGCGGCGACGGCGTAAATCTTAGGAGCGGTGCGTCAACTTCATACTCGGTAGTAACCGTTATGTCTTACGGCACAAGCTTTACATTTGCAGACGGAAATCTGTATAACGGTAATTGGTATAAAATAAGACTTACAGACGGTACTGTCGGGTACATATATTCCGATTATGCGTCGGTTGTATCGGCAAGCCGAAGCCTTGATAATGTAAGCAAGTCGGCTTTTGCGAGAAACTTTTTTGCATATCATCATGCCGCAGGCGGATGCTATGAGGGATTGTTGTACCGCAGAGTTGACGAGGCAGAGGTGTTCTTTTACGGTGACTACATAAGGGACGGCTACGATAACAAATATGGCTTTAGTTATACTTGTGCAAGTAACCCGAGCTTTGGTTTATAAATCATTTCGGATTTTTTCGCAATGATATAATGAAAGGGAGTATTGTAATGAAGAAAATCGGTTTTATAGGTGCAGGAAATATGGCAACCGCCATTATCGGCAGCCTTATGGGACAAAATGACGGCAAAGCGGATTTTATCAATGTATTTGACCTTGATAAAGACAAATGTGATATTATGAGCAAAAAAGGTATTAATATCAAAAAATCTGCGGTTGATGTAATGCTTGCAAGCGACATTACCGTACTTGCAGTTAAGCCACAGAATTATCCTGAGGTGCTTGAGGTGTTAAAGCCTGAGGTTACAGAGAATAAAGTATTTGTTTCTATTGCGGCAGGTATTTCTATCGCTTATGTTCAGACTCTTCTTGATTGCAAATGCCCTGTTGTCAGAGTTATGCCAAACACTCCGTTGTTGCTCGGCAAGGGCGCATCGGCTCTTTGTCCGTCAGACAATATCTCTGAGGAAGATAAGCAGATAGTTTATAATATGTTTGCCGGCAGCGGTGTATGTGAATACATTACAGAGGAGCATATGAACGAGATTATATCTGTAAACGGCAGCAGTCCGGCTTATATTTATCTTTTCGCAAAGGCTATGGCTGATTATGCTCAGGAGTGCGGCATAGATTATGACAAGGCTATGAACCTTATTTGCGCAACACTTGAGGGCTCGGCTAAAATGCTCAAAGAGAGTGGCGACAGCGCCGATACACTTATTAAAAAGGTTAGCTCTAAGGGCGGCACTACAATAGCGGCTCTTGACTGCCTTGAGAGCCTCGGCTTTTATGATGCCGTTAAAAAAGGTATGGCTGCCTGCACAAAGCGAGCAGAGGAGCTTGGCAAATAAGCGTTAAATAATGAGCATACACGCAAAACATTCTGCATATTTTTATTTAGGATAATTATATGGAGGAATGTTTTGTGAAAGGCTTTATATTTTCACTTAAAAGAAAAACAGATTTAATACACAACAGCAGGTTTTCATTTTCGGCGCAGGATATTAAATATTACATAAAAAGATATGGGGTATATGCAGCTTTTATTTTTGTGCTGATAGTCGGACTTGCCTGCGGTACTGTTTATGCGATTTCAACTGACAGTCAAATGCTCAGTTCGCTTGATTTTTTGTTTTTTACAAACCTTGATGCAAGGCTTACACAAAATGTTATAAGTACATTTTGCGCCTGCTTTGCGTCAGACTTTGTATTTTTGTTTTCAATATTTTTACTTGGATTAACCCCTTGGGGAATACCTGTTATGCCTTTTGTTGTACTTTTAAGAGGATTTGGTACGGGAATAACAGCCGGATATTTATTTTCGGTGCATTCTGTTAAGGGAATAGTCTTTTATCTTTTTGTATTACTTCCCGGCACATTTTTGTTTTGTCTGGCACTTATATTGTTTGCTGCTGCCGCTTTTTATTCGTCCGGAAAAATCTTTTTCCAGATTATTGCAGATAAAAACGGCGGTGGGTCTTCGCACAGGTATATTTCAGACTTTCTTTCAAGAGGAGTAAGCTGTTTGATACTTGCTTTTCTTTCTGCCGTCCTTGACGCTGCGTTATGGGGAGTTTTTGCGGGGAATTTTAATTTTTAATCCTTTGGAGGTCGAACAATGGCAGGTAAAAAAGCAAAGTTTGCTTTGGCTGATTTTTTCAGCAACCTATTTTCTAATTTTGGCAGAATCGTTCTTACCAATCTTATTTTTGCAGTGCCGCTTGCGGTTTTCACTGTGGCTTTTTATTTTCTTGACAGTGCGCTCAAGTTAAACGGATATTTCATTTTATTACTTGCAATAATTCCTATTTCACCGTTTTTTGCAGGTGTAACGCTTGTTACTACTCGACTTGCAAGAGAGCAAGAGGAACTTGAGGTATTTCCTACATTTGTTGAGGGTGTAAAAAGCAACTGGAAAAGATTTTTGTTCCATGGTGTGGTTACATATTTTGCTGTAATTTTCAGCTATTTTTCTATAAGGCTTTACAGTGCTATGATTTCTAATCCGAATATGGATTCTTTCTTTTTGGTAATGCTTTATGTTTGCTTGATTATTTCAATAATTATTACGGTAGCCTTTCTTTTTATTTTTTACTATGTGCCGTCAATGACGGTAACCTTTGAACTGTCGCTTAAAAATATCTATAAAAACAGTGCGCTTATGTCGTTTGGCGAGTTTAAGCACAATATAATCGCCACTTTCGGACTTTTTGTGGTCGCACTTTTATGCGCTACAATACTTCTTTTTGTCGGCAATGCAAACAGCAGTATAGCTCTTATCGTAACAACGGCAATCCTAATGGTATTTTTTGTGCCTACGATTGTTTCTTATGTAATTAATGCCTCGGTATATCCCGGTATGTATAATCTTATGACAGAAAAGGAAAAGCGCTCTAAGAAGATTGATAAGAAAATGGATAATCGCCGTAAGGGACAGTTTATTGATGACGAGGAAGAGGAAAATCATATTAATGATGAATTTCTTGACCTTGACATTGAAGAAAACAAAGACGGTGACGAGTATATTTTCTATAACGGAAAAATGGTTAAGAGAAGTGTAATTATAAAGATGAAAAGAGAGAAAGCAGAGGGAAAGTCTGATGAAAGCTAAACACGCTGAAAAAACGCATAAAATTACAATCAGTCTTTGGCTTTTTATTGCAATCATTGCCGTGTTGGTTTTGCTTATTGTAGGTATTACTTTTTATTCGGTCAATCGTGAGCTTAATGCCGAGAATAACAGCACTGCAACTGCCACACAACAGGTGCAGACTACAAATATTTCTGCCCGGCCCACAACCGAGCAGGCGACTGAGAATGCAGCAGTTGAAACTACTCAGCCTGAAACAAAAGCAGAAGAAACTACTGCCGAGCAGACTACACAGTCTATTGCGGTAAGCGGTGCTGAAAGTGCGGATAAAGATCTTAACTTTGATGCTGAGATGTATCCGTATAAGGCTTTTGATAATGAGGGAAAGCGTGACGCATCACTAAAAGAGGTGTTCGGTTCTGTTTATGGCGGCGAGGGAATTACCTTTGATAAAAACGGACTTTTCTCTGATAACATTACACAAACTGAGTATAACTTTGGTGCTTATACAGTGACTGACGGTGTTATCAATATGACATATTCAAATGATAAGAATAAATCGGCGGAGATTATTTCGTATAACGGAAATGTTCCGAGTGAGATTAAAATTGATTATGTAGGCTATGATGTTTATTTTAAAATTAGAAGTGCAGATTAATGAGCAAAAGTAAAAAATCCAAAAAGAAAAAGAATGTAAATCCTGTTGTAAATTCTAAGCGCAAAGCAAATACTAAAAAAGCGATTATCGCTACAATAGCCGTACTTTTGATTGCGGTAGTTGTGTGTGCGCTTTTGCTTTCAATTAAGAATAATAAAAGTGACATTTCTAATACCGAATGGGTATCTTCAAGTGCCGTAAACGCAAGCGGTGACGAGGTAGAAATGGCAGAGGTTTACAACACAAACTACACTACATATAAAGGCTCGCTATCCTTTAAAGATGACGGTACTTTTTCGTTGTGGCTTACTCCGGGTACTGCTGAGGACGGCACTCATTCGGGTAAATATTCTGTATCGGGAGATACAATTACCGCCATTTTTGACGACGGAGAAACTACCACCGATTTTAAAATTCATAGAAAAGGCGAAGAAATAGACTCTATTTCCCTTAATTATGAGGATTACGAAGTTTATTTTACATCAAATAATTAGTAGCAAAGCAAAGGCTGTCACACTTATGTAGTGGACAGCCTTTTTTGTTATAATGAAAATTTTTGCTTAAATAAAATTTCAATCAGTTCTGCGGTTTTTTCATATCCAAAGTCATTTGATTTAACAGTAAGATTGTAATTTTTTGCATTGCCCCAGTCGGTATCAGTAAAGTATTTGCAATGAGCCGAGCGCTCTTGATTTACTTTCCTTACCTGACGGGTTGCATTTTCCTTTGAAAGATTATCTCGTTCGCTTACCTTTTTAATCTCGCTCTCCTCATCGGCAGTAATAAACACATTATACAGATGTTTTTTATTTCTGAGAATGTAGTTTGCAAGTCTGCCAACGATTACGCAGTTTTCGCTTTTTGCTATACTCTTAATTACATTTTCTTCCTTATTAAACAAGCTGTTAATATTCGGAACTGCATCTTCACCGTTCGGTTGATACCATTCAAAAAAGTTATTAAGAATTGATTTGTCGGGAGTTTGCTCATTCTTTTTTATGTATTCGGGTGAATAACCGCTTTTTTCCATTACGAGCTTGATAAGCTCTGTATCATAATATTTATAGCCAAGTCGGTCTGCAAGAATTTTTCCGATTTCTCTGCCGCCACTGCCGTATTCTCTTGAAATAGAAATTACATATGTCGGTTTGTTGTCGTCTGACTCAGCAATATCGTCTGCGACTTCAATCTTGCCTAAGAGCCTATCTCTGTATTTTCCGAATGCTTTATTTATAATGCCGAGAATAAATCCAACAAGGAAAGCCGCAATTACTGTTCCTATACCAACACTGCCAAGACCATGAATAAAAATAAGACAAGACACGCCCGAAACAATAACCATAGTAATATCAAAAGCAATCTTTACCTTTGAAAATTCTATTTTCGTAACCTGCGAAACCGCACTCATTACTCCCTCACCTGCAAGAGGAATAACATCGGCAGGCAGATACAGAAAAATACCGATTGCTACAATGCAAGCACTTATAAGAACCATAATGATTCTTATAACCAAGTTGTCAGTATTGGGAAAGAAACTTGCCAAGTAGTTGCAAAAGGTTGTGAAATATCCAAAAACAACTCCGACAGGAATTTGTAAAAGACTGATTAATTTAAAATTCTTTCTGAGAATAATTAACTGAATAAGCACCAAAACAATATGAAACAATATTGTTGCTTTTCCCATTTCAATTCCCCATATGCAGGTCACTGTGTAGGGAATAGAGCTTACAGGCGATACGCCAAGGTTAGATTTTACCGAAATCGCTATGCCTATTGTCATTATAAACAAGCCGATTAGGTACATAGGCAATCGCACTTTCATATTTTTTAAATTCATTTATATTTCCTCCTTTTCATTTGCTATCATATTTTCATAAACTCGCATAAGCAAATCATTTAATTGCTGTTTTTCATCTTCTGAGAAATTCTTAAGCGCTGTGTTTTCTACCTTATCAAATTTTTCATTTAGGTATTCAATATATTTTTTGCCCTTTTCTGTCAAAAAAACATACAGCGAGCGCCTGTCACCGTTTAACATTTTGCGCTCAATATAGCCTTTGCTTTCCATACCCTTTAAAATAACAGTTATGGATGCAGGCTCAATGTGGCAGCCTTTTGCAATCTCTTTTTGCACACAGCCGTTGTGATTTTGCAGATAGTCAAGTATTTTCGGCTGGCCTGGGGTAAGCTCTGAATCCTTTATACTCGTAACCAGAGATTTTTGTACTAAAAAATGATCTGACATAAGCAGGTAGTGTATAGACTCCAATATAAATCACCTCAATAGTTATAATTCTAATAGTTAAAATCCTAACTAATTATAAACTTATGATTTTGGAAAATCAATATTTTGACGAATATTCTCGCTTTTATACAAAATTATTGTGTTTGCTTTTTGTAATATATAAAAATAGTGTCAATTATTATCGCTTTTATTGACAAAGAATTTTTGCAGTGATAATATGAATATATAATTATTTTTAGTTAGGGGTTATATGATTAAAAAATCTAAAAAAAGCTATTGCAACAATAATTGCTGCGATAATGCTTACTTCTGCGTTTTCGGCAATACCTTTTACTGCAAACGCAGCCGAAGTAAATGTTCCAAAGGTTTCGCAGAGCAGAGATGCTGAGCATTATGTTATAACAAGTGGCGACTACCGCTATGAGAACATTGATGGCAAGTCAATTATTTTTTGGGAATACCTTGGCAGTGATACCGATGTAGTTATTCCGGAACAGATTGACGGCAAAACTGTAACTATGCTTGCTCGTGGTGCGTTTTATAATAAAACAAATTTGAAAAGCATCACTCTTCCCAAAACTCTTACATACATTAAGGGTTGTGCTTTTTGGGGTTGCACAAGCCTTGAAAGCGTAGTAATTCCAGACGGTGTTTCAACTATTGAAGAGTATGCCTTTACAGAGTGCTACAATCTTAAAAGTGTAACTATTCCTAAGAGCGTAACCTCAATTGGCGATAGATTATTCTTCCTCCTTAACTCAGACATTACAATTTACGGCTACGAAGGTTCGTATGCACAGAATTATGTAAACTCTTACACAGATAGCAACAAACTGAAATTTGTGGCTATTGATGGCAAAAAAGTGCTCAAGGGTGATGCAAATGGTGACGGGGTTGTAAATGTTTCTGATGTTACACATATGCAGTTCCATATTTCGGGTTCTAAAAATGATGACGGTACACCTATAATAGATGAAAACGACAAGGCGGTACTTGAGGCACTCGATCTCAACGGTGACGGTAAGCTTACAGTATCCGATGTAACAGAACTTCAGATGTATATTGCAACTCAAAATTAAATATTCATATACCTTATAAACAAAAAAGTGCAGCTCGTATGAACTGCACTTTTTGCTTGCTGTAATTTTGTTTTTATTCTGATACAGAATTTTCTATAATTTTTTCGGCACACTTAATTCCGTCTACTGCGGCTGAAATAATACCGCCTGCATATCCTGCGCCCTCACCGCAAGGGTAAAGTCCTGCTATCGCTACGCTTTGCAAATCTTTATTTCTCATAATTCTGATTGGGGAAGAACTGCGTGTTTCTACACCTGTAAGTATTGCGTCACCGTAAGCAAAGCCATGCAGTTTTTTATCCATTTGAATAATCGCCTGTCGCATAGAATTAGTAATAAAATTCGGCAAGCAGTTGTCAAGGCTTGTTGGGGTAAAATTAGGGCCGATAGTCGGCTTAACATCACCGATTGTGGTGCTTGCATTATTGTCAAGAAAGTCACACACTCTCTGAACAGGTGCGTTGTAATTTTCTCCGCCTGCCACAAAAGCCTTGCTTTCAAGCTCTCGCTGAAAGTACATTCCTGCCAGCGGACTGTCGGAAGAAAAGTCGGCAGGAGTAACTCCTACAAGTAAAGCGGCATTTGAATTTTCTTCATTTCTTGCAAACTCGCTCATACCGTTTGTGCAAAGGCGGTTTTCCTCACTCGAGGCATTTACTACCTTTCCGCCCGGACACATACAAAATGTATAAACACCTCTGCCGTTGTCAAGGTGAACATTCGTTTTATAGTTTGCTGCGCCGAGCGACTTGTTGCCTGCAAATTTTCCGTATTGTGATTTATCAATCATTTCTCTATGGTGCTCAATTCTTGCACCTACCGAAAAAGCCTTTGCCTCAATAGGAATAGCTTTCTCGCTTAGCATTTCAAAAGTATCTCTTGCGCTGTGACCGATAGCAAGAATAATTGCGTTTGTTTCTATTACCTCGGCAGTGCCGTTATGCTCAACCTGCGCACCTGTAATTACATTATTTTTTTCTGTAAAACCTACAAGTTTTGTTTCAAACATTACCTTTCCGCCAAGTCGGATAATTTCATTTCGTATGCTTTTTACAGTAGGTCTTAATTTATCAGTGCCGATGTGCGGCTTTGCATTATAAAGTATTTCTTCGGGAGAGCCATGCTTTACAAATTCAATAAGCACCTTGCGCTGACGGGTATCCTTTGTGCCCGTTGTGAGCTTGCCGTCTGAAAAAGTACCTGCGCCGCCCTCGCCAAACTGCACATTGCTTGTTGTGTCAAGAACACCGCTTTTCCAAAAGTTATGCACATCTTCGGTTCGTGAGTCAACATCTCTGCCTCTCTCCACAAGAATAGGATTAGCACCGCTCTGCGCAAGAATGAGCGCCGCAAAAAGACCCGCAGGGCCTGCGCCCACAACAACAGGACTTACTGTACCTTTAAAGTCATTTACATTATATTCGTATTTTTCTGTAATTTCAGCATTCTTGAATTTTTTGCAGATTTTCTCTTCATTTATAATCAGTTCTGCCTCAACAGTGGCAAGAAAAAATATATTGTCCTTTTTTCTGGCGTCAACCGAGCGTTTGAAAATTGTGCAGCTCTTAAAAAACTTTTTATCAACATTAATTGATTTAGCCGCCTTATTTAAAACGGTTTCACTTGTGTAGTCAAGTGGCAAGTGTATGTTATTTATTCTTATCATAAATTTTCTCCTGTTATAATTCCGCTCGCAAATGCAAAATGAAGATTAAATCCACCGCAGTCACCGCATATATCAAGTGCCTCGCCGCAGATGAATAGATTTTTTACAATTTTGCTTTCAAATGTATAGTTGTTTACTTCACTGCCGTTTACTCCTCCGAGCATTACCTGAGCTTTTGAAAAATCTTTGCATTGTTTACATTCAAATTTCCAATTTTGGATGATATTTGCAAGCGCTCTTATTTCTTTATCGCTGAGCCTTTTGCATATTTCAGTCATTGGCTTATCGGTAACGCTTTTCAAAAGGGCAATTCCAATATTTTTATGGAACAGACCTGTAAAGTAATTTTCTATCGGCTCATTTGCAAACAGCTTTTTTCTATCGTTAAGTAGATTTAATAATTCTATATAGGAATAATCTTTTGCAAGATTAACTGAAATAACAGGACTTTTCACTTTTGGCAATAGGGTGGTAAGATTAAACACGCAAATTCCCGAAAGTGCGCTGTCGGTAAACTGAACCTCGCCGACCTCTGATTTTACGGCTTTGCTGCCGTCAAAAAGCGTGACCTCTGCTTTTGCTCGTATTCCTTTAAGGCTTTTTATACAACAGCTATTAACCTGAATGGGGCAGAGGGCAGGAGAAACGGGTGTGATTTTATGACCGAGATTTTTAATTACATCAAGTCCGAGCCCTGTACCGCCTGCACTTGGAAATGCCTTGCCGCCGCAGGACATTACAACTTTTTTAGAAACATAGTCGCCGTTGTTGGTTTTTATAGTAAAAGTGCCGCTCTTTTTGCGGATAAGTTCAACTTTACATTCGCAAATTATTTCAATATTTAGCCTTTTAATTTCCATTAACAACACATCAAGTACAGCGCTTGCTTGTCTTGAGTGAGGATAAACAAGCCCGTTTGATTCTGTATCGCAAACAAGACCGAGTGCAGAGAAATATGCCATTAGCTTATTCGCTGAATATCGTTTAAGAACAGGGGCAACATCAAAACTGCCATGGTAAAAATCTTTATTTACATTTGTATTTGTAAGATTACATCTGCCGTTGCCTGTAACGAGAATTTTTTTACCTGCTTTTTTCTGAGCCTCAAGTATTGCGATTTTTAAATCTTTGTTTTTCCTTGTTGCCGAAATCGCCGCTGCAAGTCCGCTTGCGCCTGCGCCGACAATTATTACATCGTAAATTGTATTTGTCAAAGTTATCATCCTAAAAAATAGGGCAGCTTTTGCTGCCCGTAAGATTTTTATTTTGGAGCAAATATAGCGCTCAGTCCGCCGAAAAGTCCCATACTTGCGAGTCCCATAATTATACCTGCAAGTATTACGCCGAGCATAACAGCTATAACGCTTGACTTAAAGTCCATATCAAGCATACTTGCGGCAAGTGTACCCGTCCATGCACCTGTACCGGGAAGTGGAATACCTACAAACAAGAGCAAAGCGAAGAATAAGCCTTTGCCTGCCTTTGCCTGCAATTTTTTGCCGCCCTTTTCACCCTTTTCAAGGCAGAATTTAAAGAATTTGCCTATAAATTTTTTATCACTACCCCAAACAAGTACCTTTCTTGCGAAAAAGTATATAAAAGGTACAGGGAGCATATTACCTAAAATTGCGAGGACATACACCCAAAACAAATCAAGCTGCATTCCCACACCAAACGGAACAGCTCCTCTGAGTTCAATAAGAGGAACCATAGAAATCAAAAACACTAAGATATAGTTTAACAAAACAATACCCCTTTCAATTTAAAAAGCTATTTAACAGTATAACAGAAATACATATATATTGCAATTTGTTTTTTATCTAAAAAACACCGCCTTTTCCTTGATTTTTTAACACACATTTAAAATATTTCATTTCCTTAATAAGCCAATTGACATATTATGTAGATTTGTGTAAAATAATACGAGGTGACTAAAAATGGATACTTACAGTTGCAGTAAAAAAGTAAAAGCAATTTTAATAATAATCACACTTGCACTTGTGGCATTTGCCTTTATTCACTCTTCAATGCCTGCCGATATTTCGGAGGAGGAGAGCGGAAATGTTCTTGAGTTTTTGGAAAAATTTTTATCCTTTATCGGATTCACTCCCGACCTTACAGACCATATAGTAAGAAAAGCTGCGCATTTCAGCGAATACACCGCAATAGGCGCAATGCTTATGTCATGCGCATTTGCATTTGATAAACTAAAACCATACAAATACTATATTAATGTAATGTTTTGCGGACTTGCTACAGCTGTATGTGACGAAACAATACAGCTCAATGTTGAGGGCAGGGCAGGAATGATTACCGATGTGCTGCTTGATTTTTCGGGTGTACTCTTCGGTTCGCTCATTATGCTTGCAGTGTTTATGATTTATAAAAAACATTTTGTTTCCAAAATAAAAATAAAGAATTAAAAAGAGAAAGGATATGAATAACGAATGGCAAATGTAAAAGAAAACAAAATGGGCACTATGCCTATGACAAAACTTATTCTTACAATGTCGTTGCCAGCGATTTTTTCAATGACAATTATGGCAATGTATAATGTAGTAGACAGTATCTTTATCGGTCAGTACAGCCAGGAGGGACTTAACGCAACTTCTCTTGCTTACCCTTTGCAAATGCTGTTGATTGCCGTAGCCGTCGGTACAGGCGTTGGTATTAACTCACTTGTTTCAAGACGACTTGGCGAAAAAAAATTTGAAGAGGCAAACGAGGTTGCAACCCACGGTCTGCTGTTAAGTTTTTTCAGCTACGCAATCTTTCTTGTCCTCGGTATTGTGATTTCAAGACCTTTTATGATGCTTTATACAACCAACGAAAATATCATAGAATACGGTACACAGTACCTTACAGTGGTTCTCTGCTTTTCGCTCTTTGCAATTATAGAAGTTACAATCGAAAAAACATTGCAGGCTACGGGCGATATGATTTTTCCAATGTTGTTTCAGCTCACGGGAGCGGTAATTAATATTATTTTTGACCCGCTCTTGATTTTCGGTATAGGCCCGTTCCCTGAACTTGGTGTAATGGGTGCAGCAATAGCTACCGTATTTGGACAGTTTTGCAGTATGATTTTTGCCTTGCTTATAATTTTCTTAAAATCTCATATGATAAAAATTACATTTAAAAATTTTAAATTCAGTATGCAGACCATTAAGAATATTTATGCCGTTGGTTTCCCGTCTATTATTATGCAGTCAATCGGTTCGATTATGATTGTCGGATTAAACGGTATTCTCGCATCATCTGAGGCATCAGTAACAGTGCTTGGTGTATACTATAAATTACAGAGCTTTGTATTTATGCCTTGCTTTGGTCTTAATCAGGGTGTTATGCCGATTATCGGTTATAACTACGGTGCAAGAAACCGCAAGCGAGTATATTCCGCACTCAAGCGTGGTATTATTATCGGTGTAATTATTATGACTTTGGGAACTATTGCAATGTGGGCAATTCCGGAGCAGCTTATTTCAATGTTCGGCGGTACAGATGAGCTTATGAAGATTGGTGTTCCGGCATTCAGAATTATAAGCCTTTGCTTTATTCCTGCTGCAGCCGGCATTATCTTTACCACATTGTTTCAGGCTGTCGGAAAGGGTATCAGAAGTCTTATTATGTCTTTTGCCCGTCAGCTTGTTCTCATTTTACCGATTGCTTTTATATTCTCAAAAATTTGGGGACTTGGCGCTGTATGGTATGCTTTTCCGATTGCCGAGATTTTCTCACTTGCAATTGCGATTGGTTTCTTTATAAACCTTGTAAAAGGCGATTTTAAAAAGTTAGGTTAATTTTGTCCACCTCAGTGCATATATTTGCATTGAGGTGGTTGTTTTGACAGAAGAAAATTTTACAAACGAAATTACATACGATGACGGTTGGCAGAGTGCGTCTTGCCCCGAATATTCCGTTCCAGCCAATGCAGAAACGGAAAGTGCTGACACAATGGAGGCTGCGCCTAAAAAACGAAAAAAATCGCACAATTCGCAGGTGCTCATTACAGCTCAGCTGATAATTTGCCTGTTAATCGCTTTGGCGGCATTTATAATAAAAACAATCGGCGGAGATTTTTATGCAAATACCCGACAGTGGTACTACGGTGAGCTTAACAAGTCGATTATAGCAAAAGATATTCCGGATGATTACAAGTTATCCGAAATTTTCGGCACTGCTACTGACGATGAAATTTAAAATACTTAATATCAAATTCTGTATTTCCTACACCTTGCTTTGTCTTATTGCGGCTTGCATTATTCTTGATATATTCAGCGATTTTGTAATGTGCTGTTTTGCCGTTGTAATTCACGAATCGGGGCATTTGGCTATGATGCTGATTTTCGGGAGCAAACCCACCAAAATCAGCATTTCTTTATTTGAAATTGCAATAAATGACGAGTGCCGACAGCAAAGAAGTGATTTACAGAATTTTTTAATAGTTTTTTTCGGCCCTTTTGCGAATTTTGTTTGTTTTATTATAATTTTTCTGCTATACTTATTTAGTGGAATAGATTTAATGAAATTTGCTTATGTAAATTTATCATTATGCCTTTTAAATCTGCTCCCCGTTATGTCATTTGACGGAGGGCAGCTGCTGTATATTTTGCTGAGCCGCAGGTTTTCAAGCACTACGGCTGAAAAGACAGTAAATATTGTAACTTTTATTGCACTATTTCCAATAGCAGTGCTGGGTTTTATAATTCTGTTTAATTCCGATTATAATTTTTCGCTGTTGTTTGTGTGCGGTTATATCATACTTTCACTAATTTTAAAAAATAACAGGTATTTCTGACGGAGGTAATACAATGGTCAGCAAGGAAGTAGAAAAACTTTTGCTAAAGGTTCAAAAGCCGGGAAGATATGTGGGCGGAGAACTTAATGCAGTTGTAAAAAATAAAAAGGATGTTGATGTAAGGTTTGCTTTCTGCTTTCCTGATACCTACGAAGTGGGAATGTCACATCTCGGTATGAAAATCCTTTACAGCCTTTTTAATTCAATTCCGTACATTTGGTGCGAGCGAGTTTTTGCGCCCTGGATTGATATGGAAGAAGAAATGATTAAAAATAATATTCCGCTTTATGCACTTGAGAGTGGCGACCCTGTATCGGATTTTGATTTTATCGGTTTTACATTGCAGTATGAGCTTAGTTTTACAAATGTGCTCAATATGCTCAAACTTTCGGGTGTGCCGATTAATTCATCCGACCGAAAAGGTCTAAAGCAGATTGTTGTTGCAGGCGGTCCATGTGCCTGTAACCCTGAGCCTATCGCTGATTTTATCGACCTTTTCTTTATCGGCGAGGGTGAAGAGGTAGACATTGAGGTTATGGAGCTTTACAGAAAGTGCAGAGATGAGGGTAAATCAAGAGAAGAGTTTTTGATTGAGTGCGCTCAGATTGAGGGTGTGTATGTTCCGTCACTCTATGATGTGCAGTACAATGAGGACGGCACAATCAAGCAGTACATTCCAAAGTGCGGTGCGCCTGCTGTGGTGCATAAGCGCCTTATGAAAAAGATGGACGAAAGCTATTATCCCGATAATTTCGTAGTTCCGCTTGTGGAAATTGTGCATGACAGAGCGGTGCAGGAGATTTTCCGTGGCTGTATTCGTGGCTGTCGTTTTTGTCAGGCAGGATTTATTTATCGCCCCGTAAGAGAAAAATCCCCCGAAGTTATCAATAAGCAGTGCAGAGCATTGTGTGAGAATACGGGCTATGACGAGGTGTCACTTTCTTCGCTCAGCTCAAGCGACTATACACAAATAGTGCCGTTGCTTACTAAGCTGAACGAGTGGAGCAAAGACGAAAAAGTCAGCATATCTCTGCCGTCATTGCGTGTAGACGGCTTTACCGATGACATTATGAATAAGATAAAAACAGTGCGCAAGAGCGGACTTACCTTTGCTCCTGAGGCAGGCAGTCAGCGTATGCGTGATGTTATCAATAAAAATGTTCAGCATGATGAATTGATGCAGACCTGCGCAACAGCGTTTGCAGGCGGTTGGACTACCGTAAAGCTGTACTTTATGATTGGTTTGCCAACAGAAACTATGGACGATGTAAAGGCTATTGCCGACCTCGGGCAGGCGGTTGTGGATACCTATTATCATTGCCCCGCAAAGCCAAAGGGCAAGAGCGTGCGAGTTACGGTTTCTGCCTCATCTTTTGTGCCAAAGCCGTTTACGCCGTTCCAATGGCACGGACAGGATACAATTCCTACTCTCCATGCAAAACAACAGCATATTAAAGAGAGCATTACCACCCGTAAAATTCAGTTCAATTACCACGATGCCGACACAAGCTATCTTGAGGCGGTGTTTGCTCGTGGCGACAGAAAGCTATGCAAAGCTATGGAGCTTGCCTGCGAAAAAGGCTTTCATTTTGACGGCTGGGGCGATTGCTTTGACTTGCAGAAATGGCTTGGTATTTTTGAAGAGTGCGGCATTGACCCGACATTCTACGCAAACCGTCAGCGTTCGTTTGACGAGGTATTTCCGTGGGATCACCTTGACTACGGCGTAACAAAGGAATACCTTATTAAAGAATGTAAAAAAGCATATGAAAATACAACAACACCGCATTGCCGACTAAAGTGCAATAACTGCGGTGCGGCAAAATACGGGGAGGGTGTGTGCTTTGAAAAACGCAAGAGTTTGGTTTAAGAAAGATAACGAGTGCCGTTATATATCGCACCTTGACTTAAACCGCTGTATGCTCAGAGCATTGCATAAGAGCAAAGCGCCGATATGGCATACAGAGGGATTTAATCCGCACCCGTTCGCTACATTTCCACTGCCGCTTTCACTTGGCTTTAGGGGAATAAACGAGTGTATGGATATAAAATTGATTGAAGATATTTCTGATGAAGAATTAATCAACAATCTTAATGCCTGCCTGCCGCAGGGAATAAGAGTTTTTGCCGTTACAGAGCCGATTATGAAAGCAGGCAAAATCGCATTTGCGAGCTTTAATATCAAAATCACAAGCGACATATTAAACTCGCATAAGGTTTATACTGCGCTTAAAGAGCTTTTGGAAAGCGAAGAAATAATGCTTGAGAAGAAGTCGAAATCGGGATACAAGACCGTTGATTTAAAGAAAAGCATTAAGGAATATTCTTTATCCGAGAAATCCGACTTTACCGAGCTTGAAATTACACTTTCGGCGGGCAGTACCGATAACGCCAACCCTAACCTTGTTATAAAAGCATTGGAAAATGCTACGGGTGAGGAGTTTTACGCAGATATTACAAGAGAGGATTTATATAATTCTGATATGGAATTATTTAGATAAGCTATGTTTACATTCACAATACGAAATGCAAATTCATATTAAGTAATTTTTAACGGCGGAATTGACGAGGAATTTGAAAAACTTGAAGATGAAATCAATGCAAAATTTCTTGAGTATATCAAATTGTATTCAACCTTTTGATTTTTGATAAAACTCACAATGTTTCACATATTATTGTACTTCTATTCATATAATCATCACAAAGCAGGGTTATTATATAAGCACAATAAAGCTAATAAGACATTTTCATAGATTTTCCTCTTCTAAATTTTTTTAACCAATGCAGTGGCCGACATAGTCGGTCACTTTGCATTTTACGGAAAAACGGAGCAGATATGTATTATTATTCCTTGAACGAATATTTAAAAAACACCTTTGGCGAAAAGGTGTATAAAATCTCACTTGACGGAGGTATGACCTGCCCAAATCGTGACGGCAAAATTGACACCCGAGGCTGTATTTTTTGCAGTAGGGGAGGTTCGGGCGAATTTTCCGCAAGCAGAAATCTCAGTATAACCGAGCAGATAGCGCAGGCAAAGGAGAGAATATGCAGGAAAACCGATTGCAAAAAGTTTATTGCGTATTTTCAGCCGTTTACCAATACCTATGCGCCTGTTGAGTATCTCGAAAAAATCTTTACCGAGGCTATTGCGCCCGATGAAATTGTGGCGCTTTCTGTTGCCACTCGTCCCGACTGCCTGCCCGACGAAGTTATCGGTTTGCTGTCAAGGCTCAATAAAATTAAACCTGTATGGGTAGAGCTTGGATTGCAGACTGTTCACCAAAGTACGGCGGACTACATCCGCAGAGGTTATCCGCTGAGTGTGTATGACGATGCCGTAAAGCGATTGCACAAAGAGGGGATAAGCGTAATAACCCACATTATTATAGGCTTGCCAAACGAAACCGATGATATGATAGTTGAAAGCGCAAGGTATGCAGGCGAATGTTCTGACGGCATTAAGTTACAGCTGTTGCACATATTAAAGGGTACCGACCTGTGCGATGAATATTATAAGGGCAATGTTTCTGTACTTTCGCTTGAAAAATATACCGAAATTCTTGTAAAATGCTTGCAAGCTATTCCAAAAACAACAGTAATACATCGTCTTACAGGTGACGGCGACAAAAATATTCTTGTCGCACCCATGTGGAGCGCAGACAAAAAGCGTGTGCTTAACTACATTAATAAGGCAATCAGAGAAAGTGAGTAAAAGTATCAATAAATTTGAAAAAAAGTCTTGATTTTCACTTTTCTATTTGATATAATAATCATTGTCTTTGGAGAGATGTCCGAGCTGGCCGAAGGAGCATGATTGGAAATCATGTGTACGGTAATCACCGTACCAGGGGTTCGAATCCCCTTCTCTCCGCCATAATTTTAAAAAAGTCTTGTCGATTTCGGCAAGGCTTTTTCTTTTGGTATAATGCTTTATTGTGAAAAATATTGCTGAAAAAGTGCGGTTGTAATAAATAAGTACAAAGCTAACACAAATTATGCATATTGACAGCAAAAAATTTTTATTATAAAAAATTTATAAAATTATAATTCTTTGAAGTAATTTAAAATATAATTATTGCACAATAATTATATATATGCTTTGTATATAATTAATAAAGAAAAGTCAAAATCGACAAAACATCAAAAAAATATTGAAATAAAAACCTAAAAATGTTATAATGTTAAGGAATAAAAATATGGGTTAGTATACGGTCTGACTGCCGAATACAGCAAACTCACCGAAGGTCAGTCGGTAAAAGCGGTCGCCGTCAAAGCAAAACTTCCCTCTCGGACGGTTCAGACTTATTCGGCTCATATATTTCAATTTTTTTAATGGAGGTAATAAAAAATGAAAACTAATTTCAAGCGTATTGGCAAACAGTCGATTTCTATTGTACTTGCTGTTATGATGATGCTTTCGACTATGCTTGTCGGTATGGTTACTTCGAATGCGGCTACTGTTTCATCAGACGGTACAGGTATTTTATATTTCAAAATGAATGCTGTTAGTTGGTGGGATACTAGCGGAGCTAATGGCGGTAACTTTGCTTACTTTTATGGTTCTACCGGTAATGCTTGGTCAGAAAAAGCAGTAAAATATCAAGACAATATTTATTATGTTAATATTCCTAAAGGTGATTGGACTCAAGTAATTTTAACAAGAAACAGTACTACTTCTGCCCCTAATTTTACTGCTGCTGATAAGGGTGGCAATTTGTGGAACCAAACCGGTAATATAGAATTGCAGAGTGATAAGAACTATATAACTAGTTTCAGTGAGAGTTCTACTAATGCTACTTTTAGTACCGTAACACCTACACCTGATTCTTATTCGTTATCTGCTGATAAGACAATTGTTGGTACTAATGAAACTGTAACTCTAACTCCGAGTTTTGACAGTAAATTAGTATCTTTAAAAAGTAATTCTTACAATGTTAAGAAAGATGGAAGTACAGCATCTTCATCTGATTATTCAATTAGTGGTGATTCGATTACTTTTAACAATGCGGGTACATATACGATAAGCGATACTATAACTTATAATGCAAATGGTTATAGTAGTATTACCGGCAATGTTACAACTAATGATGTAACAATTACTGTTAATCAAGGAACTGTTGTCACCTACACAATAAAAACAGAAACTCCTGAAAACGGTACAATTAATGTTTCTGCCGATTCTCTTGCGGCAGGCGAAACATTTAAAGTAACAGCTACACCGAATGAGGGTTATACAGTTGGTGATATTATTGTAAAGTCAGAAGACGGTACAGTGATTTCTCCTGTTAACGGTTCTTACACAATGCCTGCAAACAATGTAACTGTTTCTGCTACATTTAAGGTAAAGACAGATGCCAAATACTCTGTTACATACACAGATCCTACAGGCATCGAGGGCGTAGAAAGTGCAAGTATTGATCCTACAGAAACTACATTAGCCGCAGGATTAGCCGCAGGTACAACTGTAAAGGTAACTGTTACAGTAAAAGAGGGCTACACAGCTTCTCTTGCTGTTGCCGGTGCAACAGTAACAACTTCTAAAACCGGCAATACTTATACATTTACATTCCCAATGCCTGCAAAGGCAATCACAGTTGCTCCTAATGTTACAAAAGCCGGAGGAAATACCGGTACTGAGATTCAGGGCCTTTACTTGATTTATGGTAACTCAAGCGATCCTCGTACATATACTATGTATACTAAATTATATGTAGATTCAAGCAAGCAAGTATTTGCTTACTTTACAAGCGGCGATAATTTGAATACAGATAAACAATATTATTTCTTGATTTCTACATCAACTGGTGCAAATTCATATCTGAATGCGTATAATAATAATAATAACCGTGCTTTCAACGATAGAAAGTATGATGATGTAGTTACTACTGGATCTCAGGAGTATTATATTGGTTCAGATCCATATTATGCAGGAAAGTTTACCGTTAAAGATGGTTATCGTGATACAATTTCTTCTGTAAAGATTAACCTCGGTTACTACAACGGTACTGACATTGTTAGGAGTTCAACTGACTCTACAAAGGCTACAACATACGAGGTAATTCCTATAAGTGGTGTAGAGGGAATGCCTCAAGTATTTGCTAAAGACGGTACTATAAGAGATGGTTACCAGAAGTATGCTGATATGGCAGACACTGTACTTACAGCAGAAAATACAGCTGATTTGACTAAATATAATAATGAAAATAAATATTACGAAACAGCATATGCAAAAGTCGGTACTAAACTCAAGATTACAACTACTATTCTCCCTGAATACAGAGATAAATATTTTGTAAAGGCTTTCTCAATCAACGGTTATTCATACGGTATTATCAACGCTTCACAGGCAAATACCGAAACTGGTGTATATACTTGTGAATATACCATTCCTGAAGATTTTGAGGGCAGCAGAATAGAAATTACACCTATTTACTACTACATTGATGACAAAGATACCGTTACATTATATGTAGAGGGCTTTGACGAAACAGTACAGGCTAAGTGGGGCAACACAGTTGCTGTTCAGGCTTGGTATGCAAACTGTGAAAAAGAAGATGACGTGAACAACAGCAAATTTGATTCTCCTACAAAGAATGCGCTTGGCGGTTATCCCGGTCAGCCTTTGGTATATGAGGGTGGTAAATATTCAATGCAGATTCCTAAATACCTTAACGATAATAAAGATAATTTTGTTAAGGGTATTACATTGAACAACTACTTCTGGGACGATATACATAAACAGAACTTCTCGGATCAGAGTAATAAAAGTGAATTTAACTGCCAGACCTATGACTATGATGACTTCTACAAACTTTCTGAAACTTCGGATGTAGATAATATTATCTTCGACTTCCGTTACAGAACTACAACAGATAATAAACCGTCTATGGACGGTTTAACCAAATCTACTTATAATCCGAACGAACTTGAACCGCTTAAGGATTACTATGGTAATATTGTTGACATCTTTGGAACTATTCTTTCAAAAGATTGGACTGCTGCTTATGACAGCAATTATCTTACAGTAATATCTAACGGTTATAAGGAAATTGAAAATATTGGTAAATATGCTACCGAGTGGTCAGTATATGACAAAGACGGTAAATACATTACTAAAATCAACTGTTCTAGCCTTATTGCTGCGAGCAAGGTTGACTCTACTTATCAGGCAGCTTATGACACACTTAAGCAATATGCCGGTTCACCTGTAAAGATTGCTTATGAAAAGTCAAATTTTGGCGGTTATGATAAGGGTACTCGTGCTGACGGTCGTTGGTATTTCTCTAAGAAAGCTCAGACTATTTCCGCTAAAGTTGAGATTGAGTACGGAGCAAACAGTAGTTCTGAATTTATCAAAGATGAATTTTTACCAGACAGCAATGTAGGTGAAAAAACAGGTGCTAAGGCTTACTTTACAAATGCTGATTACAGCGGCAAGACAACCTGTCAGGGTGAAGTCGACGGTGGTAACTTCAGCGTTCATGCTCAAACAGATGCCGATGCTAAGTACTATTTCATTGGCTGGTACCTTAAGACTTCTGACGGTTATTCATTCATTACTAATGAGTCCGATGCTGACTTCCCAATGACAAACAATGAAACTTATGTTGCTCGTTTCATTACTACTCCAAGCGGCACATTAACACTTTCTCACACATTGCTTGCTGGCTCTGCAGATGGCAAAACTTTCATTAAGGCAGACATCGTAGACAGCAAAGGTAATGTTAAGGCGTCTATTGCCGAAACATCAGGTAACCTTGTAATTCCTTCAAATTATGTTACTTATACAAGCACATATAAAATTCGTATTACACTTAGAACCGTACCTTACGGTAACGATACAGTAGAAGACTTCTATGAAGGTTACAGCAGTAACACACCTAATCATTATAATGCAACATTAACAGGCACAGGTGAGCAAACTTACAGCGTAACCCGTGAGATTAAGTCGTTGTTTGAAGAAATCCCTAACGCCGATGGCAGTACTTCTTACAAACTTAAAAAGTCAAATATTCCGTTCTATTCAAATATCAAATCAGTTCCGATTGATTATCAGATTACTTACACTTATAAAACAAGACTTAACGGTACACAGAGCTATGTAGTCAAAGATACAGTTTCAGGTATTGAGTTACAGGAAATGTGGGATGCGAATGAAGCTGCAAGCCTTCCAAAAGAACAGCTTAGCAAAGCATTCATCACAAAGAAAGCTCCGTTTGTTTCAAACTACAGAGAAGAAATTAAGTGGAATATTGATGCGGCGATTATTGACGGTTATACTGCAACAGTAGCGGCTGTAACATCTACTGATAAGCTTAAAATTTCTGCTTTGACAGTTGGCGGTTCATGGACAGAGCCTGCTACACTTGAGTATGGCACATTAGCTATGTCAAACGGTGATTATCTCTACAAGATAGGTACAACTGATTTCCCGTCTACACGTAAGTATTTGGACACTACCGATTACGAATTCAGCTTCTGGGCAATCTTTGATAACAGAGAAAAGGCTGCTCAGTACAGCAAAGCAGTAGCAGCTTATATGTCAGGTACTCCTGATCAGAATATGTCAAAGAGATTAACTGCTCTTACAAAACTTGACGGTTATGATAATCTTATTTCTAAGTCATATTCTAAGGAATATAACTACATCAGCTATCAGGATTATTATATAGTTCCTGTTTACGCAGGCAGATTTGCAAAGAGTAAAATCAACGAGGCACAGGCAAGCATCAGACTTCTTGAATACACCAGAAACCAGTGGACCGATGACACTTATGGTGTTAATGGTAACGGTATTAAAAATGAAGGCGGTTCAAAGACCGATTACCTCTACACAGACTTTGCACTCAGCTTTGATAAGGATCAGGAACTCATCAAGAAAAATGCTAATATCAAGGTTGGTATTGCATTTGAAATCGTTGCAAAATACGATAATGTTGACCTTAAGACTTATGTAACCGATTCTGATGCCGATACTATCAAAACTACTGTTAAGAATGCTGAAGCAAACGGTAAGGTTGGTTCCTACACATTTGAAAATGCTAACAGAAATATTTACAGATACGAAATCGACAATTCTACTATTTCTACTAAGAACAGAATTGAATATTACTTACAGTTTAAGAACACCTCAAACGCAAGACAGAATGTATTAAAGGTTTACTCATATATCTATGATACAGTTTCAGGTGAGATTTACTTAAGTGATCCTGTTTATATGAATATGTATGATATCGGTAACCTTACATATATCACTTCTAACTTAGCAAACATCAACTTAGGCCCTGACGCCACAGTTTGATGATTTGAATTTTTGGGCAGGGCAGAGTAAAATCTGCCTTGCCGTTAAAATACTTATGGAGGTATTTGAATGAAAAACAAAAAGGTTTATTCTTCGCCTGAAGTTGAAGTAACTAAATTCTCATTTGAGAATATTCTCGCTGGCAGTGAGACCGATGATGTTGATTTGCAAAGAATTAAACAGAGTAATCCTGATATCATCGCTACTGGCGGTGCTGAAGTTAGTGGTGAAGACTGGTAATAAATGAGGTTTTATTATGAGAACTCATTATTTAAAAAAATTTTCATGCTTAGCTATTGCTTTAGCTTTAATAATGTCAGCTTTTGTATCTGCTAACGCAGCTACATATTTTGAAGAAAACGGTTTTAAATATTCACCTATAAGCAAATTTAATTGCAGAATTTACGAATACACCGACTCTAAAACAGATGTTGTTGTGCCTAATAAGCTCTCAACTTACACTGTTTTGGAAATTGCTGATTACGCATTTTTGAATAACACAGCGATTGAAAATATTTCATTTTCAAATGCAAAATCAATAGATGTAATCGGTGAGTTTGCTTTTAGCGGCTGTACTTCTTTGAAGTCGGTCAATATTCCTATGACGCTTGATAAAATCGGTTATGCCGCATTTATGGGCTGTACTTCTTTGACAACTGTAAATATTAGTTCTAATATTTCAGAAATCAAAGGACAAACTTTCCAAAACTGCACTTCTTTAACCGAGTTTACAGTGCCTGATTCTGTAAATACAATTTCTGATTTTGCTTTTTCAGGCTGCACATCACTTAACAAAGTAGTAATTCCAAAGGCTGTAAAGAATATTGCTCCTAATGCTTTTGCTAAGTGCGATAATCTTACAATTTACGGTTATTCAAATTCTTATGCTGAAACTTATGCAGAGGAAAACGGAATTAACTTTGTATCGCTTGACAAGAAAATTCTTCTCGGCGATGTCAACCTTGACGGCAAAGTAGATGTAAACGATGTAACCTTACTTCAGCGCTACATCGCAGGTGAAACCGAAGTCATAACATCAAAAGACGCTTTGACTGCCGCTAACTTCAATAAAGACGGCAACATTGATGTTCTCGATGTTACAGATATTCAGACATTCATTGCAAACAGCGAAAACTAATAATTCAATTAAAAGCACAGGTGGCAACATCTGTGCTTTTTGTTGCTTATTTTCAGATTTTGTAATATAATATACTTGGTGATGTTATGCCGATTTATAAAATAGCAGATATCGTGTGCAAATTGAAATCCAATTTTAAGGAATTTGAGTCAAAAGCAAAAGATTATCAATACTTTGGCGATGAGCCGCCTTTAATAAAATTTACAATTCGTGAAGATTATGTGCGACAAAAATATGATGATAAAATGCTTATGAGCATTGGCGGATTGGAAAATATCTTTATGTCCGATATTTTCAATAAAAAAATACTTAAATTCAACGCAATATTTCTTCATTCATCCGCAATTATCTATAAAGAAAAAGCGTATTTGTTTTCTGCAAATTCCGGTGTTGGAAAGTCAACCCATACTAAATTATGGATAGAAAAATTTGGTAAAGACAAGATAAAAATTCTAAATGACGATAAACCCATTATCAGATTTATTGACAACGATTGGTATGTGTACGGTTCGCCATTTGACGGCGGAAGTGGGGTAAACACTAATACTCGTGCAAAACTCGGCGGAATAGTATTTCTTGAAAGGGCACAGACAAACAGCATTGTAAAGCTGAATAAAAAAGATGTTTTTCCTATTCTTTATAAGAATACAATTAAGTTATCCCTTGATGATGAGTACGCCGATTATATGTTGACTACTGCCGATAAGCTAATAATCGAAAATAATTTTTATTTGCTTAAATGTAATACTGATATTGAGTCAGCTGGAATTTGTGAGAAATTTTTGACCGATGGGAGATAGCTATGAATAGGCTGAAAAAAATTCTTGATTCTGAAACCAACAAGTGGATATTCAAAAAAGCAAGACCGCAAATATTCAGCATAATTTTAATGTCGGTAATATATGGCGCAATGGCATATCTTGGTGTTGCCGTTGCAACTCTGTCGAGAGGTATCGTAGATTCAGCTGTTAATACCAATGTTGGCGGAATTGTTTTTTACGCAGTTATCCTCGTTTCACTTACAGTTGCACAGCTTGTCATCAGAATATTAAGCAGGGTGCTGATTTTTAATGTGTCTGCTAAACTTGAAATCCGTATGAAACAGGATTTATTCAATCACATTATAAGAAAAAAATACGATAGAATCTCCGAGATACATACAGGTGAATTGCTCAACAGAATTACAAGTGATGTTTCCGTTGTAGTTAGTTCAATAATTTCTATTATTCCAAACATTGTTTATTTTTTGGTAAAGTTGGTCGGCGTTTTTATAGTGCTTTTTTCGATTGACAAAACATTTTGCCTTGTGTTCGTTTTCGGCGGAGCGCTTATGTTTGCCGTTGTATTGCTCTTTAAGTCTAAAATGAAATCTTTGCATAAGGCAGTTCAGGAGTCTGACGGCAAAACTCGCTCTTTTTTTCAGGAGATATTTTCAAGTCTGCTCGTTGTAAAAACTTTCGGAGCTGAAAACAAGGTAGCCGAAAATGCAATGAATCTTCAGCAAAATAATTTTAGAATTAAGAGAATAAGAAACTATATTTCAATATTTGCTACCACAGGATTTTCGTTTGTTTTTGCCCTTGGCTATATGTATGCTCTCATATGGGGTGCGTTCGCTATCAGCGACCACACAATTACATACGGTGTGCTTACTTCTATGCTTGCCCTTGTATCCCAAATTCAAGGCCCTGTTCGTGGAATCAGCAGTATTTTGCCGTCTTATTATTCTGCGCTTGCGTCTGCCGAACGACTTATGGATATTGAAAACCTTGAGAACGAAGAGATAATCAACAAGTCTGATATTGATGTGCTCAAGCTGTATAGTCAAACCGAGAAAATCGTGTTTGATAATATCACTTTTAGCTACGGCAGGGAAGATGTGCTAAAAAACACAAGCCTTGAGTTAAATAAAGGTGACTTCGTTTTGCTTGCAGGCATTTCGGGAATTGGCAAAAGTACGCTTACAAAGCTGTTGCTTAGTGTTATTACGCCCGATAACGGAGAAATTTACCTTTCGCTTGCAAATGGTGGTAAGGTGTATATAGATAAAAATGTGCGCAGTATGTTTTCATATGTGCCGCAGGGAAACTTTCTGCTTTCGGGCACTATCAGAGATAACATAGCTTTTACTGCTAATTTTCCCGAAGATGAAAAAATCATTAAAGCCGCCAAGATAGCGTGTGCTTATGATTTTATAGAAAAATTGCCCCAAAAACTCGATACTGTTGTGGGAGAGAACGGCAAGGGACTTTCTGAGGGACAAATTCAGAGAATTGCGATCGCAAGGGCAGTTTACTGCGACTCGCCGATTATAATTTTTGATGAGGCAACCTCGGCACTTGATGCTGATACCGAAGTGCAACTTCTCAAAAACTTAAAAACGCTCAAGAATAAAACCTGTATTCTCATTTCACATAAAATGGCAGCTAAGGAAATTTGCAACAAAGAAATTGTGATTGACAATAAAAAAATAATTTCTTACGATATTTAACCTTAGTACAAGCAAAATAAATCCTCTGACCGAATACTTATAATCAGGAGTATTTTTGATTATAGATTTTGTCAGAGGTGATTTTTTTGTTTGAATTAATAAACTTTTTCGGTCAGTATATTTGCTTTTTTATTCTGCATATTTGCGGTAACGGTTCTTTTCCTAAACCGCTTTCAGAAAAAGAAGAACACGAATATCTTGTTCGCAGTGCTAACGGTGATATTGAGGCGAGAAATACTCTTGTTGAGCACAATTTAAGGCTTGTAGCTCACATAATAAAAAAATATTACGGAAATCAAAGCGAGCAGGACGATTTGGTGTCAATCGGCACTATCGGACTTATTAAGGCTATAAATACTTATGATCTAAGTAAAAAAATTAAGCTGTCAAGCTATGCCTCTCGCTGTATTGAAAATGAAATTCTTATGCATTTTCGCAACGCAAAAAAGACTGCACAGGACATTTCACTTAACGAAACCATTGACAGCGACAAAGACGGAAATCCGCTAACTTTGCTTGATATTATGTCTGTTGACGATAATATTCTTGAACAGCTTGATTTTCAACTGAACAGAAAAAAGCTCGGACAATTCATTAATGAGGAGCTTAGCCCAAGGGAAAAGATGATAATTGTAATGCGGTACGGCTTGGATGGAAACAAACCGCAAACTCAAAAGAAAATTGCGCAAAAGCTGAATATATCTCGCTCGTATGTGAGCAGAATTGAAACCAAGGCACTAAAACTTTTGCGCAACAGATTTGATAACAGTTCTAATCTTTAGTATAAAAAAGGCGGTCAACAGACCGTCTTTTTCTTATGAGTTTATACTGTTTATGAGGTTTTGCATTTCAGCTTTTGAAGTTACATTGTGTGCTTTGTCAAGTAACTCCTGCTTTTCAGATTTATCCATCTGAGCAAATCTTTGCATTGCACTTTCATTTTTAGCAAGTGCGTTCACAAAGCCTAACGGCATATCTTTATACATTTTCATCACCTGCTTTATCTTTTGCATTAATATCAAAAATTATACAGCAAATACTGTAAAACAGGTTATGATTCGATTAAGTATTTTCACCGGTATTAAAAAAAGGACAGGCGATAAAGCCTGTCCGTAATATTATCAGTGGCAATGACAATCGTCACAATCTCCGATTTCACCGATGATTGGAGTAGGGTCAATACCGTTCTTTTTATAGTAATCTGCAAGAGCAGCCTTGATAGCCTGCTCGGCAAGAACAGAGCAGTGAACCTTTACTGGCGGAAGTCCGTCAAGAGCCTCCATAACTGCTTTGTTAGTGAGCTTTAAAGCTTCATCAATAGTTTTGCCCTTGATAAGCTCAGTAGCCATACTGCTTGTAGCAATAGCTGCACCGCAGCCAAAAGTTTTGAACTTAACATCTACAATTCTGTTGTCCTCAACTTTTATATACATTTTCATAATGTCGCCACATTTTGAGTTGCCAACCTCACCGATACCGTCTGCATCGGGAATTTCGCCAACATTTCTTGGATTGGCAAAGTGGTCCATTACCTTTTCAGAATAAGCCATATCTTAAACCTCCTGTTTTATAATTGAAATTACTTCTCCAAAGCTTCTTGTTTTTTGATTTTTTCCCAAAGAGGTGACATATTTCTAAGGTAGGTTACAATCTGCGGAATAACCTCGAGCATATAGTCAACATCTTCGTCAGTAAGCTCCGCTGAGAAAGAAAGACGCATACTTCCATGTGCAATTTCGTGGGGAAGACCGATAGCGAGAAGAACATGGCTCGGGTCAAGGCTGCCTGAAGTGCAAGCAGAGCCCGAAGACGCTGAAATTCCGTTCATATCAAGTCTTAAAAGCAAGCTTTCACCCTCAATGCCCTCAAAGCACATATTTACATTACCCGGTAAGCGGTGAACTCTGTCGCCGTTTACTCTTGAACGCTCAATCTTGAGGAGTCCGTCAATAAGTCTGTCACGCAATTTTTCGAGATGCTCTCGTCTTTCGTCCATTGTGTCAACAGCCTCTTGGAGAGCTGCGTCAAGACCTACTACTCCTGCAACATTTTCAGTGCCGGCTCTTTTATTTCTTTCCTGAGCACCGCCGTCAATTAAATTCTCTATTCTGATACCTCGTCTGATATAGAGAAGTCCGATGCCCTTAGGACCATGCAATTTATGAGCAGTCATTGAAAGCATATCAATATTCTGCTCCTGAACATTTATTTTTACATAACCTGCAGCCTGAACAGCGTCAGTATGGAATATTACTTTGTGTTTTCTGCAAATTGCGCCGATTTCGGTAATTGGCTGGATAGTACCGATTTCGTTGTTTGCATACATAATAGATACAATAGCTGTATCTTCTCTGATTGCGTTTTCTACATCTTCGGGATGAACAATACCGTTTTCGTACACATCGAGGTAAGTAACCTCAAAGCCCTCTTTCTCAAGTGTCTGGCAGGTATGAAGAATAGCGTGGTGTTCAAACTTTGAAGTAATAATGTGCTTTTTGCCTTTTGCCTTAAGAGCTCTGCATACGCCCTTTAAAGCCCAGTTGTCAGATTCACTGCCGCCTGAGGTAAAGTATATCTCATTTGCGTTAGCCGCACCAAGGTTTTTTGCAATATTTTCTCTTGAATTTTCAAGAATTTCCTTGGCTTTACCGCCGATTCTGTAAAGACTTGACGGATTTCCGTAGTACTCTGTGAGTACAGGCATCATTTTTTCAAGTACAGTAGGCGATATAGCTGTTGTAGCGGAGTTGTCTGCATAAATATATCTCATACTTGATAATCTCCAATCTATATCTATATAAAATCGGTCATTAGGATTTAGAAAACTTGTGAGCCTCGGCAACCGCAAGTCGATCGCAGCGCTCATTTTCAGGGTGACCTGCATGACCTTTAACCCATACAACATCAACATTGTGGATATCGCAAAGGGAAAGGAGCTTGTCCCAAAGCTCAGGGTTAAGAGCTTTTTCCTTTTTGTTGCGCATCCAGCCGTTTGCTTTCCACTTTTTTGCCCAACCGAGCTTTAATGCGTTGCAAACATATTGAGAATCACTATACAGAGTTACATTGCAAGGCTCTTTAAGTAGAGAAAGCGCACCAATTACGGCACTAATTTCCATACGGTTGTTTGTAGTGACAGCTTCTCCGCCCGAAATTTCTTTTTCGTGCTCATTATATCTCAAAATCGCACCCCAGCCACCGGGCCCCGGATTGCCGCTGCAAGCACCATCTGTAAAAATTTCAACTTGTTTCATTTGCAATTCTCCTTAGCTGATGTTCCAACCTATATTATAATACGCAAAATCACCAAATGCAACCATATTTTATGTTTATTTTTTTAATTTAAGTATATTATTAGCTTAATTCATTAAATAATTATCCTGAATTTTGAATTGTTGTATATTTATGCTTTTATTCTTATATTATTGCGCATACTAAAATAGTAGGATATGGAATGTTTACTGAAATGTAATATTAAAATTGTCATTTAATTCTTATACATGCTTGACATTCCTCTTGGATTTGCGGTAAAATAAATAAGATTACAATTAGGATTTAATCTGTATGGAATACAGATATAAAATATTTATATACAGTATATTATTAATATTTCATTTTCTGATATGACCGTTTTGTATCAGACATTCGCTTTATGAATTTTCAGGCTTTTATATTTACATACAAAAGGAAGTTTTTTGCCTGTATTGTGTGAAATGTTAATTTTAATAAATTTTTTAATATGGAGGTAGATTTGTGAGTACAGAATACAAGTACGATAATCGAAGGAAAAATAACAGTTACAGTAAGTACTCAAAGGGTAAAAAGAATTATGGCGGATCTTACTACAAGCCGTCACAAGGCAGGGGGGAGTCTGATTCGTTTAAGAGCGGCAAAAGTGCTAAGAATTTTAGAAATTACCGCAAAAAGCCATATCAAAAACAGTCAAGGCCTGTTAAAAACAAGCCGTCGGTAAAAATTGCTTTTCTCGGCGGTCTTAATGAAATCGGCAAGAATATCACTATGATTGAATGTGAGAACGATATTATTCTTGTTGACTGCGGTATGGCATTCCCGGACGGTGATATGCTCGGCGTTGACCTCGTTATTCCGGATTTCACTTATATTGAGCAGAATCAGGATAAAATCAAAGGTATAGTGCTTACTCATGGTCACGAAGACCATATAGGCGGACTTCCGTTTTTGCTCGGCAGGGTTAATATTCCGATATACGGAACTTCTCTTACACTCGGTCTTGTAGGCAACAAGCTCAAGGAGCATAGCCTATATAATGAGTCGAGCCTTAACAGAGTGAACGCAGGTGAAACAATTAAACTCGGCTGTATGAGCGTTGAGTTTATTCATGTAAACCACTCTATTCCCGATGCGGTAGCTTTTGCTATTCGTACTCCGGCAGGTACTATTGTGCATACAGGCGACTTTAAAATCGACTGCACACCTATTACAGGAGATATGATAGATTTGTCTGCTTTTGCTCGTGTAGGTGACGAGGGTGTTTTGGCTCTCCTTGCCGAAAGTACAAACGCAGAGCGCCCCGGATATACTCAGACCGAGCGAACAGTATCCGACAGCTTTGACAACCTTTTCAGAAGAGCAGAGCACGACAGAATTATTATTGCAACCTTTGCGTCTAATGTAAACAGAGTACAGCAGATTATTAATTGTGCTGAAAAGTACGGCAGAAAGGTAGCTTTTTCGGGCAGAAGTATGGTCAACTATATGGCTGTTGCGAGTGAACTCGGCTATCTTAGCGTGCCTGAAAATATTTTAATTGACCTTGATATGCTCGACAGATACCCAAGGGAGCAGATTGTGCTTGTTACAACAGGCAGTCAGGGTGAACCGATGAGTGCATTGTCGAGAATGGCATATTCCGACCACCGCAAGGTTATGGTTGGTGAGGGCGATTTTATTATAATTTCAGCTAATCCTATTCCGGGCAATGAAAAAACAGTCGGTAATGTTGTTGACGAATTGCTTAAAAAGGGATGTAAGGTTGTTTACGAATCAATGTATGAGGTTCATGTATCGGGCCATGCTTGTCAGGAAGAGCTTAAGATTATTCACAAGCTCGTTAAGCCTAAGTATTTTATTCCTGTTCATGGTGAGCAAAAGCATTTGAGAAAACACGCTGATCTCGCTATGTTCCTCGGAATGGAGCGAAAGAATATTTATATTGGTGATGTGGGCAGCTGCATAGAAATCAACGAAAACTATATGAAAGAGTTGCCGTCAGTACCGGCAGGCAAGGTATTTGTTGATGGTCTTGGTGTAGGCGATGTAGGAAGTATTGTACTTCGTGACAGAAAGCACCTCGGACAGGACGGACTTATTATCATTGTTGCCTCTCTCGATGTTTACGACGGTCATGTAATCAGCGGCCCTGATATTGTATCAAGAGGCTTTGTATATGTTCGTGAGAGCGAGGGCTTGCTTGACGAGGTAAAACAGGTTGCAGGTAACATTCTTGAAGAATGTGCAGAAAACAACATTCACGAGTGGGGCATTATCAAAAACAGAATTAAAGATGATGTTTCTAAGCTCATTTCTCAGAAAACACGCAGAAACCCAATGATTCTTCCGATTTTGCAGGAAGTTTAAACTAAAACTAAGAAAGGAAGGGCTTGAATTGAGAAAGAAAAAATATTCAACATTGCCGTCATTTATAATATTTTCGGTTGCAATGCTTGCTATGTCTTTTGCTTCATATGGCTATGACCCTATGCTTTGCTATATTGAAATTGCCGTTTCAGCTGTTACCGCAGGCATAGTCGTAATTTCAACCCTTCGCTTTCAAAATTATATATCAAACACCGTACACAGTACCGTTGAAAAAATTAACGGGTTTAATCCCGAATTTCTTGATAAATATAAAATTCCCGTTGCTGTGCTTGGCGCTGACGGAGAAATTATTTGGAGCAATACGAGATTTAGAAAACAGTTTTGCAACGGCAAAAACCCCGAGGGCGATATGATTTCGCCTTACATAGGTGATAAAAAGATTACGGCAATCGCTGACCATGATACTTTTGAAACCGCTTGCAACGGCAACGAGTTTGTCGGCTTTGCTATCTCCACACAAGAGGGCTATGTCTGTTATTTTGTGGAGAATACATATTATAAGCAGATTATGCGTGAATACCTCGCTACACGCCCTTGTGTTGCTATAATTACATTTGACAACAGTGATGACTTTTCAAATGAATCCGATGAAATTTATTCCGAAGTTTCGCTTAATGTTCAGTCGTTTTTGCAAAGATGGGCAAACGAATATAACGCACTGTTCAAAATTATAGGCAGTAATCGTTATATGATTATTTTTAAGGAAACCGATGTTGACAAGCTCGTTGAGCAAAAATTTCCGATCCTTCAGGAAATTCACTCCATAAAAGCAGGTCAGCATTCAGCTACCGTATCAATCGGTTTGTGCCGAGGTATAAATTCACTTAAAGACAGCGAAACCAATGCAAGAAAAGCGCTTGAAATGGCACTTGGCAGAGGTGGAGATCAGGTTGCAATTATAAGCAATAATGTCTATGAATTTTTCGGCGGCACCTCGGCTACCTCGGAAAAAGTCAGTAAGGTTCGTATGCGTGTTATCGCAAATGCCATTACCCGTACAATCAACGACTGCGACAAGGTGCTTATAATGGGTCACAGATTTTCTGACCTCGACTGCGTGGGCGCAGCTATCGGTATGCAGTCGGTTATGGAAAATTCTTTTAATTTGTATTCTAAAATCGTAATTGATAAAACAAAGACCATGGCTGAAAAGCTCATTGACTATGCCGAGAAAAATATCGGCGGAGATATTTTTATTACTCCCGAAGAGGCAATGACGCAAATAACACCGAAAACTTTGCTTATTATTGTGGATACTCACCTTAGAAATTCACTTGAAAGTCCGCAAATTTACGATCAGTGCAAAAAGGTAATTGTCATAGACCACCACCGCAGAGCGGTGAATTACATAGATAATGCCATTGTATTTTGTCATGAGCCGTTTGCATCTTCGGCTTGTGAAATGTGCAGTGAAATTATAAGCTGTATTGATGACAAGGCGGTAGGCTATGCTCAGGCTGACGCACTCCTTGCAGGAATTATGCTTGATACCAAGAATTTTGTATTAAAAACAGGCGTAAGAACCTTTGAGGCGGCGGCATATTTGAGAAGACGAGGAGCAACTACTATTAATGTTAAGCAGATGTTCTCAGATTCCATTGAAACCTACCGAGAAAAAGTAAACATTGTGTGTGATGCTAAGATATACAAGGGATGCGCCATTTCAGTGGCAAAAGGCGCTGACGGCGATGTAAGACTTGCATCTGCTCAGGCGGCAGACGAATTGCTGACACTTGAAAATGTAAAGGCATCTTTTGTAATTTACGAAAGCAGCGGCAAGATATGTATTTCTGCTCGCAGCTTTGGCGCAGTAAATGTGCAGATAATTATGGAAAAACTCGGCGGAGGCGGACACCAAACAATGTCTGCTACTCAGCTTAGTGACATAAATAAAGAACAGGCGCTCAAGATGCTTATTGATGTTATAGACACAAATCTTGAGGACGCAAGTTGCAAATAACAGAAAGGAACGATATTATGAAAGTTATACTTTTGCAGGATGTTAAGGCACTCGGTAAAAAAGGTGACCTTGTAAACGCCTCAGACGGTTATGCAAGAAATTTTCTTTTTCCAAAGAACCTTGCTCGAGAGGCAAATGCACAAGCTATGAATGAATATAAAAACGCAGAAAACTCAAAGAATTTTAAAATTGCTACCGAGAAAAAGCAGGCTGAGGGTTACAAGGCTCAGCTTGAGGGCAAAACCTTTGAGATGAAAGCAAAAGCAGGTCAGGGCGGCAGACTTTTCGGCAGTATTACTGCAAAACAGGTTGCCGAGGAGATTAAAAAGCAGTATAATATAAATATCGACAAGCGCAAGGTTGTGCTTGAAAGCGATATTAAAGAGTTTGGCTCTTACAAAGCTGATGTAAAACTTTATACAGGCATTGTTGCCAATATTACAGTTAAGGTTTCTGAGGCTTAATTTTTATTACAGTAAATTAAAGGAGAGGTGACAGATGGCGGATAATCAGATTTCAAGCAGCTATGACGGACTTCATATGCCGTACAGTCCAGAGGCTGAACAAGCATTGCTGGGTGCAATTATTCTTGAAAGCGATGTATTTGACAAAGTAATTGAATACATTAAGTCGCCCGATTATTTTTATGTATCTCTCCATAAGCTGATTTTCAAGACAATGACCGAAATGGTCAACTTTGGCGGCAAAATCGACTTTGTTACCTTGCTTGAAAAGCTAAAGCAGACAGGCTCTTTTGATGATACCACAGGTAAGACATACCTTTATGACCTTGCAAACAACTGCCCGTCCATTTCAAATGCAGAGGCTTATGCCGAGGTTATAAGAGATAAGTATAACACACGCAGGCTCATTACCGCAGCCAGAGAGATTATTGATGACGCAACGGCAGGTACTGAGGATACCTCGGTTATAATTGACTCTGCCGAGCAGAAAATTTTTGATATAAGACAGGGCAACGAGAAAAAAGGTCTTGAAAGGATAAATTCTGTTATTATGCAGACTTTCGACCGACTTGATGCTCTCAACAGCGCTACCGATGACAGTATGAAACCTGTATCGACAGGTATCGGTGACCTTGACAGAGTTATTACAGGTCTTAACCGAAGTGACCTTATACTTCTTGCCGCCCGTCCGGGTATGGGTAAAACAAGTTTTGCGCTTAATATCGCCCGTTATGTTGCCTGTACGGCAAAAAAGACTGTTGCCTTTTTCTCTTTGGAAATGTCAAAGGAACAGCTTGCAAGCCGTTTGCTTTCATCCGAGGCACTTATTGAGGGCACAAAGCTGAGAACAGGCAAGCTCAACGATGAAGAATGGGGCAGACTTATTCCTGCAAGCGATATTCTCGGAAAATCTGAACTTTATCTTGATGATTCTCCGGGTATTACAATAACCGAAATGAAGTCAAAGCTCAGAAGAATGAGAAATCTTGACCTTGTTATCATAGACTACTTACAGCTTATGGGCAGTGGCAGACGAATTGATAACAGAGTACAGGAAATCTCGGAGATTACAAGAAATTTAAAAATTCTTGCTAAGGAAATGAATGTTCCTGTTGTCACACTTTCACAGCTTTCTCGTGCGAGTGAGCAGAGAACAGACCACAGACCGCAGCTTTCCGACCTTCGAGATTCAGGTTCTATCGAGCAGGATGCCGATATTGTACTCTTTCTTTATCGTGAGGGTTATTACGATAAAAATGAGGACGATTCTCCGCAGGGCGCGGATCAGAATTCGGGTGAGTGTATAGTTGCTAAAAACCGTCATGGTGAGGCTCGTACAGTAAAAATGCATTGGCAGGGCGAATTTATGAGATTTACAGGTACGGAGGACAGAAGTGAGTAATCCTTTTTTAACCGCTGTAAACAAATACAATTTGCTTGAAAATAATGATACTGTTGCGGTTGCACTTTCGGGCGGCGCAGATTCGGTTTCTCTGCTGCATATGCTTTATTCTGTAAAGCAGAAATATAATCTTACCTTGTATGCAATCCATATAAACCATATGATACGAGGTGCAGAGGCAGACAGGGACGAAGAATTTTGCAGAAAATACTGCGATAAACTCTCGGTTAAGCTGTTTGTAAAAAGAATAGATGTGCCAAGCATTGCTAAGGATGAAAAAATCAGTACGGAGCTTTGTGGAAGGAATGTCAGATATAAGGCTTTTGACGAGCTTTCCAAAGAGCTTGGCTGTAAAATCGCAACGGCTCATACATTGTCGGATAATGCGGAAACCTTTATGATTAATCTTATAAGAGGTACTTCGCTCAACGGACTTTGTGCTATTCCCGAAAAACGAGATTACATAATCAGACCGCTGATTTTATGTGACAGAGCGTACATTGAAAGTTATTGCAAAGCAAATTCGCTTGATTTTGTAACCGACAGCACAAATCTTACCGATGATTACACACGAAATAAAATCCGTCACAATGTTATTACTGAACTTAAAAAAATCAATCCGAGTTTTGAAACCTCGTTAAAGCGCCTTTGCGATGATGCCAAAAATCTTGCCGAATATATGGACAAGCAAACGGCTGCCGCAATGAGTGATTGCAAGCGTGAATACGGATACAGTACTCAAAAGATTTGCGAGCTTGATAAAATAATCAGGCAGAATGTAATTAAAAAAATTTGTCTTGAGAGCACAAGCTGTATTCCTGAGCATATTCACATTGAACTTATAGAGAAAATACTCGCAAAAGGCGGAAGTGTGGATTTGTTTGGAAATTTCAGAGCGGTTGCCAAGCAGGGAATACTCAGAATTGAAAATACCGATAATAATAATACTGATGAAGAATTATTGTTTTCAAATATAATTGATAAAGAATTTATCTTTAATAATATAAAATATTTTGTTAAAGAAATAAAAAATACAGATATAACCGTTGAAAATCAAATTTATCTTTCTGATGAAGAAATCAATGCCGCCGTTTTGCGTACTCGCAGGCAGGGCGACAAGATATATTTTGAAGAAAGAAACCTTACTAAGCCTTTACGCAAGGCTATGAATGAATTTAAAATCCCGTCTGAGCTGAGAGATGAAATTCCTCTCGTGGCAGTGAACAGTAATGTTAAGTGGTGCAAGGGGATAAAATCCGTTCAGACTTCTTATAGTGCAGAAAAAAGAAAATTTATAATATGTGAACAAGGGAGGATTTTTTGTGCATAAGGACATAGAAAAAGTACTTTACAGCGAAAAAGATATTGAAAATATTGTGAAATCGCTTGCAAAAGAAATTGAAAAGGATTATAATGGCAAAGACTTTATAATGGTTGGTTTGCTTAAGGGCTGCGTATCGTTTATGGTTGATTTAATGAGAGAAATTAACCTTGATTTCGGTATTGATTTTTTTGCAGTTTCAAGCTATGGCGATTCAACGGTAAGCTCAGGCAGAGTAAATATTCAGAAAGATATTTCAACCTCTGTTGACGGCAAGCACATTCTTATTGTAGAGGATATTGTGGATTCGGGCAGAACACTTGCTTTTATTTCTCAGTATCTTTATGCTAAAAATGCTGCATCAGTAAAGATTTGTACTCTCTTTAACAAGCCTGAAAGACGAGTTGCCGATATTGATGTTGCCTATGTTGGCTCGGTTATTCCTGACGCTTTCATTGTTGGCTACGGTCTTGACTATGCCGAAAAATACAGAAACCTCCCTTATGTCGGCGTACTTAAGGAATCTGTTTATTCACACGATACATAAAATTACGCTTTTAAATTCATACTATAAAAAGGAGTGATTCCTATTGGACAAAAAACTGCGTAACATAATTATTTATATTGCTGTTGCGGTAATGATTGTGCTCGGTATTGCGTTTTTGTGGGGTCAGAACTCATCTGACAATTACACAACCTCGCAGCTTGTCAATCTCTTTAAAGAGGACAAGGTTCAGAGTTATACCATCAACTACGGAACAGGTGCGATTGAAATTACACTTAAAGAGGGTGTAAAACTTAAACCCGCAAAGGACATCGCTACATCTGACAGCATTGTTCAGGATACAACGGATGATAATATCACAGCTACAGATCCTGACGGAAAAAATGCAAAGAGCTCAGCAAAAAATGTTGTTGTAAGAGGTACTCTTGCCGATATTGAAAGATTTATTGACGATGTTCGCGTTTACAAAGTTGATTCTTATAATTATATCAAAGGCAACGACAACACACTTTTATATGAATTTTTGCCTATACTTGTAATGGGAGTTCTCCTTATTGCCGTATGGATATTCATTATGAAGAAAATGGGCGGCGGTCTTGGCGGAAAGGAAATGAATTTCGGCAAGGCTAAAATCAAAAACACAAACGATGAAAAGCGCAAGACTACATTTGATGATGTTGCAGGCGCTGACGAAGAAAAGGAAGAACTTCAAGAAATCGTAGAGTTTTTGAAAGCTCCTGAAAAGTACAATAAACTCGGTGCAAGAATACCTAAGGGTGTACTTCTTGTAGGCCCTCCTGGTACAGGTAAAACCTTGCTTGCAAGAGCTGTTGCCGGTGAGGCAGGAGTTCCGTTCTTCTCAATTTCCGGTTCTGACTTCGTAGAAATGTTTGTCGGTGTTGGTGCGTCAAGAGTTCGTGACCTCTTTGAGCAGGCTAAAAAGAACTCACCTTGTATTATCTTTATTGATGAGATTGACGCCGTAGGTCGTCAGAGAGGTGCAGGCCTCGGTGGCGGTCACGATGAGCGTGAGCAAACTCTTAACCAGTTGCTTGTAGAAATGGACGGTTTTGGTGCAAACGAGGGCGTTATCCTTATTGCCGCTACTAACCGACCCGATGTTCTCGATCCGGCTCTTATGCGTCCGGGCAGATTTGACAGACAGGTAATTGTAAGCTATCCTGATATCAACGGCAGAGAGGCTATTCTTAAAGTACACGCTCGCAAAAAGCCGCTTGCTCCTGATGTTAAGCTCAAGACTATTGCAAAGACAACAGCAGGATTTACAGGTGCAGACCTTGAGAATCTCCTTAACGAGGCTGCTTTGCTTGCTGCAAGAAAGAATAAAAAAGCCATTACTATGGAAGAAATCGAAGAGGCTACAATCAAGGTTGTAGTCGGTGCAGAGAAAAAGACAAGAGTTATGAGCGACAAGGAAAAGAAACTCACTGCTTATCATGAGGCAGGTCACGCAATCTGTTTCCATGAGCTTGCTACTCAGGACCCTGTTCACGAAATTTCAATTATTCCGAGAGGTATGGCAGGCGGTTACACAATGCCGTTGCCGTCAGAAGATAAATCCTACAATTCACGCACAGAAATGCTTGAAGACATCGTAGTAGATCTTGGCGGTAGAGTTGCGGAGGCAATCATTCTTGATGATATTTCAACCGGTGCGTCTAACGATATTGAAAAGGCTACAAAGACTGCCCGTGATATGGTTACAAAGTACGGTATGACTAAGGAACTCGGCTGTATTTGTTACGGCAAAGACAACAGTGCCGTATTCCTCGGCAGAGATATGGGTCATACTCAGGATTACTCAGAGAAAACTGCCGCTAAGATTGACGAACTTATTCTTGAGATTGTCAACAATGCTTACGACAGAGCAGAAACCATTTTGAAGGATAATATTGATAAGCTCCACGAGGTTGCGGCTTACCTTATCAAGCACGAAAAAATGGGCGGCGATGACTTTGAGGCTGTTATGAACGGCACATATGTTGAGCCTGTTGAGGCGGAAGAAACCGAGTCGGATGATGATAAAAGTTCAACCGCCGAAAATAGCGAAGATAACTAATAATTAATCTTATAGCCTCTCTTTTGAGAGGCTATATTTGCTAATATAGGGAAAAGGGGAAAGAGATGGAACACGACAAAATTATAGTAAGAGGAGCTAAAGAGCATAATCTGAAAAATGTCAATGTTGAAATTCCGAGAAATAAACTTGTTGTAATAACAGGTCTTTCGGGTTCGGGCAAAAGCTCACTCGCTTTTGACACCATTTACGCCGAGGGACAAAGACGATATGTTGAAAGCCTTTCTTCTTATGCAAGAATGTTTTTAGGACAGATGGATAAGCCAAATGTAGAAAGCATTGAGGGATTGTCACCTGCTATTTCCATTGACCAGAAAACCACATCAAAAAATCCACGCTCTACTGTGGGCACTGTTACCGAAATTTACGATTACCTGCGTTTGCTTTACGCAAGAGTAGGTGTTCCGCATTGCCCTGTTTGCGGTCGAGAAATACGCCAGCAGACAGTTGATCAAATTGTAGACAAAATTATGTCCTATGACGAGAGTACTAAAATTCAGATTTTAGCCCCTGTTGTGCGTGGCAGAAAAGGCGAGCATGTAAAGGTACTCGAAAGCGCAAGAAAATCGGGTTTTGCGAGAGTAAGAGCAGACGGAATTGTGTATGATTTGTCAGAAAAAATTCCACTTGAGAAAAATAAAAAACATAATATAGAAGTAATTGTTGACCGCCTTGTGGTCAAACCTGAAATCACTTCAAGACTTTCCGACAGCATAGAAACCGCCTCAAAGCTCTCAAACGGCATTATTCTTGTAAATATTGTCGGCGGAGAAGATGTAATGTTTTCTCAAAAGTATTCTTGCCCCGACCATGGCGTGAGCATTGAAGATTTAACGCCGAGAATGTTCTCATTTAATAATCCTTTCGGTGCTTGTCCAAAATGTACGGGACTTGGTGTTTTCCTCAAAATTGACGAAAACAAAATAATTCCCGATATGAGCAAAAGTGTTCGTCAAGGCGGCATAAAGGGAAGTGGCTGGGCAATGGAGGGCAGCTCTATTGCGGCTATGTATTTTGAGGCTCTCGCCGAAAAATACAATTTCTCGCTTGATGCACCGCTCAGCGAGCTTTCGCCTGAGGTTATTAATATATTGCTTTACGGTACAGGTGATGAAACCATAACAATACACCGCAAGTCGGTTTACGGCAGCGGAAGTTATGAGCATAAATTTGAGGGAATTATAAATAATCTTGAGCGCAGATATAAGGATACTTCGAGTAATTGGATAAAGGAAGAAATCCAAACATATATGTCGGAAATTCATTGCGATGAATGTCACGGCGACAGGCTTTCAAAAGAGAGCCTTGCGGTGACTGTCGGCGGAATAAACATTGCCGATTTCTGTAAAAAATCCGTTGTGTCCGCACTTGAGTTTCTTGATACAATCGAATTCACCGAAAAAGAAAAGATAATTTCCGCTGAAATTATAAAAGAAATCCGAGAGCGACTTAGCTTTTTACAGCGTGTAGGCTTAGGCTATCTCACACTCGCTCGCTCGGCAGGTACACTCAGCGGCGGTGAAAGCCAGCGTATAAGACTTGCCACTCAGATTGGCAGCAGTCTTATGGGCGTGCTTTATATTCTTGACGAGCCGAGCATAGGACTTCATCAGCGAGATAATGAAAAACTTTTGAGTACGCTTAAAAGACTTCGTGACCTTGGCAATACGGTTATAGTTGTTGAGCATGATGAAGATACTATGTACGCTGCCGACTGCATTGTTGATGTCGGCCCGGGCGCAGGTGTGCATGGCGGCGAGATTGTTTGCGTAGGCAATGTTGATGAAATAAAGGCTTGCGAAAAGTCGATTACAGGTCAGTATCTCAGCCATAAAAGAGTTATTCCCGTACCCGAAAAGCGCAGAGAAGGCAACGGAAAGTTTATTGAAATTCTCGGAGCTGCTGAAAACAACCTAAAAAATATCAATGTAAAAATTCCGCTCGGCAAACTTGTTTGCGTAACGGGTGTTTCGGGTTCGGGCAAAAGCTCGCTTATTAATGAGATTTTATACAAAACCCTCGCTCGTGACCTTAATAAAGCAAAAATAATTCCAGGTAAGAATAAAGGCATAAAAGGCATTGAAAATCTCGACAAGGTTATCGACATTAACCAAAGTCCGATTGGCAGAACTCCACGCTCAAACCCCGCAACATATACGGGCGTATTTACCGATATAAGGGCGCTTTTTGCCACCACTCAAGACGCAAAAATGAAAGGCTTTTCGCAAAGCAGATTTTCGTTTAATGTAAAGGGCGGCAGATGTGAGGCTTGTCAGGGCGACGGCATTATTAAAATTGAAATGCATTTTCTTTCCGATGTTTATGTGCCTTGCGAGGTGTGCAAGGGTAAGCGCTACAACCGAGAAACCCTTGAGGTAAAGTATAAGGGCAAGTCGATTAATGATGTGCTTGAGATGACCGCCGAAGAGGGAATGGAGTTCTTTGCGAACATTCCGAAAATTTACCGAAAGCTCAAAACGCTTTGTGATGTAGGACTTGGATATATAAAAATCGGTCAGCCTGCAACCACACTTTCGGGTGGCGAGGCTCAGCGAGTAAAACTTGCTACCGAGCTTGCAAAGCGCCCCACAGGCAAGACTGTATATATTCTTGATGAGCCTACAACGGGACTTCATATCGCCGATGTGCATCGCCTTATTGATGTGCTGCAAAAACTTGTTGATACTGGCAATACCGTTGTGGTTATTGAGCATAATCTCGACCTTATCAAGACAGCCGACCATATTATTGACCTTGGACCCGAGGGTGGAGATATGGGTGGTACAATAATCGCAGAGGGCACTCCCGAAGAGGTTGCTAAAAATGAAAAATCATTTACAGGTCAGTATTTAAAACCGTTTTTAAATATGAATTAAACAGCGTTGTGGGATAATTATGGTTAAAAAACTGTTAGATTAAATAATTTTAAAATTTAGGTCAAGCCTTTGAAAAGGTTGACCAAACTTTTATAATTGTTTTATGAATATTTCTATAAACCATAATTCACCCCAACTATTGAAAAAACTTAATAAAAATTACTAAACAAAACGCAGGCTGATACTTAGAAATCTAAGTATTGCCTGCGTTTAATAAAAAAATTCTTGACATTTATTTGTTAGTATGCTATTATATTCAAGCTGATTTCAGCAAAATACAACATAATATGGTCTTATTGGAAACGCACATCCTCCGGATGATAACGAACAACACATAGCTAATGTTATCATGGGAGGACTTTATTATGCCAAAAAACAAACTTGAAGATGTAGTATTTACTGCCATTATGGCAACCGTTATGGTGTACGGAATGATTGTTTATAATGTTGCGCTTAACACAGGCAAGGTTGACGGAACAACTTTCCTTGCGGCAACACATGAGCTTATTTTTATGGCTCCTATTGCTTTCATTCTCGAATTTTTTATTGTCGGTAAAATTGCCGCAAAGCTCGCTTTTACTGTAATGAAACCTACTGACAAGCCACAGTTTATTACATATGCTATTTCAATCTGCATTTGCTGCATTATGTGCCCTACAATGAGCCTTATTGCTACCTGCCTTTTCAAAACACCGTCATTCGGTATATGGGTACAGACCTGGGCGCTTAATTTCCCAATGGCTATCTGCTATCAAATGTTCTATTGTGGCCCGTTTGTTCGCCTTATTTTCAGATTGATTTTCCGCAGAGGTAAAAATAAAGAAAATGCTATGCAGCCACCTCACAAAGAGGCTTGATGTATGTAAGAAAATAATTCATTAAAAAAGATATACAGTGATTTTACGCTGTATATCTTTTTGTTTATATATTATCAAACAGGCTAAGCTGTTTATTTTGACTTTCATATTTGTTTTCATATTCGTGCAGATACGAAAATACCCTTTCTATCCCAAACATAATTCCCTCTTTTCGGCATACATTTTCTATCCGTTTCATAAGGAAATCATTGTTTTTGCTTGCAACACCATATGCGTTGCCATAGGTCTTTATATACCGTTCTTTCATTGCAGGAAAATATTTGTCAAGCTGACTGTAAAAATATTCCCTGTCGCCGTTGCGTAATGTAACGCCTATTTTAAAGCAAATAATACCTTTTACACCTGCTTTTATGCAATAATCAAGCAGTGCGTCAATGTTTTCTTGGGTATCGTTTATAAATGGTAAAAACGGCGATAGCCACACCACAGTCGGAATATTTGCATTGTGAAACTCGTTGAGAGTTCTTACTCTTTCGGCTGTTGACGAAACATTAGGCTCGATAATTTTACAGAGATTTTCATCGGCTGTTGTAAGCGTCATTTGCAGTACAGCTTTGCTTTTTCGGTTTATTTTCTCAAGAATATCAATATCACGCATAACGCTTGCCGATTTAGTATGAACAGTCGCACCAAAGCAGTGCTTTTCCATAATTTCAAGGCATTTTCTCGTAAGCATTAATTCCTTTTCAAGCGGAATATACGGGTCGCTCATAGCGCCTGTACCAATCATACACAGCTTTCTTTTAGATGCCAAAGCCTTTTCGAGAAGTTCGGGTGCATTTTCTTTTACTTCAATATCCCCAAATTTATGTTTCATCTGATAGCAGTCACTGCGTGAATCGCAGTAAATACATCCATGCTGACAACCTCTGTATATGTTGATACCGTTTGAGGCTGACAAAATGCCCTTAGCTTTAACTTTATGCATAAAAACACCTCAGCATTCTTTTACTTCAACAAACCACTTGTTTTCTTCAAGGAAAATATACCGTTCTTTTCCGAGAATCCTGCAAGTGTAACGAATACCGCAACCGCCTGCTTTAAGCGAAGATGCATATCGCACATCTGTTATGCGGTCGATTTTGTAGCGCCTGTTGTCATCCCAAAAAAGATAGTCGGGCACAAGACTGCCGTCACAGTCAAATGTTGCGGTAACTTTAATATATTTTTTAAGCATAGGTGCCTCCTGTAAACCTTAGTTCACAGATAACCGACAGGGTGAATTGTGTGTTCGTCTTTTGGATTAAAGGCAGACAGACCCCTGTCGGTCAAGAGTGATGCGGGACGAATAATATAATTGCCAAAGCGTTGCTTGAGCCTGTCCAAGGTTTTATCAAGCTTTTCTTCAGCAATTATTTTGCTTTCGTCCGAAAAAATGTCCATTTGTCTGGGAAGATTATCGTGTGCAAAATCTGTAACGGAAACGCCTATACTGCGCAGTGGCTTTTTGATGTCAAAATTTTCTTTAAACAACGCCATAGCTACCTTTGTGATTTCGCTTGTAAGTGCAGTATATGTGCCCATAGTGTGCTGTCTGCTGATGGTGGAGAGCTTGGTATCACGCATATATATGCATACGGTTTTGCCCACAAAGCCCTGTTCACGCATTCGCCTGCACACACTGTCACACAACACATAGGCAATAACCTTAATGTCCTCAAGATTTTTTAAATCACGAACAGCCGTAGTTGAATTTCCTATTGATTTTACCTCGGAATACTCGCCGATTTTTGCAACGGGGGATGAGTCATAGCCGTTTGCAAAGCCGTAGATTAAGTCGCCCCATTTGCCGAGGTGAGTCCTCAGCAGACCAATCGGAGCATTTGCAATGTCGCCTATTGTGTAAATCCCAATCTGCTCAAGTCTTTTTCGTGTAGCACCTCCCACATAGAGCAGGTCGCTTGCAGGAGAATTCCAAACAAAATTTTTATAATTATCTCTTGTGATGCAGGTAATGGCGTCAGGCTTTTTGTAGTCACTGCCAAACTTAGCGAAAATTTTATTAAAACTTACGCCTATGCTTACAGTAATGCCGATTTCGTCCTTTACTCGCTCTGAAATCTCCTTTGCAACGGTGAGCGCATCACTTTTGTAATTTTGAGAAATATCAAGCCACGACTCGTCAAGTCCAAAAGGCTCTACCATATCGGTGTATTCTGCGTAAATTCTGCGTACCTTGTCGGAAAACTTTTTGTAAACATCAAGTCGTGCCGGAACAGTCAAAAGCTGAGGACATTTTTTCTTTGCCTGCCATATAGCCTCGCCTGTTTTTACACTGTATCTTTTTGCTATTTCGTTTTTCGCAAGGATAATGCCATGTCTGTTTTCTGCGTCACCGCTCACCGCAACAGGCAAATCTCTTATATTCGGATTCAAAAGACATTCCACACTTGCGTAAAAGCAGTTGCAGTCGCTATGCAAAATAGCACGATCACTTTTATATTGGTCAGAATTTACTGCGTCACAAATTTTCATACTTACCATCTCGAACAAATGTTTTATTAAATTATAGAACAGATGTTCTTGGATGTCAAGTGGTCAGCTGATTTTTAAAAATTACATTTATGTAACTATTTTGTAATAATTATAGTCGATATAAGCAGAATATATTTTTACAGGAGAATTAACATATTTTAACATTTTGAAATATAATTATTAAACAACTCACAATTTTCCACATATGAACTAAAATTTTAAAAATCTATGTAATATCGACAATATAAATTACCATTGTTTGTTAGTATTCGCTAAATATTATAGTGTTGTAATTTAAACTTCAAAAAAATTTCAAATTTTTAAAAATATTTACAAAAAAGCCTTGTTTTTTTTCTAATAAAGTAATATAATAAGTCTACAATGTTTTTAAAGAATTTTAAAAAAGAAATATAAATTTTGGGGAGAGAGAAAAATGAGACTTCGTAAACAGGATTTGGGCGACAGAAACTTGATTGGACACAGAGTTGAAAGCGTTCGTAAGCAAAAGGGAATGAAACAAAAGGAACTCCTTGCTCAGCTTCAGGTAAGCGGAGTAGATATGAACGCATCGGGTCTTTCTAAGCTCGAGGGACAGATAAGATTTGTAACAGATGTTGAGCTTGTTGCACTTGCAGACATTCTTGAGGTATCTGTTGATTATCTTCTCGGCAGAGATGAAAAGATCAAAAATTAATTTTGCTTGATTGTTTTTATTATATTATTTCCTACCGTTAAAACAGGTGACTTTACAAAAGTAAGGTCACCTGTTTGCTTTTATGATTTTTAATTTGGAGTTTTATTGCTAAATTATACTGTTTACAATTTCGCTTATTTTCCTAATTCCTTCGTCTATTTTATCAATAGAAATACCTGAAAAGCTAAGGCTCAGCGCATTTATTTCAGCTTTTTCCGGCATTACGGCAACGCTGTTTTTGTCAAGTGCCTTGCACACCTTATCGTAATCGGAAACACCTTTCAGCTTTACAGAAATATAAAGCGAGGTTTCGTTGAATATTATCTGAGTGTCATTGCCAAAATATTTATATACACACTCGGTAATCAGCTTACTTTTTTCAAGATAAACTCGTCTTGCCTTTCTTAAATGTGCGTCAAGTCTGCGGTTTTCAAGATATTTTGCAAGTGCGTTTTGCTCGGTTTTCGAGGCGGTTTGGTTTATATACGGACTGATTTGTCGGTACTTCTTAAGTAATTTGTCGGGCAGTACCATATAGCTTATTCTTACTGACGGCAAAAGAATTTTTGAGAAAGAGCCGAGATATACCGTATTTTCAATGTCGTAATTCTGCACGCATGGCATGGGGTGCGTACTGTATCTCAGTTCGCCGTTGTAGTCGTCCTCGATTATTATACAGTCATTTTCCTGCGCCCACTTAATAAGCTCAAGACGGCGGCTTACAGGCATACTCATACCGTTTTCGGCAATAAAATTCGGATTTATCAGCACCATATCGGGATTTAGTTTTTCAAGAGAAGATATTTTAATTCCCTTGCTGTCGCTATCAAAATATTTTATATCAAGTCCGAGAGTTTTAAAAATAAATTCAGCCTGTATATAGCTTGACTTTGCCATAGCGACGGTTTTATCTGTGCCTACAAGCGAACAGAGCAAATACAGCAAAAGCTGTGTGCCTGCACCCACAACAATGTTTTCGGCGCTTGTGTTTACACTTCGCACACCGAGGCTGTATTTTTGCAAAGCATTTCTAAGTACGGTTTCGCCCTGCGGTTCACCGTAAGACATAAGCATATAGCCTGTGTTTATTACTTCTTTAACATACTTTTTCCATTCGTCAATATTAATGATTTTATCGTCAATACTTTTACCGCTGAAATCGTAATCGTATCGTTTGATTTGCGCAACAGACGAACTATGGCTGTTTTCGCTTTTTTTCGGAGCGTTCTCAAATTGCGCCTCAACATAGTATCCGCTCTGCGGCTTGTTTTTTATGTATCCCTCAACACAAAGCTGCTCATAGGCGGCAGATACAGTGGTTTTTGATACCTCAAGTCCGCTTGAAAGTTGGCGCACTGACGGCAATTTTGTATTCTTTACAAGACTTCCGTTTTCCACGGAACGCCTTATTGATGCGTAAATTTGCATATAAAGCGGAGAGGAAGAAGTTTTGTCAATAATTATAAAGTCATAGAGCATTTTATCACCCTTAGATATTTTAGCATTTAACTTATTTTTAAGCAATACGCAAAGTAAAAAACGGGAGTAAGACAAATCCTACTCCCGTATAAATTTAATTGTATGTGACAGAGCATTAGAGCGACGCACCGAAATCGCTTACTAAAATCTGACCTGTAAGTGCCTTTGAATTATCGGATGCGAAAAATTCTATAATATTTGCAACATCTTCTGCCATACAAGGCTTTATCTTTAAGTCAGCGTGTTTGCTCATTGCACCAAACATTTTCATATCAAGATTTTCAGGCTTCATATTCATAGTCATAGGTGTAACTATTGTACCCGGACAAATTGCATTACAGCGAATGTATTTGTCGGCAAGAAGTAAAGCGGTATGCTTTGTAATACCGATGATTGCGGATTTGGTTGAAACATAAGCAGCGCCGCCACCGCCGTTTACTCCGGCAACAGAAGCAACATTTACGATAGACGAACCCTCTTGCATATATTCAAGAGCCGCACGAATACACTGCATTGTACCGACCTGATTAATTGAAATCAATTTTTGAATTTCAACATCGTCAAACTTATCGATAGGTGCAAGACCGGTGTCAAGAACACCCGCATTGTTTACCAAAATATCAATACCGCCGAATTTATCTACGGTTGCTTTCATAAGATTTTTACAATCTTCATCTTTTGAAATGTCGGTCAAAACGGTAAGCACATTACCGCCTTCTGCTTTGATTTTAGATGCAACCTCATCAAGAGCCGCCTGACGGCGTGCACTGATTACAACATTTGCTCCGCTTTTTGCAAAGAGCATAGCCGTTGCGGCACCTACTCCTGAATTACCGCCTGTAATTACAGCGGTTTTTCCTTTTAAATTATACATAAATCCTCCTTTTGCGTACTGTATCTATAAAAATAATTGTATCATATGTACTTGTTTAAATCAAGTATTTAAAGTCGAAAAGCATTTGTGAAAATTTATATTGCAATATGCTGTTTACGGTTGAATTTTCTGTTATAACAAGGTATAATTAAATATGTATGTAATTCTTACTTTATAAAAGGGGATAGTTCTATGAACAACTTAGCAGATAAGTTTTTTGAAAGTATAAAGGGTAAAAAAGTCGGCTTTATCGGCATTGGTACAAGCAACCTGCCGTTGATAAAGTTGTTTTCGGATAAAGGCGCAGTAGTTACTGCATATGATAAAAAGGATTTTGAGTCACTCGGCGAAAATGCTGTAAAAGCAAAAGAATACGGCACTGAGCTTGTTTTGGGTGAGGATTACCTTTCAAAACTTGACGGCGACATTATTTTCCGCAGTCCGGGCACACCGTTTTACAGACCTGAGCTTGTTGCATTGAGAGAAAGGGGCGTTGTACTCACCTCAGAAATGGAAGTGTTCTTTGACCTCTGCCCATGCAAGATTATTGCCGTTACAGGTTCTGACGGCAAAACTACAACCACAACAATTATCTCTGAGCTTTTGAAAGCAAGCGGTGTTAATGTGCGCCTCGGCGGCAACATTGGCAAGCCGTTGCTCCCTGAGATTGAAAGCATTAAAGAGGACGATGTGGCAGTCGTGGAGCTTTCGAGCTTTCAGCTTATTTCAATGAGAAAGAGTCCCGATATTGCGGTTGTTACAAACCTTGCTCCTAATCATCTTGACATACATAAGGATATGCAGGAGTATGTAGATTCAAAGAAAAATATTGTACTTCATCAAAATGCTTTTTCAAAGGCAGTGCTTAACCTTGACAATGACATTGCAAATTCATTCTCCGACAGCGTAAGGGGACAGCTTGCAAAGTTCAGTGTAAAGCAGAGCATTGAAAACGGCGCATTTCTTGACGGTACAACCGTATGTTACAGCGACTACGGCAAGGTTACAAAGATTATGGATATTAAGGACATAAAAATTCCGGGTATGCATAATGTTGAAAACTACCTTGCGGCAATTTCAGCCGTATGGGGTATGGTTGATGTTGAAACTATCAAGGCTGTTGCCAAAACATTTGGCGGTGTAGAGCACAGAGCTGAATTTGTAAGAGAGTACAACGGCGTAAAATACTACAACGATTCTATTGCGTCAAGCCCTACAAGAACAGCACTCGGCACACTTTCGCTTTATGACGAAAAAATCATTATCATTGCAGGCGGTTACGATAAGCACATTCCTTATGAGCCGCTCGGCCCTGTAATTAACAACAAGGTTAAGGTGCTTATTCTCCTCGGCGACACCGCTCCTAAGATTGAAAAGGCAGTTGTTGAGGCTGATAATTACAACGAAGATGAAATCACTATTATAAATGTTACAAATATGGAAGAGGCAGTAGAGGCTGCCGCAAGCCATGCAGAGAAAGGCGATATTGTTTCGCTTTCTCCTGCAAGCGCAAGCTTTGGCTTATACAAGAATTTTGAGGAAAGAGGAAATCATTTCAAGGCTATTGTAAACGCTTTGAAATAATGTGACTATGAAACAGCTTTTATTTGATTTATGCAGTGTGGGCGGAGTTTCGGGCAGTGAAGAACCAATAGCAAAGTTCTGCGCCGAGAAACTTTCAGCCTTTGCAGATACTGTAATAGATAAAAACGGAAATGTAATTGCCACACTTGGCAACACAAATGCAGACAAAACCATTCTCCTTGACGCACATCTTGACAGAATAGGTTTTATTGTAACCTCTATCAATGAAAAAGGATTTGTAAAGGTTGCGTCATGCGGCGGAATAGATGTAAGAGTTTTATCTGACGCTGTTCTCGTATCCTGCTCGGACGAGCCGATTAAGGGCGTAGTATGTTGTATGCCTCCGCACCTTTCAGACGGTGGTGAGGACAAGGCTGCACCGATTGATAAGGTGTGGATTGACTTTGGTCTGCCTTATGAAAAGGTAGTCGAAAAAATTAAAATCGGTGATGTTCTCACATTTTACGGAGAGCCAAGGGAACTTATGAACAACAAAATCACCGCTCCTGCGCTTGATGACAGGTGCGGCATTGCGGCGCTTATTAAATGTGCAGAGCTTATCAGCAAAAAGGAGCTTTCATACAAGGTAGTTATCCTTTTGAGCGTTCAAGAGGAAACCTACGGAACAGGAGCAAAGACAGGCGCTTATCAAATTGATGCAGACGAGGCGATTGCCGTTGATGTCAGCTTTGCATCTCAGCCTGATGTAAGCGGTCAGTATGCAGGCATTGAGCTTGCAAAAGGCCCGATGATTTGCATTTCCCCGATTTTAAGCAGAGTTATGAGCGACAAACTCATTTCTGTTGCCAAAGAAAAAAATATTCCTTTCCAATATGAGCCGATTTCAGGCACAACAGGCACAAATGCAGACCATATTTCTGTTGCAAAGAGCGGTGTTGCATCTGCCGTTGTTTCAATTCCGCAGAGATATATGCACACTCCGATTGAAGTGATTGATATTACCGATGCAGAAAATACGGCGGCTTTAATTGCTGAGTATATTATCAGCGGAGGTGCTTTTAATGACTGATTTTAAATTACTTGAAAAATTATGCACGGCAAACGGCATTTCCGGTGACGAGGGCAGTGTAAGAAAAATTATTATAAACGAAATTGCGGATTTTGCAGATGATATTAAAACCGACAATCTCGGCAATATCATTGTTTTTAAAAAGGGCAAAAATCGTGCAAAAGCTAAGCTAATGCTTTCGGCGCATATGGACGAAGTAGGATTTATGGTAACAGACATTACCTCTGACGGCTATCTTAAATTTGATGAGGTAGGCGGTCTTGACAGACGAGTGGTGCTTGGCAAAACCGTAACTGTCGGCAAAAATAATGTGAACGGTGTAATCGGTGTAAAACCTGTTCATTTAAGCAGCGGCGATGAAAGAACAGCTGTTCCGAAGCTTTCCGAAATGTATATTGACATTGGCGCTGAAAGCAAGGAGGATGCACTCAGCGTTGTCAGCTATGGCGACAGTGTTAATTTTAATTCTATATATGAAAATAACGGCTACACCATAAAATCAAAGGCTATTGATGACCGCTTTGGCTGTCTTGCACTTATTGAGCTTATTAAAAGCGAGCTTGAGTACGATATGTACTTCGTTTTTGCAGTGCAGGAAGAGGTCGGTCTGCGTGGCGCAAAGGTTGCGGCTTACAGTGTAGATCCCGACTTTGCCATTGTAGTAGAAACTACAACTGCGGCTGACATTGCCGGTGTGGAGGAAACCCGACAGGTGTGCAATCTCGGGGACGGTGCGGTAATTTCTGTAATGGACAGACGCACCATTTATGATAAGAAAATGGCACAAATGGCATTTGAGTGTGCCGAAAAAGCAGGTGCTAAGGCTCAGTACAAGAGAGCCGTTGCAGGCGGCAATGATTCGGGTGTTATTCATCAAAGCCGAGGCGGAGTAAAAACTCTTGCAATCTCACTTCCTTGCAGATATTTGCATAGCAGTGTTACCGTTGCAAATACAAGCGACTGCGACGATATTTTAAAAATCACTTCAATGCTTGCAAACAAAATTGCAGGCGGAGAATATTGACGAAAGGATTATGAAAAATGATATTGACTGCCGATAATTACGAAGAACTTATCAGCACAATAGAAAGTCTTGATGCGCTTGATCCTTTTGCCTGCCGCATAATTTCGCTTTGCACAAGCTATCAGCCTGTACTTCCGTTTGTTGATTATTGGACTGTTTTTGATGACGAAAGCAACACTGCAACGGGAGCAATCGCACGAAACGGAACTGATTTTATTTTATTCTTAACCGATAAGTCGGACATAAACGAGGTTTCATCGTTTATGCGTGTTGCAGGCGCAGCCTCGGTGATTTGCAGTAATAAATACAATCTCGATTTATTCGGATACGAAAAATCGCACGGCCCTATTCTTGTGCGCACTGAAGAGATTAGCGAGAATGACAGCCTTATAATTGATACTCCTAAGATAAAAGAGGCGTATGAACTTATCGCAAAGGCGGCGGACAAATATTTTACACCGCCAAAGTTTGAGGACTTTTATGTGGATATAAACCATAAACTGCGCCATGGCACAATGCGTTTGCTCGGCTTATATGACGAAAACAACCTTGCGGCTGTTGCAATGACTGTTGCCGAAAGCAAGCAGGGCGCTGTAATCGGTGCGGTTGCGTGTTTACCGAAATTCCGCAACAAAGGATACGGCACATACATAGTAAATCACCTTACAAACATTCTTGTAAAAGAGGGCAAGCGTGTGTTTGTGCATAGGGCAGAGCAGGCAAACAAGGCATTTTACGATTATTTAAAATTCAAATGCTTTGACAGCTGGAGTGAATACCATTTTAAAGGATGATAAATTTTGAGTTTTTTTGATATAGACAGCAGAATACTTGAAGCCTCACAAAAGGCTATGGAACTTTGCAAAAGCAAAATTGACGAAATAAACGATATTCAGGAATACAATCAGCAGAAAATGATTAAAGCCTTTCAAGAGGCAGGCGTAAGAGAAAGTCATTTTTCAGGTTCAACAGGCTACGGCTATGACGATTACGGCAGAGATGCTCTCGATCGTGTATATGCGTATGCTTTTGATGCAGAGGATGCACTTGTAAGACATAACTTTGCAAGCGGCACTCATACACTGACTGTTGCACTTTTCGGCATTTTAAGACCAAACGATACTATGCTTTCCGTAACAGGTATGCCATACGATACAATCCGCTCGGCTATCGGACTTGAGGGTAATTATTCGGGTTCGCTCAAGGACTTTGGCATTAACTTTGAAATGGTTGACTTAAAGGCAGACGGCACTGTTGATTACGAGGCAGTTGAGCAAAAAATCAGAGAAATAAAGCCAAAAATGGTTTATATTCAGCGCTCAAGAGGATACAGCGTCAGACCGTCGCTTACATATCGTGAAATTAAAAAGCTGTGCGATATTTCAAAGAAAGCGTCGCCAAAGTCAATTATAATGCTCGACAACTGCTACGGCGAATTTGTAGAAAAGGTAACTCCGATGTCTGTCGGCGTTGACATTATGGCAGGCTCGCTTATAAAAAATGCAGGCGGCGGCATTGCTCCAACAGGCGGTTACATTGCAGGTAAAAGAGAGCTTGTGGAAATGTGCGCATATCGTCTTACCACTCCGGGTACAGGCAAAGAAATCGGCGCTACACTCGGCAACAATCGTGAGCTTTTTATGGGCGCTTATCATGCGCCGTTTGTATCATGCGAGGCATTAAAAACGGCGGTATTCGCATCTGCGCTTTTTGAAATTCTCGGTTACGATACAACCCCGAAATATTCTGAAAACAGGGGAGATATTATTCAGCTTATTATGCTTGGCAATGAAGAAAAGCTATGCAGCTTTTGTGAGGGAATCCAAAGCGGTTCGGCTGTTGATAGCTTTGTAAAGCCTGAGCCGTCGGATATGCCGGGTTACGAAAGTCAGGTAATTATGGCGGCGGGAGCATTTACCCTCGGCTCGTCAATAGAGCTTTCGGCCGATGCGCCTTTAAGAGAACCGTATGCCGTATGGATGCAGGGCGGACTTAATTTCTGCTCCGGTAAACTCGGTGTAATGCTTGCGGCAGACAAGATATTAAAGAAGAGCGAAGAAAACTAACTAACACACTGTCTGTATTCACACGAATATGGGCAGTTTTTCTTTTAAATAACACATAAATTAAGCATTTGCATAATATACCATTGTAGAGAATAATTATTGTGCGGGTGTTAAAAATGAAAAAAACAGAGCTAAAAGCCTTTGGCATAATCGGCGGAGATAAGCGACAACTTTTTCTTGCAAAGTCAATATCAGACAGCTGTTTTGATGTTACGCTTGGCGGATTTGACAAGCTCACAAGCCTTGGCGCTATTGAAATAGCAGATATAAAAACAGCGGTTTCAAAATCAGACGCTATAATTTTTCCGTTGCCATCAATTTGCGCTGACGGCACATTAAATACACCTTTTTCGGATAAAAAAACAAGGCTTAGCGATGATTTGATTGCACTTTTAAAAGATAAGCCTATGTTTGTTGCTATGAAAAATAAATTTTTAAAGGAATATCCTGTTCTTTCAAACTGCCAAATATACGACTATTCGGCAAAGGAAGAGTTTGCGGTTGCCAATGCTTTGCTAACGGCAGAGGGCGCTGTAAATATTGCAATGAATGAGTACGAGGGCACAATTTTTGGCAGCAAATGCCTTGTGTGCGGTTTTGGCAGAATAGGAAAAATGCTTGCAAAAATGCTTAAATCACTCAACGTAGATGTAACGGTCAGCGCAAGAAATGAAGTAGACTTTGCGTATATAGACGCACTCGGCTGTAAGCATATAAACACAAATTCGCTTAAAAGCGTAAAAGGTTATGACCTTGTTTTTAACACAATTCCCGTAATGATTTTTGACGGCAACCTGCTTATGAATACCGACAGAAACACGATTATTATTGACCTTGCCTCACTTCCCGGAGGAGTGGATTTTGAGGCGGCTAAAAGGTATAAAACAGATGCTGTTCGTGCCCTGTCGCTCCCCGGCAGAACCGCACCAAAGGCGGCGGGAGAAATTATCAGAAAAACGATTTTTAACATAATCAAGGAGGTTTACAGGTGACAAAAGCAACCATTGGCTATGCAATGTGCGGTTCCTTTTGCACCTTTTCACAAGCCTTTGAACAAATGCAGAAACTTGTTGATTCGGGCTGCAAGGTAATTCCTATAATGTCGGGCAATGCCTACTCAACAGATTCTCGGTTTGGCAAGGCAGAGGAAATGGTTAAAACTTGCGAGAATATAACAGGAGAAAAGGTACTTCACACCTCGGTGCAGACAGAGCCGATTGGGCCTAAAAAAATGTGCGATTTACTTATTATAGCGCCTTGTACCGGAAACACCCTTGCAAAGCTGTCGCTCGGCATTACCGACACCTCGGTAACAATGGCGGCAAAATCGCACCTGCGTATTCTGCGGCCTGTGCTTTTGTGTGTAGCTACAAATGACGCCCTCGGCGCATCGGCTCAGAACATCGGCAGACTTATGAACACAAAGAACATCTATTTTGTCCCAATGCGGCAGGATAACTGCATAAAAAAACCAAACTCACTCGTGGCTGATTTTTCAAAAATACAAGATTGTGCCGAGCTTGCATTGCAAGGCAAACAATATCAGCCGGTATTTATATGATATAAAACAACCGTTTCAATTTCTGAATAAGTCAGTCAAAAACGGAAAATATACAAAACGACCCTTTACGGTATAATGCAATCAAAATTACCGTAAAGGGGATTTTTGTGGCAAAAAGTGTTTTTTATAAATAATTGTTACGGATGCCGACATATTCTAAAGACAGAAAAAAAGAGAATGACTTATGAAAAAGAAAATTTTTGATAATATTATAAAACATATTGACAAATACCGCAAAATGCAGTAAAATTTAGATAAAAATAACAGCAAATCTTTCAAAATTTTTGCTGTTATTTAGAAATATTATCTTTTTTATCGGTCAAGCCGAGTATATAGTCGGTGCTTGTCTTAAAATGTTTTGCAAGTGCAATTAGTATAGATGTGGGAATGTCACGCTGACCAAGTTCATAATTGCTATATACCTGTTGAGAACAGTGCAGAATAGCACTCATTTGCTTTTGGGTCAAATCAGCATCTTCACGCAATTCCCGTATGCGTCTATACATAAGTGTATCACCTCAAACTAAGTATAGCATACCGCACATTGTTGTATTAATAATTACCGCAAAATGCAGTAATTATTCAAGCTTTAACAAAAAATTTTTACAAAGGAGAGATTGTAATGAAAAAAGCAAAAAGATTAACAGCCGTAATACTGTCTGCACTTATAATGACAAGTGCATTTTCTGCATTGCCTGTAAGTGCAGGATCTGATGATGGCATTATTTATAACGATGATACAGGTATACCTGATCCTGTATTATATAACTATTTGATAAGTGAATATGATATAAATAATGATGGAGTATTGCAGAAGGAAGAAGCGGATAGTATAATTACAATTGATTATAGTCTTTATGATGGTGTCGCTGAAACTCCAGTATATTCATTAAAAGGATTAAATAAGTGTAAAAATTTAAAAATAATATATTTTAACTATAATAAACTCAGTAACCTAAATGGCATTGAGGGATTGAATTTGGTACACATTTATGTAAATTCTAATGAGTTAACAGATATTACTGCTATAATTGGAATGGAAGAAAGTTTAGAAACTTTAAGTGTTAAGAATAATTTGTTAAGTTCACTTCCAGATATGAAAAATTTCAATAATTTGAAATTAAATTTAAGGTATTACGTAACAGACTTTTCATACAATAAGCTTCTCTTAAAGGAACTAAATGAAAAGCTACCTACTCAATTAAGTGGATATTTTAATTATTGGATGCAGAGTCAAAATCCTGATCTCGGAGAATTATCCCTTTTTGATGAGGATACAGGAATAGAAGTAGACGGAACAATGGATACTGATGCAGCTCTTAAGGTTGAAAAACTTGAAAATACCTTTGAAAATTCTGTTGCAACATATGACATAACCTTACAAAAGGACGGTGCTGTTATTCAGCCTGACGGCACAATTACTGTCAAAATTCCAAGCAATGCAGAAAATTGCAAAGTAATGTGGATAAAGGATGACGGTACAGCCGAAGATATGAACGCAAAATATACAGACGGCTGTTATGTATTTACCACAGACCATTTAAGCGTTTATGCATTGGTACAGGATAAAACAATTCTCACAGGCGACGCAAACCAAGACGGTATTGTAAATGTAAACGATGTTACATACTTGCAAATGCACATTGCAGGCAAAAAAACCACCGACGGTTCGGCTTTTATTGACGAAACAAACAAGCTGTTGTTTGACTGCATTGATATGAACAAGGACGGCAAACTCTCCGTTGCCGATGTAACAGCATTGCAGATTCAAATATCACAGAATAATTAAACGACAAACAATCCTTTCTTGATAAAGCGGCAGGCACTGGCTTGCCGCCTTTGCTTTGCGAGAAATAAAAATATTTCATAAATTTCCAAATACTTGGCAATGGGGTATTGATACTATCGCTTTTTTGTGATAAAATGGTAATCAACATAGATTATTGCGATTATTTTTATAAAAAGGAAATATTTTATGAAACTTTGTACTAAATGCAAGCATTTACATAATGACGAAGATACTGTTTGCAGTAACTGCAATGCGCCGCTTGAAAGTATTACAGACGAAAACACTCCCGTTTATCTGCTCTCTGCCGAGGGTTTTGAAATTGAGCGAGTGAAAACCGCATTGGAGGATAACTCAATTCCTTGCGACAGCGTTATTAAGGACAAACAGCTTAAAAAGCAGGAGCTTTTAAATAAAAATTCTGCCGAAAGTGATATTTTGGTTCCGTATGCCGCTTACGAAAAGGCTTACGATATATGTATAGGAATCGGCGCTATCAAAGAGGGAAATACTCAAATTCTTGATGGTGAGGCAGAGGAAAATAACAGCGAACCTACATTGGACGAGAAATTTGAAAAAATGAGCGGAGTTAAGCGCACAACAGTACGAGTGCTTTCTGCCATAGCATTTCTTGCTCTTGTAGCACTTGCTGTGTATGGTACAGACGCTATAACAGGCTTTATAAAAGGTCTGTTCAGTTAAACAAATTTTTGTGAATTAAATTTTGGAGGATAGAAAATGAATATTGAAACAAAATGTGTTCAGGCAGGCTGGCAGCCAAAGAAAGGCGAACCGAGAGAATTACCTATTTATCAGAGCACAACATTTAAATATGACACAAGTGAGGAAATGGGTAAGCTCTTTGACCTTGAGGCAGAGGGATATTTTTACACACGACTTCAGAACCCAACAAATGACAGCGTAGCGGCAAAAATTTGCGCTATGGAGGGCGGCGTGGCTGCAATGCTTACTTCAAGCGGTCAGGCGGCTAACTTCTTTGCTGTATTCAACATTTGCGAGGCAGGCGACCACCTTATTGCATCATCTTCAATTTACGGCGGTACATATAATCTCTTTGGTACTACTTTAAGGAAGATGGGTATTGAATGTACTTTTGTAGATCAGGATCTTCCCGAAGAAGAGCTTGCTAAACTGTTTAAGCCAAATACTAAGGCTGTATTCGGCGAAACAATTACAAATCCGACAGTTTCTGTATTTGACATTGAAAAGTTTGCAAGACTTGCACATTCTCATGGTGTGCCGCTTATCGTTGACAACACTTTTGCTACTCCTGTAAATTGCCGTCCGTTTGAGTTTGGTGCAGATATTGTTACTCACTCAACGACTAAGTATATGGACGGACACGCAACAGCAGTCGGCGGCTGTATTGTTGACAGCGGTAATTTTGACTGGCTTGCTCATGCTGACAAATATCCGGGACTTACAACTCCGGACGATTCATACCACGGTATTGTTTATGCCGAGCGTTTCGGTAAGGCGGCATACATTACAAAGGCTACTTCACAGCTTATGCGTGACCTCGGCTCTATTCAGTCACCGCAGCACGCTTATTACCTCAATATCGGTCTTGAGTCGCTTCACCTTAGAATGAAAAAGCATTGCGAGAACGCACTTGCCGTTGCAAAATATCTTAAAAACAACGAAAATGTAGCGTGGGTTTCCTATCCTGACCTTGAAGACGACAAGTACCACGAGCTTGCTAAAAAATATCTTCCGAACGGTTCTTGCGGTGTACTTGCTTTCGGTATCAAGGGCGGCAGAGAAGAGTCTATTAAGTTTATGGATTCTCTTAAGTTTATCACAATCGTTACTCATGTTGCCGACGCAAGGTCATGTATTCTTCACCCCGCAAGCCACACACACCGTCAGATGACAGACGAACAGCTTATCGAGGCAGGAGTAGCTCCTGACCTTATCCGCCTTTCTGTCGGCATAGAAAATGCTGATGATATTATTGCCGACCTTGCACAGGCGTTTGAAAAAATTTAAAATTATACTCGGGAGTTGATTTTATGTCAGCTTATGTTTCTGCCGTAATCGTTGCGGCAGGCGGCTCTGTAAGAATGGGAATTGCAGACAGCAAGCAATTTATTCCGTTGCTTGACAAGCCGGCTATTCAATATACTTTAAAGGCATTTCAAAAATGCTATTTAATAAAAGAAATTATTGTTGTTTGTCGTGAACAGGATGTTGACCGTATAAATGCACTCATAAATGAAAACGGCTTTTCTAAGGTCAGCAATGTTGTTCTCGGCGGTTCTTCTCGCTCCACAAGTGTGCGCAACGGAATTAAGGCGGCAAATGAAAAGGCAAAATATTTTGCCATTCATGACGGCGCTCGTCCGTTAATTACCGTTGATGAGATAGAAAGAGTGGTTGAGGCAGCTTTTGAAACAGGTGCGGCAACTCTCGGAACATCTGTTACCGATACAATCAAAATTGTTGACGGTTTTAATAAGATTGAAAGCACACCGCTCCGTTCTCAGCTCAGAGCAGTGCAGACGCCGCAGGTTTTTGAAAGAGATTTGTATATGTTTGCACTTGAGAACGCAGGAGAAAACAGCCTTGCATACACAGATGACTGCTCCCTTATTGAAAATATGGGCGGCGAAGTTCTTGTGGTAAAGGGCAGCGAGGAAAATATAAAGCTTACAACTCCTGTTGATGTAATTCTTGCGGAAAGCATACTCAAGAACCGTATTGAAAACGGTAATTTTTGAGTGAAAGGATAATATATGAGAATTGGTCATGGTTACGATGTTCATAAATTTGCAGAGAACAGAAAGCTGATACTCGGCGGAGTAGAAATTCCGTATGAGCTTGGCTTGCTCGGTCACTCAGACGCCGATGTGCTTGTTCATGCAATTATGGACTCATTGCTCGGTGCTGCGGCTCTCGGCGATATTGGCAATCATTTTCCCGATACCGATGAAAGGTATAGGGGGGCAGACAGCATTGCTCTGCTCAGAGAGGTTTGCAGAATACTCACCGGAAACGGCTATAAAATCGGCAATATCGACTCAACCGTTATTGCGCAGAAGCCTAAACTTAAAGACTATATAACACAAATGAGGGAGAATATTGCAAATGCTTGCGGTATTGATGTTTCACTTGTGAGTGTTAAGGCGACTACCGAGGAAAATCTCGGCTTTACAGGCAGACTTGAGGGTATTTCCGCTCATGCGGTCTGCATAATTTACAATGAATTAAATTAGGGTATTAAGCATACATATTTATCTATGAATGTTTTTATCATACACAAAGAATAATGGAGGCACAAAAAAATGAAAAATTGTCCAAGATGTAACGCACAGATGGAAGATAACGCAGTGTTCTGCCAGAATTGCGGTTTCTCAACAGCTCAGCAGCCTGAGCCACAGCCACAACAGCAGCAGTACAATCAGTATGCAGCAGCTCCAATGCCTGCTGTAAATCCTTACGATCACACAGCAGAGTTTTCAGCTGAAGAGGTTTCAGAGAACAAACTCCTTGCAGCTGTAATTTATGTTTCAAGCATTCTTGGTATCATCGTAGCACTCATTGCTCAGAGCTCAAGAAAGTCTAAGTACCTTGATTTCCACATTAAGCAGGGCCTTAAGTCATTCGTTGTAATGTTCTTCCTCGTTGTTATCGCAGCAATCCTTTCATGGACTTGTATTGTTCCGATTGCAGCCGGCGTTTGTGAAGTTATCGTTCTTGTTTGTAATTACATTTGCCTTTTCAAGACACTTGCAAATAAGTCAATCGAAATTCCTGTTGTACGCAGCTTAGGTTTCTTGAAATAATTTAACTTATTCATACAAGCCGCACCTCGTTCATACTATTGAACGAGGTGTTTTTATATGATAAAAAAGCTATCATTGACATTGGTAATTGCTATTGTATTTACCTCAATACCGCTGTTTTGCGCAGAGGTAAATGCTGTAACGGAAGAAACAGTCACCGCTCCGTCTGCCATACTTATGGAATCTTCATCGGGAAAAGTTTTGTTTGAAAAAAATCCACACGAACAGCGTCCTTGCGCATCTATCACAAAGGTTATGACCATGCTGCTTGTGTGCGAAGCAATCGACAGCGGAAAGCTGAGTCTTGACGATACAATTACAGCGTCTTCCCACGCAGCCTCTATGGGTGGCAGCGACATATGGCTTGAAGAGGGCGAAACCATGAGCGCAAACGATATGATAAAAGCCACAGTGGTTGCCTCTGCAAATGATGCCGCCGTTGCGCTTGCCGAGCACTTGTGCGGCAGTGAAGAGGTATTTGTGCAAAAAATGAATGAAAAAGCAAATCAGCTCGGAATGAAAGACACCGTATTTAAAAATTGCAACGGTCTTGACGAGGACGGTCACATTACCTCGGCATACGATGTTGCGGTAATGTCACGAGAGCTTATGAAACACGAAATGATATTTGACTATACATCAATTTGGCTCGACAACCTGCGTGACGGAAAAACTCAGATTGTAAATACCAACAAACTTTTAAAGACATATAAAGGCATAACGGGACTTAAAACAGGCACAACAAATGATGCCGGCTGCTGTATGGCGGCATCGGCTACAAGGGGAGATATGAGCCTCGTTGCGGTAGTACTCGGCTGTAATTCGGGCAAAGAAAGATTTTCGGACGCAGCCGCTTTGCTTGATTACGGCTTTGCAAATTTTTCTGTTACTCAGCTGAAAGCTCCTGATGATTTGCCCAAAACGATTAAGGTTGAGAATGGTATGCAGAAAAATATAGGAATTGGATGCGACATAAATTCAAGTATCGTACTTGATAAAAACAGCGGTTCAAAAATAGTTTCAAAAATTGATTTGCCCGAAAGTATAGAAGCGCCTGTTGCAAGCGGACAGAAGTTAGGCACTGTTACATATAGCCTTGACGGAAAAGCCGTAAAAAACTTTGAAATTACCGCTTTACAGCACGCAGAACAAATTTCTTTTGCCTCCGTTTTCTCGGTTTTATTAAATTCTATAATTTCTTTATAAAATATACAAAATGACCTTGCAAAAAGTCGGGAATTATAGTATAATAAGACAGCAAAGATACTTGTTTCGGTTTATACCGCCTAATTACGCCGTTTTTGGCATTATATTCGGCAGTATTATTCCGAAAGGGAATTTTGGGGGAATTAATAATGGCTACAAAACTTACAGACAAATATTTGAAAGGCTTCGTTAATGAACACGAGTATGACGGTGTGGCTGCCGAAGTTAAGGCTGCTCACAAGGTACTCCATGACGGCACAGGTCTTGGCAATGATTTCCTCGGTTGGCTTAATCTTCCAACTGATTATGATAAAGAGGAATTTGCAAGAATTAAGGCTGCTGCCGAAAAAATCAAAAAGGATTCCGATGTGTTTATCGTAATCGGTATCGGTGGTTCATACCTTGGTGCAAGAGCTGCTATCGAATTTCTTACTTCACAGAACTATAACCTTACTTGTAAGGATACACCGCAGATTTACTTTACAGGTAACTCAATCAGCTCATCTGCACTTGCAGAGATTATGGAGCTTTGCGAGGGTAAAGATGTTTCTGTAAATATGATTTCAAAGTCAGGTACTACAACTGAGCCTGCTATCGCTTTCAGAGTATTTAGAGAAATGCTTGAGAAAAAGTATGGCAAAGAGGGCGCAAGAGAGCGTATTTACTGCACAACAGATAAGGCTAAGGGCACACTTAAGGCTCTTGCTGACGAAGAGGGTTACGAAACATTCGTAGTTCCTGATGATGTAGGCGGTCGTTTCTCTGTTCTCACAGCAGTAGGTCTTCTTCCAATCGCTGTTTCAGGTGCAGACATTGACGCACTTATGCAGGGCGCTGCAACAGCTCAGAAAGAATTTGACAATGACGATCTCGCTACTAACGATTGCTACAAGTACGCAGCTCTCCGTAACATTCTTTACCGCAAGGGCAAGACAATGGAGGTTATGGTATCTTACGAGCCTGCTTACACAATGATGTCTGAATGGTTTAAGCAGCTTTTCGCTGAAAGTGAGGGCAAGGATAACAAGGGCATTTTCCCTGCAAGCGTTATCTTCTCAACAGATCTTCACTCACTCGGTCAGTACATTCAGGACGGCAGAAGAACTATGTTTGAAACTGTTGTTCTCTTTGATAAATGCAAAAAAGAAGTTACACTCGGCACAGATCCTACAAATGTTGATGGTCTTAACTTCCTTTCGGGAAAGACAATGGGATATGTAAACCGCAAGGCTTTTGAGGGCACAGTTCTTGCTCATAATGACGGCGGTGTTCCTAACATCGTTCTCAATGTTCCGGAAATGAACGAATCAGAGCTCGGTTATCTTATTTATTTCTTTGAAAAGGCTTGCGCAATTTCAGGCTATATGCTTGGCGTAAATCCATTTAACCAGCCCGGTGTTGAGAGCTACAAGAAGAATATGTTTGCTCTTCTCGGTAAGCCGGGTTATGAGGATCAGAAGGCTGCTCTTGAGGCAAGACTCAAGTAATTTCTTTAGTAAATAAGTTTAATATTCTGGAGGAACTAATATGGTTACTTTACTTATCGGTAAAAAAGGAACAGGCAAAACAAAAAAGCTCATCGCTCTTGCTAACGAGGCAGTGGCTGCTTCAGCAGGCAATGTTGTTGTAATCGAAAAGGGCGCTAAGCTCACATACGATGTAACACACAAGGCAAGACTTATTGATACAGAGCAGTACCTCATTGAGGGTTACGATATGCTTTTTGGCTTTATCAGCGGTATTTGCGCAGGCAACTACGATGTTACAGATATTCTTGTTGACTCTACATTCAAGATTTGCCCAACAGGCGTTGACGGTGTAGAAACTTTCACAAAGAAGTTGCAGGAGCTTTCAGAGGCTTCTTCAACAAACATCGTTCTTCTTATTTCAGCTGAGGAGTCAGAACTTCCTGAGTCTATCAATGCTGTTTGCCAGAAGGTTTAATTAGCTTTTGAGTATTAACGGACTGCTCTCTTTGCAGGGCAGCCCGTTTTTTCTGCGACAGCGGGGGATATTTTCACCTTATTATCACACAAAGTATATCTTGCTGTCAGTTTTAGTTTATATTATGTTATTGAGAAATTAAACAGGAAGGACAAACCGATGAATAATAAAAAATTGATTGCAAAAGCAGCCCTCGGCGACAAAAAGTCGCTTGATTTTATCTGCGAAAAATACGGAAAGTATGTATATTTTTTCTGTACTACTGTAATTTCAGACAATAAAAAAGCTGAAAATGCCTTTAAAAAATCTTTTAAAGCTATATTTTCGACAATTTCTAAAAATCCAAATACCGATAATCTTGATGAAATAGTCAAAAGCGAAACCGCAAAGGTGTGCAAGTCTGCAATTTTTGATGAAAATAATCATGAAAACGGCGCAGCTAAAATGCAGCCTTTCGGTGATAAAGACAAACTTTCATCTGTATCTGCAATTACAGCAGAACAGAAAAATCTCTTTGTTAATGCTCTCAAATCAATAAATGCCAATCAACGCATTGTTGTTTTGCTCAATTTACTTTGTGATTATAATACTAAGAAAATTGCCGATATTTTAAAAATATCCGAAGATAAAGTTCAAAATTCGCTTGAGTACGGCAGAGAAAATATTAAAAAGCAGCTCAGAACGAGCGACAGCAAGTTTACAAAAAGAGATATAATTTTTCTTATGACTGCCTCGGCAAATATTGTCAAAGAGGCTGCCGCTCAAGCAAAAATTCCCGACTCGATCGACAGTTTTCTTGATGAAATCGTGCTGTCACTTGCCAAACCTCAGAAATCAGACAAAAAGAAAGCGTGGATTGTCATTTCTGCCGTAGCTGTATTTTTGGTTGCTGTTATAGTGGTGTTTGTTATCACTTCCAATAAATCAAACGGCAGTGCGGGTGCGACAAATGATTCTGCCTCTGCAAGCAATGTATCGGCTACAATAGGAGAATCTCAGGCAAAAGGCACTCATCACGCAGAAATTGATATTAAAGACTACGGTGTAATTAAGGTAGAACTTAACGGCGATGTTGCACCTATTACTGTTGCTAACTTCATAAATCTTGCTAACAGCCATTTTTATGACGGTCTTACTTTCCACCGCATTATTGACGGCTTTATGATGCAGGGTGGTGACCCTCTCGGCAACGGTACAGGCGGCTCTGAAAATACAATCAAGGGTGAATTTTCGCAGAACGGCGTAGAAAATAACCTTTCACATACAAGAGGTGCGATTTCTATGGCTCGATCAACAGATATGGACAGCGCAAGTTCACAGTTCTTTATTGTTCAGTCAGATAGCACATATCTTGACGGTCAGTACGCTTGTTTCGGATATGTAACCGACGGTATGGATATTGTCGATGAAATTTGCAAGAACGCAGTTACAACTGACAGCAACGGTTCTGTTTCAGCAGAAAATCAGCCTGTCATTAACTCAATAACAATTACAGATTAAAACTAAACGGGCTTGATATTCTCAAGTCCGTTTTTTAAAGGAATTTTGAATATACAAGGTGGTGAGATTTTGAAAATATTGGTAGATGCAGACGCTTGTCCTGTTGTAAAAATTGTAGAAAAGGTTGCTAAAGAGGTTAGTGCGCCTGTTATTTTGCTTTGCGATACAAACCACATTCTTTCATCAAATTACAGTGAAATTAAAATAATCGGTGCAGGCGCTGACGCAGTTGACATTGCGCTTGCAAATCTTTGCCAAAACGGAGATATTGCTGTTACGCAGGATTACGGAGTTGCGGCTCTTGTACTCGGCAAAGGCGGTTACGCAATTCATCAGTCCGGCAGAATTTTTACAAATGATAATATAGACGGACTTTTGATGGAAAGGCATATCAACAAAAAGGCAAGAATGTCATCATCAAAAAATCATCTCAAAGGCCCGAAAAAACGCACAAAAGAGGATGATTTAAGATTTGAATCAGCTTTTAGGCGGCTTTTATCTGAGATATTGTCGCACGATTTAAAATAAAGAGAGCAAAACAGAAAATATTGTCTTAATTTTCTTTACAAAACAGGCATTTTATAGTATTATTATAGTAATTATATTACACAGTGGGGTGTTAAGTTATGAAACCAAAATACAATAGAATTTTATTAAAACTTTCAGGTGAATCACTTGCAGGCGATCAGAAAACAGGCATTGATTTCGACAAAGTTGTTGAAATATGTAAACCAATCAAAAAATGTGTAGATGCCGGTGTACAGGTTGGTATCGTAGTAGGCGGCGGTAACTTTTGGAGAGGCAGAAGTTCGGGCGATATGGACAGAACAAGAGCTGACCATATGGGTATGCTCGCTACCGCTATTAATGCACTTGGTGTAGCAGACGCACTTGAGCAGCTCGGCTGCGTTGTCAGAGTTCAGACAGCTATTTCAATGCGTCAGGTTGCAGAGCCATATATCCGCAACAAGGCTATGTGTCATCTCGAATCGGGCAAAGTAGTAATCTTTGGCTGTGGTACAGGTAACCCATTCTTCAGCACAGACACAGCTGCCGCTCTTCGTGCAAACGAAATCGAGGCAGACATTATGATGAAAGCTACTATGGTAGACGGCGTTTATGACAGCGACCCTAAAACAAATCCAAATGCAAAGAAATATGATGTTGTATCATTCCATGAGGTTCTCAATAAAGACCTTGCGGTTATGGACAGCACAGCAGCATCACTTTGTAAAGACAACAAACTTCCTGTTCTCGTATTCAGCCTTGAAGACCCGGAGAACATTTATCGTGCAGTATGCGGTGAAAACATCGGTACTGTTGTTGACGCTATTGACTAATAATTTTGTGAATTAACGGAGGAAACAACTATGCAAACACAGATTAAAAAGGCTTCTGACTCAATGGAGAGAAGAGTATCACATATGCAGCAGGAGTTCTCAGAAATCAGAGCCGGCAGAGCTAACCCCGGTGTACTTGATAAAGTAAAGGTTGACTACTACGGTGCGCCTACTCCTGTAAATCAGCTTGCCGCAGTATCTGTAACAGAGGCAAGAACACTTACAATTCAGCCTTGGGATATGTCTGTTTTAAGACAGATTGAAAAGGCTATTCTTACATCCGACATCGGTATTAACCCACAGAACGACGGTAAGGTTATCCGCCTTGTATTCCCACCTCTTACAGAGGACAGACGAAAGGAAATCGTAAAGGATATTATGAAGATTTCCGAGGATACAAAGGTACAGGTAAGAAATGTTCGTCGTGACCTTATCGACAAGCTCAAGGCTATGAAAAAGAGCGGTGAGCTTACCGAGGACGATTTAAAGCAGGGCGAAAAGAAAGCGCAGGAGCTTACAGATAAGTATATCAAAAATATAGACACAATTTCAGCTGCAAAGCAGAAAGAAATTTTGGAGATGTAATATGGCTTTTTGGAATTCAAAATCCGAAGAGGCTAAAAATACGGATATAATTTTACCTGAGCACATAGGTATTATAATGGACGGAAACGGCAGATGGGCGAAAAAACGCAGTCTGCCTCGTTCCGTAGGACATCGTGAAGGCGCAAAAACCTTTAGAAAAATTACAAGATATTGCTCGGATATAGGTATAAAATATCTTACGGTTTATGCTTTTTCAACCGAAAATTGGAAACGCCCGCAGGACGAAGTCAGTGCCCTTATGAAACTTTTTAAATCATATCTCAACGAGGCACTTGAGGATTTTAAAGACGACAGTATTGTTGTAAAATTCATTGGTGATAAATCACATTTCAGCGAGGATCTGCAAAAGCTCATGATTGAAAATGAGGAAAGCTCAAAGGATCGTGACGGTATGGTGCTTAACATTGCTATGAATTACGGCAGTCGTGACGAAATTGTTCGTGCCGTAAAGAACATCAGCCTTGATGTTAAGGCAGGCAAACTTGATGCAGATAAAATTGACGAAGAGCTTTTTTCAAATTATCTTTACACTGCAGGTCAGCCTGATCCCGATTTGATTATCAGACCGAGCGGTGAATACCGAATTTCAAACTTTATGCTATGGCAGGCGGCTTATACAGAGTTTGTCATAATGAATAAGCTATGGCCTGATTTTGAAAAGTCAGACCTCGACGAGGCTATTAATATATACTCACAGCGCAACAGGCGCTTTGGAGGAGTATAAAGAAGCAGGTAGATCAATTATGAAATCATTAAAAGCAAGACTTCTTACAGCAGTTGTAGGCATTTCCATAATTTTAGTTTTGCTGTTTTTGGGAGAAATACAGCCGCTCGTAATCGCCTTTGCGGTAGCTGCGGTTACGGCGTTTATGACAGGCGAATACCTACACGCTAACAAGCTGTTGAAAAAATATTTTATTTCGGTTCCGTGCATACTATTTGCAGCAGTAATCCCCATAGTATTAAATACGGGTTTGGTATATCCGATTATTGCTGTTTTTATGATAGTGGGATTTGCTATGCTGATATACAATCACAAGCAAATCAATTATCTTGACTTTGCATATGCGATGTTCGGCACACTACTTATCACATTCGGAATGAGTGCGTTTTCGGCTCTTTGCCTTAATTGCAAGCCGTTGAGTTTTTACTTTGCCACTATTTTTTCACTTCCGTGGATGGCAGACGCAGGCGGATTTTTCATAGGCGCAAGTTTTGGTAAGCATAAGTTATGCCCGAATGTAAGCCCTAAAAAGACGGTTGAGGGTGCAATAGGCGGAGTGCTCTTTTGCGTGCTCACTGCTGTTGTGCTTGGCTTCCTTTTTGCATTTGTTATTGCTCCCGATTATAAATTTAACTTTGCCGCACTCATTATTTTAGGCATTGTGGATGCGGTTGTTTCAATCATCGGAGATCTGAGCTTTTCACTCATAAAGAGAAGTGTAGGTATTAAGGATTACAGTTCAATTTTCCCCGGTCATGGCGGAATGCTCGACAGATTTGACAGTATTATTTTCACTGCCCCTGTTATGCTTGCTGTAAATCACTTTTTACCTTTTGCAACGGTGGTGTAAATTATGATTAAAAATATTTCCGTTTTAGGTTCAACAGGTTCAATCGGTACTCAGACGCTTGATGTTGTCGATAAATTACATCTTAATGTTACTGCTCTTACAGCTAACTCAAATGTAAAACTTATGGAGGAGCAGATACGAAAGTATAAGCCGCAGATTGCCGTACTTTTTGATGAAAGCAAAGCAAAAGAGTTACAGCTTGCCGTTAAGGATACCGATACAAAGGTGCTCGGCGGTATGGATGGACTTATTTCGGCGGCAACAGAAAAAAGCTCAGAGCTTGTACTTAATTCTGTTGTGGGAATGGTAGGCTTGCTGCCTACTATTGCTGCTGCAAATGCTAAAAAAGACATTGCTCTTGCCAACAAAGAAACGCTTGTGGCAGGCGGTCATCTTGTTACCGATGCAGTTAAAGAAAATAATGTAAGACTTTTGCCTGTTGACAGCGAACATTCGGCTATTTTTCAGTGCTTACAGGGCAAACCGAATAACAAAGCGCTTAAAAAGCTGATACTTACCGCATCGGGCGGCCCTTTCTTTGGCAGAACCCGTGACGAACTTAAAAATGTAACGGTAGAGCAGGCGCTTAATCATCCAAATTGGAGCATGGGTGCAAAAATAACCATCGACTCTGCTACAATGATGAACAAGGGACTTGAAATTATAGAGGCAAGCAGACTTTTTGATGTTGAAGGCGACAGAATTGATGTTGTGGTTCATAGAGAGAGTATTATTCATTCGCTTGTTGAGTATGACGACAATTCGGTTATTGCTCAGCTCGGCTTGCCTGATATGCGCATACCTATTCAGTATGCCGTTACATATCCGAACCGCTATGAATCGCCCGTCGGTGAGTTGCGCCTTGCGGATATAGCTAAAATGACATTCTTTGAACCGGATTACAAAACCTTTGAATGTCTTACAGCCTGCAAAAAAGCACTTGATATCGGCGGCACTGCAACAGCGGTTGTAAACGGTGCAAATGAAGAGGCAAACGCTTTATTCCGTCAAGGAAAAATATCTTTCCTTGAAATCGGAAATCTTGTTACGCAGTCGCTTGAGGCTGTAAAAACTATAAATCAAAAAAATGTTGAGGATGTTTTGAATGCAGACGCTCTCGCAAGGGAGTTTGTGCGCAAAACGGTAAACAAATAATTGAATTTTGCGGAATTTTTATCTGGAGTTGATTGACCACATATGCAAATATTAGTAACTATTGCTTTGGTAGTAATTGCGGTGCTGCTTTTTGAACTGATTATAGGATTACACGAATTTGGACATTTCATTACAGCAAAGCTTTCGGGAATTAAGGTAAATGAATTTGCACTCGGTATGGGACCAAAGCTGTTTAGTTTTAAAAAGGGCGAAACTCAGTATTCCCTCAGACTTTTCCCGATTGGCGGATATTGTGCAATGGAGGGCGAGGACGAAGAAAGTCCCGAACCCCGTTCCTTTAATAATGCAAAGGTCTGGAAACGAATGATAGTCATTATTGCCGGTGCGGTAATGAATATAATTCTTGGCATAATTTTTTCTTTTATAATGGTCATCCCGCAGGAGGCATATTCCTCTACAACCATTCAGGAATTTTCTCCTCGCTCTTACTCTGCAAACTGCGGTTTGCAAGTCGGCGATAAAATCGTAAAGGTAAACGGATACGATATTTTTAACGCAAAAGACCTTTCTTTTTCATTCGCCGGAGTAAATTGTGAAAATGTTGACGGCAAGTCGGTTGCTGTATATAAGCAGGATTGTGCAAATGCAATCTGCACAGAGTACGGCAAAATCGTAAACGAAAAAAATCCTGACGATGACACACTTTTAAAGTTTTACAATGTTACCACAGATGGCTGCACAACAGTAAATAACTCTGCTGATAAGGCTGCGGCGCTTAAAGCGATGGACGATACTGTAAAAAAGCTATACGATATGGCAGAAATTACAGATTACACTCTGCCGACAATTACAGAAAAAGATACTCGTCAGCGCTATACAGCAACAGTAACTGTAATAAGAGATGGCAAGGAAGTTGAGCTTAACGATGTTCAGTTCTTTACCTATTATAAAGATGACGAGGATAAAAATGCAGATAAGCCGTCGGTAGCACTTGACTTTTATGTTGAACCTATCGGCAAAACATTTACTTCTGTAATAAAACAGGGCTTTTCAGAGTCGGTATCAGTTGGCAGAATGGTATGGCAGTCGCTTGTGTGGATTGTTCAGGGCAGATTTGGATTTAAAGATATGTCGGGACCTGTCGGCATTGCCACTGCGGTAACTCAGGTAGCATCACAGGGACTTGAAACTAACTTTGGCTCAGCGGTATTTAATATTTTAAATGTAATGACCTTGATTACAATTAACCTCGGTATATTCAATATGCTGCCGTTCCCGGCACTTGACGGCGGAAGATTTTTGCTTTTGCTTATAGAGTGGATATTTAAAAAGCCTATACCGAGAAAAGTTGAAAAATATATCAATGCAGCAGGCTTTGTTATTCTTATGGTGTTTATGGTTGTTATAACCTGTAAGGATATCTGGCAGTTATTTACCGGACAGCTTGGTCTGTAACAGGAGGTTTTACCTTGGGAAGTAAAAAACAAGTTAAGGTTGGCAATGTGCTTGTCGGCGGCGGTGCCGATGTAAGTATTCAGTCAATGCTGAATGTTCCGTCAACCGATATAGGGGGTTCTGTAAGGCAGGCTGTTGAGCTTGAAAAAGCAGGTTGTCAGATTATAAGAGCCGCAATTCCTAATAAAGACGCAGTTAAACTTATTCCGGCACTCAAGCAGGCGCTTACTATTCCTGTTGTTGCCGACATACATTTCGATTACAAATTAGCGCTTGAGGCTTGTGCCGCAGGTGTTGATAAAATTCGTATCAATCCGGGCAATATCGGTTCTGATGACAGGGTAAAGGCTGTTGCCGACGCTTGCCGTCAGAGAAATATTCCGATAAGAATCGGTGTAAACTCAGGTTCACTTGAAAAGGAAATTCTCGCAAAGTACGGTCACCCCACACCGCAGGCGCTTTGCGACAGTGCGCTTTATCATGCGTCTTTGCTTGAAAAGTTCGATTTTAACGATATTGTTCTCTCTATGAAAAGCTCAACCGTTCCGTTTATGGTAAAGGCTTATGAGCTTGCAAACGAGCAGTGCGACTATCCGCTACACCTCGGCGTTACCGAGGCAGGCACTGAACGAATGGGCATCATAAAATCAGCCGCAGGTATCGGTTCGCTTTTGCTCCATGGCATAGGCGACACTATCAGAGTTTCTCTTACAGCCGACCCTGTAAAGGAAATTTATGCCGCAAACGATATTTTAAAGGCGCTCGGACTTAAAAAGAGCGGCGTTCAGTTTGTATCTTGCCCGACTTGCGGCAGAACACGAATTGACCTTGTAAAGATTGCAGGCGAGGTTGAAAACCGACTTAAAGACTGTCAAAAAAATATCAAGGTGGCTGTTATGGGCTGTGTTGTAAACGGCCCGGGTGAGGCAAGAGAGGCAGACATCGGCATTGCCGGTGGTGACGGCTGCGGTCTTGTATTCAAAAAAGGCGAAATAATAAGGAAAGTTCCCGAGGAGCAGCTCGTTGACGCTCTTATGGACGAAATCGAAAAATTATAAATCTTAAGGAAGTATATGAAAACACTTGGCGAAGTTTTTAATCCGTATCTTGCGGATAAACCGCTCGCTGATGATATTTCTTCAGCTGAGCTTTTAGAACTTAATATTAATACTAATAATCGCTCTATCGCAATGACCGCCGGTTTCGGCGGTCTTGTGAAGAGGGATAGCCTTTTTACTGCCGAAAAACAAATTTCCAAATCCGAATTAAATCTCGGCTCCGTACGAATCAATCCGATTTTTAGCTCAAACCTTTTTTCAGCAGATTATTTTCCTGAGCTGTATAAGGCGGTTAAGCGTGACATTCCAAGCATTAACGGCACGCTTAACAACGCATTTGTTACCTATGAGGAAGGTAATTTGCAAATCACACTTAATAATGGTGGCAAAAGCCTTTTAGATGCAAAAGGTTTTGACAAGGCTCTTAAAAGAATTATTAAAGATGAATTTTCGCTTGAAATCAATATCATTTATACAGGTACGCTTGAGATTGACGGACAGAGCGAAGAATATGTGCAGGCAATGAAAAATGCCGCAGAAAAAATCGAAAGACAAAGGATTGAAGAATCTGTAAACGAGGCGGCAAGCAGTGAGGCTGTTACTAAGGCTGTAAAAGAAAAGAGAAATTCTGATGCAGTGCAGGAAATTGAAGTGCGTGAAGGTAAATTCCTCTTGCCACAGATTGTTGAATCTTCAATCAAGCCGTTTTACGGCAGAACAATTCGAGGTAAAATTGAACCTATAAGCACCATTGTTTCAGATACAGGCAGAATTGTTGTATGGGGCGACATTTTCGACATTGAGAAAAAGGTCACTAAATCGGGCGATAAAAATATTTTTGTTATTGACATTACAGACTACTCAGGTTCAACCTCGGTAAAGGTGTTCGGCACAATAAAAGATACGGCTATTCTCGATAACCTTAAAAAGGGCGACACAATAGTAGTACAGGGCGATGTTGAGTATGACCGCTATGCAGGCGAGCTTATGCTTATTGCAAGGTCAATCGGCACTGCAAATAAGGTTAAGGTTGTGGATAAAGCGGAGGAGAAGCGTGTAGAGCTGCATTTGCATACGAATATGTCGCAGATGGACGCAGTAACCTCGGCAGGCGACCTTGTAAAAAGAGCCGCCGATTGGGGACACCCGGCAGTTGCAATCACAGACCACGGTGTTGCACAGGCTTTCCCTGACGCTATGAAAGCCGCCGATAAAATTAATAAAGACGGCGAAAAAATCAAGGTTATTTACGGCACAGAGGCTTACTTTATGGATGACCTTGTAGAATCTGTTTCGGGCAAAAGCGAAGAACCGCTTGACGGTACTTTTATTTGCTTTGATATTGAAACAACAGGACTTTCTGCTAATCGTGACAAAATCACAGAAATCGGCGCTGTAAAGGTTGTAAACGGAGAGATAACCGATACTTTCTCAACCTTTGCAAATCCGGGTATGCCTATTCCTGCTAAGATAACGGAGCTTACCGGCATTACCGATGCAATGGTTAAAGACGCACCGTCACAAAGCGAGGCGGTAACGGCATTTTTGGAGTTTGCAGGCGACAGCGTACTTGTTGCTCACAATGCACCTTTTGATACCTCGTTCATACGCAAGGCTTGCGAAAATATGAACAGGGAATATAATTACACTTCTATTGATACAGTTGCCATTTCAAGGGCAATTCTTACGGATATTAAAAACTGCAAGCTCGACACAGTTGCAAAGTATTTGCGACTTGGCGACTTTAATCATCACCGTGCAACCGACGATGCGGAAATGCTTGCAAGAATTTTTATAAATCTTTGTACCCGTCTTAAAGATGACTACAATATTACAAAAACCAACGAAATCAATACACAGATTGCAGGCGGCGGTGACTTCAAAAAACTGCCTACCTATCACCAAATAATTCTTGTAAAGAATTTAACGGGTCTTAAGAATTTGTATAAATTGATTTCCTATGCTCATCTCACATATTTTTATAAAAAACCGAGAATACCTAAGAGTGAGCTTATTAAGCACCGTGAGGGACTTATAATCGGTTCGGCTTGCTGTGCCGGTCAGTTGTATCAGGCTATACTTCTCGGAAAGCCGTGGCCTGAAATCAAAGCAATTGCATCATTTTATGACTACCTTGAAATTCAGCCTGCGGGAAACAATAATTTTATGATTCGTGAGGGCAGATTTGCCAATGAGGCAGAACTCCACGAAATAGACAAAACAATAGTAAGGCTCGGCAAAGAGCTCGGCAAGCCTGTTTGTGCTACTTGCGATGTTCATTTTATGGACCCTAAGGACGCAGATTACAGAAAGATACTTATGGCAGGACAGGGCTTTAAAGATGCCGAAGACCAAGCTCCGCTTTACCTTAGAACCACAGCGGAAATGCTCAAGGAGTTTGAGTACCTCGGCAAAGAAAAGGCATACGAAGTGGTTGTAACAAATCCACGCAAAATTGCCGAGATGTGCGAGTCTATAAGACCTATTCCAAAGGGAACTTTTCCGCCTAACATTGAGGGTGCAGAGGAAGAGCTCGTTTCTATCACATGGGAAAGGGCAAAGGCAAAATACGGTGACCCTCTTCCTGAAATTGTTAAGGCTCGTCTTGACAAGGAATTAAATTCAATTACAACTTACGGATTCTCCGTACTTTATATGACCGCTCAGAAACTTGTTGCCGACAGCGAGGCGCATGGATACCTTGTAGGTTCACGAGGTTCGGTAGGTTCGTCATTCGTAGCTACAATGTCGGGCATTTCTGAGGTTAATCCGCTTTGTCCGCATTATATTTGTCCAAAATGTAAGCACAGCGAGTTCATTACAGACGGCAGTTACGGCTCGGGATTTGATATGCCGCCAAAGAATTGCCCTGAATGCGGCACGCTTATGGATCAGGACGGACACGAAATTCCGTTTGAAACTTTCCTTGGATTCAAGGGCGACAAAGTACCTGATATAGACCTTAACTTTAGTGGTGAATATCAGTCAAAGTCGCATAGGTACACAGAGGAGCTGTTCGGTAAGAACAATGTGTTTAAAGCCGGTACAATTTCAACCGTTGCGGAGAAAACCGCTATCGGCTATGTGAAGGGTTATGCCAACGATAAGGGTATGATTCTTCATAAGGCTGAAATCAAGCGACTTGCTCTCGGCTGTACGGGCGTTAAGCGTACAACAGGTCAGCACCCGGGCGGTATGGTTGTTGTACCGAGAACAAGCGAGGTTTACGATTTCTGCCCTGTTCAGCACCCTGCAAATGATATGAAGTCGGACAACATTACCACACACTTTGACTTCCATTCTATTCACGATACTATTACAAAGCTTGATGAGCTCGGACACGATGTTCCGACCATTTATCACTATCTTGAACTTTACACAGGTATTCCTGTAATGAAAGTATCTATGAGTGACCCTGAGGTAATGAGCCTGTTTACTTCCACTAAGGCACTCGGAGTTACTCCCGAAGATATTGATTCCGAAACCGGTACATTCAGCCTGCCTGAGTGCGGTACTTCATTTGTACGAGGAATGTTGGTTGAGGCTAAGCCAAAGACATTTACCGACCTTTTGCAGATTGCAGGTCTGTCACATGGTACAGGAGTATGGCTCGGTAATGCACAGGAGCTTATTCACAATAAAACCTGCGACATTTCAAGCGTTATCGGTACTCGAGATTCCATTATGACATATCTTATGCATAAAGGTCTTGAACCCGGTATGGCATTTAAAATAATGGAAATTGTCCGTAAGGGCAACGCAACCAAACTTCTTACTGAAGAACATTTCAAAGCAATGAGAGATAACAATGTGCCCGAGTGGTACATTGATTCCTGTATGAAAATTCAATATATGTTCCCGAAAGCCCACGCAGCCGCGTATATGATTTCTACTCTGCGACTTGGTTGGTACAAGGTGCATAAGCCGGTTGAATACTATGCCGCATATTTTACCGTACGAAGTGAAAACCTTGACGGTGTAGTGCTTATGCAGGGACATCAGGCTGTTAAAAACAGAATGAAACTTATAAAGCAAAAGCAAAGCGCCCACGAATCGTCTACAAAAGAAGATCAGGAGTACGCTACACTTCAGATTGTAAATGAAATGCTTGCAAGAAAAATTGAGGTCCTGCCTGTTGACATTTACAAATCGGAGGCAAAAATGTTTAAGGTAGAGGACGGCAAAATCAGACTTCCGTTCTCAACAATTCCGGGACTTGGCGAAAGTGCCGCAATATCTCTTGCGGAATCGGGAAAGGTAAATACATACCTTTCTATTGAAGAAATGCAGGCTAAAACAAAGGTTTCCAAGTCTATCATTGAGTCATTAAAGAATATAGGCGCACTTGAGGGACTTCCGGAAAGCTCTCAGATGTCATTGTTTTAAGGGGTGGCTTAATAAATGAAAAAACTTTTTACATTAAAAAATGTACTGATTTGTATTCTCTTTACAATATTTTTACTGTTTGTAAAGGATAATTTCAGTGTGGTATGGAACGCAATCTGTCTGGTTGCGTCTATTATGACTCCGTTTGTAATCGGATTTTTGTTTGCTTATATACTCAATTTTCCTTACAAATTCTTTTACAATAAAGCATTCAAGTTTCTCAAAGGCAAAAAGCCGTTTTTAGAAAATATGCGCAAGCCTTTGGCTATAATTTGCACATATGCCTCGGTTGTGGCAGTGCTCGGATTTTTGATAGCTATTCTTGTTCCGCAGATTGCCGACAACATTACAAGTCTTGTTGAACGAGTGCCTGCATATATTGATTCCATTTACAAATGGCTTGCAAGTATGGCTGAGTGGCTTAACCATAACTATAATGCAAACATTGATATTGACGCTTCATTTGCTCAGCTCGGACAGGAGATTATCAAGAACCTTAACGGCGCTACAATCGCAAATATGTCAAAGAATTTCTTGTTCGACACTCTTATGCCAATGATTACAAGTACAACTGCCGGTATTTACAACTTTGTTATGGGCATTGTAATTTCTGTTTACTTCCTGTCAGCAAAAGAAATGCTTTGCAGACAGGTAAAGCGAATGGCCGTTGCGTTTATTCCTATTAAATATTTACCAAAGGTTTACGAAGTGGTTGATATTACCGATACCAAATGCGGTAGATTTCTTGTCGGAGATATTATTGACGCTGCCTTTATCGGTGTGCTCACATTCATTACAATGTCAATCTTCCAGCTGCCATACGCAGCCTTGATTGCAGTTCTCATAGGCGTTACAAATATTATTCCGTTCTTTGGCCCGTTTATCGGCGCGATTCCAAGTGCGATTATCCTCTTCCTTGAAAGCCCATGGGATATGTTAATATTCATTGCAATAGTATTTGTTATTCAGCAGCTTGACGGCAACCTCTTTAAACCGAAGATTATTGGCAGTCAGGTAGGACTTTCGAGTTTCTGGGTATTATTCAGCGTAATTGTGGGCGGCAGCCTGTTCGGTATGGTCGGCTTTATTTTGGGTACACCGATTTATGCCGTTATCTATACTTTAGTAGGCAAAAGAGCTAAAAATGCTATTGATAAAAAAGGCAAAATCGCTCAGGAGGCACTTGACTTTGAGGTACTGAATTATGTAAAGATTGCCGCCGAACAAAAGAAAATCAGAGAAGAAAAGGAAACCGCTCAAAAGGAAAAGCTTTTGAAGTTTATCAAACCCGATAAACATACAAATTCCGAAAGCAATGACGATAACAAAGACGACAAAGAATAATATTTATTTTGCAGGGCAGTAAAATTATTTGCTGCTCTGTAATTTAAAAAAGTTTTGTTAAAAATTTGACAAGTACGATTTTATATGTTATTATATTAGCATATTAGCACACTAAAGCGTTTGTAAAGAGGTTTTTATGAAAAAGAATTTAAAAATTACCCCCGAGGGAATGAAAGACTTTCTTTTTGCCGAATGTTCAGCAATGGATGATGTCTGCGGCAAAATAGAAAAGGTATTTACAAAGGGTGGTTTTAAGAAAGTAATCACACCGGGCATTGAATTTTACGATATTTTTTCAATGGAATGCAGCGGAATTGACCAGCAGTCAATGTTTAAATCAGTTGACAACAAAGGCAGACTTCTTGTTATGCGTCCCGATTCAACACTTCCGATTGCAAGAATGGTGTCGTCAAGACTGAAAAACAGCATTATGCCTGTAAGACTTTACTACAAGCAGGCAGTTTACAGAAATAACCCAACTCTTATGGGCAGAAGAAATGAATTTATGCAGATGGGCGTTGAACTGCTCGGTGTAAAGGGCAAGAGGGCAGACCTTGAGGTGCTTTCTACCGCTATCAGAGCTATTATGAGCGTTGCCGATGATTTCAGAATCGAGCTCGGACACGCACAGGTATTTAACGCACTTATCAGTGAAATAGATATTGACGAGGATTTCAAAGAGAAAATCAGAGTTAGCATTGAGGGCAAAAACTATTCTGCTCTTAATAACCTGCTTGACAAACTTGAGCCTTGCAAGGCTGTAACCGCTATCAGAAGTTTGCCGTCGCTCTTTGGCGGCGACGAAGTGTTTGACAAGGCAACCAAGCTTTGCAGCGGCACAAAAGCTGTTGACGCACTTAATTATTTACATACACTCTACGATTCGCTTAAAACTCTCGGTCTTGGCGATAAGCTGATTGTTGACCTTGGTCTTGTGCAGAGAAACGATTATTACACAGGTTTTGTTTTCTGCGGTTACATTTCAGGCATAGGTGACGCAGTTCTTTCGGGCGGCAGATATGACGATCTTCTTTCTGAATTTGACGCTCCTATGGGCGCAGCAGGCTTTGCTATTGACACAGACGCAATCACAGAAAAATTGCTTTCCGATAAAAATACAAGCTACACAGATGTGCCCGATATTCTCGTTTATGCAAATGACGGCGCAGAGATTGAGGCAATCAATGCTGTTGCCGGTATGCAGAAAAAAGGAATTAATGCCCGTTTCTGCGTGCTCGAAACTCTTGAAGAGGCAAAGGCTTTTGCAGAAAAAATGGGTATAGAAAAAGTACAGATTATCGGCTGAGTGTGAAAGGATTTTTCAAATGAAACCATTAAGAATAGCTCTTACAAAGGGCAGACTTGAGAAAACAACTATTGAGCTTTTCCAAAAAATCGGCTACAACTGCGACGAGGTTATCAATAAGGGCAGAAGACTTATTCTTCCGATTGGTGACAACGACTTTGAGGTTGTGCTTGCAAAGGCGGCCGATGTTATTACATATGTTGAGCATGGTGTGTGCGACCTCGGTGTTGTAGGTAAAGACACCATTCTCGAAAATGGCAATTCTTTTTATGAATTGCTCGACTTAGGCTTTGGCAAATGCAGATTTGCCCTTGCCACTAAAAAAGGCACAGATTTTTACAGTGGCTACAACACAAAGACTATTGCAACTAAATATCCGAATGTAACCCGTGCATTTTTTGACGATAAAAATATGGATGTCAGAATTATTAAAATCGAAGGCTCTGTAGAGCTTGCTCCGCTTGTCGGACTTTCTGACGGCATTGTTGATATTGTAGAAACAGGTTCAACACTCAAGGCAAACGGACTTGAGGTTATTGAGTGGGTAACTGAAATTTCGGCAAGACTGATTGCAAACACAGCAAGCCTTAAACTTCGCAAGGCTGAAATTGAGGAACTTCAAAAGAAACTGGAGGCTGTAACAAAATGATTACTACTGTAATTGCTGACGGCAAAAAGGAATACGATTTTATAGAATTGCTCAAGAGCAGAGCACAAAACTCGGATAAGAATGTTATTCCGATTGTGTCTGAAATCATTGAAAATGTTAAGACAAACGGTGACAAGGCTGTTTATGATTATACAGTAAAGTTTGACGGAAAAGCTCCTGAAAAGGCTGAAATTTCCGCTGACGAAATAGATGCTGTAATTTCCGAGTGCGATCCTAAATACATTGAAACCGTAAGAAGAGCGGCTAAAAATATTGAGGACTTCCACAAGCGCCAGGTTCAGCAGAGCTGGCTTACTACCAAGAAAAACGGCGTTATTATGGGACAGCGTATCAGAGGCTTAAAGCGTGTGGGTATTTATGTGCCGGGCGGCACAGCTGCGTATCCGTCATCTGTACTTATGAATGCAATTCCTGCGAAAATTGCAGGCGTTGAGGAAATCGTAATGTGCACACCTCCTATGAAGAACGGTAAGCCGAACCCAAATATTCTTGCTGCCGCTAAACTTGCAGGTGTTGACAGAATTTTCCTTATGGGCGGCGCACAGGCTATTGCCGCTATGGCATACGGCACAGAGAGTGTGCCAAAGGTTGACAAGATTGTAGGACCGGGCAATATCTTTGTTGCCACAGCCAAAAAACTTTTGTACGGTACAGTTGATATTGATATGATTGCAGGCCCGAGCGAAATTCTTATTATTGCCGATAAATCGGCTAATCCTAAGTTCCTTGCCGCCGACCTTATGAGCCAGGCAGAGCACGACAAACTCGCCTCTGCAATTCTCCTTACTGACTGCGAAGAACTTGCAAATCAGACTGTAAAAGAGCTTGAAAGACAGGTTCAGACCCTTTCGAGAAACGAAATTATAAATTCTTCACTTGACAATTTCGGTGCGATTATTGTGTGCAGTGATATGAAACAGGCCGTACTTTTCGCAAACGAGCTTGCTCCGGAGCATCTCGAAGTATGCTGTGAAAATCCGATGGAGTATGTAGGCAAACTCGACAACGCAGGTTCGGTATTTCTCGGCAACTATTCACCTGAACCTCTCGGCGACTATTTTGCAGGTCCTAACCATGTTCTTCCTACAAGCGGTACTGCAAGATTTTTCTCTCCGCTCTCGGTTGACAGCTTTGTTAAGAAATCAAGCTTTATCTGCTACACAGAAGAGGCATTAAGAAACGATGCGCAGGATGTAGTTCGCTTTGCGGACACAGAGGGACTTACAGCACACGCAAATTCAATCAAAGTCAGATTTGAGGACATTGATTTTGAATAAATGATTTTGAGTTAAAATGAATAGTGATTTGACAGAGTGTTTTGTCAAAAAATTATTTGACTTAAATTTACGGAAATTATTAAAATTTTGTAATATTTATTGTAAATCGTCTTTAAAAAGGATATAATCATATAGATTGAGCAATTCGGTTCAACTTTACAACTTATTTGAGGTGAGAAAATGCGCCAGACAGAAATCAGCCGTAAAACAAAAGAAACAGATATAAATCTTTCTCTTTGTCTTGAGGGCGGAGATATTTCTATTGACACAGGCATTGGATTTTTTGACCATATGCTAAATTCCTTTGCCACACACGCAGGCTTTGGCTTGAAACTAACGGTCAAGGGTGATTTGTATGTTGACGAGCATCATACAGTTGAGGATACGGGTATAGTCCTCGGCAAGGCATTTTCTCAAATTTTAAAAGATAAATCTTCTATCGACCGTTTCGGCAGTTTTTATGTTCCAATGGACGAGGCGCTTGCTTTTGCCTCTGTTGATATCAGCGGCAGACCTTTCCTTGTATTTGACGCAGAATTTCCGCAGGAGATGTGCGGAGCTTATAATTGCGCAATGACGGTTGAATTTATGAGAGCGCTTGCATATAACGCAGGCATTACTCTGCATATTAAGTCTTTGTACGGAGATAACTCTCACCATATTACAGAGGCAATCTATAAGGCGGTAGCTCATGCATTAAGACTTGCCGTAAAGGAAAATACCTCAAATAAGCCTCTTTCCACTAAAGGAGTGTTATAAATGATTATTTTACCTGCAATAGATATTAAAGACGGAAACTGCGTAAGACTTTTTAAGGGTGATTACTCAACAGTAGAAAAGGTGTGCGACACACCATATAAGGCTGCCGAGCTTTTTAAGGCGGCAGGCGCACAGTATATGCACATGGTAGACCTTGACGGCGCAAAAGACGCAACTCTTGCAAATGCCGACCTGATTATAGATGTGGCAAAGCAGAGTGGACTTAAAGTAGAAGTCGGCGGCGGCATTCGTGATATGGGTGCTATTGAGCATTATTTAAACAACGGCATAGATAAGGTTATCTTAGGCTCTGCCGCTGTTAAAAATCCTGATTTTGTAATTGAGGCTGTAAAGGCATTCGGCGACAAAATCGTTGTCGGCATTGATGCTAAAAACGGTATGGTTTGTGCCGAAGGTTGGATTGACGAATCAGAAATCAACTATATAGAGCTTGCAAAGCGTATGGAGAATATTGGCGTTGGTCAGATTGTGTTTACCGATATTGACCAGGACGGTACACTTGCAGGCCCTAATTTAAAGCAGCTTGACGACCTTGTTCACGAGGTAAACTGTCGAGTAGTTGCAAGCGGCGGCGTATCTGTTCTTAAAGACATAATTAACCTTGCGGAGCTTGATGTTTACGGCGCAATCTGCGGCAAGGCTATCTACACAGGCAACCTTGATTTAAAACAGGCGATTGAAATTACAAGCAAGATTTAAGGAAAACACTATGGAAAAAAACATTGATTTTGATAAATTTTTTGTAAAATCAGACTTAATTCCTGCAATTATTCAGGAAAAATCAACAGGCGAAGTGCTTATGCTTGCCTATATGAATAAAGAGAGTATGAAAAAGACCTTTGAAACAGGATACACGTGGTTTTGGTCAAGAAGCCGTCAGGAGCTTTGGAACAAGGGCGCTACTTCGGGACATCTTCAAAAAGTAATTGAAATTTTCGGAGATTGCGATGACGATACTTTGCTTATTACGGTTGAGCAGACAGGCGCAGCTTGTCACACAGGCAATCATTCCTGCTTTTACACACAATTAAAATAATATATAAAGGGTGAATACAAGTGAACGAGAATGAAATTCTTACAGCACTTTATCAGACAGTTGTAAACAGACGAGATAATCCAAAGGAAGGTTCATATACCTGCTATCTGCTTGACAAGGGAATTGACAAAATTCTCAAAAAAGTAGGCGAGGAGTGCAGTGAAACAATTATTGCCGCTAAAAACGGCGAAAACAGTGAAACTGTATATGAGATTGCAGACCTTATTTATCATCTTACTGTTATGATGGTTGCACAGGACATTCCGCTTGAAGATGTGCTCAAAGAGCTTGACAAGCGCAGCGAAAAAACAGGCAACTTAAAGAAGTTCCACACTGTTGATAAAAATTCTTGACAAAACAAAACCCTATGGCAAATGTCATAGGGTTTAAAAATGTGTAAATTTTATTTATGCGGCAACCATATATTTTGAAAGCGCATTTGTAAAGCTTTCTGTCGGTTCTGAGTTAAGCACAAGTTCAACAGGCTTGTTAATATCTAACGAGAAAAAACCCATAATTGAGTGCCCGTCAATGGCGATATCGCCGTTTTTAATCATTATAGTTTCGTGGGGAAATTTTGTAAAAATTTCAAATACATCCATAATTTCTTTTTGATTTGTAATTGTAATCGGAATATTAAACATCTTATCTCTCCTCGTTAAAATAATAACAGCACTATAATACCATTTTTTTGACATTTATTCAATAACAAAATAAGCAATATTTTAAAATCCACATATTATACTAAAAAAAGGAAAAAGAGTATGAATTTTAATATAATTACCCTCGGTTGTAAAGTAAATCAATATGAATCACAGGCTATGCGTGAGGACTTATTAAAAAACGGCTTTGAACTTGCCGAGCCTAACACACCTGCCGATATAACGGTAGTAAACAGCTGCACAGTTACCTCTGTAAGTGACGCTAAAAACCGTAAGCTCATCAATAAAATTCGCCGAGAAAACCCCGACGGAATTATTGTGCTCACAGGCTGTATGCCACAGGCTTTTCCCGATAGGCAAGAGAATTTTGAAAATTGCGACATCGTGCTCGGCAACGCAAAAAGAGCAGAGCTTGTTCCTGCAATTTGCGAATATATTGAAAATCATATGAAAAATGTTTTTATATCACCGCACCCTGTAAAAAACGAGAAATTTGAAGATTTATCCATATCTTCTCTCGGCGAGCATACAAGAGCATTTATAAAAATCGAGGACGGCTGTAACCGCTTCTGCTCATACTGCATTATTCCTTTTGCGAGAGGCAGAGTTCGTTCAAAGAGCATAGAGGCGCTTAAAGCCGAAGTGAAAAAAATCGCAAACAACGGTTATCTTGAGGTTGTGCTTGTAGGTATCAATCTTTCCGCATACGGTCAGGACGAGGGACTTAACCTTGCCGATGCCGTAGAATGTGTGTGCGCACAAGAGGGAATTGAGCGTGTCAGACTTGGTTCTGTTGAGCCGGAGCAAATGGACGAACCGATGATAAAAAGGCTTGCCGCTCAACCTAAGTTTTGCCCGCAGTTCCACCTTTCACTGCAGAGCGGTTGTGATAACACATTAAAAGCAATGAACAGACATTACGATACCGCCGAGTACAGCAAGATTGTATCTAACATCAGAAAGACATTTGACAATTCTTCAATAACCACCGATGTTATGGTAGGTTTTGCAGGCGAAACCGAAGATGACTTTAAAGCTTCTATGAATTTTGTAAAGCAGACAGGTTTTGCAAAGGTACATGTGTTCCCGTATTCAAGAAGAAAAGGCACGGTTGCCGACAAAGCGCCTAACCAGATAGCGCCGAATATCAAGGAGCAGAGAGCCAAAGAGATGGGCGAGCTTGTTGCCGAGTCAAGAGCGGAATTCCTGAAAACACAGGTTGGTCTTACTGAGTCTGTGCTTATTGAGCGACTTCGCCATGGCTATCTTGAGGGTTACACAAAAAACTATACACCTGTTCATATTATATCAGATAACGATAATCTCTGCGGTCAGATTGTAAATGTAAAAATCACATCTGCCGAAAATGATTACTGTATGGGTACTGTTGTTTGATTTTCAGCATCTAAATTATTGCTCATAGCCTTTGTAAGATTAGCAATTTCCGTACCTGCGTTTTCGTCTTTAAGTGCAGAGTATGAGTAGAGCATAATTCCGCTGACTTTTTCGTTATTAACAGCTATTTTATATTCGTCGGCAAGAATATTGTTGTTGTAAAGCCAAGTGCCCTCGTCGGCATCGCTGTTTGCTTTATAGCCTGCCAATCCGACATATAGTTTTACCGATTTATTAATATCAAGATCAGACCATGCGGTGAGGGAATCTTCAAATGTCAATGCGGGATTGTCAAGGCTGTAATAAAGCTGCGGGCAGATATAGTCCACAAAACCTTTGCAGATACACCATGTTTTTACATCGGCGTAAATCTGTGCATTGTTGTCGATATTTCCCTGCGGGGAAATGCCGAATTCCACATCATCACTGATTTTATGAATTGCTCTGTAGGTATCGCAAATCAGCGTGTTTACATTGGCAAGCCGCCAATTGTCAATTGACATACAGTTCATTTCGCCTACGGTTTCCACATAATCGGCATATTCCGTATCGTCAAAATCACTGTCTTGCGTGGGATAAAAATAATCGTCAAATTGTATTCCGTCAACATCGTAATTCCTTACAATTTCGGTTACACCGTCGATTATAAGGTTTCGTGCCATTTTGTTTGCGGGATTTAAAAAAATTCCGTTTTCGGTTTCTTCGCCTATTTCGTTGTCAATCACATACGGATTGGTTTCACTCAAGGTTTGCGGAGTGCTGTCTGTGCTGATTCTGTACGGATTTACCCAAGCGTGAATATCAAGGTCAAGTTCTGAGCAAATCTCGCACATTACCTCAAGTGCGTCATAACCCGGATTCACTCCCTGTTCGCCGCTCAAAATGTGCGAATAAGGGAAAAACTTTGAATCGTACAGTGCGTCACAAAACGGACGGACTTGTACTATAAGCGTGTTAAATCCTGCATTCTTGCTGTTGATTGCTATATTTTTAAATTTTTCTCTGAATGAGGCTTCACTTTTGTCCGTTTCGTTCTGCATATCAAGTTCTATGTAAGAAACCCACACGCCACGCATTTCTTTTGTCGAGCGTTCGTTTTGCTCAACTTTGGCATTGTCATTTGTTGCTGTATCCATCGTTGAGGTTGATACAGGCTTAACTTCGCCGTTTTCGGAATATGCCCTTGCAGCAAGCGCTGTTACAAGCAGTACGGCTGATAAAATTACAGGCGCAAATTTTTTTACTGACATTAAAATCCTTCCTTTGAGGTGTAATATGGAAATTTATTCACAATTGTTACTGATTTATCTTGTACTGATAAACCTTGTATCAATCATTGTAACAATATCAGATAAAGTAAAAGCAATTAAACGAAAGTGGCGAGTACCCGAAAGCACCCTGCTTTTGCTTTCTGCCCTTGGTGGAAGTGTATCAATGTATATAACTATGCTCATTATCCGCCACAAAACCAGACACGCAAAATTTATGGTTGGTATTCCCGTAATTTTTGCACTTCAATGTGTTTTAGCATTTCTTATTTGGAGATATATCTATGCCTAATAAGCTCACTTTCACCGTTCCAACTGAATATGACGGAGTAAATGCGCTCAACTTTTTGCGCTCGTACTGCAAGCTTTCATCAAGAATGATAACACGCCTAAAGCGAGAAAAAGACGGTATTTTGATGGACGGAAAAATTTTGCGTACGATAGATACTGTGTCGTCAGGAAAAACTGTAGAAATCAGTCTGCCCGATGAAAAAATCGGTATTGAGCCTGTCGAGGGCGAGCTTGACATTTTGTACGAAGACGACTATATTTTAATTGTAAACAAGCCGTATTCAATGCCTGTTCACCCTGTAAAACAGCACCAAAGCGACACGCTTGCCAATCTTGTGGCATTTTATGCACAGAGCAAGGGTAAGGAGTTCACTTTTCGTGCAATCAACAGGCTCGACAAGGATACTTCCGGTATAGTTTTTATTGCCAAAGACCGATACACTGCAAACGCTGTAAAATTTGCGCTTAACAAAACATATTTTGCGGTCTGCTCAGGAATTATAAATGAAAACGGCACTGTAAACGCACCCATCGCCTTAAAAAAGGACTCTAAAATGGTGCGAGAGGTTACACCTGACGGTGCAGAGTCAATTACTCATTACAAGGTACTCGCAAAAGGCGAGGACTGCACGCTGGTAAGTCTTGTGCTTGAAACAGGCAGAACACATCAGATTCGCTGTCATATGGCATATTTAGGACATCCGCTTGAGGGCGATGACTTATACGACGGAAGTCTTGATAAAATTCAGCGGCAGGCTTTGCACTGCGGTAAACTTGATTTTGTGCACCCGATAACAAAACAGCCGATTACTGTCACTGCGCCGATTCCCGATGATATGAAAAATATTTCTCAGGAAATAAAATCTGCGATTGAGCAAGGCTCTTTTTTATAAACTGTCTGCGTCAGTCGGCAGATAATTGTAAACCTCTTTGTATGAGTCAAGCTCAGCCTCGGTTTCGGGTTTGCTTGGAATAAGTCCCGTACAGTCATAGGTTGAGTAGGCGTTCGCCATTTGGTCAAGACAGCGGTCAAGATTTTTATTTGCGTTTGCAAATTCATTTTCTTTTGCCGCATTAGTTGTTTTATTTTTGCTTTTCAAAAAATCACCCCGTAGTTATTATTTTACGCAATGCCGTAATAATTCGGTGATATTTTTAATCTTGCCGGTAAAATGTCGCAAAGCGACAAAAGGTTAGCCGTTTACGCAGAAAAAACTGTAAGTGCTAATTATATAGTATAAACCATAATATCTAAAAACATAACCTGTGTGAACAAGTATTTACACGATGCTTTACACACAGCTTTTCTTAAAAGAGAAGTTAGCTAAATCTAACTTAATGAAAATAACTTTAAAAGAAGTTAAAAAAATGATTAAAATTACAAATTTATCGAAAAACGAGTTTAAGAAGATTGGCTTGGCTTATGCTGTGTTTACCCGACCGATGATTGCGGAGTTATAAAATTACAATTGTATAATTTACAACTTGCGTTTGCTATGATATAATTTTATTAACTGATTTTTTGTATTATTTTGCAGGGTACGGTGATAAAATGAAAAAAATCGCAGTCGGAATACTTGCTCATGTTGACTCGGGTAAAACCACGCTTTCCGAGGCGCTTATGTACTGCTCGGGAAATATAACCAAGCTCGGCAGGGTAGACCATAGAGATTCTTTTCTCGACACATTTTCTCTTGAGCGTGACAGAGGAATTACTATTTTTTCAAAGCAGGCGGTAATGAAGTACAACAATACGGATTTCACATTGCTCGACACCCCCGGACATATTGATTTTTCGGCAGAAGCAGAGCGTACTTTGCAGGTGCTTGATTATGCAATTCTTGTAATCAGCGGTACAAACGGTGTGCAAAGTCACACTGCAACACTCTGGAAACTCCTTAAAAGATACAATGTGCCGTGTTTTATTTTTGTAAATAAAATGGATCTTGACGGTGCGGATAAACTTGCGGTTATGGCACAGCTTAGAACAAATCTTGACGAAAACTGCGTTGACTTTACATATCAAAACACAGATTCTTTTCGTGAAAATGTAGCTGTTTGTGACGAGCAAATGCTTGAGAAATATTACGAAACCGAAAGTATTGAAAAAGCTGATATTATCAGAGCGATTAAGGAGCGAAAGCTTTTTCCCTGTATGTTCGGCTCGGCGCTTAAACTTGACGGTGTGCGTGAGTTTCTCACTTTGCTTGACGAATACACACAAATGCCCGACTATCCGAGTGAGTTTGGCGCAAAAGCCTTTAAAATTGCCAACGATAATCAAGGCAACCGACTTACTTTTTTGAAAGTGACGGGCGGCAGTTTAAAGGTTCGTGAAGTGCTGATTAGCGATAAAAACAAAAACAGCGAAAAGGTGAATAGAATAAGAGTGTATTCGGGTGAAAAATTCACTGCGATCGACGAGGCGGCGGCAGGCACAGTGTGCGCCGTAACAGGCATTACTTTTGCAAAATCAGGCGATGGGCTCGGTATAGAAAGCGATTCCGATTTGCCAATGCTTGAACCTGTACTCACATACAAGGTTGACCTTACAGACGGAACAGACCCACACACTGCACTTGCAAAACTTAAAATTTTGGAGAATGAAGACCCACAGCTTAATGTGGTTTGGAACAGCCGACTTGCGGAAATTCATATTCAGCTTATGGGTGAAATTCAGCTTGAAGTGCTCAAAAGTATAATTTACGAACGCTTTGGTATGAAGGTTGAATTCAGCACGGGCAGTATTATTTATAAAGAAACCGTTGAAAATACCGTTGAGGGAGTAGGCCATTTTGAACCGCTCAAGCACTATGCGGAGGTTCATCTGCTTATAAAACCGCTTAAGCGTGGCAGTGGAATTATCATTAATTCACGCTGTAAAGAAGATTTGCTTGACCGTAATTGGCAAAGACTTATACTAACCCATCTCCACGAAAAAACGCATCTCGGAGTTCTCACAGGCTCACCAATCACAGATGTAGAAATAACGCTTGTATCAGGCAAAGCGCACGCAAAGCACACCGAGGGCGGCGATTTCAGACAGGCAACTTACAGAGCTGTAAGACAAGGCTTGCGCTCGGCAAAAAGCGTTTTGCTTGAGCCTGTTTATGAATTTACCCTTGAAGTACCAAACGAAAATATAGGCAGAGCAATGTCTGATATCCAGCGTATGAACGGTACATTTAATTCACCCGAAAGCAGGGGAGAAGTAACGGTGCTTAACGGAACTTGCCCTGTTTCAGAAATGCGGAGCTACACAAAAGAGGTTATGCAGTACACCCATGGCAAAGGCAAGCTCGCTTGTATTTTAAAAGGATATGAGCCTTGTCACAATGCCGAAGAAGTTATTGAAAGTATCGGTTATGACTGCGATGCCGATTCTGAAAATCCTTGCGGCTCTGTTTTCTGCTCACATGGAGCAGGTTACAATGTTGCGTGGAATGAGGTAAGCGAACATATGCACCTGCCGAGTGCGCTAACGCCTGCTACTGACGAATCAAAGAGCGTAAACAGCAAAACCGCCTTTGCAAAATGCAAAAATCAAGATGATGTTTTCGCACTTGACAAGGAGCTTATGCAAATTTTTGAACAAACCTATGGCCCCGTTACTCATAAAAAAGCGCCGGAAAGGCGCAAAGTAACTGCGGTATCTGCAATAGATAAAGCCGCTGAAAAGCTGAGAAAAAATCCGCAATTAAATGGTACGGAATACCTGCTTGTAGACGGCTACAATGTAATTTTTGCATGGGAACACCTCAAAGAGCTTACCGAAAGGAGCTTAGACGGAGCAAGACAGGTACTTATAAATATAATGTGCAACTATCAGGGTTACAGCAAGTGCAATTTAATTCTTGTATTTGACGCCTATCGTGTTAAAGGGCAGTACAGAGAAGTTGAAACCGTAAACGGCATAAGCATTGTTTACACCAAAGAGGCTGAAACCGCCGATATGTATATTGAAAAAGTAACGCATAAGCTCGCTAAAAATAACCGAGTTCGAGTAGTAACCTCAGATGCGCTTGAACAAATGATTATACTCGGAAACGGTGCTTTGCGTGTGCCATCGCTTGCGTTTCTTGAAGAGGTAAGGCAAGCTGAAGAAGAAATCAGAAATATTATTAATAATAAAGATTAAAAAGCAGTCGGCAGATTTTGTGATTCTGTCGGCTGTTTTTTGTAAAATATTGACAAGAAAAGGCGGCGAATATATAATTAAATTACTGTAATTACTTTAAATTTTTGAGGTGATAATATGGAATTTTTATGTGATACTAATTATATATTGCTCCCTGCCAGCGACAACGCTCAAAATAAAAGATTGTATTTTTATATAGATAATGAGCTTGTCTATGATTTAGTCGTTAGACTTGATAACAATACACCCGACTATAAATTTCCTGTTGATTTAAAAAGATTTAAAGGTAAAAAAATAAAAATCACTTCGTCACCGATTGTCGATATTTGCTTTGATAAAGCCGAAGAAATCAGCTTTGAATATGACGGCAAATACAGACCGCTGGTGCATTTTACAGCCGCCAAGGGTTGGATAAATGACCCGAACGGACTTGTGTATGCAAACGGAAAATATCTGATGTATTTTCAGCACAATCCGGTTGCCACAACATGGGAAAATATGCATTGGGGCGGCGCATTCAGCGAAGATCTTATACATTGGAGAGAATTTGGAGATGTGCTGTTTCCCGATAAAGATGGAACAATGTTCTCAGGTTGTGCAATAATTGACAAGGATAACAGATGTGGTTTTCAGCAGGACGATACTCCTGTTATTCTGTATTATTACACAAGCGCAGGTCACACATCAGAAACTTCAAAGCATAAGCCTTTTACACAATGCCTTGCGTATAGCACAGACGGCGGAAAAACTCTGATTAAATATGACAAAAATCCTATAATAGAAAATTTAGCATACGAAAACAGAGATCCAAAGGTAATATACTATTCACCGCTTGACATCTATATTATGGTGTTATATCTTGACGGTCACAACTTTGCAATTTTGAAATCCGAAAATCTCACGCAATGGCAAAAAATACAGGAAATAACAATGCCTGATGATTCCGAGTGCCCTGATTTCTATCCACTTACTGTTGAAAATGCCAGCGATAACATTAAGTGGGTATTTTCTGCCGCCGCTGACAGATACTACATAGGCAGCTTTGACGGCAAAAAATTTAAAATAGAAACCAAGCAAAAGAGATTAAACTTTGGCAATGCGTCCTATGCCGCTCAATCTTGGTTCAATACTCCAGACGGCAGGCGCATACGCACAGCCTTTGCGTCGGCAGTTATTCCAAATAATCCGTTTGGAAGCTGCCTAAACATTCCGCAAAATATGGCAATAAAAAAGATTGATAATAATATGTATCTTTCCGCATTGCCAATTGACGAGCTTAAAACACTCTATAAAGATTGCGTAACAATAAATAATGTTGCAATTTCAAATTCAAATCCATATATCAAAAGAATTGACAGTCGAGCCTGCGATATCAGCATAGGTGCAGATGTGTCAAATTCATTTTCATTAGAGCTTTTCGGTCTTAAAATCACTTATGACAGTAATAGTAAAACTTTATTCTGTCTTGATAAGTCCGCTCCGCTAAAATGTTGTGGACATAATCTAAACCTGAGGGTAATATTTGATACCGTATATGCCGAAATTTTCGCTGATAACGGCACTGTATTTATGGGTATGACCTATATTCAGGACAGCAATCTCAACAGATTAGAAATAAATTCAGAAAAAGCAACTATTCACAATATCAGCATTTCAGAATTAAATTCAATCCACGAAAAAATTTAATATACGGCTTGAATATATCGACAAAATATGATATTATATATAAAGTTAATAAAATAATTTAAAACCTGGAGGAAAATTATGTCTGTTTCATATATGACACATCCGCTTATTCGCCACAAAATCACTTTACTCAGAAAAGAAAACACTTCTACAAACGAGTTCCGTAAACTTGTAGAGGAAATCGCTATGCTTATGGGTTACGAGGCACTTTCTGACCTTGAAACCCAGGAAATTACAATTAAAACTCCGCTTGAGGAGTCTAAACAGCCTGTAATTTCAGGCAAAAAACTCGCTGTTGTGCCAATTCTTAGAGCAGGTCTTGGTATGGTCGGCGGCATCCTCGCTCTCGTTCCGTCTGCAAGAGTAGGTCACATCGGACTTTATCGTGACCCTGTTACCCATGAGCCTCACGAATACTACTGCAAACTCCCTGAGCCGATAGACCAGCGTCAGATCGTTGTTGTTGACCCAATGCTCGCAACTGGCGGTTCGGCAGTCGCAGCAGTAGATTACATTAAAAAGCATGGCGGCCAAAAGATTAAATTTATGTCTATCATAGCAGCTCCAAAGGGTGTAGAAACTCTTATGAAAGCACACCCCGACATTCAGCTTTATGTTGGAGCACTCGATCGTGAGCTTGACGATAACGCATACATTCGTCCGGGCCTTGGTGATGCAGGCGACAGAATCTTTGGTACTAAATAATATTTTGAACTAATATTTATAAGGAGTAGCTGTAATTACGGCTACTCCTTTTTTGTGTTTTGAATTGATATTTACAATATTAAATTGCTTATCTGCGTTAAATAAATATGATTAAATGCCAAATAGTTTAAAAATCTTGCAATAAATTATAAAAAACTGTTGATTTTAATAAAACTATATGCTACAATAATAGCACAAGATACACAAATAGCAATGCAATATCGCACAACTGCGTGTGCATATGCAAGCAAGGAGGCATTTATGAGTAACACAGTAAAAAAATCTAACATCAAAAAAATTTTAGTCCGAATCATTTCAATTATTCTCATACTTATTATTCTGCTTGGTGGAGTATTTACTGCTATTTATTTTACGAGATTTCAAACAATATCTACAATAAGAAAGGTTACAGACTATGATGATTTCAATGTTTATAAAATGAATGTAAAATATGATTATAACCTTGATAACATCATTGAAAAGGGCATTACCGATGACCAAAGTTTTGTAAATGCTATTGTCGGGGAATCCTTGCCATTTCTGCCTATCAGCATAAAAGCGCCCAAGTTTGCGTGCAGTGCATTTACAATGACTGCGAGCAACGGCGATGTACTTATGGGTCGCAACTATGATTTTAAAAATGATTCCTCGGCTTTGCTTGTGTATTGTTCGCCAAAGGACGGCTACAAGTCTGTTGCGACAGCTGCACTCGATAATATTAAGGCTAATGTTGCCGACAAGAATATAAAATCAAAGCTCACTTGCCTTACAGCGCCGTTTATCTGTCTTGACGGAATGAACGAAAAAGGCGTTTCTATTGCAGTTCTTACCCTTGACAGTGACCCTACTCGTCAGAATACAGGCAAGCAAACCATCGGCACAACTCTTGCAATCCGACTTGTGCTTGACAAAGCCGCATCTACGCAAGAGGCAGTTGATTTGCTCGGCGAATACGATATGTTCGCAACAAGCGGCAGAGATTATCATTTTTATATTACAGATTCAAGCGGTGACGGCAGGGTAGTGGAGTACGATTGCAACAGCGCCGACAGAAAACTAACCGATACACCAATTCGCACAATAACTAATTTCTACGGAATGTATATTGATAAAGTTCAGCCAAACCAAAAGAACGGCATTTACGGTCATGGCAAGGAGCGTTATGACAAAATTGAGGCTGTTTTTGAAGAGGAAAAAACTAACTACACAACAGATTCCGCATGGAAAGCCTTAAAAGCAGCAGCGCAGCTCCCAAATCCCGAAGATGTCACAAGCAACACACAGTGGTCAATAGTGTATAACGATACAACCCTGACCGCCGACATAGTCCTCCGCCGTAATTGGGAAGACATCTATTCCTATGACTTGAATTATTAAATCAGATATTATAAATTAACCCCTCATATGGCAATTAGCATATGAGGGGAAAAACTATAATTCTGCATTCTCGATTTTATGTTTATTCGTTATAGACTACAGTTACAAGGTACCCCAGAGATTTCACCTGTTGACGCTCAGCTTGTAACCCGAGCCGTAAACATTTGGAAGTTTCATTTTAAACACACCCTTTCATAATAAAGGTGCAAAATGTTATGACGGGCATAGGTCAGACCACAGGACAAATTTGCCTTGCCAACGCTCGTGAGCTTGGCTGTGACCTTATGGAGATTACCGCCCACGCAGGAGCAAGACCGAGTCATGCAGCTTGACAAGGTCAGGTTGTAAGTTTGAGCGGCAGAAAGGGTTACCTTTCCCTGTCTGACATCGGCTACGGCACAGGCGACGGCTTTAAGGGGTGGAACTGCCGGCACGCTGGTATCCGTACTTTGAGGGCAGTACACGGATGTATGACGAAGAAAAGCTAAAGCAGATGGACGCTAAAAACATTCAGTACCCCGATGGCTCAATGCACACGCTGGATCATACTATTTTAAGAGAATCTGTTCAAATGGCATTTGACAAAAACACTCTTAAATTAAAGCAACAAGAAAAAATATGAAAGAGTTTTGTAATTATACAGGGCTATCTATAAAATCATCAAGAACACAGACTTTATCTTATGGAAAAAGTGTATCTCAAAAAGTAGTTCAAAGGAATAACAAAATTCATGAAGTATGCGATATGTATAAAGTCGATTTTGGTAATATGAGTAAATTACAAATTTTTAACTTGATAGAAAAGCTTTGCAAGTAAAGCGTAACGATTTTGTAGGTAGTGATAAGCGAAATGGTAATTTTACTATTATGTTATATAAAAATGAATACTATTACGCACACTCAAGAGCGAATATTATAAATGGTTTTGAAAATGATGCTTTTTCAAAATTTAGAGGTGATAAATCACATTTGGCAAGAACTGAAGTAGATAACAATAAAAGAATTTTTACAACATTTGATGTAGAACAATCTACCGGTAAAAAGCCTTTGGCTTCAAATGATGCCTTGATAAGAAAAAACACTTATGAAGATACAGAGGCAAAACTATTTGAATCCCTTGAAAAAATGTGGTATAATGGTAAAAATAAAACAATTAACATTCTTTCAGAAAGAGGAATGTGTGATAGTTGCAAATCTGTCGCAGAACAGTTTATAAAGAAACATCCCGAGGCAAAGGTTAATATAGTTTCAGGAAAGCTAAATACAGGTAATCCATGGAAAGGACGCAAGCCATATGATTGATTACAGTTATACTGAATTAGAAGCTGAGGTTATCAACGCTTTTGAAGCACCATATTATCATGGGCAATCAACACTAACACTTGAGGGAAATTATTTTTACGCAGAAAACGATGAAGAACCAGACATGTTTATGCATCACTTGAATGTAATTGTTTATGAAGCGAAGCATGATATACTAACGGACAGAATGAAAGTAGATTTTATTCAGTACGCAAAGCGTTGGGATAATGGAGAGTTTCAGCCGGAACTTTTACCAGACGATATTCCAATTATTCAAAAAGATATTGACTATGTGCGTTCAACTTTAAAACTATAACGCAATTAGCTTTATTAGCTTTATTTCATATAAAAGTAAAGTAGTTACACCGCTAATCAATTAAAACGCAAATTAAACGAATTTAAACGGGTATTAAAGGGGTATTTGATATACTCCTTTTACTTTTGCCCACAATTATATATTTTCAGTTTATAAGCTCCCGATTTTTTGGGGCTTTTAATATTGCTCAAATATCTGAGCATACACAATTGCTAATAATTTGAAAGGAGCAAAGAAATGGACTTAATGGAAATTTTAAAAGCCTTGTTTGGTGATGGGGCTTTGACATTTGAGCAGTTTGCCGAAAAGGTAAACAATGCGGCAGATGTTAGAATTAATCTTGAACATTTGGATAGGATATGTGAGGTTTTGAACTGCAATATTTCAGAACAGTTTGAATATCGACCAATAAGATCAAAAAGCAGACAAAAAAACAATGTATAATGTTTTGAAATATTATACATTGTTTTGAAAAAGCACTTTTTCTATTTATGCAAAAAGCAACAGCTAAAGAGCCTTGAAGAATACCGCAAAACGAACGCCAAAAAATTTGGCAAGCAGTTCAAGAGCATTAACAGCAAGGTTGAAAAAATGATACACACCGCAAGAGCCGACGGCAACGCAGAACAGGAAGTGAAAATCCTCGAGGCTATTAAGAACGGCTTTACACCGCATATGCCCACAGGAGCGAGCACAGGCGAGTTTTTTAAGGTCAATGACCGTAAAGCTCAATGTTCTTGTAAAATCGACCACAGACGATTTAAAGAGGGCGAAAACGGCAGTCCTGCGTATGAGCAATGACAAGTACCGCAAGGCAATCTTCAATGCTCAGGTGTACGCAAACACCGGTGCAGGCACATACGAAAAAGCTGTTGATATGGCTTGTAAGGATATGCTAAACGCAGGGCTGAATTGTGTGGAGTACAAGAACGGTGCAAGGCACACGCTTTCAGACTATGCGGATATGGCAATCAAGACGGCGAACAAGAGAGCTTATCTAAGAGGTGAGGGCGAAGAAAGAGCAAAGTACGGACTAACTCTTGTTGTGGTAAACTCAAGACAGGGCGGTTGCCCCGATTGTGCAAAGTATATAGGCAGGGTGTTTATTGATGATGTGTATTCTCGGACGGAGATTATCCGCTGCTTTCAACCGCCATAGCGGAGGGACTTTTTCACCCTCGCTGTAAGGACAGCACAAGTACCTATTACCCCGAGCTTGACGATTTGGATAAGCCACTTTCAGACGATGAGGTAGCAGAGCTTGACCGCCAAAGAGGACTTGAGGAAAAGCAGCAGTATGCAGAAAAGCAAGCCGAACGCTTTGACCGCAGGGCAAAGTACAGCCTTGATGAGGACAATAAACGCATTGCCCAAAAACGAGCCGATGAGTGGCACGATAGGGCGGATAGGCTTGAAGAAAAGGTTAAAAACGCAGAAAATATTTCACCTAAAGCTGTTGCAAAATCTCAAAAAGGTGATATACTAAATGAGGATAGCGAAGAACCTATCACTCCTATAACGGATAATGCTATCAACCGTGTTCGGAAAGTTAATATTAACGGATATACAGACGAACAGTGTAACGAAATTCAAAAACAGCATAAAGAACTTTTAAGATTTTCAAAAGGACATAACCAAAACAAAGAGGCAGCTTTTGTTTTTCGTGAAGATTTAACTGATAAAACACCATTGTTGGGTGCTGATGACCATTTGGATTTTGGCACAAGTTTGTCAGGTAAAGGCAATAATTTAATGATTTTGCATAATCACCCGAGAAATAGCAGCTTTTCTGATGTTGATATTTCTTTGTTTAAAAATTTAAAGTCATTAAAAACATTAACAATCGTAAAAAATAATGGTGATGTAGAATTTATTACAAAAGGTGATAATTTTAACGACGAAGTTTTTAAACTTGAATATAACAGGCTAAAAAAGAAAATGGTTAAAAATAATACCGATGCAGAATATGACAAGTTTATAAGTAAACTTCTTAATAAAACAAAGTCAGGAGTGATTTGGAGTGAAAAGAATATTCCATGAAGATGATTCGGTAATAAAAAAGATACTAAGCTCTATTGGCAATGATGAACTTTCAGAAGAAGAGAAAAAGCGTTCAATGTCAAATGAGTTTGACTATTTGGAAGAAGACTAACCGCTCCGTAACAAGAGCGGTTTTGTTATGCGCTAAAGTAGGTGATTTTATGAATATTAGATCGATACATATTGATTTTGATAAAAACATTCTTGAAATAAACGGCAATTCCGTAAAAAAGAAAACAGTCGCATATCTTCCAAGAGATGACGGGTGGGAAATATCAAAACTTTTCAAACCCGATAACTCAACCGAAGAATGCGACCGTATTCGTGTTACTTTAATAAGCGGTTAATAATAAGCAATTATGTACTTTGAATTATTTATAGTTGTGTAATCAACTTGCTTAATTAACCTATTGGCAACAATGCAACCACAAATATCCGAAAAACTGTATTCTGCTGTTTCAGGTATTTTTATAAGAAGAAAATTTTTATCTTCTTTATGACAGTCGGCATATTGTGTGTTGTAACCGTTTATTTCAATATTATTTATTTTTGATTGCAATTAAATTCACCTCCTATAATATTATAGTATTGTTGTAAGGTGATTGCAATTCGTAAAGACAATACAAATTTAGCACTTTGAAAAATTGTGGTGACCCCAAAAAGTTAGACTTGAAAGCGTAGTGGCTTTTAGCTGCTACGCTTTTGTTATGCAACTAAGGCATTAATCCTGTACTCAACCGGACTTAACCAGCCGAGTTTTTGTTTGATTCTCTTGTTGTTGTAGTAATCAATGTATTTGATAATTGCTTGTTTAAGCTCTTCATAGCTGTAATAAACTTTTCCATAATATATTTCTTGCTTTAATATTCCAAAGAAATTTTCCATAACAGAGTTATCGTGACAATTTCCTTTTCTTGACATACTCTGAAATATTCTGTTTTCTTTCAGCTTTTGTGAATATGCTTTCATCTGATAAGCCCATCCTCTGTCAGAGTGAAAAGTCCTGCGATATGAACAGTCATTAGTGATAGTAATAGCTTCATCTAATGCACTCATAATGTTCTCGGCAGATGGCTTTTGAGATATGCCAAAACTCAGAATTTCTCCGTTAAACATATCCATAAATGGATCAAGATAGAGCTTTTTGATTATCATTCTGCCCTTGCTGTCAACCTCATAATACTTAAATTCACTTGTATCTGTTGTGATTTTCTGATGCGGTACACTTGTGTTAAATCTACGGTTAATCCTGTTTGGAGCAATCTTTCCTACTTTACCTTTGTATGAACTGTATTTTCTGCTTTTATGAGTAAACGAGGTTACTTGCAGGTTCAATTTCTGAACAATTCTTTGAACTTTTTTCTTGTTTACAAAAATATTTCTGTTTCGCAATTCTCCACAAATTCTGCGATAACCATAGTCTTTATGCACTTTTCGTATATCAAGAATTTCTTTTTCTAATTTTTCATCCGGGTTCTCTCGCTCAAATCTATTTTGCCAATACATATATGTTGACTTTGGAAAACCTGTTACGGCAAGAATATCTTTTAGCCTGAATTCTCCTCGGAGACTGTGTATTATTCTTGCCTGTTTTTCGGAGGTTTTTCTTCCTCCAAACGCAATCTCCTCAGCTCTTTTAAATACGCATTTTCAATCCTTAATCTTAAATTCTCATCTTCAAGCTGTTTCAGATATTCTGATTCAGCTTTTTCTTTTTCTGTGTTAGGTATTATCTTTTTTGGTTTAGACACTTTGGGTTTCCGTCCTTTTCTCTTTGGTCGTAACGCATCAGGTCCAACTGCACGGTAATCGGTTACCCATTTTGCTATCATTGGTGGATTATTGATACCTAAACTCAATGCAAGTTCTCGATACGATACTTCCGTTGTTAAGTATAATTCTACCACATGCATCTTAAATTCAAAAGAGTAATTTTTCTTTTCTCTTGATCGCATTAATCCTTTGTTTCCAAATTCTTTGTATGCTGAGATCCAATCTCGTAATATTGTTTGACTCGGTATCCCATTTTCTTTACATAAACTTTTATATCCTCCTTTTCCATTTATGTAGTCCATTACTACCTTCTTCTTGAATTCATAACTGTATTTTGACATAAAAATACCGACCTCCAAAGTTAGATTTTTTAGGTCTAACTTTTGGGGGTCGGGTCATTACGGTTCGGGTGCTTTTTATATACAATGGAGTTGTCGTTTTTTGTTCTATTCTGTGTTTGCTGTTATTCGGTTATTTTAATGTGCGGTAATCATAGGAACTGAACAAATCAAGGTGAGCAAGCTGCTGTTTGTGCCGTCATATCCGTTTTTTTCTAGATATTCGTCTGCATTTTCCTCGGTAATAGGCTCAACCGAAAAGTCAACAGTCTGTGTTTCCTCTGTGCCGTCATTGTACTTTACTGTTACATCAACGGAAATGCCGTCAAAAAGTTGTGAGTAAAGCTCGTTATACATTTCAATTAAATCCGATTTCTGATAGGTTTCAAGATTTAAACCTTTATCAAAGTCCTCTCCGATTTTTTCGGTATAATACTTTCTCGGATTAGTGTTTTTTACAATAGCATCGTCGCTGAATGTAAAGTAAATATCGTGTTTTTTCAGCACTTCGTCAGCTTTTTCACCGTCTTTTGCAGTGAGAAAAACATTCATACTTAACGGTGACTCCTCGTAATCCTCAACCTGTTTGTCGGCAAATTGCTTATTGTAATCTACCGTAAAGCTCGAATACATCTTATCTTCATTATACCATAAAACTTCGGGGTAATCTGTATAATTCTCATATTTCTTTGTGTCCGCATACTTTTTTATATCAAAAATATTGTCATCATAAAGGGAGTCAACCACTAAATATGAATTGCCGTTGGCAGTATATGTAATTGAGCTGATGTTATCTCCCTTGCAAGACAGCGTAAGATTAAATTTTTCTTTATAGCTTTTAAAGCAGAAATGCAAATTATGAGCGCTGCCTACCTTGGCAAGTTCAACAGGCTTATTCTTAGAAAGTTCTGCGGCTGCGGCAGTAATATATTTATAAATATATACTTTATTTGTCAGTTATGCAAACAAAACCACATTCCGCTCAAAAAATTATTTCCGAATTATCTTGCAATACTAAGTCAATTAAGCTCGGCTTTACACCTCTTACAGAGGACAAAACCATATGTAAATATAATGTGTTTGACGGCAGAAATGACTATCGGTTATTTTATCTCGGCAACCGGCTGGAGAATATCGAAAAAGACAGACTATTCTTCCCCACTCTTTCACACGCATAAAAAAGCACTCGAACTTTTTATGTGGTGACCCCAAAAAGTTAGACTTGAAAGCGTAGTGGCTTTTAGCTGCTACGC